>OFRB01000306.1_pt1 | contig 12292 bp, 16 predicted proteins | sample 1543021 | NCBI WGS metagenome assembly OFRB01 (sample SAMN07774230, study PRJEB24372) | wastewater metagenome | isolation source: Exp Tend CN 0WW | collected 2016-02
CCCGGGGCCTGAACACCACCACGGCGCTCGGAAACGGGGCGCTGTTGGTAGCGTCCCCGAACTTCAGGCGGCCACGCAACAGCCGGATCTCGCCCTTCATGGCGTAGCGGTGCCACCAGTCGGTATCGGTGCGGCTCGGCACCAAGCACACCACCGTGGCGCCTTCCTGAGCTGCGCCGTAGGCTTTGCGCATCCACTCCTGGCACTGGCTGTACGGCGGGTTCATGAACACGGTTTCGGTGCCCCAGTCCTTCAGCATGCCGCTGTCGTGGATGCTGTAGAACTTGGCGCACTTCGCGTTCGTGCCGTCGCTGCACGGGTCCAGCGTAAAGCCGAATTCCTTGTCCAGCGCGTCAAACAGCCATTGCGGCGTGCCCCACACGTCGGTGGCCTGGCTGAACATCACTTCGGTATCCATTGCGGTCCTAGTCCTTCTCGATTCGGAAAAGGCGGCATAACTACTCGCTCAAGCGGACCCGTTCCGGCCTTCGGCCTCCACGGTCCGCTTAGCTCGAAACGTTAGGCGGCACGCTTCGCGTGCAAGTTCTCGCCGCAGAAGGGGCAAAAGCGAAAGCTCATGGTCCCCTTCTCGTTCTTCCATCGCTCAAGGCCGGTCTTCTTGTTCGCGTGCCCAGCACCGAACTTCACCGGCATGTACGGCTGCAGCGTCATGGTGTTGTCAACCACCGCGAAGCCGTAGCCCTCAAGCGTTGCGCGGTGGCCGGTTGCCTCCGGGTGCTTGGCCTGGAAACGCTCCGTCAGTTGCGCTTCAATGTTGGTCTTGCAGTCACACATGCTCAGTCCTTTCGCTTCGTTCACCACGCCTAACCCATCACTGCACCGGACCTGCCTGCGGCAGTCCGGTGAGTTCAGCCGTTATGCCGCACCCGTCTGATCCATCATCACCGTGCGTGCCAGTGCCTCACACGTCGGGCAGGTGTCAAACGGCGTTTGTGGCGGCGGCGCGGACTGCGCCATCGCTAGATAGATGCGCTCCAGCAGCGCGGCAGACAGAATGAAGTCTCCCTTTGCCAGCATCACATCATGCGCAGCGCCGATCATTTCCTTGGTCACGGTCGTCATTTGAAATACTCCTTATGCTCACGCAGCAGGCGCAGTGATCTTTCGTCGTGGTTCTCCCACAACTGCAAGCCTCTGGCCCGTAGCATTTCTTCCACTTCGTTTAGGCACTTGCGCCCGAAGTTCGGCCACTTTCGCATTTCGCTGCGGCTGAACATGCACAGGTGGCGCACAGTAAAAGGCGGCTCAATGTCGAATGTTCCTGTCCCGGCGTATGAGGCGAACCCAGCCAATTCTGCCCTGATGATGTTTGCCGGTCGTGTTGTCAGGTCGGCTAGAAAAACCTCAATCGGAAAATCTAGCGGGTGTATCTTGCGTAGTTGTGGGGACTCCATTTTTTGGAGATCCTTCAGTTCAGCAATCGCGTCAAGCGTCTGGTCTGGATCGCAGCAACCATCATCACCAATGCCAAGCGCCTCATCAATCGCGGCCCGCGTCTCATCAACCAGCGTCTGAAACTTCGCCTGCGTCTCATCGGCTGTCTGTACTGGCTGCGCGATGGCCGCATCCCAGCCTGCGACGAAAGCTTCTTGATGCAGTGAACCGTATCTTGATTCACTGGCATATTTTATCCACGCTTCATCTTTTTTCATGCCAGCCCCCATATCCCATAGCATGCCACAGGCTTCTTGTGGTCAAATTCCTCCATTAGATTCGACACTCTTTTCTGCTTTACCCACTTGCAATTCGACGGGGCTTTAGCATCTGCATGGTCACCTGCTGCCCAGATAGCGGACATGTTGTACTTGCTGGAACTGTACCTTAATATGTACGCACGGCGCTCTTTTCTAAGTTTCCCCAGCAGGTTTCTAATGGACGTTGTAGACAGACCAATCCGCTTTGCAATATCTTCTGAACTTCTTGGGTCAATCTGTAGGATTTTCTCGATCTTATCCATTGTTTCTTTTTGAGGTCTGAATTTTCTGCCCTCCATGTCAGCTCCTCAGAAACTTTAATTCGTTAGTCTTTTCTTCGCGGTTAGCAAACGATTCTACCGCCCGCTTAACGGCTTCCAACCGCTCCCCGCGTTTAGCTTCTTCGCAGCGGGTGCAGCGGCAGTCCTGGTCAGCGAGTTGCTTTGCTGTGTAGGTTCCGTAGATGATTTTCATGGCTTAGACTCCAAAGATCAAGGAAACGGCATAGCCGATTACAACGATAAAAAACACGTGGCGGTCGGTCAGTTTCATACCATCCCCCTGTCGGCATCTTCATTTGTTGCTGCCCGTATCCAGTCCATGCAGTCGAGTTTCAGGTTAGCGATGATGATACTTATATCCCCATACCCCATAATCAGGTCTGCCAAACGGTTTTGAGTATCAGGGTTATCAGAAACCTGCGAAACAAGCGCATCAATAATCCAGTCTTGGTCGCGCATTCTGTCTGAAACCGTATCTTCAATCCATACCTCCTTCCTGGCTTGGAGTTGTTCCCTATCTCGCTCCTCTGCTTCGGTCAGCTCTGGCGGGTTGATTGGTTGCTCTACTTTTAATTCAAACATGATTTTCTCCTTTGTTTGTCGAGATCATTTTCTTCGTGATAGCTCACCGCAGACTCCCCATCAGTTTCCCCATCAGTTCGCTACGCTCGCGCGCGACGCGCAGGCTGTTGTACCTGGCGTGGAGTCGCTCAAGCACATTGGGCCGACGAGCATTGATTTTCTCATACTCCAGCATTTCAAGCACCTGATCCTCACGCAACGAGTGCATGTGGTGGTTCATACTGCGCCAGTCCTTCAGCACGGCAATCAGAATTTCATTCATTTCGCAATCCTCCGTTCCAAATCTTCGATCATCTTCACTGTCCGGTTGTAGCCTTTCAGCGAAGCGTTTTTGTTCCGTTCGCGCATCCGAAGTTCAACCTTCAGAACCTTCAATTTCAGTTTCATATTGCGCTTGGGGTCAGTATCAACCATTTCATATCTCCTTGTCAAGAACTTTTTTACCGTAAAGCCGCAACAGCTACCTCCGACATATCGCGCTTGTCGCGCAATGCACCCCACACTTGGTCATCCACCGTGTTGTTGGTCAGCAGCACATAGCACCATACAGCTCGCGTCTGCCCACCACGGTGCAATCTGCCTATTGCCTGTTCGTACAACTCCAGGCTCCACGGCAGCGTGAGGAACACCATCTTGTTCTGCCCTTGCAGGTTGATGCCGTGGCCAGCGCTCATGGGTTGAGCCAGCAGCAGTTCAATGTCACCAGCATTCCACCTATTAACAGCGTTCTCATCATCCAAAGTCTGCGCGTGGGGGTAGCGCCGCTGCAACTCTGCGAGTTCTTCCTTGTACCAGTACCACACTAGCGCTGGCGCGCGTTGGTTCTCGCGCAGTAGGTCGTCCAGCATATCGAACTTGGTGGTGTCGAACCAATGCGGGGTCTTGGTGGTGATGAACTTTCCGGGTACGTCAGAGGCTACGGTATGGGTGTCGTAGACCCACCCCCCTGACATCTGCTGCAACTTAGCCGTGACAACGCCCGCATTGGCAGCGATGGCCTTCGCGTTGGGGAACTCGGCAACGAAGTCCTTTTTCACCTTCAGATACGGCTCGCGGTTCGCCATGTCACACCGCAGTTCAACAATGTTCAGCGGAGGCAACGAATCCGTGTAGTCGGTATTTTCCAGCAAGTAAGTGAGAGGCTCGATACGCGCCATGACTTTTTCAAGGGCGCCAGGGCGTGGCGTCCAGTCACCAAACTGCGGGTTGCTGCACCAGAAATATTGTTGCAAGAACGCGCCCTTGCTGCGCCCTAGCACCTGCTGGTCGATGATCTTTACCTGCCCGAACACATCTTCAAGGCCGTTGCTGGTAAAGCTCCCTGTCAGGCCGATGCGGATAGGTATCTGGTCGATAATCTTGTGCAGTGCCTTAAACCGTTTGCCACTGGCATTTTTCAGTCGCGTAAGCTCATCAAAAACGACGCCGTTAAAATGCCGCCCAATATCCGGCAATTCTTCCGCCAGCCATTGAAGCGCATCATAATTTACCACTACTATTTCTGACGGATGGCTAATCGCTTTCCGCCGTGCAGCCGCCGTGCCTACGGCGACATTGACTGACATTGAGGCCCATAGCTTCGCTTCGCGCGGCCACACTTCAACGCATACCCGCTTAGGCGCGACAACCAGCCAGCGCTGAACGATACCCGCGTAGATGTAGTCTTGCATCGCGGTAAGGGCGATAGCCGTCTTGCCCGCACCCACAGCCGCCAGCACTATCGAGCGGTCGCACTCGAAAATAAAGTCAGCCGCTTCTTTCTGATAATGCCTTAAGCCAAGCATCAATCTGCTCCTTTGTCCATAGACACGCATACTTCTGGTTAAGCCGCTTCATATCGGCGGCGAACAATTGCTGCAACGCTGACAACTTGCCGCCTTTCGGGCGCTTGAGTTCCACAAACCACGTTGACCCATCCGGCATACACGCTATGCGGTCAGATACGCCGCGGTTTGCTGGCGACGTGAATTTCCAAGTCTTTCCGCCCGCCCGTTCGACAGTCCATTTGAAATAGTCTTCAATAGTTTTTTCCAGCATTTCGTCACTATACGGCAAAAAGTTCTTGACGGCAAGATTTTTCTTTGGTAGCCTGCAATCTCACTCACTACTGTAAAGGAAAGTAAAATGTCGCACTCCAAGATCGTTGGCGGCTCTACCGCCAAGCGTGTAATGGCCTGCCCTGGCTCCGTGGCGCTCTGCGCTGCCATGCCGCCGCAAGTCGAGAATGAGTATATGGCGAAGGGTACGCTCTGCCATAATGCAATGGATCGGATATTCTCTGGCACCCCCCCTAAATCCGTTATCGGTATGCAGTACGCCGGTCAGGTGCTGACTGAGGAAGTCTATGCGGATAAGATATCGACAGCCATGATGTTGATGGATGTACTTGACCCGGCTGGCGAAATGGAACTTGATACCGAAACCCGCGTCGGTTTTGGTAGCGTACTGCCGGATGTGTTCGGCACAACTGATGTCATTGGTCGGCTGACTGGCCGCGCCGTGGTGCTGGACTGGAAGTTTGGTGATGGTGTGCCGGTCGATGCAGAGGAGAACGCGCAGTTGATGTTCTACGCTGCTGCTGCCATGCGTACCAAAGAAACGATGTGGGCCTTTGAGGGTGTTACAGAAGTCGAACTGGTTATCATCCAGCCGCCGCACATTCGCCGTTGGACTACCACGGTACAACGCATCAAGGCGTTCGAGCAAGACCTGATTTGCGCTGTCTCTGCTGCACAGAAGCCCAACGCCAAGTTGGTTGCCGGTGAGCATTGCCGCTTCTGCGCCGCGCGCCCAGTCTGCCCTGAAATCACGGGTGCCGTTGACCGTGCCCTCAAGACCAAGATAGATGATCTGGACACGGCGCAAATCAATGCGTACTTGAAGAACGCTGATGTACTGGAGGGGTGGATCAAAGACCTTCGTGCGCTGGCTTTTCAGATGATGGATAAGGGCGTAACATTGCCCGACTGGAAACTCGTCTCCAAGCGTGGCACACGCAAATGGACGAGCGAATCAGATGCCAAGGCGGCAATGTTGGCGCTTGGTGTCAAAGAATCTGATGTGACGGTTACTGAACTGATGTCTCCCGCGCAGGCTGAGAAGGTGCTAAAGAAGCACAAGCTGGCCCTGCCGGAAGATGTGGTGGTGAGCGTTTCGTCGGGTAGTACCCTCGCGGAGCGGAGCGATCCACGCCCTGAGGTTTTGCAAATCGGTCAGCAGCTTGCTGGCCTTTCTAAACTAGTCTAAAGGAAATGAAAATGAACGCAACTAACGTAGTAGCCTTTGCAGGGGCCAATCTGCCAGCCGTTTCAACCCTCGCTACTGCCCTTCGCAGCATCGCCAACGATGTCGGGCCGTCCGGGGTAGTCATCCTCAAGATGGACAAGACAGGCCATTGGGTGTTCGGTGCTGACCAGACTGAAGTCGAAGATGACTCCATTTGGGCTGTCAATCCTTTCAGCTTCGTGCATGGCTATATCGCGTGGGGTGATGGCGAAGTGCTGGGCGAGAAGATGACGGGCGTAGCTAACCCGCTGCCTGAACCGCCTGAACCGCCGCCCGGTGCCAAGAAAGGGTGGGAAGTGCAAATCGGCTGTTCGTTGAAGTGCCTGTCAGGTGAAGATGAGGGCATGGAAGCGCGTTACACTACCACCAGCGTCGGCGGTAAGAATGCCGTGCAATCATTGGCCGCCGCCATTGCCGCGCAGGTCGAGAAGGATCAGACCAAGCCGGTCCCCGTGGTAACGCTGGGCAAGGAACATTACCAGCACAAATCGTTCGGGCGTATCTACACCCCACTGTTCACTGTAAAGGATTGGATGTCGATTACGGGTGAAGCGAAGGCGGAAGAAGTTGCGCCGCCTGCTGTTGAAGCACCCCCTGTCGATGAAGGCCGTCGTCGTCGTCGTCCGGCTGCTGTTTAATCAACCAAGTGAAAGGAGCGGGGGTGAAAGCCCCCCGTTTTTTATATGGCTATAGCTTGGGTTGATTTCGAGACACGAAGCAACTGCGACCTTCTGAAGAAGGGCGCATATAACTACGCGCAGGACATCAGCACAAACGTCCTATGCATGGCGTATGCCATAGACGATGGCGAGGTTCAACTGTGGTTGCCCGGCGACCAGTTGCCTGACTTCACGGGCTGCCAGATACGCGCCCACAATGCCGCATTCGAGCGGTTGATTTTCTGGTATGTTCTACAGCAGGGCTACCCGCTGGAGTCGTTCTACTGCACAGCTACTCAAGCCGCCGCCAACTGCCTCCCGCGCAGTCTGGAGGATGTCGGACGAGCGGTCAGCAGCAAGATGCGGAAGGATTACCGTGGCGCTGAACTGGTGCGAAAGTGCTGCATCCCGCCGTTCAATACGGAACTGCTGCCGGAACTATACGACTACTGCCGCCAGGACGTTCGCACCATGCGGGCAGTCAGTCAATCACTGCGCGACCTGACGCCAGCGGAACTGTCCGACTACCATATTAACGAGCGCATCAACGATCACGGCGTACTGGTCGATGTCGAGTTGTGCAAGGCCGCGATGGGCTACGCGGCGCAGGAGTTACAAGAAGCTCAAGCCGTGTTCCATGAAATTACCGGCTTGCCGTCCGTCCGTTCCCCGCATATGAAGGAGTGGGTATGGGAGCGTGTCGGGCCAGCAGCGCAGAAGCTAATGGTTGTTTATAAAGACGGCGAACAAAAAAGGAGCATAGACAGTGGCATTCGTAAAAACCTACTCACCCTTGCAGAAGAAAGTCCGCAAGAAATCTCAGAAGACGTAGCAGAGGTTATCCGCTGCGCGGACGACATATGGGCCTCATCGACTGCGAAGTTCGGCAGGCTTGCGAGCTTGGCAGACGAGGAAGACCACCGAGTACGCGGCGCGTTTGTGTTCAACGGTGGCAGTGCAACAGGCCGCGCAGCAAGTTATGGGGCACAAGTTCACAACCTCCCCCGTCAGTGCGCTGATGATCCTGTCGCCCTGCGCGGTGCAATGGTTAAGGGTATCCCCCTGACAACCTACGGCTCCCGCGTATCGACGGTGCTGAAGTCGATGCTGCGCCCGTCCTTCATGCCGTCCCCCGGCAATGTGTTCGTCGTGGCGGACTGGTCTGCTATCGAAGGGCGCGTCAACCCGTGGCTGGCGAACACGCCGCAAGGTGAGGTCAAGTTAGATGTCTATCGTGCTGGGCGTGACCCGTACATCGTCAATGCCGCCGCGCTGTTCAACGTGGCATACGAGTCCGTCACCAAGGAGCAGCGGTTCGTTGGCAAGGTGCAGGAGTTGGCGCTAGGTTTTCTCGGTGGCGCTGGCGCGTTCGCCAAGTTCGCCCCAGGCCATGACGATGCATTCATCGCCAAGGCAGTCAAGGCATGGCGGCGCGTCAATCCGTGGGCAGTGGATCATGGGCAACTGCTGGAAGAAGCCTATACCCGCGCCATGCGGAACAAGGGCCGCGAATTCAGCGCCGGTAGAGTGACGTACATGTTCGATGGTGAGCATCTATGGTACGCCCTCCCGTCCGGTCGAGTATTACGCTACCCTTACGCCAAGATGGACGAGGACGGCGTGTCATATCTCAAGGCGTCGTGGAAACCTGCGGCTGGTGATTCAGAATGGCCGCGTGGCCGTCTTTGGAAGGGTCTTGCTTTGGAGAACACCACTCAGGCTACGGCGAACGACCTGCTGCGCCATTCGTTGCGCCATATTGACGGCGTCTGTATCCATGTACATGACGAAATCGTGGTGGAGTGCAAGGCCGAGGAAGCATCTTGTGTCAAAGCCGAGGTTGAGCGCATAATGTGCCTTCCACCTGTATGGGCTTCTGGCATCCCCCTTGCTGTCGAGGCGAAGGTGATGACGCGTTATGGTAAGGGGTAGCACCAACAAAATAAAACGGCCCCTTGCTGGGGGCCGCTAACTACGGGAGAAATACAATGGATTTTCTGAATTATATCGCTGGTTTTGCTGGCGAGGGCGAAACAACACTAATTGTCAAGCAAAAAGCTACAAAAGAACAACACAAGGACGGGACAACGAAGCATGTCTGGCCTGCGTACTTACCGGAAAAGTGGAAAGATGACGGTGGCGCGTGGTATGGAAACACCGGGCTATTCATCATTGACCGTTTCAAGAATGGCAAACCTAGCGCCGGCGCCGCAATGGTTGAGTATGTTGGGTGCATGGTGCTGGATGACATTGGAACCAAGAGCAAGACACCCCCGCTGCCGCCGACATGGATCATGGAAACAAGCCCCGGTAACTTCCAATGGGGCTACGCCTTCAGTGAACAACCGGCGAAAGGCGACTATAGCGCCGCCATCATCGCCATCGCAGCCGCCGGTTATACTGACCCTGGCGCAATCAATCCTGTTCGCAATTTCCGTCTGCCCGGCTCCGTCAATCTGAAGCCTACTGCTGGCCGGTTCGTATCGCGGTTGGTCGAGTGCCATCCTGACCGCGAGTACACGCTGGAGGATATATGCGCTGCGCTGGGTGTTACCCCCACCCCTGCGGATACCGCGCAACACAGGCCTATAAACATAGCCGACGACGGCGCGGATGATGTGTTCGCATGGTTGAGCGCGGGAGGATTGGTCATAGAAGGCGTCAATGCGGCAGGCTGGGCTGGCGTGGTTTGTCCGAATGCTGCCGAGCATAGCGATGGAAACCCGATGGGCCGATATAGCCCCGTCAACCGGGCATATTGTTGCCTACACGCGCATTGCCAAGAATGGAACACCGAGCGTTTTTTAGGGTGGGTTGAAGAAGAAGGCGGGCCTGTGCATCAAGGTGGCTTGCGTTCCGAATTGCTGGCGATGACGATGCAGCAGGTTTATGAAAAGATCAATGACACGGGAGAAATGTTTTCCGAGAACGCCGCCGATGTGATAGCCGCTGTCGAGCGCAAGGAACTGTCCAGACTTCAAAAGTCGCAGATACACGCGAACTTCGCGTATATCGAACCGGATGATTCTTACTTTGACCTTACTTTTCGTCGTGAGTACAAGCGCCGCGCCTTCGATGCTGTTTTTCGGCACCTTGATACGCGGTCGATGTTTGGTAAAGGGCCGCGCGTAGGCGCGGGTGTATGGTTTGATGAGAACCGCGAAGCGAAGGGCGGCAGGACGTTGGCAGGCGTCGCTTATATTCCTGGCGCGTCAGCCTTATGCGCCGAGGATGGGCTAGTCTATGGCAACAAGTGGGCAGACGCCAGGCCGGAAGGCAAGGTCGGCGATATCGGGCCGTGGCTTGCATTGGCCGCGCAGCTTATCCCTGACCCCGTTGAACGCGCGCATATTCTGAACGTAATGGCGTATAAACGCCAGCATCCGTCAGTCAAGATAAACCATGCCATCCTACTGATTGGCGACCCGGGCATCGGCAAGGATTCTTTTTATGCGCCGTTCCTGTATTCAATCGGCGGGCGAGCGCAGAGAAATGCGCACATCGCAAAGGGTGATGAATTTAGTTCGCAGTTCACTTATGGTTTGGAGAATGAAGTAATCGTCTTGAACGAATTGCGCCAGCCGGAAGGTAAAGATCGCCGCGCGATGGAAAACCATCTTAAGCCTATCATCGCCGCGCCGCCGGATTTTCTGACCATAAACCGGAAAGGGTTGCATCCCTACCAAGCGGCAAATAAGCTACTTGTGCTAGCTGGATCTAATTTTGACGTGCCAATTAGCTTACCGTCAGATGACAGGCGTTGGTTTGTTGTGAAAAGTCGCGCCGCGCCTATGGGGGATGATGCGGGGCGGGCTTTTTGGGCATGGCTGAAGTCCACCGGCTTCGATGCGGTGGCGGCGTGGTTGCAAGCCCGTGATGTTAGCGCATTCAATCCAGGGGCGCGGCCCCCGATGACGGAAGCTAAAGCGCTGATGATCGAACAAGGACTGAGCGGTGCGGAAGCCTACCTGCTAGAGCAAATATCCGAGCGTCGTGGTGACTTTGCCTCTGGCGCGGTAGCAGGCCCGTGGCATGGCATAATTGACCGTCTGCAAGGGCTTGCGCCGACAGGTGTGAAACTCTACCCAGCGGCACTATTCCACGCATTCAAAGAAGCCGGGTGGATCGACGCGGGGCGCGTGTGCTCAAGGGAATTCAGCACTAAACGTCACTGTTTTCATGCGCCTGACTTAGCTGGCGTGAGCGCGTCTGACTTGCGCCGGATGGTAGAGGTGGCGCCTGCTAAATCGCCAGTGTTAGTGGCAGTCAAGTAAGGTAAGCAAACAGAAAGAAAAAGCCCGCCAGAGTATGATCTTTGGCGGGCAAAGCCGGATTACACCGGCGAGGGGTAATGGATTATATCAGTTCCTAAGAATAATCACGATCAGCACGATGATAAATGTAATAATGGCGTGTATCATGCCGCGACTGGCTGGCTATTGGCATAGTCGACTGCCGCTTGATTGTGTTCAAACCCTGCGGGCAGCGGGACGGATTCAGGGCCGGCCAGACTGGAAGTCCACACTGTATCAGGACTATCTGATAATGGCGCGTGAGAGACTCTTACCGGCATGATCGCAGCGATATAATTTCCATATGCAAGCACTGCCGCGCCTTCGCCATTATGATTTATCTTTATCGTTAGGTTCTTGTTTTCAGAATAATCAATCAGCCCATTGACTGCATCAAGCTGATATTCAGGATTTATATAGGCATATTCTCCAGATAATTCGCTAGGAATAACCCGGCTATATTCTGGAAATTTTCCGTCAATGAGCTTTGATACTATCTCGTCCCCATTGGGCAGCGCGGCGGATACTTTATCGCCTGAAAACGTCAAAGTTACTTCTTTAATATATCCCTTCGGAAATTTTACCTTTAGCATTTGAGCTACAAACTCACGCGGCAAAATATATTGCATGGGCGAACAGACAAGTGCGCTATTGTGCTCAATCCTAACTGCATGAAGTCTATGCCCATCCGTGGCGATTAGTCGCGTCTCGATGCCGTTGTGCTCAAACAACATCCCGTCCAGGTAATATCTAATATCTTTATTAGCCATCGCATAGGATACGGCTTTAATATCTTTAATTTTCAGTGTGATAGTAGTCATGATGTTACCCTCGTTTTATAGTGGCAGGATTGCCCAACAGCCTACTCGCTAAAATAGGCTGTAAGAAAGCCCGCGTTTTAGATCATCCCACGCTCTGCAAAACTCATCACATTGCCCCCGCCGACAATCATATGATCTAGCACCCTGCAATCAACCAACGCGAGCGCTGTTTTAAGTGTCTGGGTTAGTGACTCATCGGCGCGAGATGGTTCGGCAAAGCCGGACGGGTGGTTGTGATAGAGAATACAGCCCGCCGCATTAGCTGCTAGCGCTGACTTAACGACTTCACGCGGGTAGACGCTGGCTTGGGTTAGCGTGCCACGGAAAAGATCATTAGCTAAAATCAGACAATTCTGTGCATCGAGCCATAACACACCAAAGACTTCGTGCTCTAACCCGTTCAGGTGTAAGGTTAGATAGTCTTTTACGTCCTTCGGGCTGGTCAGCGTGACGTCAGCAGTACGTATGCGTCTTTCAATGATTCGCATGGCTTGCGCGATAATTGCATCGTCTTTCGTTTTCTCATTATCGCCTTGCGCATCAGCGCGATACTCTGCACGGTTCTCTGTTTTAACTTTCATTTTATTTCCCTTTCAAGTTATTGATCATTTTCAAAATCGGCATGGACAGAATCACGCCGGATATGCAACAGGCAAT
>OFRB01000308.1_pt1 | contig 12262 bp, 29 predicted proteins | sample 1543021 | NCBI WGS metagenome assembly OFRB01 (sample SAMN07774230, study PRJEB24372) | wastewater metagenome | isolation source: Exp Tend CN 0WW | collected 2016-02
TTCTCGGTACTCACCGAGCTTGCGCAAGGCTATTTTGACGGCGCGCGAGGTCATCGGAATCTTTCGCTCTTTCCGATCTTCAAGCCAGTCCGTCCATATTTCAGCGGGTAGCCAGTCGGGGATCATCGCATTTCCTCTATCGTCACCCGTACACAACCGCCCTTAATCGCGTCACAGCGCTTCACAGCGAGACAATCGATCTGTTCGTCGTCCACTTACACCGAAGCAGCTTGCAGGGCGTCTAGCAGCGGTTTGATGCGGTTATCAATATCAACCTTGCGTTTGTCTGGCTGGTGCAAGTCGATAGCCACTTGCAGCCGCGAAGTCAGACGCTTTGCGGATCGCTTCATCAGCACTTCATCGGCAACACCTTTGATGAATGCCTTTGCTGCCGGGGTTTTGTAGTGAAACTTACCGGCGTGGCGTATGTAGTTGTTGGCCGAAGGGGGCCACGGGAGAATGAGTTCGATCAATTCGCCCGCCCGTAGTAAACAAGAACGCCACCATTGACCTTTTCCCGGTGTACGAGACCATCCTGATAAAGCTGGTCGCTGATGTGGCCGATGCGGCTGTATCGCTCCTGTAGCGCGTCTGTAATCTCGCGGTTCGTGATGCCCTCGCGAGCGCTAACGATCATGTCGTACACCTTCGCTTGCGTGTGGGCGTGGCTACCGTTGAGCGCGGGTTCAGGCGCTGTCACTGGCTTTTTGCGACAGTGCAGCATGATGTTTACTTGGAGAACCTGTAAGTGGTTCATGCTGCCTTACCCTCAATGCGGTAAATCTTCGCGCCCTGAATCTTCGGATGCTTGATGCGGCGTACCGTGTACCCGAGCGATTCAATGTCGCTCAATCTTCTGTGGAGTGACTGGATACGCAAATGATCGAACGCGATTCCAGTGTCAAACCACTTGTTTTTGAAGGTGCGCAATATGGCTGCGCATTGGCTTTTGGTGTTCATGCTGCTTCTCCAAATAAGTCTTGCGTGTTCTCTTTCGTCGCGTCCTCAAGGTTGCGTACGGCTAAGTCAAAATAGCTTTTCTTGAGTTCCGCCCCGACGAATCGACGGCCCATCTGCAATGCGACGTAGCCTTCAGATCCGATCCCGGTAAATGGTGAAAACACTAAATCCCCGCGCGCGCTCCAAAGCTCAATACCGCGCTCGATAACCTCAAGCTGCAGCGGGCATATGTGCCGTTCGTCGTCGTTCTCGCGCGCCGTTCTGTATTGGAGTGTATTGGACGGATTGATATCGAACCAGACGGGCGATGCGTATTTCTGCCAAAGTTGCACCGGGAACTCGTCGTGAGTGTGGCTGACGGGTTCCGTGTTTTCTCCGGGCTTACGCATCGTCACCAAATAATCAGGAATCCCCTGACGGCTCATTGTGGAATCTTTGCGAATGGTCTTGTGAAGCAACCCGAGCGCCTTGGTTCGTTGCATCGCGGTAACAGGGTCTTTCCAGATGCAAACTTCGCTGTGATAAATCCAGCCTTTTTCGGAGAACATGCGAATGAGTTCGCCGCGAAAGTCGTGCAGACCGATGACGCCGTCGCGGAACTTGCTGGTTTGCAGATTCATGCAGTGAAAGGACACTAATCGGCCCGGTTTCGTGATGCGGAACAGCTCGTCAACCAAAAACGTGAAGTGCTGATAGAACTCGTCGTATGTAGCGCAGTTTCCCATGTCGCGGTCGCTATTGCTGTAGGTGTACAGACTGGCGAACGGCGGTGAGAAAATTGAATAGTGGATTGATGCGTCCGGCAATGACCGCGCGACTTCTACGCAGTCCCCGAGATGTATCGTCCATTTGTCGTTGCCAGCTTTACCTGTCTGATATTCGCTCTTTTCCACTGTTGCCCCTTTGATTTGTGCTCGTGTAAATTCAGCCATGTGCTGCATCATGGATGCGGCCATTTCTTCGGCCTGTTGTGCCTTGCGCTCGATGTTTGCTTTTACCGCGCCCTCAGTTGATGCACTGATGATGTGAACGTTTACCGGCTTCTTTTGACCAAAGCGATAGCAACGACGAACGGCCTGATAGAACGATTCAAACGAATCATCCATGCCAGCGAATATTTCATCGGCGCAATGCTGCCAGTTCATACCAAAACCAGCAATAGACGGCTTAGTCACGATGACTCGCTTAATACCGTGCGTGAAATCCATAATCGCAGCTTCTTTTTCGTCTGCGCTCATGCTTCCTGTGACCTCAACGGCCCCATGAATGGCGGCTGCAAGTGCCTTGCTTTCGTCGTTTAGGTGGCACCAGACGATACACGGGCCTTTGATGTCGTTGGCAAGTTTTGCGGCTAGTTCGATGCGTTCGGCAAGTGATCCGCGCTTCGCTTCTCGGCGTTCAGTGAGCGTCTGCGCAACGCCGGAGAAAAGCTGACCGTCAAGTGGTTTGTCAATTTCAATGACGTGCTCGTTTAACCGGAGTTCAGGCAACACGTACGCAGCGCCATCAAATCCGATGTCTGACGGGTTTTTAATGCAGACAGCCCATGTGGACAGCCACTCCCAAAACCGACTCTTGCCGTGACCCTTTAAGCGCCATTTCGCTGTATCGCCGCCGTCATGAGTGAAGTACATCGCCAGCATCTCTACCGCGCTCATTACGCCGAGAAACTCCGCCTGATTACCAAGCTCCATGAAGTCATTCGGTGACGGCGTTGCAGTGCAGCTTAGGCGATACGGAACGACGGAAAACATGTCAATAATCTTGACTCGCGTCTTGCTGTCGTGACTCTTGAGAATTGAGCTTTCATCAAGCACGACTCCCGCGAAAAGCGTAGGATCGAAGTGATCCAGCATTTCATAGTTGGTGATGATTATCTGCTCAGATGGATCGTCGCGGCGTTTGTATGTCGCCTTAATGCCGAACTTTGCGGCCTCTTCTTCTGTCTGCTGCGCAACACATAATGGAGCAACAACCAACACGCGTCCGCCCGTATGATTAGCTACCTGTCGCGCCCACTCAACTTGCATCGGGGTTTTTCCTAGCCCGGTATCGGCGAAGATAGCCGCGCGACCACGAAGGCATGCCCATTCAACGATTGCGCGCTGAAAGTCAAAAAGCTGTTGATTAATGCCATTTGCTGAAAAGCCTACTGGCATGACCTTCTTAGCTTTGCTTTGTATGAAACTGTCGTATTCCATTTGCCCTCCCGAGCGGTTAGTTTAGGGGTGCAGCCGCACACAGATCATTGCGGGAAAAGATACAGCCACACTCGTAAACTTATTGCAACACTCTAGCCGACGGGAGGAACAGCCAAAGCGTTGCAAAAAGCTGGCTGCACTCAGCCAGAAAGGCAACAGCTCCGCGCCGGAGGAGGAGCGCGGGTCTTGTGCTGTTGCGAGGGGGTTCATTTATTCGACGTCATCAGTGAATAGCAGGCAGATCAGCGCGAGCACGACCAGCACGCAGAAGAAGCCGAGTAGTAGTTCTGCGGTCACAGCCATTCCTTCGCAGCTTCATCATCGAAAAACCTAACCGTGCTCTGCGTCGCCAGTGCGATCAGGGCTGCGGCGGGGATTAGTAGGAGGAGGTAGGTCATTTCAATTTTCCGCTTTTCAGGCCGTTAAGGATGACGCGCCCAAACTTATCGCGGCTTTCCATTGCCCGATGTTTCGCCATGTAAATCAAATCCGTCGTCTGTTTTGCGCTCATTTTGGGGAACAAATCCCACAACGCGCCGCTTACCTTGTAATCGTGCTCATCAAATACACCAATAGATTCGCAAAGGGTGACGTAAAACGCCGCTATCGGCGACGATTCGTTGCGTTCGCACCAATCCCAAACCTTAGCCAGTGAAGCCACGCTCAATGCAACGGTGCGTTTTTCCTTGGCGCTCATTTCGCTGCAACCTTGTTTTCCAGAAGCATGCGCCAGTGCTTTGGCATAAAGCGCGTCGGGTCGTTACCGATCCAGTTGTAAACCGCAGCGGTTGACGCGAATCCGAACATGTCTGTAACGGCTTGAACGCCTCCGGCCGCGTCTACCAGTTGCCGGTCGGTGAGTTGTTTTTTACGTTTTGTCATGCCTAGAAGCATATCACCTGTGTGTGACGCGTCAAGGGGGTAGACGAAATATATTTGAATGTGATACATTCCTGTTGCTGCTTTTCACGGAAGCACATTAAGGCCAGTCTCATGACTCTTAGACCGTGAATCTAGGGGTCAGCAGACCGGCCTTTTTCATTTTCCGCATCGGCAGCCGCCTGATCGCGTGAGACAAATACGGTTGAAATCGCCGGTTATCAAGAAAGACAGGGCGCGCATACCTAGCGCAATCCCTCCGTGGCGTTTTGCAGCGACCACAATAAAACCTTCCGGTACACAGGTGAAGACAGGGCCGGATGTGGATGGAATGCAGCGTTATGCGAGCGGTAGCTTTCTCTCTATGAGACAAGTAGCCGAGGAGTGGAATACATCATTTCACCCTTGTAGAGCCTATTGTCTTGAATGATTGATGAAACGATTTTTTTACAACAATCTGCAAATAGTTGTTGACACGGTGGTGTGTATCTGTTCCACTACACATATCGGCAGAGCAAACACAGAAGTGCAAGCGAAGCCGGTAAGTCGGGCCGGGTCAACGATCAGAAGATCGGACAATAATACAAAGCGGCCTTTGTGGAGTGCGCAAGCGAGACACAGAACGACAGATTCGCCGGATTTGCGGCAGTTACAGAAATGAATCGAAGAAGTGGCCCCGATTAAACAGGAGATGGAAATGGACGACAGGAACGCCCGCGAGCAACTCGAAGCTGCTGCTAAATGGCTTGGCTGGCAAGAAGAAAGTTTGAGCTTTGGCCTGCGTTCGCCAGAAGACGGAATCAAGCTGTGGCGCTATTGGCAATCAATGCCTGACACGTTGCCCGAAATGGCTGATGAGGAAGTCGTTGAAGACGGCGTTGAGTCAGCGGAAAAACACCGCATTCTTGCTCTTGGCTATGACCCGCTCGCTGAGGACATAAACGGCTAGTCCGCTTCGATAGGTAGATCAACGATTAAACAGGAGTGATTTAGATGAAACGCAATTACACAAACGGACAACTCGTTAAGGCGCTCACGATGCCAGTGCTGCGCGTGCCGAACAACCCACTCGCCGGAACCATCCGCATTTGGCGTGGCAATCCGACTGGCGACAACCGCGTGACGGTTACCAAAGCAACCTACATGGAACTTGAGCGCAACAAGTACGCGCCGTGGGGTCGTGGTGAGCTTGGCGGCAAACGTATCGCGGCATAGGCGGCTAGTCCGCTTCGATAGGTAGAGAGAGTGTGAGTTGTGATGGGGCGTTTTGGCATAAGGGCGCTGCGGGCTTGGGTTTATTCGGGTTGCTCCGTGTGGGCTTAGGTCGCTGGCAGTTGATCGACGTGATGCGAAATCCAGCGTTCTTCGGGTTCGATTCCCGACGCTCCACCACAACACGCATTCAGATATTCAACCGAGGCAGACATGAACTTACAGCACCTGAATTTTTTCAGCAGCGTACAGGCATACATCGAGCAGAATCCTGATGCGGCTGCGTACGTGAGCGACTATGTTGCGCGCGGGATTGATGCGTCTCGTAGGGCCGCACTGGAGCGCGCTGCTGATATGGAAGTGGCGCTGTCTGTAGCCATTGCCAAGCGATGGAAGGGCCGCGAATCGCTGATTCTGTCGAAGCTGAAAAAGTGGAACGGCAAGTCATCGCTTCGGTGGGACGACGAAATCAAGGCGCTGGAAGAAGCGTAAACAGATATTCAACCGCAGCTAGCGCTGCATTAGTGGGAGTGGAGAAATGGGTCACGATATTAGCGGGTACGCACAAAAAGGCTCTGCCGAAATCGCTTACTTGAGGCGCGGCGCTGGCAATCCGTTGAACGACGCGATTTACAAGGCGCTCGGGGCTGAACAGTATTACGCGGGCTGCTCGGGGAATGGCGAATGCGTGTACTTTGCTCGCCCCGTGATTGAGGCCGCGTCCGGGAAACTCCCCGACAGCGAAGACCTCGCGCCAGAGCGTCAATTCATTGCCGACTTACTAGCGCATGGCGGGAGCGACGGTTCTTGGATTGGCTTTTACTAACCAGATCAGGAGCACGTATGCCAACTAAAGATGAAGTCCGCTCAATTCTTCCGGGCGGGAAATGGCACGAAGTAGCGATGAAGTGGGTTGCTGATGATGCGGCGGTTTTGCAGTGGGCACAGACCACCAGCAAGCATTGGTACGACCAGCCGCCGCACGCGATTGATCCCTTCTGCGATGGATACCAATGGCGCATCAAGCCACAGGTATTGCGGTATCGGGTGGCGCTGTGGAAGGCCTCGAAAAGCAGCCCGTCGTATCTAACGGTTATTGACCAGCAAGACATAGCAGACGCTCACGAGCAAAGTCCGTTGTTTGTTCGCTGGCTTGGCGGCTGGCAAGAGGCCGAAAAATGAACGCAGTAGAAGACGTCGCCACGGCTATAGCTGCGACTGTGCGGGCTAAGGGGTGGCATATCAGCCGCTGGGAGTTCTACGTCTATCTTGCCGAAACTGACGGTGGCCTGCCATTTGTGACGCTGTGCTGCAAAGACGCCTCGCAAGCAAAGAGGCTGGCCAGCATGATGAGGGGTAAGGCATGAATGAATTGAAAGCTACCGCCGGGCCGTGGTTTGCCGACCGTGACAGCCGCATTTGGCGGCGACACCCTGACGAGCTTTATGAAAACGGCGGAGGCGTTGCTGGCGACAGGCCGATCGCAAGTGCTCATGTCGGATGGTATGGCGAAGACGTGCAGGGCTATCCAGCCGACGCCAACGCCGCCCTAATAGCAGCGGCACCAGAGCTTTATTCAGCATTGGCAACGTTGATGCTGTATTTCACCAGCGGCAATAGCGTGCCAGTTGAAAAGGCCACGATTCAGACGGAGAGCGAGGACATTAAACGATGCTTTGCCGCCCTCAAGAAAGCCCGAGGCGAATGATGTACCCATGCGAAGGCAGCTACGCCAGCGTAGAGGAATTGGCCGCAGCGCTTCACGATGACGACGATGTGATGTTTGAAATCTTCGGGCAGAACTACGAGTCGTACATGTTCGCGCTGCTGGCGAAAACGTCTGATGAACTGGTCGGCAACATCGACGCACTGAACAAACGACTTGTGAACGAGTACGCGCAAAGGCTGTGGGACAAGTACCCGCACGCTTATCGCGCGAGCAAACGTGAACTTAAAGAAAGGATCGCAGCGTGAGCGAAATTATCGAAGCGGCAGACGCGCTAGAGGCTGGGGCAAAACGCATTGGTCAACTCATCGCCACTCAAAACAATCGCGCAACTGACCAGCCGTTATTTGCCGTTCAACAGAAACGAATCATCGGCGGCATGGACGAAGACTACACAGACAAATATTCGTGGGTTCGCGATGGCGAAGAGGTCACAGACGGCGACGAGATTGCGGAAATTGAAGCGCACTGCGAAGAGCACTTCACGCCGCCCGATGGATGCGCAAAGATCGGGTACATCGAGATATGGGAGTTCGTGACCGCCTGCTTTACAGAGCAGGGCTGCAAGGACTACATACAGCGCGATGGACACAACCTCAACGAGCCGCGAATCTACGCATACGGATCGTATCGCAATGCTGAATTTCAATTTGTGCGCAATCTGTTGCTCTCCAAGGCCGATCCGGTGACTACTGATTGTGATGTGGGGGTGGAAGCGTGAAGAACTCTGAATACTTCGGAATCATCGGAACGATCTGGATTGCCAGCTACAAGCCTGATTCGATGAGTGTCGCTATCGGCTTTGCGTTCATCCTGATTGCGCTTCTAGCGTTTTTTGCGGAACGCGCCAAATGAACACCTACCAACTCAAGAAACGCGCTCTCTTGCGCGGACTGCCGGAAGGAAATGTATGAGCGGGCTCGGCTTGTTTGTGTTGTGGATGTCTCTTTCTATGGGCGGTTTTTTTGCCTCGCTATTTACTGGTACGTCAGTTGATACGCAGCTTGACCGCTTGTACTTTCAGGGCGTTGCATTATTGTCGGTTTATCTAGTGCAAAAGCTGTCTAAATGAGCGCGCTCTACATCCTGAAAAAGAACGCCCTCCTACGCGGCAGAACAGCCAGCGGCGCGGAGGAAGATTCACGGCGCGACTTGCGCCTGATTGTCGTGACGACAGCGGTTCTAGCGTTCACGCTCGGCATTTACGCGGGCTGGTGGCTGGTCGATCAGTACAGGTCGCCGGTTAAGACTATGCAGATGGCTATGGAGGTGAGGAAGTGAGTGAGCAAAAGCATGTTGTTGGGCTATCTGGCGGCAAAGACTCTACCGCGCTCGCGCTGTGGCTTGTCGAAAACGAACCGCGCCAGTACGAATTTATTTGCAACCGCACAGGAAACGAGCTGCCGCCGATGATTGCGCACTGGTCGAAATTGGAGGCGATGCTAGGCCAGCCAATTAAGCCTGTCACGCACACGGCTGATCTGGTTGAGCTTTGCGAAACCATGAACATGTTGCCGAACTTCCGTATGCGCTGGTGTACTCGCATCTTGAAGATTGAGCCGACGATTCAATACATGGAGTCGTTACCAACGGGAAGCGTTCTCTATGTCGGCTTGCGCGCTGACGAGGAATCGCGCCCCGGCATCTTCGGTGAAGACATGAAGATTCGCTTTCCATTGCGCGAGCAAGGATTTACCGAGGCCGACGTTTGGCGCTATTTGGCAAAACGTGGAGTAACCATTCCAGATCGCACGGACTGCGGATTGTGCCCGTATCAACGCCTTGGTGAGTGGAAAGCGCTGTACGACAACTACCCCGATCATTGGGCGCAAGGTGTCGCGCTGGAAAAGAAAACCGGGCATACGTTCCGTAGCGCTGGCCGCGATACATGGCCCGCATCAATGGAGGAGCTTGGCAAAGAGTTCGCCAGCGGACGCGAGATTCGCAAAAACAATCGCGCAACGACTTGCCGGGTGTGCTCACTATGACCCCGCACCCTAAACATGATCCTCGCTATCACTTTATTTTTCTGGCCCGCGCTGAACGATCCTGCGCGCGTAGAGGCGCATCGGGCGTATCACCAGAAGCGCGACGTTCTCAAGTTGCGCAAGGCGATGAATCAGCAGGAAGTTGACCAATTATTCGGAGAGTTCAAATGACGATTGCAGTCACCCAAGAAGACCTCGCAGATGGTGAGGTTGTTTGCGAATGTTGCGAAGGGCTCGGCACTATTGACATGAGGCTCGGCGGGTTCTCGTTTGACAATCCCGCCGCCACCTGTCCCGAATGCGATGGGTATGGGTGGTACGCACTCAAGGAGCCACAGCAATGAACATCGGCGAAACAGATAAATACGGCTGGACATACGTTCTCTTCGGTGATGCGGCTAAGGCTGCTCAGGATGGGGCGCATGAGGTGGAAATACTGGCGACTTCGGGGGATCGTCAATGGGTTCCCGCAAAAGGCTTTTGGCCTGATGGGGTAAGCCGCTACCGCATCAGAGAAAAGGCTCGCACTATCACGGTGACGATTCCGAGGCCGTACTCGCCATCGTTTAGTCACAACAGTAATTTGATCGGGCTTAGTTACCAATCTTTTTCTGACGCTCAGACCGCGTACAAAACAATCTGTGCAGCGATGGGGCAATCATGAGCGATGTTAAGCCGGTGGCGTGGATGCCTGACGCGGTGTTTGAGGCTCTAGTTCTCAAGGCATCAGTAAATGCTTGTGTTTCGGTGGTGAAGTTAATTCCGGAGGACGTGCCGCTTTACAACAAAGCCGCAGTCGACGCCCTACAAGCCGAAATAGAGGCGCTGCGGAAGGATGCGGAACGGCTGGATTGGGTGCAGCGCAATCTGTTGTCCGCTGATTTCGAGTACGAGTATCAACCCGGCAAGACGCGGCCTGTGCTTATCATTGCGTGGCCTCGTGATGTGGCGATTGGCGGAAACGCGCGCATGAACTTCGACGCAGCCATTGCGAAAGAGAAATAGCTGTGTCACGCCTTCAATGGGACACGGCTGAATTTGAATATTTGAAAGGTGAACATGAGCGTTTACAAAGCAATCAACGCAGTGCAATCAGCACTGGCGACTACTGGTATCAGCAAGGACCGGACGAACTCGCAGGGAGCCGGATACAAGTTCCGAGGGATAGACGACGTTTACAACTCAATCGCGCCACTGCTGGCGAAGCATGGCCTATGCATTCTCCCGCGCATGTTGACGCGCCAGTGTGAAGAGCGCCAGTCCAAATCGGGCGGCGCGCTGTTCTATGTGACTGTGGACGCGGAATTTGATTTTGTCTGCGCTGAGGATGGAACCAAGCACACCGTCAAGACCTTTGGCGAAGCAATGGACAGCGGCGACAAGGCCACTAATAAAGCGATGTCTGCGGCTTATAAGTACGCGGCATTTCAGGCGTTTGCCATTCCAACTGAGGGTGATAACGATGCCGACGCACACACGCCAGAAGTGAGCGCGCGACCAGCTCGGACACTGGAATCAGGCAGCGCCCCGAAGATCGAATTCAACAAGCTGCCGGAATCGAAGCAATCGACGATTCGCGACATGGTTCTAGCGCTTGGCGAGTACACCAGCGCGGAGAACTACGCGGGGGCCTTTGAGATCCTTCAATCGTTCGGTCTGGACTCGGACGACAAGGTAGCGCTCTGGTCGCAACTGGACAGCAAAACCCGCTCGGCATTCAAACGTATTGGCGATAACCAAAAGGTAGCAGCATGAACATCTGGACATTCACGGGACGACTCGGGCGCGACATTGAGGTTCGGTATCTGCCGAACGGCGACGCGGCGGGCAGCTTTTCGGTCGGCGTTGACTTCGGTTATGGCGACAAGAAAGGCACTATTTGGGCGCGGTGCACGCTTTTTGGTAAGCGCGTAGAAGCGTTGCAGCAATACCTCACAAAAGGGCAGCTTGTTGGTATCAGTGGCGAACTGTCAGAGCGCAAATGGACAGACAAGGAAGGAGTCGTCAAAACGTCTCAGGAGGTGCGCGTTAACGATGTGACGCTATTGGGTGGCAAGACGCAGCAGGACGCGCCTAAGATGGCATCCAAGGGCACGGCGCAGCCTTCCGACGATGACGATAACCGGATTCCCTTCTAGCTCTACATTTGAGGTGAGTATGACCGATGAAAACACCTACACCGCGCCTGATGGGACTAAGTATCTGGCGGAGCGGTTCAGCTGTTGTACGGATTGCGCATTTCTCAATGACCTCTTGAATTGTGGCGCGGCAGCGTGTACCTACGAAGGACGCACCGATAACCGCAACATCATCTGGATAAAGGAATCACCGTGAGCAAACCCAAGCAATGGAAACAGGGGCGCGATGTAAAGCGCTATGACGCATGGGATGCTGCGTTGCCAGCGTCTGAACTGCAATCATGCGTTGCTAATGGACGCCTTCAATTGAACGACGCCTACCCACAAGAAGCAGAGCAACCTGATCGTCTGTGGGTGGGATTGGGGGACTCGGGGGTTGTGTCATGAGCAATTTTCACGATACGCCGACCAGCCCAAAGGCGCGCAAGGCGCATCGATGTGTCGCCTGCTATTGGCGGATTCCTGTCGGTGAGAAATACGTACAGCAGAGCGGATTTATGGACGGGCACCCCTACAGAAACCACTACCACCAAGAATGTTGGGATTGCCTGAGCGCTGACGGCGTGTTTGAGTTTACGCCCGGTGAATGTGAACCACCAGAACGTCTATTGGTTGCAGAGGTTAAACAGGAGAGCCGCCATGCTGAGCGATGAAGAGCTTGAAGGGATCGGCGCGAGCATCGCTGATGATGACATGGAGTTGACATTCACGGAGGTCGCGAGACGCGCCTTCGCACTCGGAGCCGAGCGAGCGCGTGAGGATGCGCTGGAGGCGGCGATAGTCACGGGAGGCATTTGGGTGCAGGCCGCTTATATCGCGCAATTCAACGCCAGTCTACGTGCACTGAAAACACAAGGAGACACCCAATGAACGGACACAAGATGCGGTCGATGACCGCTCCCACTAGCGATGTCGAAGCCGTCAAACAATGGTTCTGGGCGCACGTTGACAAGTCGGACGGGCCGGACGCGTGCTGGCTCTGGCGCGAATCAAGAAGCCCCAGTGGTTACGGCGCATACTTCATGCCCGGAAAAAAGAGGGTTCTTGCACATCGAGCCGCCGCGTTCTATAGCGGATTGATCGAGAGCCTCAAGGCGTCCAATGGCATGAGGGGTAATGATCTCGTGCTGCACGCCTGCGATAACAGGCCTTGCTGCA
>OFRB01000309.1_pt1 | contig 12259 bp, 18 predicted proteins | sample 1543021 | NCBI WGS metagenome assembly OFRB01 (sample SAMN07774230, study PRJEB24372) | wastewater metagenome | isolation source: Exp Tend CN 0WW | collected 2016-02
GGGCGCGGTGGTTCTGCAACACGAGTGATGCGACTTTGACTGTCGGGTATCGTCTCACCATCGGCGGGGTGGCTTATTCCGTCAAGGCAGGCCCGAAGTTACATACTCACGGGTACGGGTTAGACCATGCCGAATATCTTTTGGAGAGGGTGAATGGCTAACGATCTTGATACCCAATACCTCGCGGTTCGGGCGGCCATCATTACGGCGGTCCAGACGGCTTGGGGGAACGTCGAAGTTCTGACTGAGGACTTCGTAGTTGAGGAAACGCCTTCTAACGTGCCGAGGGCATACGTTCAGTTTGATGCGTTCGGTGGGGCGAACGAGACGGCTTCAACGGATACGAAAACCATCCAGTTTATGATCGCGGGCATCTTCGCGGCTGATACGACCAACGGGAACGACTACCTGAGAATCACGAAAGCGAAGGCGTTAGAGGCTGAACTATACGCGGCTACGAATCTCGGAGGGTACTCATATCTAAACCAAGTCGTAGAAATCAACTCAATCAGATACGAAGATAGTCTGACCTACGCGGGTGTTCAGATCAAGTTCCAGTGTCAAGTGAGTCATTCGAGAATCTAATGGGCGTCTACACTTCTCCCGTTGCTTTGATGGCAGCGCAGGCTAAGCGGTTCGACCTCGTGACCAAGAAGATGCGCGAGGTCATCGAAGAACTCGCGCTCGATCACGTCCACCTTCTGCCGCTTGACGCGCGCGCCCGTTGTCACGGGAAACAGGACTGCGGTTCCGCCATCCGCCAAGTATGCAGCGCGATAAAGGGCGGCAAGGAAATTAGCGCCAGTGACATCGCCCGATCCGAAGCAATATGTTGCGTCGAGATAGTCGGACGCCAGTTGCCGCAGCACGGCAGGCAAGGGCGCACCAACAGGCAGGCTTAGGCCAGCGTCGGCAAGGTATGCCGCAAAGTCGATGTCCGAGCCATAGCCCGCCATGTTACTTATCCTTTTTCGGCTTCACAGCATCAATCGTCACATAAGGCGATTGCGCCATGACTTCATAATCCAGCGCGCCAAGATCAGCGGTCATGTCGCCGTAAGCGGGCAATACTTCCGGCCCGGATAGCGTGGAAATGTCCAGCGGAAAGCCGGAAATGTTGGTCAGCTTGTATTTCATCGGTTCACCCTCGGATGGTTGCCCGCCCGATATTACACCGGGCGGGCGATAGCTTATGCAGGAACCTCAAGAATCCCATCAAGATAGTAGAACGTCGCGGTGGTCATGAGTTCAATGCCGCCCGTGCGGAAGATGCCCGGCACCTGGAATGACAAAGGCCCGTCCTGATAGACATTCAAGAACTGATGAGGCATCGGCAAATGCAGCCGCACATAGTTCTCATCGTTCTTGTAGGCTACCAAACGCCCGCCGCCGACAACGGTTTGCGTCGATGCCGTACGCAGCGCAGGAACCGCCCGCACGGTCAACGGACGGCCAGTCGCCAGCGTGTAGACGTTGGTTTTCAGCAGCCAAGACAGGATCGTATCGGCACCAAGCGCGTTGAACGGCGTAGAAGCGATAAGGTTGTAAGCATCGACCGGCAACAGGATGGTGTCGGCATATTCAACGGTGCTGGTGGCGACGTTGGTTCCAGTCAGCGCCTGGTTGATGTCGCGCAGGATTTGCGCGGCGGTCTTGGTCACAACGCCCGCGTTGCTGATCCAGTGGCGGGCCGAACCCGTGCCATCATTTGCAGCAGCAACAGGCGTCACGTTGGAGTTGTTAATCAACCCCTTCATGCCCTTTTCAGCCGATCCTTGCAGCGTGATGTCCCACATGAACTTGGTATAAGCCATGCGGGCGGCACGGGCGCGGCGGTTTGGCAGCGTGCCACCGACGATATTGAGGGCGGTGTTGACCTCCTCGATATTGTATTGGTAGCCAATCGCGGCCAAGTGCATCGACTGCTGCTGCATGGTCTGCGAAACGTCAGCAAGCGGCACGTCTTTAGCGCCCGCCGATTGGAATTTCGCAGCGCCGGTCAGGTCCGACATATACGTCATGACACCGGGCGACCACGCCGGGCCAGAACTGTCCACAAACACCAGACGGGAAAAATCCCAATCCGGGAATCGGGTTTCGTAAACCGTTTGGTTTACTTTGAACGCTTGACCCTGCACGAATGCGAGAGCCTGCGCGTCGTTGATCATATGTTGCATCTTGGGGTCTCCTTACGACGCTACAGACAGCGACAGGATCGGACGGCGATAGCGAACAACGCCGATAGCGCCGCTCTTTCCTGCCTCGTCAAACTGTGCGCCGGGGATGGTGGCAACGGTTGCGGATTGTGCCGCGTCGGTCCAGACTTTGTTGGTCAGGTCGTAGCGGGCCTGTGCGCCAAGGGCAACGTCCTTGCCAAGCAAGACGACGATCACGCCCATATCGCAAACGGGCACGCTTGCATATTGGGCGTGCGTGTCAGCGACAAAGTTGACGCCGCCTTCATTAGGGTGCGTTGCAACGGCCTCGGAAATACCAAGGATGTTTTGCGCGGTCGCGGTCAAAGCCACGCAGGTATGCGCGCCACTGCCCGGAACGACAGGGATGCCGAACGGGATAGGCGTAGTGCCGGAGTTGGTGCGCGTGATGGCGTTCCACTCTTCCATATTCGCGCGGCGACCTTGGGCATATGCCGCAATTTCAGTCGAGAAAGTCATGGGCATGATTAAGCCTCCTTGCGCCATGCGTTAAGATCGGACACGCTTTTCTTGAAAGCGGTGTCAGCGAGTTGCGCGGCGTCACCCACGCGGGCGGTAGACGCGTCGGCCAGCGCCTTCTTTGCCGGGTCTTCTGCATCGCCAAGCAGATCAAACGCCGCGTCAATATAGGCGTCGGCCTTGTCTTTGACCGCATCGCCGCGCTTGGCGACAACAACGGCGCGCTTGATGTCGGCGGCGGATTTGCCATCGGTCACGGCATCGGGCTGGATCGCCTTTGCGCGTGCCACCAGATCAGCGCGGTCTTTGACAAGCGCGTCGATTGCAGCGGCGTCCAGGGTCTTGGCTTTCAGGTCCGCGATTTCCGCGTCCTTCTTTGCCATTTCCTTTTCCTTGGCGGCGGCTTCTTCCTCGGCCTTCTTTTCGGCGGCGGTCAAAGCGGCTGCTGCGTCGGATAGCTGTTTGGTCAGTTTTTCGAGTGCCTGCGCACCTGCGTCAGTCGTGACAACGGACAGGCCGTCGATCAGGACAGTCCGCGTCTGGATGGCGTCTGCCATGTCTGCGTCCTTTCGGTCGTTGATGGGGGAAGCGCCCCAACGCGCGTCCGCACTGTCACCAATGCGAAATTCACTGCCTGCCCTACCAAGTTGGCAAAGCGCGACGTGGTTTATTCGGATGTTGGTTTGTTGCGCGTCGTATTGCGCTCCATCCGGTGCGGTCCCGGCGGTCCAGTCCAGTGTGCATGTATATCCAGCGGAAAGCCCCGCCATTTCGCCGCGTTCGATTGCGGCGATTGCAGCGGCGTCCTTGACGATCAGTGGCAGCTTTAGCTTGCCGTCGCGCCATTCCGCCTCGGTGGATACCTCGCCCTTTGCCAGTGACGCCACGTTGTCAGCGTCCACGAGAACGCTTGGGTGGCCAAGAGTTATTGGGGCATGGCTGTAGGTGCGCACGCTTGCGGGGTCTTTCACCTGATCCTCTGACCGGTAAACCCTAACCGTTTCCATTTCGGGCTTGCCAACTTCGGAACCGCGATAGATTTGGATGCCTGTGCGGGCGACGAAAGCGTCTGCAATAAGATATCCGTCAGCGGTCTTGCGCGGCTTGCCCATGACAGCCACGTCACTAAATCTTTGGTTATTCATCCTCGCCCCCATCATTCCCCGCATATTGCGCAACATACCCCTCAAGCCCCGGCATTGCCCCGCTTTCGGTCAGCATGTTTACGGCGGCATCTGCCAGTGCGTCTTGGTCGATGATCCCGGTGTTGAACAACGCCACAACCGTATCGGCCCCGATCTTGCCGATTTCAGCGCGTTCCTTGTCGCTGATCTGCCAGAGTGAACCCCAATTGTAATACACATCATCAGGACGCGACCCCAAAGCCGACCGGATCAAGCACTCATCGAGGATGTGCATTGCAGGGCCAAGATCAAGTTCCTGCATCGCGCGAATGCGGTCATAATAATTGCGCGCGTCGCCCTCGCCAGATGCGTTCAATCCGCCCGGTGATTGGCCCAAAAGCCGGGTGAGCGGAATGTCAGCGGCACCGGCAACCAGCGTCATAAACCGATCCATCAAATCCGGCAGGCCAGAGAAAGACGCGGTTTTCTGCCCGATGATTTCCTCGGCGTCGTGCATGAATGTGCCGTTGATGCCCTTGCCGGTTTCGGCCAAAGCCCAGCGTTTAAGCATCTGCGCCGAATAGTTTGCATCGCCCAACTTGCGCATGAAGTCAGGGATACCGACAGTATCCACCTTGGCCTCGAACACCAGACTTGCCACATTGGCGCTGGTCGCATCCATGTTGCGGATTGCCTCGAACATTGCCAGCAAAACACTGTCCCCGAACCCGTATACGGTGTTCGTCATGCCGGGGTCCACCACATCAGCCCCGGTCAGGATAACCAGCCGCGATGCGTGAATTTCAACAGGCGCGCGGCCATCGGGGTTAAGCGTCCACATCGCGGGTTTGCCGAAGTATGGCGATGCCGGGTCATTCTCGATTGCCGATGCGTAGAGGTGCCGCTTGTGCAGCACGGTTGCGTATTTCAGACCACCAAGCCCGATGCGCGCCGGGTCAAGAGGCTTGGCAAGATCAGTGTCGCCAGTGCCGATCAGGATTGCCGCACCGCCCATAAGCCGCGCCGATGTAAACGCCGCCTTCACCTTGAGCCGGATACCGTGGCGGTTTTCCTCGGCCTCGATTACGCTGATTTCGGTGGTATCCGCCTGCCAGTTGCGCCAGTTGCGGGTGGCATCAAGCGGCGGAATGTCCACGATCTTGCGCGGCAACCATCCGCCCCTATAGGCGTTCATCAGCGTGTAGTCGTCCACTACGGGCGCGGCATAGGTGGTATGGCTGGCCTTGTCGCGCCCCGTGCCGAGGTTAGCCGTAATGTTTACCAGGCTATCCGATACGCCGATCAGGTTTCCGTCAGCCTTGAGGCGCACGCGGGGTTTTGTCATGTCGCCTCCTTAGAAAATATTGTCGATGCTGTAGGATGAGCCGGTATTGGCCGGAAAGAACGCCATGTTAATCGCGTCCGCAAGGTTCGGTGATCGTGAGCCGTCCGGCTGCTTATCAACCATCGTCTTTCCCGTGCCGCTGGTTTTGTGCTGCGGCTGCGTTAATTCTTCTTCAATCTGCCGGATGTTCGACAGGTCACGCGGTAAGCTAATCATCATTTCGGCGTCATATGCCACGCCGCGCCGCGCCTTGTGCGCATTTTCAAAACGCTTGCGCAGCGAAAACCATGCCTGCGCCTTGAGGTTTTGATACTGGTCTTTGTTCAGAGGGCTTTGCGGGTTATCCGGCTCAATCCGCTTGTCAGGGTTAAGCACCGATGCGCCGCCCGCCCATGGGTGGAACGCCATGCCTTCCGGCTGATCTCCGCGCCGCCCCATTGACGCCCATTCGCCTGTTACGCCCTCGCCAACGCCGATGCTGTCATAGTACACCTCGGCAACGCCTTGCACCTTGGCAATCATCGCCGCTTTGTTTGTGGTCAGCGATGTATCAAGCCCGTTCCACGCCTGTACCGATAGCAAGCTGATACCCTTGCGGATTGCAAAGGCATTTTCATCGCCGCCATCTTCACCGCCCGCAACGTCAAGCGCGGCGTATAGCTTGCCCGTGACTTCCAGCCCTAAATCCTCTGCCAGCCCGATAGCCGACTGGACCCATGCGGCTGGGATAACGACCTTTGAGCCAACGCTTTCGTATTCGCCAAGCCAAGTATGCGGAAACCCGTCTGGGTCGTTCTCCATATCGTTTTCGGCTTCCCTGCGCAGCGTATCCGGCAGGAATGGATTGTCAGTGTAGTTTGCCTTGACAACGATAGCGTCAGGACGTGGCCCCTTAGGACCGCGTAACAGCCGTTCAACAGCATCACCGCGCCGCCTTGGGTTCCAGCTAAAGAATATCCGCGACCCTTCCTTGCGGATTGTCGGGCGCAATAAATCCATGCTGCGTTGCGATAGGCTTTGCGCCTCCTCAACCCACGCGATGGAAAACCCTTCAAGCGATTTTACGCTGTCGGCGGTGTGATCCTGCATTCCTACAAAGATACAAAGCCCCGTGCCGCCGATGCGCCTGATTTCGTTTTGCAGCACATCGAACAGATGCGATACGCCAAACTCAACGATCTTGGCCTCAATCAGCTTTTTTGCAGACAGTGCCAGGCTTTTCTGCACCTCACGAATACAGACCACGCTGCAATTCGCATCGGCGACCATTTCCTCAACAACAAGGCCCGCGATTTCGTGGGATTTGCCGCTGCCCCTGCCGCCATATACCCCGATGTATCTGATTGACTGCCCGGTTGCGGTGACACTGGCGTGTATCGGTGCCGCCCAACGCGGGGTCGGTATGTTAAGCGCCTGCATCGCCCTTTGGGTCGATCAGGGTGCGGGTGATGATCTGTGGCGTCATGGTGCCATCGCTTGACGACAAGTCCAGCTTGTCGCCGTAAACCTTGGGCCGCAGCTTTCCGGCCATCCATTTGCGCGTATCAATACGCAGCTTGGCGCGGGCGATGGCGTCATGGTTCACCACTTCAACGCCATCACGCTCGTAAACATCGCCCTCTTGGCTGTCTGCGATTGTCAGGCATTCGTCAAAGATCGTGTCGGCTAGTTGTTCCTTCGCGCGCGCATATCGTTCCGCAAAGGCGGCGTCTGCATCAAGTCGCCTGTAGAACGTGCCCGCGCTTGGCAGCCAATCATCCTTCATGATATTTCTGACAGCCCCACCCTTTGCGATGCGGTCAAAGATTTCCGCCTCAATCTCATCGGTCCAAGGGTCTGGTTTGGCATCTACCATATCGTCCTCCCCGGTCTGAACGGGCTGCGGTTGTCATTCCAAGGGCTTTGGTTGGCGTTGGCCGGTCGCGCGGTATGCGCTGCGCACCTGTTCCTAGGGGTCTTTAGCGGCAACCCTTGGGATGGACGTTGGGCGCATTGTATAGGGGTTTGCGGATTATGCAAGGGGCGGCAATCATTGCGTCACCTTCTGCGACCATTCCGCATAATCCGCTTCTATCCGCGCATAGATGTTTGGATGTTCACAGCGCATCTGGTTGGCTGGAAAACTTTTGCCTGCCACCCAATCCCCACGACTATCCCCGGCGGCAAGCCAGTGCCCATTCATCCATCGCGACGGATCAATCCCCAGCTTTTTGAAATGTGCGCGTGTAATGATCTGGTGCTTCTCCACCCAAACGCAGACGCGCATCGCCTTGATCTTCCAGTCCGAAAGGATCATGGGGCTGGGAACACCGCAGGCGACCTCTGGCACATAATCGGGGAGTTTGTGGCGGTGTATTGGGAAACAGTCGAACCAAGGCTCCCTATCCCAATCGCTCCACCACGTCCCGATACGGGTCAGAGTTTCAGCCTCGGGCAATGGGGGGTAGAATTGTGGGATGCGCGGCCCTTCTTTTTCGTATGGCCCGAAATGGGGATATGATTTTTCTGATCTCGGCGTGATCACGGTAAGACCAAGGGCCTTGGCGATTTCCGCATTTTCGGCAACCACCTTGCCTACCAAGACCGCCCTGAAATCGGGGCCATGATCACGTCTGCGCCCGTTTATGGCTTGGCATATCACCTTGGCATTGAGGGTTAGCTTTGCTTCAACACCGATCTGCCAGCCACCGACACGATGGACCAAAAGAATATCCCATCCTGCGGTTTCAGGATAGGGCAGCCAATCGGCGGGTAGACCACGCAAGAAGGCTTGGCATAGCGCGGCTTCTGTTTCAAATTTTTGGGCCACAGATTTCATGCAAGCCTCTCCATTCCCCGAACATCGGCGGCCACGCGCTTGCCCATCAGATCGAACTGAGCGACGGTTCCTGCAATGCTTTCGACCGTGACCACATGGCCCTCGAAAGGGCCTGATACAAACCGTGCCGCCTGCCCCTCGATTGGGCGCATAGCGGATCGCATATCCTCGGCCATCTGACGTTTCGCGCGTTCCAGTTTTTCCGCCTCGACCGTCATGCCTTGGAGGTGCCGGATTAGCTGATACGGAAACGCTACCGGCACGTCGCCCACCTTGAACACGTCGCGGCACCATCGCTGATCCTTGATCACATGCCACAGGGGCGCGCGCAGGCATTGTGCGAATAGGTATCCTGGCACAAGAGGCACCTCGCGCGGGGCGGGTTTCTTGGCGCGCGTCATGCGCTCTTGGCTTGGGAAAAACGCGTGCATGTTCACGGCGCGAAAGAACTCGCGGCCTTCCTCGTGGGCTTTCGGTGTTGGCTTGGGAATAATGCAATACCAGGCGGGTGCGCAGTCCCGCCCGAACGGCTCCGGGGGCGGCTTGGTATCGCGGATGATCTGTCCTATTTGGTATGTCACTGCTCTGCCCTCGCTTTGTTTATGGTTGCCGCGCCTCTGCCTTGGGTGCAAGGTTTGCGCGGCTTGCGGGGTTTGTGGTCATGACTCCACGGCACTCACCGCATGATCCGCCTGCTTGGCCCGCAGGTCAGGGCGTCTCTGGTGACAGGGGCAATGGCATCCAATGGGTTGGATCCCAGAAGTCCGCATCCCAATCAATGAATTCATCGCTCTTGTCCCAATGAAGAACCACAACGCCACCCTGATAGCTTACCCCGACGAAACCTAAAAACTCTGTTCCATCTTTCGGCGCTGTCTCAATCGACTGCCATTGCATCGCCGCCTCGGCCGCCTTCGCCCGTTGATAATTGCGCTGCGACACCTCGGCCCATTCAACGCAAGCCGCATCGGCCTCTTCGGCACGGGCTATTGCGGCGTCACGCTCGGCCTGCATTTCTGAAAGCCGAACGGCCATTTCAGCCGCCCATATCGTTTCCGGTGATTTTGTCATTTCCTATTCAAAGCCTCCAATTTCCATGCGGTGAATGATGATGCCCACGGCCCGCCAGCGCGGCTCATGTTCTCGCCCTTCGCGGCGCGGCGCTTGTGGGCAATGCGGGATGCTAGGCTCAATGTGGTTTGCTTGCGGGCCTCGATGCCCTTTGCGCTGATCAGGTGCGCGCCTTTCCATGCGTCAGTCATGCCTTCACCTTCCGTTGTTCCCGATTGTTCACGCGGTAATCCAACGCGGTTTGGAGTATCCGCCGCATTTCCCTGATGTCGGTTTGCTCTATCGCCCGCTGCATGTCGTCGCGCTGGCCAGTCAGATCCCGGCGCATGGCTGCGTTTTGTTCGGCGAGTTTCAGGTTGCGGTGCGTGAGTTGACCGAGTTCGTTGCGTTGGCGTTGCTCAAGGGGTGTCATGCTGTCACCCTTGCGTTTGCTGCGAATACAGCGCGGGCAAACCCCATCGGCGTGGCGCTACGGAAATTGGCGCGTCCTTCGCCTGGCGGTGCTTTGTGGATACGATCATCGGGCGGGCCAAGATCGGCGCGGTGTGGAGCGGGCATAGAAAACCCGCCCCCGGCCCAGATCATCGTTTTCTTGGTGTAATTATCCGCAGGCTCAAAACCCGTGAAGTCATGCGGGTGGAATGAATGATCGGGCTTACGCCAGAATCTGCTGATCTGCGACACGGGGTTTTCGATGAACCACGGCGCGCCCATCATTTGCGCTATGGCGTGGCACTGATGCACCACGGCCATTGCTCGCTGCTGGAACGCCGGATCGGCTTTGGCCTTGGCGGCAAACCACCTTGCGCCGGATACGGCCAGATCGGTGCATGGCGGGAAAGCTGCTGTGAACGCCACACTGCCCGTCACCAGGCGCAGGAAAGCCCATGTGCTGGAATGGTCGAGGATATGGCCGATGCGAGTTATCGGCCCATCTACGGTTACGCACGCCGGGTGCTGTGGGTCGATCAACACGGCGCGATAGCCCGCCTCGATCCATGGGGCGGCGAATGTGCCTGTCAGGTCGCAGAGGCACAGCACGATATTTCTGGTTCGCTGATGGATGCTCACACCGCACCCCCCGTTTTTAGCCCCGCACAGCGCGTTTGCGCATCTGTGGCACCATTGGGCGCGGAAACGCCGCCAACGCCGACTGTGGGCGATATTTCGGAGGCGTGCAGCACCAACGTGAACACCTTCTTGCTAGATGGACCAACGCGAATTACCGACACCTCCCCAGCCAGTTCCATCCTGCGCAGTCCGCGTCTGGTGACTTCCAGGTTTTGCCCAGTGATTTCCATGATCTGAACACAATCAAGGGATTCACCACCTGCCAGCGTGGATTTTATCTTGTCCTCGGTGATCTGGTGAGGGTGTCCCGTCTTGGCAAAACGGGCATTGATTGACTTTCTTACACCATTTCCGTCTATGCCTGTATTTCGCGGAATGCCGCGTATGTGACCCTCGGATCGGCATCGCAACGCCCAATCACACCCGATCCATTCCTCCAGCGTCTCGCCTGGGTTCATCGTGGTGTGGAACGTCCATGCGGCGGGGTTGTATGCGCGAGTGTCGGGCATGACGGTGGGATGGGTGTTGACGGTCCATTGCGGTAGGGCGGTCATGACGCCACCGCGAACAGATCGCCAGATGTCTTTTCGGCATCCATCAGATTGCGGTTTGCTTGCGCTGCATATTCCGGCTTCAACTCAAAACCGATGTATTTGCGGAAAGACTTGATCGCCTGATATCCAGTGCTTCCGATGCCGTTGAACGGGTCCATAACCACGTCACCCGGCTTGCTGTAGAGCCGCAGGCAGTTGTCGATTGTGTCAAGTTGCAATGGGCAGACGTGGCGCTCATCATGCTGCCCTTTGGCTGCGCGATAACCATTCAGGACGTTGCCTTGATTGATATTCATCCATACCGGGCTGGCAAGGCGCTGCCACTCGTAAACGTCAAACTCGGCGTGTTTGATAAGTTCAGCCAAAAGCGCATTTTCTGGAACGCCTGCACACAGCCCTTCGCGGCGCATATGTTCAAGCCAACGGCGCGCTATGGGCAACGATTCCTTCGATCCTGGTGCCGCATGTTCGATGCGGTCTGGATTGTCGCCGTCCTTGCGGAAAAACAGCATGTAGTCTGGCATCCCCACCCGGTTCATTCCGCTGTCTTTGCGGATCTGCTTGTAAAGCAAACCCAACGCCTTTGTGCGCTGCATCTCGACTACGGGATCTTTCCATATCGTTGCGCGGCCATGATAGATCAATCCGGCATCGGTATGCGCGCGGATTAGATCGCCGCTGAAGTCTTGCAGGCCGATAGCGCCATCGCGGCCCCTGCGCATTGGCAAGTCTGTGCAGTGAACGCAAGCGATTCGACCCGGCTTCATGACGCGGGTTAAAGCCTCTGCGAAAAACTTGTATTGATTTATGAATTTCTGCCCGGTTCCGGCGTTGCCAAGGTCACGCTCGCTATCTGAATAAACGAATAGATCACCAAATGGCGGTGAAAAGACTGTCAGATCAACGCTATTTTCCGGCATGGCGTGCATACCTTCGATGCAATCTGAATTATGCAGCGCCCATCCTGCGCCTTGATATTCTGGTTGTTTCATTTTGCACCCTCCGATTTAAGCCATGATGGGCTGCGCGGTGAATGGCTTGTCGTTGGCATGGCGTTCCTTGCCCTTGCCGTTTGCGGCTTGGTCATAGGCAGCACCCAGAACGCGCCACAGCGCGGCGTATGGGTCGGTTGGTGCTAGTGGTGGGGTGGTGGTGTCGGGGGTGTCGGTCCATTCGGCGATTAGGTCTCCGCCGCATTCTGCTCTGTCCAGTTTTATTTGCCCGCCTGGATGGCAGCAGATCTCTCCATCATGTTTTCCACCTGACCAATATGCAACTCCATCACCCCGAACTTCGTAAATCAGCCCGACCCTGCGGCCATCCCGCGTGCGGTAGAATTTCCCGGATTCAATTTTCAGCGTCATATCGTCCTCCACTCTCCCAATGTTTGCGCGCGGCAACAGGCGGGGAGAAATCGCCGTTCTGTGGGGCATGAGGTCCACAGGTCGCCGCGCAGGGGTATGATTGCATGGCGGCAGGGTAATGACAAGAGGGTTTATTCAATGCGCCAGATGCTGCGATATGGGTGGCCCAAAACACGAAACCCGTGGACGGCTCTGGACGGGGTCGTGGACAGGGTTTTGGGCCAGTAATGACGGGGC
>OFRB01000312.1_pt1 | contig 12213 bp, 11 predicted proteins | sample 1543021 | NCBI WGS metagenome assembly OFRB01 (sample SAMN07774230, study PRJEB24372) | wastewater metagenome | isolation source: Exp Tend CN 0WW | collected 2016-02
CATGCCTCGGTATCAAGTAACAATAAGACGTAACGGCTGGGCAACATGGTCGCGAATCATACAAACATCGGACACGCCCGAACAAGTGATAAGCCAGACGTATCAACTTTTGCGAACGACCGAGGATGTTGATGTCAAAATCGCGTTCACTGATGGAGTGGCATCCACTTGCTGAATAACCTTCAACAATCAATAAAATGTTTGGTTGCGATAGTCACAGCAACAAAAGAGCGAGACACGATGATGTTGATGTTGATGACAATAGCAAGCAAGAGAAAACGGTCGATTTGGTGATCAGATCGGCAGACAGGGAAACTTTGTCGGTCGATCCCGGACTCTGTAGAATCATTCTTACCAGTCGTCCAATTAACGGTGTGAAATCTGCTCGTTTGGTGGGCTTCAGTGTACCCAACTCGATATTCAACATCGACGGCTCTCAAAATTCCAATGGTTACGCAAACAATTCAATCCTGATCAATGTTGGAACTCTCCTAACCCCCGCTGGCGTGCCTGTGACGGTCACTCTCACTCCAGGACAATACACACAAGCCACTTTCATCACTGCTCTCACCACGGCGTTTCAAGCGGCATCTGATGCAGCTGGCGCAAGTGGTACACACACATTCGCGCAAAACTCGACTACCAAGAAAATCACTCTCAGTGGCGTAGGTGGCACCTTTACCCAGTATGTGTCGTTTGTCATCAATGCAGACACACAAATTGCTGCAGCGCTGGGATTCTACGGCACACGCGCAGGTGCAACAACCAGCGTTCTCGCGACCAGTTACGTGTTTCCAAACTATCCGCTGCTTTCGTATCCCGAGTGGTTGTTTCTGTCGTTGAATCGCACCTGGCCTGCGTCGGAAATTAGAAGCACCAGCTTTTCGTTGGACAACTGCGCTCAATTCGCCATTCCCATTACCGAGAGTGCAGGCTATTTGGTGTTCACTGATACCGACGTGTACACAAATTCTGTGCTCAATTTCGCCCAACTAGCAACATTTCATACATTGGTGCCTCACTTTCGAAAATCAGACGGTACAACTGTATCTTTTAATGGCGCAGACTGGACACTTGTATTAAGGCTCACTCTTGCTTAGTTTGTTGGATGATTGTTGTTCCTGTTGCATTTCTTCGCTTTGTTTATAAAGCTTTTGTTCGAATCGCACCGGATTGATAAGACCGAGGCGTGGGTCAGTGACGCCCGCTTTTTCCAGTCGTTTGAAGTGTTTCTCCCATGATGCGTTTGGCACAAAGTCGTTTTGATCGCTCCCAGTGTCGTTCTCGTGACGGAACTGCCACATCAAAGCGTTGTCGTAGGTCTTGTGTGGATCCCATTCCACTTCTTCGACAACGACCGCTGGAGGAGTGGCAGATTCGTTCATTTTTTCTTTTTGGGCAAGCAAGACTTAATAAAGTGACAAAGTGACACTTGTTATTTGCTTTGCGAATGGAAGACTCTGAGTCCAGTGGCAGCAGCAGTTCGGGCTCGTCAGACACCGAAGACATCAACATTGTTTCTGTGCCCCCTCATCCTGGTTTTGGCGTAAAAACACTGAGAACGTCAGGTCCTCATCCTCTTCCTCATCCTCTTCCTCATCCTCTTCCTCTTCCTCATCCTCTTCCTCATCCTCTTCCTCATCCTCCTCCTCCTCCACTCCGGGTGGTAACCAAGAAAAGAAAAGTGCCAACAACAACAACAACCCCTAGTGGTGTTACATTGACCAAACACGAACGAAAACTTCAGAAATTGGACCGTCTCGAGGCGATCAGCATAGCCGCGGAAGCTGTGCTACCAACGGTTGTCAATGACGCTGATTATCGTGTAAGTGGTGCACCGTCGAGTTTGCCACACTTCCCCATGCAAGGGTTCGCTGCATTTCCCGAGTTGTTGCTGTTCATGAATGGGCTCGATAATCCACCCGATCACAAACACTTCCCAAAGCTTAGCATTAGTGAACTGCGCGAGTTGCTGAACAAATACGGCGTGCCACAGAATTTCCAACTGCCAGAAGCAGAGGCAAGAATCGATCGAGCGTTTCATGGCAATCCTCGGCCCTATGTGAAGAAACAATTCTGGCTGAAAAACGAAGCGCCGTTCATGATCGAAGAGTACGAAAGATGTGCACACGTGATGTTTGTGTTGCTCAAGTTTATCATGTTCGCGTCGGTGAGAATAGTACAAGACCCGCGCGAGTTGTATCCACTGAAAGATCAATGGGACGAACTGATCGAACAAACGTCGGGACCGTTGTTTGCTGGCGATGGCTCGCCGGTGTACGCAAAACGAACACGCCTCCGTGAACATGGCTCGCCTTTGTCGTATCCGGAAAACATTTGCAGAGTGTATCAGTATATCATCGATTTAGAGAAGCGAACTGCGAACGAGAACTTGGATCGACAAATTGGTGCCATAGAGAATGCAAAGCTACAAAAGATGACACGCACGGTACTCAACAATGATGACTTACCGGTGGTGGTCAGTGTGACAGCTGCACCATTTATTGTGTTGCCTACAACAGAAAATGCCACACACACCCAACACAGTAGCGCCTGTAATCAAAAAGAAGAAGAAGAAACAACAAAGACCACCCAGTCCGTCAGAGACGATCACTTCATCAGAGGAGGAACAACATCAACAGAAACAAAGAAGCAACTCGACGTCGGTGGTGATCAACCTCCAACAACAACAACAGCCACAGCCCCAACAACAACCGACACTGCGCGACTCATTTGAATTGGCACGTAGACGTCTGTGTGGCGCTTGTTCACTTACTTTTTTTCAATCGTACCTCTTGGTGTTGACTATCCTGTGTGCCGGCATAGCAACACTTTCTCTCTGCTTTCTTCTTTTGTATCCAGATCTCGCACCAAACCTTCAGTGTTTCCTGGAGGGACTGATTACATCTACCTTTGTTATTCCAATAGCGTCTGCACTTGCGTGGCTGGTTAAAGAGCGTGGAGATGTCGCTAAAAAACGTACCAACCCCGGCGCTGATCCATCTGGTGATCACACGTCTTCTGGCGATGTTTGATTTGATGTGGATGACGTGTTTGGCATTCTGGCTTTGCATTTTTCAAGAGCCCGCGACACCGTTAGCAGAAGCCAAAAAAGCTCAACTCATTTCTTCACTTGTTGTATCAGACGAATTTATTGATGAATACAAAGATCTCTAGCATTGGAAATTATCGTGCAATTTGGCAAGAGAAGATCGCCAACTGTCATCGATGGTTGTTGGGTATTGACAAAATTCGTTCAAATACAGAGCTTGTAACCTACCTCGACTCCATCATGAAACCAGGCGTGGCAAAGATTGAACCAGATGCATGGCTACGTCATCATTTGGATCTCGCAATCAGGGTGGTGGGCGATGATATCAAGAGGCTCACTCAAATCACTTCTCACGCGTGGGGCATATCAATGAACGACTTCACTGGCGATGAGATCAACAAATTCGAGCGCTATCTTGCGTGTTTTGTCATTCTTACCCGCATGGCATCCGAATGGATTGCAGTGGGCACGGAACGACAAAGCATGAACGAACAACAACAAGCAGAAGCGAAACTGAACGAACAGCGAATGATCGAGCACGCAAAAACCACTGGTTTATTGGTGGCGCCGCCTACGTCGAATTCCGAAACACAGACGTCCCAGAGCCAGTGCCTCGAGCCTGCTGAGCAATCGGAAGAAACCCCAGTTGACGATAGCGACGAACCAAGTACTCGTGTTGCTCAGGAAGAGTCGGGTACTTTAAAGAGAAAACGTCATCCACAGGACGAAGAGTGCCCTCAGTCGCCGGCGGAGAACGCAGAACAGTGTCATGACGAGCTTCCGCAGCTTGTTCCTCCAGTTGTTCGCCCTCAAGATTGCGCATCCGGTACGCCTTTGGATTCGCAGGCTCATTCGTCGACGAATCCGGTTGCTCTCGACCATAGCCGTGAGAGTTCAACATCACATCCCACGCAGTCTCTCCCTGAGAAATCGCAGGCGCCTGTTGTTGTTCCACCAGTGGTTAAAGCAAAAAGAGCGTACAAAAAGCGTGCCAAACCTGATTCGACGGCGGTGGTGCCTCCTCCTCAGCAACCAGTCCCTGCTCAGCTCGTTTCTCAGCCGCCACCTTCTTAGCGTAAGCAGGCAGTGTGCTCTCTTTGATGCCAGTGTTGATTTGTAGATCACGCTCTTTGTCCCATTTTGTGAGTGCTTTTCGTTGTTCATCGTACACCTTGAGATCAGGCAGTTGTTCTTCAATTGGTTGTTCGCTGTTGAGTTGTGTTGGTTCGCCTAACTCTAGCTTATAGGGCGTAGGATCAAAGTCGATAATGGCGCGAGTCTGATATATATTGGAACCGAGCCCCATCTGTTGACCGTCTTTGCTGCCTTGTTGATCTGCATTAAAAGTAGATTTACTACCACTATTTTTTGTAGTCTTTTGCTTTTTCTGAGCGGGATTAGAAACAGACGGTTGCTGGGGCGGTGCTTGTTCTTCTTGTTCTTTCTTATTATCCTTCTTCTTCTTCTTTTGCGGTGCAACGGTATCTTGTTGTTTCTTTACAAGTTTCGGTGGTGGCATTTTTCAAAATTTGTTTTTATTTGAGAATGTCAAGTGGAGCGAAAATTGAATCTTGTGACGACGCTGCCATCCACTTCATGACCGACGCAAAGAATTTCTTCTGACACGGCAAAAGCACACACTGTGTTTTCAGGTTCTCCTCGAACAAAAACTGATCGTGGAAAACCGAGCCGTACGAGTGAAGCAATCGACATTCCATGAGATCAGTGCGTCGTACGTGCGGGTGATGTCCATTGGCGTTGGGCACAAGCGAAGGACCCCACGGCACCACACCACGTCGAGCGTAATAGAAAAGAATGTCGCGATCGTAAGGGTCGTCTGAAGTCTTGAAAAATGCACGCAAATCCTTGAACACTCCCTCGACGTCACGCTTGTGACCATAGTCTCGACGTACATTTTCTGCTCCTTCGCGGCGAACCTTCTTCTCATAGAAGAGGTTATCCATGAACTCGATAAAATCATCGAGCGGAATGGGATAGACAATATCGTGTTCGGCGTTGGTTTGGCGTGTACCAGGCGCAGGCCATCGACCTTGTTTGCTGATAGTGTACACTTGCACGTAATCTTCGTCAGACACCGGCCAAGGCACTTCGAATTCCACACGTTTCTTCTCCAGCGTGTTCACCACGTGACGAAAGTAGAAAATGTTCTTCTCGAACGCAGAAACATCGGTGGAGAGACGCATTCGCTTGGCATTATTCGAGAGACCGGAAATAAGCGACGGAATCACAGCATGAGGAACACGGTGAGACTCCTTGGTGGTGTCGAGGTTCATGGTGGTAGCACAGATCTCCACCAACGCAGCCATGGTGACATTTCGACGCATTGTCTTCATGGTGCCAATCACTTGACCTTCCGTCATGGGATGAACACGGACAGCCGACGACGAACGAATATACGGTGGCACAGGAAGAGCTTGACCATCGGCCGATTGAAGACCTTGTGTTTCACGCAAATCTTCGCAGATGAGACGAGTGAGTTTCTGATATTGAGGCAACTTCACAGCGTCCATAACACGTTGGCTCCACTTCAAACCGACACCTTCGCGCTCGCGTGTATCTTTGACAAGCCATTGAAGTTCCGCGGGCAAATACTTGGCGGCATCTTCAGGCGAGATGAAACCAGACACAAAGCCTAGCATGAGATCCAAGAAGTTGGCAGACCGTTGTGTAGAAGGATCGATGCACTGAATGAGCCGATCATCGTTGAATGTGGTGTCGATGCGTGCCATCAAACAAACAATACGTCGATCAGCCTCCTCGATGTCTGGTACGTCGTTCGAGGCAGCACCACCATTGGTGTAGTCGTCCTGTTGATTGGCTTGACCGAATTTCTCCTCGCGATCACGCTTCTTCGAGGTGAGTGCATGTTTCAGCTGAGACTTGGGCACATCACCGCCAAAGTATTCGTCAATGAAAAAGAACTTGAGAAACTGTGTGGGCGAACCGAATGCTTTGTCGCCGAAGCCAGCACGAATCATGTTACCAAACACCTCGCTTATGTTTTGACCAGGCACCAAATTGAAATAGATGAGACCTTGCAGCGACTTTCGCGCACCACCTGGAACACCACATGCAATAGGCAATTTGCCAGTACGTTCGCCTGGATACAAGTATGAGTAAGTGAGTGAACCCATCAACCACTCCCAACGCAACGGCTCATTCTGGCACCACGTTGAACGAAACATCTGCAACGCATAGATGACATCTGCAAGAGCCTCAGGGTTCTGCAAGAGATCAGGAATGCGCGCAGTTCTTTCGTCGTAGCCCGAGAACGCCACCAACACATCATCTCCTGGTTTCAAGTTCCACGCGCCATTCGATAAACGCTTGTGTCGCCACAACGGAATCAATGGATCGAATGCCTTGATGGAGCGGACCACTAGTTTATAGGGCGAAACATTCCACATGGTCTCGAAGGAGTAGTTGCTCTCGTGATAGAGAACAGGCGGTTTCGGTCGGGGAGGCACCTTCTTCTTTTTCGTGACGGTCTTCTTCTTACTCTTCGTAGAGGAGACAGTGGAGGCAGCTTCATTCGGTAACTCGTCATCACCGTCGTTAGTGTTGTTTTCCTCTGTCGTAACCGAGACATTGTCAGGAATGTCATCGCCAGCGTGCAGTCCTTGATCACCGAATTTCTCATCCCAAATCTTCATAGCGGTCTTGATGTCTTCGCACTTGGCCTTGATGGTTTTCCACTGAGACTCGTAGCGAATCTTTTCCAGTTCGATCGGTGAAACATCCTTGCGAAGCGAGTGCAACCCACTGAGAGTTTCCGAGTGCTCCGGCGATGTAAGCATGGCAAAGGTTTGATCGAAATCGGGTTGTGCGAAAAATCTCGGAAGAAATACACGCCATCGAAACTCGCCCGCTGCCACACACGCTTTGAACCGAGAAACCTGCACCGGTATGGGTTTGGTCAAACTGTATCGACCTTGTGGCTGAAAGTACCACTGAGCACTGGAGCTGTCGTATAGTAGGCGTTCTTGACAAAATTCGCCAAAAGGAATTGGTCTACCGTCGAGTTCATACACGGGCACATGGAAGTACCAATTGGGATGAGGCACAGCGGCTGCTTCGGCGAAGAATAAACGCAACGGCTTCTGAATGTCTGTGGTGTTGGGTGCAATAGGACCACGCGAGGCAGCCACTGCTTGTTGAATGACGCTGTTGTTGGGCGTCAAAGCACCGCCAGGATTCGGCTGAGGCGACGCAGCAGACAAGATTTCGTCTCGTTGCACTCGAGCACGATCGTGAACATCAAGCACAGCACGAACAGCGTCCATAGCCGTATGAACACCAGCCAAACGTTGATTGACCTGAGCATCCAAACGATTCATGACGACGCGAGAGGGATCTGTGCTGGAGGAGGGACCAGTTATCTCGCGCACAGCAGTGGCCAAAGTCGAGTATTCGTTCCAGAAATCAAGTGATGAGAGTGGATGGAACAAGTAAGGCATAACAACCTCGGGGTCCAAGAGCATGCGATATTTCTGAGCTAAAACATCATCTGCGTGTGGCTGGAACGGTTCTGAAGCAGCAGCAGCCTTCTTCTGTGCTTCTCGAGCGAGATCCACATGGACTTTGAAAAATGCCTCGACAAAAACGCGTGATTTCCAACGAGTAGGCAAAAGAACACGCTCCACAGCCATTTCGAAAGCAGGTCCCAAGCTCAATTGACTGTAGTCGGCATCGGCTTGTTTGAAGGCATCCAAGTGCAAATCTCTCTTGTAGTTCGCCTGAAACTCTTGATACAATACATTGGCCAGACGAGTGGCATTAGGTTCGGCCAACGTAAACGGATTGAAGGAGGAGGAGGAGAGCATTTTTCAAAAGAAAACTGTCAAAAAAAGACAGCTGCTGGAAAAATGCTCACCGAAGACGACGAAGAGTTGTTGGAAGTGAGACAGTTCACGTACGACGCGTTCAGAGAACAATTGATGGAGCTGATTCATTATGCTCGAGAACGAGGAATGACAGTGGAAAAATGCAAGTGGAATCAATGGAGACTGGACTGGGATGGAACAATTCATTGGGTTAGACCACCATTGACGATGGAACGTAAAGATGTTGGAATGAACTGGAGACGAGATCATCACAGCAATGCACATCTTTTTGGTGGATTCAATCGAAAATGAATCTCTGTTGTTATGTTTTTTGTTTCTTGAGAGCACGATGATAGTTCTCCACAAACTCCCAATTATCGCTTGATACTGTGTTATCTGGGTTGTAGTATATTCGGTGATTACAAAGAGATTTCTCGTCCACCATCTCGATGTGACTAATCACTCCATTAGCGAAGTAGCTGATAGTCAACCCGAATGCTTTCCCGTCTTTATACGTCACTGTATGCATCAACGTGGGCTTGTGTCTGTAATATACCCTGGTTTGACCGTGTCGTAGACCATTCTTATACGAATGCTCGTCAGGATACTCGTGGTCGTTGCAGTATGTCCTCATAATGCCCTCAAATTTGTTGTTCTTCATGTAACGTGTTATTCGCGACCCATGCCAATCCGTTACAAAGACTCCCATGATGTTCATTCTGAGCACAGTCATTCGTTGCTTGATGTATTCGTAGAGAAAGCGATTGCAGCACGATATTGCTTGTAGAAGCGTCCATCCTTCCTTTCTATCCATCAACTCCAATCCTCCGTGTTCTATGATAGAAGTCAACACAACTTGCCCACGAATGTTATCCATTTAGTCAGAAATATTGATGTCAAAGCGCGTCATTTATTCAAAAACAAAGAAAACCGGAGGAGGCAGGCATTCTTCATTCGCTACCGTTGTTGTTGTCGACGGAGGACTAAGAAACAGAAGAACAAGTTTAGAAATCAATCAATCACAAATACACTGCCATGATGAATAATCTGTAGCACCACATCGATCACAAAAAAAGAAAGGAGCAGTAAAAGTGAAACGCTGATCAACCTCGCGCGGCGGCTGCTCTTCGTCTTCGTCGTCATCGGAGATTTCTTCGACCAACACCGGCGGTGCTTGTTCTTTCTTGGCTTTCTTCTTCTTTGGTGGTTTAGCACTTTCAGCAGAGGGCAGCTTGAACTTCTTTCCACCGACACGTGCAGGCAGAGGAATGGGGCCATTTTCGAACGCACGACGTAAATGATTCACATGACTACCAATGGAAGCGACCTCTGTGAGAAGGCGCTCTTCAAGACCTCGAATGGCATCCAAGAGAACAGCATGCATGGCCGAGTTGGTGTCTTCAACAGACTGAGGAGGAGGAGGAGCACGTTGTTGTTGTTGTTGTTGTGCAGCGTAGGCCTGTTTACTGTATTGAGGTGGTGCTCTGGTGTTCTCCCTGGGGCCATCTTCGATATCACCAGTAGCCCATTTGATGCCATGGTTCAAACCGTTCTTGCTGTGAGGGCACTTCCAGTACGGTTTGCCTGTCTTCTGGGAAACTGCTTTGATGCTCATTTTCGAGGTACATTCGCCCTCGAATCCACACAACGGAGGATTTGCATACTTGGTGGTATCGGTTGGAGGTGAAAACTGTTGTTGTTGAGCCATTTTGTTCTTTTGGAAAAAGGAAAAAGAGAAGTGTCAAAAAAGTCTCCGCAACCGAGGTGATCGATTCAGCAGAGGCGACGATTGGCCGAAACGCTGACCAGACTCGCAACCGGATTGCCATGGAGGGGGGAAAATGGGGCCCTCCTGCCTGGGCGATGAAAAATCGCTTGATGCGGCCCTCAGCTCATCGACGTCCCATAACCGCAGGCCTCGAAAATCAACCACCTCAAAAAGCAGGAGACCCCATTCGTCACCACAAAAAAATACACACTGAAAAATGCGGCGGGAAACCCAAGAAAAAACAGTTATGGGTGTTTCATTTCGTTTCGTTTATTCATTCATTCATCGGTGAGTTCGCCTTCCTCCTTCAAAGGTTGAGTGGCAGGCACGATTTCCTCGTCATCGGAGGAGTAGATCACGTCGACTGAATCATTGTCTTCCTCGAACGAAGGACCTTGATTTGCTGGCATACAATCTTGCTTCGAAGGGTCCACTCGCACGGTAAGCAAACACATATGGCCCCAGTTCGCATATGCCTTGTATGCATCACGTTTCCATTCATCGCGACGGACTCGTGTAGCCGTGGGGCTCAATGGAGTTATTTTGTGATAAGCATTGTACACAAGTCGGTCTCTGCACATAAACGCGTGAATGAGCGTGGTGAATGGCCCGTAGCTTTTGAAGTTTTGCTCGGTATCATTAGGCGGACAATCGATAACCATCCACATCTTTGAAAAGAAAGAAAGTTCTGGTCAGTTCCCGCCAAAACGGTCGTGTGACGTAACACTGTGGAAAATTCAAAAAATTCACTACCGAAAATTCATTGGCAAAATATATTGTGAGTTTCTCACTTTCATACTTGGGGAAAAAAACACACAGAAAAGTAAAAGTAAGGATCCTAAGCCTTTCTTTTTATTGTCTCTTGCTTGAAAACTTAGAAGTGTCAGCAGCAATATATCCAACACCAAACAGCATTCCCATCTTCAATAAAGCATTTCGACGTTCAACCATTATCTTTGCCTTTTCACTTTCTTCCAAGTCCAACTCAGGATCGGCATCGTCCACAGGTTTCGTCCAAAACTTGCTTAATGCCCATGCCCAAAAGCCACCACCAGCAACAGGCACAAAATAAGATAAAGCTCCACCAACAAATGGAATCAATACTTCAGGTTTCATGAAAGCATTTTTCACTTTGCATGTCCCACATTCACCATCGTCACCGCACATAGTTCCTTTGAGAAGAAGTATAACTATATTATAACTATAACTACTAACTAACTTACTTTTAACTTCTTTTTTTTTTGGGGGATGACTTAATAGATATGTCTTGTATCTATATATGTCAGTAATCAGTAATCAATAAATAAGTGTTAGGATCCTTATGAATGATTTACTTAAAATTGCTCTAAGTATGAAAATGAGAAACACTCGATATATTTTGCCAATGAATTTCCAAGAGTGAATTATTTGAATTTTCCACAGCGTTATGTCACACAGCGGTTTTTCATGGTTGACACAAGTGACAGTTCCTTTTTCCCTTTTTCCGTCCATGGCTTCCACTACCACTACCACCCCTGCTCGCATTCCATCATTACTGGACAGAAAGACTGACGACCCAACGATGACATCTGTTGCTGTTTTGCGTACTCCAAGCAACATGGAGGTGATGAGCAGTGAGTTCAATCTCATCCCTGAAGCCATAGTCAAGGCTGCATGGAAAAGTGTGAAACAACTGGATGCCACCCGCAAGATCGTCTCCTTCGAGAAGATGGCACGTGATGGCGAATATCTGGCTCACACAGACGCCGGTACTGCGGTCGGTGTGGTGGTTTTGGACAAACATCGAGTGCTTGACATCATCGCAGAGATGTCGCATGTGGAAAATGCCCTCTTGCTCACTCCCTCTGCACTGGGGAAACGCGATCGCACTGGAGACGAAGCTTTCTTCTCAGAATTGCGTCACATTCGTCAGCATCTTCACGAGCTCGACCACTCTGTTCATAGGATGTTGCATCCTTTCAACCAATGCGAAGACTCGGACAAAGAGGAGGAGGAGGAGAAAGACGCAAGCATTGCAGAGCCATTTATTTTGACTGGCGACCAGCCAATGCCTCCTGCTGAACGCGAACAAATGGAGAAGGCCATCAAGGAGATGAAGGAAACGGTGTCGAAAGTGATGAACGCGTATCCCACTATTTCAAGCTTCACTGCCAAGAAGAAACAAAAGAAGACATAGAAGACTTTTTATTCTATTCATCGTCATTAAAACGATTAAGGACGGAAGAATTGTTTTCTGATTTCCATTATCTCGTCTGCGTCGCGTGTTAATTGTGCATCTATTTTGTCATTGATAGTGGCGAGCGAGAATTTCTTTTCCATGATGTTCAGTAGTTCTTGAAGTTGCTCCTTGCTTGCTCCCCATATCAACAATTGAAGTAACACTTGTGTGATGTTTGGCTTATCATCTTTGCCAGTCATCTCGAGGACATAGTTTATATGTTCCAGTTTCACGCGCTCCTTCGATGTTCTGATGTAGTCTTCTTTTTCCCATGCCTCCAATGCCTCCATTGAAATCAAAATAAGATGTGGTGGTGTGTCATTTCTGACAG
>OFRB01000313.1_pt1 | contig 12211 bp, 27 predicted proteins | sample 1543021 | NCBI WGS metagenome assembly OFRB01 (sample SAMN07774230, study PRJEB24372) | wastewater metagenome | isolation source: Exp Tend CN 0WW | collected 2016-02
GCGGAAAGCCTTGACCTTGAATGGGCGGGGCGATGGACTGGTTCATTAAAGGAAACCGCGCATTGCCAGTATCGCGGCGGATTAACTTTGGCGCAAGCCAGCTCTGGCAAAACCATCATTTAAGGAGATTTACATGGATACAAAAAGCGCATTAACGTCTGTCACAATCTGGGGTGCGGTTATTTCGATTCTCGCTTCAATTGCCAAAGCAGCAGGCTTGGATATTGGTAGCACGGATGGCCTTGCGGAATCCGTTGTTGCCGTGATTGGCGGCCTCATGGCGATCTATGGCCGCTTTCGCGCAACAACCAAGATCGGCTAATCATGTTCAACCCGTGGGCACTGCTGACTTTGATCATTGCCTTTGTCCTCAATGGATTCTATTGGAACGCCCACGGGAGTAATGCGGAGCATGCACGCATGGTAGCGAAGCTGGAAAGCGAACGCGCTCAGGCATTACAAAAGGCTAGGGATACAGAAACCCAATGGCAGGAGGAAGTAAATGAAGTTACAACAAAGCAAGCTGAAAAACTGGCGGAAGTACAGCATCATCTTGACGTTGCTATTGTCAGCCTGCGCGACCGCCCCGAGCGCCCCGAACACTTGCCCGCAACCGCCAGAGTTGACTGCAAGGACGCAAACGGGGCTGAACTGGCAAGAAGCCATGCGGAGTTTCTTGAGCGGTACGCCGCAGCCGCTGCAATCCAAGACGCCGGACTTGAAGCCTGTTATGCGGCCTTCGATGGGACAGTAAAATGACCGACTTCTTCGATGCAGCATCCGAGCGTGAAGATCGTGACCGTGAATTGGCTATAGAACACCACAGGAAAACAACATCATCGTTGCTCCCTGTGGGGTATTGTCATTGGTGTGAGAGTCCTGTTAAGGCAAGCCAGTTGTTTTGTGATTCAGAATGCCGCGAGGATTGGGAATCTGAGCAGAGAATGAAGCGGATTAGTGGGGGCTGATCACAACTTCGCCTCATTCATTAGCCAGCTTGATATAGTCTTTGCCATTTCATACTCGGCATCTTTTTCTGTTGCCATTTTAATACGGTGGAGCATGCCCCAAAAAACCTGTGCATCACCCCTCGTTTCAAGAACAATAGAAATAGGGCTGAATCCCTCGTTTTCTTGATGTAGTTTCATAGCTGCTCCTTGAATTGGATGTTGTGTTTTTTCATCTGATTGCCATTCGGAATATAGCTTTCGCAACAAACGCCAACTCCAGAGTCAAACATCTGCCACGCTTGCCATTCGCTTGGGGTTGCTGTAAATCGGTAGCAATCGTCTTTGCTCTGGCATTCTTTGTTGTTGCACATACTTATATCCGGCATTTCAATTACCCTTATTAGTTGGTGTGGGGGGCTACTTCGTCGTTAGAACTCATTGTCGTCGGCCCATGCAAGCCAGCCGTCCCAGAACGTGCAGCACTGCGTCACGTTTCGCCACCATACGCGCCGCACTTTGTAGCGGACACCGCGATCATCTACTGCCCACAACCACATTGGCAGCACCGCAAATAAAACGCGCTTCGGCCCAATCGTCATTGTTCTTGCCGGTTACGATTGATCGTCCCGACGATGCGCAGCCCACATGCAAGCGGCTCACATTTCAGCGGTTGCACGCTGCAAAAGACCGTTTCGCCATCAATCAGTTTGACTACTTTGTTTTGCCCGAAGTCACGGGTAACGCCGTCGCTGAAAAACCAGTTGTCGTCGCTTCCGTACACGACGGCTAACCCTGCGGTTAAGTCGGACAGGCCGCCAGCGGCTCTGTTTTCGGTCTGTGCGTTCTCCATCTTCATCTCTCCTTGTTAGTTTCGTGGTGCGGCCTGCCGCTTACCTCCACGTTAGCCGTCTTCATCGGTGCAGTTCACGCAAAACGTGTTCGCGTAGTTGTTCGCCGCGCCGCCGTACCCGCACACGTAGCACTTCCATCCGGTCCCGGTGTCGGGATGGTGGAGATGCTTCTCGTCGTAGGGGAGCGCGGTCGCTGCATCGTGTTCGGCGGCGCTCCGCTCGCTGACTTCTGCGTTGGGCATCACAAAGTAAGCCTTGTCGCCCGGCCCGCCATCGCCTATGAACTCACCTTCCACGAGCGTTCTCGAAATCGCCGCTTTGCAGTGCGGGTACGGCCCGTCGCCGCATGGCGCAAAGTCGTCCAATCCACACCCGCACTCGGTTTCTGGCTCACACAGTCCGTCTGCGCCATGCTCGCGCAGCCAATCCAATACCATCGTTTTACAGTCCATTACTCACCCTTTCCAGCATCACCGTGCGGGCCAGCGCCTCACACGTCGGGCAGGTATCAAACGGCGTTTGCGGTGGTGGCGCTGCCTGCTCCATTGCCAGATAGATGCGCTCCAGAATCGCGGCGGACAGAACAAAGTCGCCCTTCGCCAGCATCACGTCGTGCGCAGCGCCGATCATTTCTCGGGTCACTGTCGTCATTTGAAATATTCCTTATGTTCACGTAGCAGGCGCAGCGATCTTTCGTCGTGGTTCTCCCACAACTGCAAGCCTCTAGCCCGCAGCATTTCCTCCACTTCGTTTAAGCACTTGCGCCCGAAGTTCGGCCACTTTCGCATTTCACTACGGCTGAACATGCACAAGTGGCGAACAGTAAATGGCGGCTCGATGTCGAATGTTCCAGTTCCGGCGTATGAGGCGAACACTGCCAATTCGGCTCGGATGATGTTTGCCGGTCGTGTTGTCAGGTCAGCCAAAAACACTTCAATCGGAAAATCTAGCGGGTGTATCTTGCGCAGTTGTGGGGCCTCCATTTTTTGGAGAGCCTTCAGGCAGGCAATCGCATCAAGCGTTTGCTCTGTGTCGCCAGCGCCGACTTTTGCCATCAGCGCGTCAAAATGTTCTACCGCTTTGCCGTCCCACGCGGAGCGGTCATCGCTTACCCAAATCACCGTAAAAGCATCGGCCAGTTCAGCAACCTGCGCCCGCAGCGACTCTATTTCCCTCGTCGCCGCCATGCTCTCGGCTTTCCAATATTCAGCCCGTTTCTGTGCGTTTTCCAGCGTGTCCATATCTTTCTCCAAACCCATAACCCGGCAGTCCACACGGACTCGCCGATAATGCCGGCGAGCCGGATTCATGGCGAAGCGCCACTCAATTCGGCGTTAGCGCCAATGTCATCCAGCCCTAAAAGCCTGCGACCTCGTTACCATTCCGGCCTTCTTCGCTCCGCGCTTGATCTTCGAAAGTTCGGCTTGCGCCTGCTCAAGCGTTATCTCCCCAGTATGTACCCGCTCCATCAGCACCAGTCGCACTTCCATACTGTCAGCAACCTGCCCACTTGTTTCTGCCCGCTTGAGCGCGGCTCTCTTTTCCTGCGCTATCCAAAACGCATCGCCCTTTGCCATTTCGTTTCCTTTCTTAGTAGTTACGTGTGGTCGCTAACCCGGCAGTCAAGCGGACGGTTTCAATATCGGTGCTCTCAATCATGCTTGGTCACGCCGCCGGTTACTTCTAGCGTTCGAGGGCAGTTCCAGCCCCAGCAAAAGAGTGTTCATAACACGCCCCTCTCTGCATCCTGCTTCACCTTGTACTCAATCCAGTCCAGAACATCCAGCTTGATATTAGCCAGGTTGATTCCCCTGTCTCCATGATTCAGTATCACGTCCGCAAGTCGGATTCCCATTACTGGATTTTCCTCTAGCAGCACCAGTAGCGCATCTCTGATGTAGTCAGGGTCAATCGACCGGCGTTCAACCTCCTGCTGGATTCTTGCAGCATTAAATCGCTGCATGTCTTCTAGATCTTTGGCTTCCATTGGCGTGAGTTCCGGCGGGTTGATTGGCTGCTCTGGAATTTTTGGGTAATTTAGCTCAAACATGTTTTTCTCCTCTCAGTGATATAGGTTTGGCAAAAATCCAGTGGTCACCGAGGTATCGAATCTGCCTCATCCATGCTCGGCGAAGGTGGTTGACAGTTTCACGTGGTACAAATTCTTGCTGTGGGTAAATCCGTATAGCTTGTCGTGCGAGTGAGATTGTGTTGTGCATTTTGGTTTCCTTTACTGGTTGTTTCAGCTTGGGCCTGTTTGTTTTGACATCTATTAAATACATAGTTCTATATCATTTTTAGTTACTTATTCAATATCTCCAATGCTTGTTCAGCCGATGTTACAAACCCTCCGACACCACCAGCATTCTGAACGGTTAAAATGAAATTATGTTGCTCTTCCTCACGCTCCCCGGATGGCTTGGTCCATGAGCGTCGTTTACTTTCAATCGCAAACATGCGGCCATCGGTCAGCATGCCCCAAAAGTCCGTGATCCGCATCTTGATACGCCGTCGCGCCCAGCGGTAGAACCAGACTGGAGCTGTATTCCCGCCTTTAAGTTCCATTTGTACCGCGCCTGAATTCTGTCTTACGGCAAACAGTACTTTTGGATGCTTTCCAATGACGCCAGAAACTTCCTGCATGACGGCTGCTTCAAGATCGTGAGGTGACGAGTGGACGGGGGTTGCTCGCACCTTCTGGGCCGCCCTTGCCGGTGCTTCAAGTTCCGGCGGCATGGGCCTACCTGCCATCGCACAGAGGCCACGCAAGGCGCTGGCGTTGGCTGCCATCGTATCTTGCAGCGAGGGGGGTTTAGTGGGCTTCCGCATGATCAAAACGGTATCATGTCATCTGAAAACCCTACAACAGAATTTCCATTGTCTGCGGATACAGCGGCGGGTCTACTATCTGCTTTACCCAGCAAAGTAACATCATTAACTCTCACATCTAGCGATACCCCATTGCTCCCGTCTTTTTTCTCATACGTCCGCAACGTGGCTTCTCCGCTAACACCGACCAACTGGCCTTTTTTCAGATAGGGTAGGACAGACTCGCCACGCTTGCCCCACATCTGGCAGTTTGCCCAAGTAGTCACGGCCTTATCTCCAAAGCCGGATTTAACCGCAACGCTAAACGCCACTAGGCTTTGGTCGCCTACAAATTTTTGGTCCGCCGACTGCCCCAAATTGCCCGTAAATTGCCATGAATTCATTTTTATTTCCTTTGTCGTTAAGTGACTACTTTTAAAGTGAGGACTTGCTAGTCCTTAATGCTTTTAAGGTTTCCCGAATGTCGGGGATATCCCTGTCTAGCCATTCGCTAACAGGCTTGCCATACTCTAATTCTGTTTGTTCTTTGCTGTAGCCAATCTCTGAAAATGCAGCAAGCACCTTTTCCAACACATCATCCGCGACAGGCAAAGGGAGAATATCGTCCAATCTCCCCTCGGCTGGGTTGCCGCTGATAGTGTCCTCCTTTGCCCTCGGTGGAGTCTGGATAGCGACAGCGGCTTCCTTGACCTTGGGCGGCATTGGCACGGGCTTCGCCGGTGCTGGCCTTGCTGCCGGTGCACCGTTATGTGTGGCCGCGTTGCCATCGTCGTCGTCGCTCGGTACGCCTGCAATCGCCTGCAAGCCATAACGCTTTCCGTAGGTAATGGCGCTACCAACCGACTGCGGGTCGTTCTTGACTGGCTGCATCTTGAGCCTGCTGGACAGCCACTCGCCAGACGAGTGCATCAACATGGTCTCGATGATAACCGCCGTGTCCTCGAAGTCGGTGCCTTGCACAAAGCTGATGCCATTGTTGGCGAATGGAATCTTGACGGCCTCGATCACGGACGCCAGATCAGCATAGCGCGACTTGAAGAATGGATTTGCAGCGTCTTTGACGGCGAATTTCATTTCGCCTTGCGCCTTGCAAAGCGCGGTTGCGAGTTCCTTGATTGATTCTGACTTGTTCACTTTATTTCCACCCTTTCTGATTGAGAAAAACAGGCCCAGGCTGGCGTATTGCCTTGTTTAAGATAATCGGCAATAGCTTTCTTGTCTGGCGACGGCGGCGGAGCTTCTTCTTGCCGCATGAACTCCTGCGGAACAGCTCCTGATTGCAGAATATCAACCTTTGGCGGATTCTTTTTCAGGCTGATGCTGATATACGGTGACTCTATCTTGCTGATCCCGGTGCGCTGCATGTTGTGCAGCAGATAATCCTTGATCTCGTTAATACGGCTAATCGTGGCGCGCTTGCGTCTGGCAATTTCCTTTTCGGCTTCTTCTAGTCCTGCTGCCGTGACTTCTAGCGTCTTGACGAACATGCTGATATTTGTTGCCTTGGTTTCAATATCTCCCTGCAATGATTCCAGAGTATCCTCTACCACTTCTGGCGACATATCCAGTTCCGCCAATTGCTCACAAGCTAGACGGTATTCATCAGCAAGTTTGTATAGTTGTATCCCGCTCATTGCTTTAACTCCGTGAATTGGATAACTGGCTTGGCAGTCATCGCTTTAGCTTGTTTCCAGCACTCATCATGAGTGCCGGTCACTTGCCCTACTACGATAAATTGAGCACGCTCATTAACCGCTGGGAGTTGTTCCTCCACAATGGCCTTAAATCGCCGTAGGCTGTTCATTTGGCTGTTCATTTTTTCCACCTTTTATAGAAGGCTCGAATTTCACCCCAGCATCAATAAGTTTTACGGCATCCAATCCACCCACAGAAATACACGTATAGTTTGCCTCCGCTACATGTTTCATCGCCGTGGCTGCATTAGTTGCTTCGACTATCCGGATTATCCCTGTAGCAATTTCAGTAATTTTGTACAAGCGCGTTTGCATTTTGTTTTCCTTGTTTGTGTTTGGGAGTAAGCATTCTTTCATGATTTAATTCTCGTGTCAACAATTTTTGCAAAAACATTGCAAAATATTTTTTATTGTGAAAGAATGGCACCATCCAACATTGAAAGAGAAGCCAATGACACTTAAACAAATGCTTAATTACTACAACCACAATAAGCTGGCGATTGCCGTCGCCATTGACTATACAGAGCCTGCGGTGCGGCATTGGATTAAAAATGGCAAGATACCTTTTCGAGCGCAAAAACTCATTGAGGCGGCTACATCAGGGAAACTCATTGCCAGAAAAGAGAAAAAGCGAGAACACAAACAGGAGGAAACGAAATGACAACGCCTATTGCGCAATATCCGGTTGACGTAAATGTTAGGGAACTGCCAGTGATTGACCCCTTGCATGCTGCTGCGATTGAATTGGCCGGGTTGAGCGAAGTGCTTTGCTCGCAAATGCAGGAAACGATAGGGCAAGGAAACTTTAAGAATGCGCAGAACCTTGCATGGGCATACGACTGCCTCTCTACGCTTGCTGAAAAGTTGGCCAGCGAGTTGAGCGATGCTGCCCCCTAACGTTTGAATTCAGGGGGCTGAGCCGGCCTTATGGCGAAGCTCCCCTGGAATGATGGGTTGTGCGGCACGGGCCACGGAGACAGATGATGACGAAATGTAGAGACTGCGGTGAAGAGAAAAGTTACCTCGAATTTCGGGGAGACACTGACCTATGCCGCAAATGTTCAACAAAGTCGGCGGTGGCGACACGGATAGCAATGCGTGATGACCTTCGTCCTCACGGGCAATACAAGGGCGACATTATTGTTTGCGCAACCTGCGGCAAGAGTTTCACAATCAAGCGGACCGTGAAGAAAACTAGGAAAGTTTGCAGCATCAAATGCAACAGACCAACGAAAGATTCTACAGAGAGAGGGCTTGAGTTGATGCGCGAGTTGTCTGCGGAACAGAAGGAAGCGCGGGCTAAAAAGACCGGGGCAAAGCTGAAAGGACGAGCGGGCCGTGGGCGCCAAGCAAAGGGTACAAGAAATGCGCACGCAAAGTTTTACGAACTCAGGGCACCTGACCGCACTCTCTACGAATTCAAAAACCTTCGGCATTTTGTGAGAACTCACCCAGGTCTGTTTTCAGCGGACGAGTTGAGGACGTATAAGAGTTGCAGCCCAGGAACCACCTACGCAGAAACTGCGCTCCGACTCTTATTCAGCTTAACGAAGGACGGCGATCTAAAGGTTAACCAGTGGCATGGCTGGACAATCGGCGACAAGTCGGAACAATCACTGAAGATGCGGAAGCGAAAGCGCGACGAGATAGGGCGCTATGCAGTGACGCACAACGCAAAGTAGACACCAACAAACACAACTAAGGAAAGATAAATGATTCATCCACACCTGACCAGAAATGAAATTAGTTTCATTGCCAAACTTGGAACGCATAATAATCACAACGAGTTTTACTCTGGAACGAAGGACAAAAAGACATTATTGCGGGGCTATCTGAAAAGCTGCGCCTTGCGGGAAACCTGGGGGGAGATTGACAAAGCCAGCGTCGTGAGTTTCGCCGAGAACGAACTGGCGAGGCTGGCATGATCGACCTAGATGAACTCAAGCGCAGTACAGACATGGTGGCTATATTCAAAAGCTATGGAGTAGCATTAAGAAAAAGAGGAAATGAATATGATGGATTATGCCCGTGGCACGACGACCACAAGCCCAGCATGCAAGTGTATATTGACGCTAAAACAGGGTATCAGCGCTACCACTGCAAAGCATGCACCGATGTGGGCGGCACAGTGATTGATCTTGTCATGAGCATGGAAAAAATCACCGAGGGTGAAGCGATTAAGCAATTACACTATCGACAGCCCCAGCCGTATCAATACCAGCCGAAAGACAAACTGCCATTGGCAATTTGGAAGTATCAGGTCGCCCCAAATGGCAGCATGCCGAGAATGTATAACAAAGAGCATGGAGATCCTGTCAAGGTCTGGCGCTACAACAACGCGGCAGGCGATTGCATCGGCTATGTGGCGCGGTATATTAAAGCCGATGGCGAAAAAAATTACCTCCCATTCACTTATGGCAGTTTTAGCGAAAATGTTTTGCCTGTATGGAAGCCTCGTTCATGGGCGGCTGGGGAAAAGCCGCTGTATGGTTTGGATTTATTGGCCGAGCGGCCAGAAGATAAAATCATTATTTGTGAAGGCGAGAAAGCGACCGATGCGGCGCGCATCTTATTACCCGGCAACGTATCTATATCATGGCCGGGTGGGGCTGGAAGTGTTAATACGGTCGATTGGTCGCCCATTGCAGGGCGGGATATTTTACTAATCCCAGATAATGATCAGTCGGGGCGCAATTGCATGATGAGAGTTGGCCGCCATTTACTGCCCCTCGGATGCAAAGTGCGCATGATTGATACGAGTGATCAGCCTGAAAAATGGGATTTGGCGGACGCGCTGGAAGATGGCTGGACGACACAGCAACTGGTCGATTGGGCCAAGCCCAGAATACAGCATTTAACCAACGAGATTTTAGAAAGGGAAAATTCCGCCGATTACACCGAAGAGGATGAACCCGATTATGAAGAATCAGAACTCACAGCGGGTGATGTCAAATTAACCCCTTCTGGAACCCCTTCTGTTTGGCAAAAGTCCGATAATCTAGGGATTGTATGGACGACCCCGCAGGATATTTTCAGCGAGTTAAATTCGCCTCCTATTCAGCCGGATATGGTGCCCGATTGCCTGCACGAGTGGATAGCAGATACCAGTGCGATCAAGGGTGTCGATCCTTCCATTTTGGCACTTAGCGCAACAGTTGCAGCGGCGGCATTATTGCATGACAGCATTAAAATACAGCCAGAACTCCATAACCCAAGCTGGAAAGAATCCGCTCGGCTTTGGGGCGCGATTGTGGGCGCATCGGCGATTAAAAAAACCCCGGCAATCAACGCCGCGCTATCGCATGTCAAGAAAATACAGGTCGACCTTTCGGCCAAGGCTTCACGTTTGGAAGATGAGTACCGGGCGCAAGAAATGGCGTATGAACTACAGCGGAAAGGATACATCAAGAAATTGTCTGAAGCCGACCCAACTGCTATCAACCCAGCCAAGCCAGAAATGCCGGAAATATCCAGGCTGCTGATCCAGGACGTAACCGTCGACAAATTGGCCGAACTTCTAAAATCCTGCTCACGCGGATGCATTGTCGATAAGCCGGAACTGGCCGGATGGTTTGGCAGCATGGACGCCTACAAGTCCGGCGCAGGGGGCAGTGACCGGGCGGCATGGCTGACCTTTTACGATGGCGGGCCGCTCTACGTAGATCGAATTGGCCGAGGCAGTATTTATGTGCCAAATTTTGGAGGATGCATTCTGGGGGCCATTCAGCCAGAATCATTTGCTCGAATCGCTGCCAGTTTGCCGGAAGATGGCTTACTCCAACGCTTCATGATTGTGAACGGAAGAACAGGGCAAGAAGGCGATGAGTCGCCCTACAACAAAGAGGCCAACGATCGTTACCACACCATGCAACAGCGGCTATTCGATACGTTAATTCAGCCGAACCCGATTACCTTATCAATCGAAGCGAACGACGTGCGCAAGGAAATTACCCGCTACGCCTTCAAGTTGATCAGCATTAACTTTATCTCATCGGGCATGTGTTCTTTCCTTGGTAAATGGGAAGGGCTGTCGGCACGGCTCATGCTCACATTTCACGCGATGGAATGCGTGGACAAAAATATACACCCGCAATCATGCCAGATCAGCGCCAGAACTGCCGAGATGGTCAAGCGGTTTATGATTGATTTTCTGCTACCTCACGCAACCGCATTTTATGTTGACGTGATGGGCCGCTCTGAAATTGGCAAGCACCTGAGAAAAATCGCCGAGCTATGCCTGGCAAATGAGACGGGGGAAATCGCGAATCGTGATTTTATGTTGAACTGGACGGGCTGGCGGCATGTTAAACCAAATGACCAAGAAACCATCATCAATCAGTTAATCGATAATGGATGGCTTCTTCCCGTCCCAGGCGCACGAGTCAGCACAAAGGGCTTTCCCACGCGCTACCTGATTAACCCAGATATTAAAATACTTCATGCGGAACGAATGGCGGCAGAGATAGAGCGCCGAAAGATTGTGAGCGAGGCGATCAAAGCGGATAAGAAGTCAGATCGGGAACATATGCCATTTATAAAAAGAGAAGATCAAGATGATGATTTCTGAGCCGTTACCGTGGAAGCGCACAGGTAAAATTACTCTTCGCGCTGAGCCTTACCTGATTATCAGATATCCAGGACCACGATATATGGCACTACACGGCCCACAAACTGACAGGGTAACACTAGCGCAAGGCTTGCCAACGGCGGCAGAGGCTAAAGCGGTGTGCGAGGCGCACTATAAGGACGCGAGAAGCGCTCAGGCGTAAAAATGCCGCACAGGGCTAACTGTGCGGCAAGGGTTAGCATGTCACATTCTCCTTAAAAAATAAAACCACTCAACGCCACGCCGACTAAAACCCCGGCAACAATGACGTAGCAGAGCACTACCACGGCAAACTCTTTCTCATGTTCAGTCATAATCCCGCCCTTTCAGCCGCTGCCAGAACTCGCGCAAGGGCAAGAATCTCTCGATTCACTCCACGCTTGCGCGCATACATTCGCGCGGCCCAAGGCCCCCAGATATGCCAGTTGCGAGCGGCGTTGGCCGCGTGAACTGCTTCGGGGCATAGGGTGTGGTAGTTTCTACTCAAGCTGTTACTCATAAAATTTCTCCCAGATTATCCAGATTAAAAAAAACATGCTCTTGCATCGGTAGTCCACTTTCTAGATACAAAAACTGGCCAAACCGCTGCTCGCCATTGACCGTTGCGCTACTGCTCACGCAAAAATCCTCAAGGGAATACCAAGCGCCAGTCTTCGGGCTTTTCGCGCCGAAATCCTCAACGGTAAAGCCGATGGCTTCCACTTCTGTTACTGTCGCTTGCCTGCGGTTAAATTTTTCCATGATTTTTACTCCAAAGAATCAACAATTTTTATAAATTTATCAAGATTTTCTTTACCATGCTCGCCTGAGCGAACCGTATCAACTTCAATCTGTTGCAGGTGCTCAATAATAGATAACAGCTCTGCCTTGTTGCGGCCTCTCAAGGTTTTAGCTAATGACGCAAGTCGGATATTTATCCCTTCAACAAATCCTTCTTCAGCAAATCCATAGCTTGCTTCTTCAATGTAAGTTAGAGATGCTTTGATGGCCTCTGCCGCGTCGAATGTATCGACTAGCCTTTCTGTCAGTTCAAAAGGTAATTCGCCGTGTAAGCGCAACAATTCGCGCGGTGTGTAGCTTGATGTTAATAGCATGATATTAATCCTCAATTATTAAAGTGGACTCGCAAATGCTCAGGCCACCAGTACGGTTAACGTTGTAGCCAGCGCGCTGAGCACAGTTAGAGGCCAACACCTCAGCCTCGTCGTGGGAACATCCACGGGAAAGTGCACCCGCGTATTCCTCAATCCAATCGGCGCGCTCATCGGATGTTCCGAGGTC
>OFRB01000318.1_pt1 | contig 12044 bp, 16 predicted proteins | sample 1543021 | NCBI WGS metagenome assembly OFRB01 (sample SAMN07774230, study PRJEB24372) | wastewater metagenome | isolation source: Exp Tend CN 0WW | collected 2016-02
GACGAATTCACCCGCGTGGAGACACCCCGGGGAGTACCTTGGGAACACCCCCAGCCAGACACCCCCACCCCCTCAATACACACATACAAACTATACAAACCCGAAATATCGGGGCTGATGGGATGATGGTGGATTGGCTGCTTCTGATGGGTTTGTATAGTTTGTATGTGCGTATTAGGGGGTAAGGGTCTGTGAGCGTAAGTCATTGAATATAAATAAATAAATGGTTAAAAATGATCTTTAGGACAATCCATACAGAGTGGACAAACCCTAAAGCAGTGACGGATTCACCCGGTAGCAAATGCTCGGCTTCGCGCCCTTGTTGGCTCGCTTGAACTCACGGACACAATCCATTGAATCCAGCCTCTCCATGGCCTTCTTGAGCTTTTCAATACTGGTGAACCGGCCTTGCATGGCTTTGTGGGCGTCATGCCGTGTGAACACCTCTTCACCTCGATTGCGAACCCACTTCAGCACCGCCAGGGCGTCCACATCGGTCGAGTCGGTGCCCAGCAGGCCAAAGGCTGCTTGAGCGTGCGGGATCAGTACACGGGCCAATCTGATAGCCCGATCCATGGCGCAAAAGCTCACAGTCTCAGCACCCAGCCCGTACTCAGCCAGCTCCAACAGCGCCGCGATCCGCGCCACAGCGCCCGCCAGCTTGCTTGTCCAGTCGCGGATTGACTCGAACTTGCCGCCATCGCCTTGGTTGTCTTCAATCTCTTGGCTGAAGTCCAGCCACAACTCACGGGCAGCGTCTGCCATGTCAAGCACCTGCACCTTTGGCACGGTGCCGGGCTCGCATAGCCAGCCCTCCAGCAGCGACATCACGCCGCGCTCGTACCCGTCGCGCACCACGGCATCAATGCTGCTGTGCTTGCGCACGTCCCGCTTGCCCACGTTGGTGGCCGGTATGGCATACAGGAACCGCGCCAGTAGGCCGCTATCCCTGAAGCCACTGGAACCAGCCAGCTCACTCATCAAGCCCGGCTGAATCATCAGGTTGAAACTCAGGGCTGGTTTGTCCACGTGGGCCATGCGTCCGGCCCGGTCGATCCGCATGGCGCTTCCTGCGTGGCCCTGCAAGAACACATCAAGGTTTTGCGATCCGCCCGAATACGCGCCCGCCATCACCCGGAAAATGCCCGGCTCGTCGCTGTGAACGGCCATGCGCTCCCCGTTTTCGAACAGCATGGCCTGCAAGCGCTCTGCCGTGGTGTCGCCAGTGAACAGACGGGGCGCCCGCACCTCTTCAGGCATGTCCAACTCTTCGCGCTCGATGTCGTCCCGAATGGCTTTCAACTCGGTGGCGTCCTTGGCTTTTGCCGCCTGCCCATTGAGCGATTCAATGCGCTTTTTGGCTGTGCTACGGGCAGCATTAGCCCGTGCGACCAACACGCGGTAGCGGTCATATTGCAGCTTTTCCCACTTCAAGTAAGGCGCAAGAAAAGCATTCAGCACCGCCGTCTTGCGCGTGCCACTGGGTGACGCTGACACCACCCATAAGGCCAGCGGCTCGGTGTAGCCGTCGCCATAGGGTGCCACCTCAAAGCGCCGTTGCAGAATGGTCGCCAGCACGCCCAAGGTGCACATCACCGCCAACGCAGGCGGGGTCTGTGTGCTGGCTGACACCGCCCGCGCCATATCACCCCAAACGCCTTGCAAAATGTCCTCGGGGAATTCTGGCGTGCGCAGGGTGCCGGGGATCATCGGTTCAGGCCACACAGGCGGCTCTATGGCCGGGGCCGCGTGGTCAACGATGTTGGCCACTGCCGCAAGGCTCTCAAAATAGGCCATGTCGTTAAAGTCAATTGCCGTTGCTTCGTTGGTCATGGTGTCTCCTCCCTGAGCCGTGGCACAGCCAAGAAGCCGCCCACGGCCCGCGCCGCCTCTTGGGCCTTGGTCAAGCCGGGGTTGCCTGGTGTAGCGCCGTCAAAGTCAGCGCATAGCACCAGCCGCAAGCGGGGGAACTTGCCGCGCAGTGCCTGTGCCACGGCCAGCAAGTTGCCCGCTGAAAAGCAGACTGCCACCGCCGCGCCGGTGGCCATGTGCAAGGTGCTGGCCGTGGCCAGTCCTTCTGCCAACAGCAGCCTATCAATTGGCCTGCCAATGGAAAAATAACAGCCCGCTGTACGCCCACCAGTCAGAAAGCGCTTTGTGCCGTCCGCGCTGATGAATTGCAGGGTGTGCAGCGTGCCATTCACGTCCCGCGCCGGGATCAGGAGCATGTCACGCAACTGGCGCAAGCCGTAGGCGTTGACGCGCTTGCGCTGCAAGTACGGGTGGGCGTTGGTGGCTGGTCTGGCCCGGCCCCATAACTTGCTGGCCTTGGCTCGCGCCTCGGCTTGAACGGCCTCACGCTCTTTGATGATCGAGTCTCGCAGGGCTTGGGCGCGTTGCTTGTTTTCCAAGCGTTGGGCAAAGGTCTTGGGCTGCCCTGAAGGTGAATTCCAAGTGTGAGATTCACCCGTTTTCCAGTTCCCAAAAGCGCCGAAAAATCCCGCGCCTGAACCGGCATTCAGCACTGCCCAGCCGTTGCGAGAACCCGCCTTGTCACCCTCGACACGAAAGCGCACAATCTTTCCGTTTGCTGGTATGTCGATTGGCTTGTGCGAGCACAGCCCAGCCGACGCCATGGCGTCTTGAATGGTGTTTGCCATGGGTTAGACCTCACCCTGCAAAAAAACTCTCGCTGCCCGAATAATCGACGCATCTTCAAGGTGATGCTTCAGAAGTTGGGACAACCGCCATTCAATAAATGGGTGGTCGTCATCGATGTTATCGGGGTCGCTTGGCGTCAATCTGTTAGAGATCACCTGTGCCAGTGCCAAGGCTTGCTCCAAGTGCTCCTCAAATCCATTGATCACGTATTCGGACGAACTCGCGAGAACCTTTCTTGCGTGGTCAATTTCAGCTTGTTGCTGCTCAGGCGTCAGCCCATCAAGGATGTCGTTTTTCTTAGCCATGATTCAAGCCCTCCCGTCTGCATCATTCATCGTCAACATTACCTGCATGGCTTCGCTCAGTTCGAAAGCTTTGGCGCAGTCGTTCACCAGCATGTCACGCAAGCCGTTCAGCAAGGCACTGGGAACATCAGAGTCAGTGCTACTTGGCAGGCTATCAAGGGCCAGGCGAACCAGCTCCTGCATCATCATCATTCGTTCAAAAAGAATGCCAACACGATTGGCTGCAATGGGGATGGTCAAGGGGGTGTTGCTCATGATTCAAGCCCTCCAACATTGCGGCCGGCCATGCGCTGCAAAGTTGCGTCGACAGTGCGCAGCGTATCAACGCGTCCAAGAGCCGAATACACGTTGTTAAAAACGTCGTTCCAATAGGGGTTTGGTTTCTCCATTTCCAATTGAGCCGCTAGCAACTGCCGGGTGGCCACGGCAATAAATTCCTTCTGGCTTGCGATCAACTCAAGCGCCGCAGGTGTTGGTGTCATCACAATGCACCTCCTTCAGCGCAAGCCTGTTTGAGGGCACGGGCAGCAAACAGCCTTGCCAGTGGCCAGACGGATCACTTCGGGAGTGCTCTGTTTTCTCAAGTGCCACCTTGCCATCGAAAGGGCGTTGTCGGCGCGTTGGATCAGCGCCAGGCGGTCGAGGTGGACGGTTGCGGGAGTGGAGTAGCGGGGAATATTTGCCGCGGGTGTGGTGCCCGTTTTGGGCGTGGTGGGGGTGTTGACCGTGGTCATGGTTTCGGCTCCGTTATGAGACTTAAAAAACCATTCCGGGCGTTTTTCTGACGCACAGAATGGACGTGAAGGTGGAGAAAACATGGATAACGCCATGCTGCCGTCCTTGCGGATAGGCAACACCTTCACGTCCAAAACCATAAATTTTGGGCGCAAAGAAACCGCGCTTAAGGTGGCGGTATAGACCTCGTTATCAATGACGGTGTTTTCTGCACCAGCCCTGCAAATCAGGGATGCGCGGACTTTAGCACAGCATCGAGCTGGCTGAAAAGAAATTTTGTTCACGATGTGTTTTCTCTAAGTGTTTTGATGCTCTTGCGCTTGTGGAATGTGCGCAAGCAGCTATTGTTTTTGTAGCTTGTCTGGCTGGCCGGGTAATGATTCGGCCAACTTTTCGCCCGTGGCGGGGTCGTAAACGCACAGCACGCCGGGCCATTCCATGCGCACGCTCAGCTTTTGGCTGCCCGCTTTCATTTGCCGCGCCCACAACGTGCTCTTGGTGTGCATGGATGCAAACAAAGCTGCTTTGGCCAGCAGCCGGGCGCGGTTGCCGTGGGCCAAGCGGGAGAGGCGTTCTTCAGTGCTCTCGTTGCTGGGTGCCGTGCAATCGCTGATAATGGCGCGTGTGTTCTGAGTGTTTGCGCCTGCCAAGTGGTTACCTCCACTGGCAGGCGTTTCTTCTTGTGGGGCTTGCATGGCCACCGCCTACGCCGTGGCAACCACTGACTGCTTCCTCTGTACTGGGTTGCCGCCTGCGTGCCCCACAGCAGCTTGTTCGCGCATCCATTGCCTGACCTCAGAAACTTTCCAACACGTTACTCTGGCACTGATTTTTTGAGGTGCGGGGAATGAGCCCTTTTTGACCATGCGCCAAAGAGTTGGGGCACTGAATGGCAGTGGTGCGGTACTTGACGGGCGCTTGCTGCATTGCACCAGCCCGGCCTCTCGGATGTAGGCACTCTCGGGCAACGCATCAAACGCTGACGGTGCGATTGATGGCGGGGTGGTGGGTGTCACTGTCTTTGCGACTTTGTGACGATTAACGGTTGTTCCTGAGCCGCAAAATGTATCGACAAAAGAACTCGCCTGTACTGTAGGCGTGGGCACGTGTTTCGGCATGGGTTTATCCCCGATCTGAAAGTTTTTGAGCTACAAAATGCGCCAAAACAATCGGGGGCTACAGATGCGAAGCGGGTTAGTGAGAAACCCTTATAAAGCCCTCATAAGGACTCAAAAGGTCTAACCGCCGCCGCATCTGTGGCTATACTGGACGTCGAAAGTGTCGCAACTTTTACGGCCTAGTGCCCCTAAAACCGCCATCGCCCTGCAAGGCTTTGTGCGGTTTTTTGTATTGGTGCGCTTAACGGTACTTCGTGTTTTTTAATGACACTTTGTGAGCCGTTACGGAAAGTCTAACGCCTTTTCGTCAGCGTGAAACCGCATGGGGGCGATCACAAACCGGGGGGGTGAACGCGAAACATGCTACATAGTCTCGTTTCATACCTCTGTACACATCTGTACACCTCGTATGCACGCAAAATATATTTTTTCAAACACCCTTAAAAGCCGCATGAATAGGGGTTTTGGGGCTGTAGCGGAGGTCGCCAGCGCCGTGTCCATCAAATCGGCTTCGTCGAAGTCTTGGAACTTGTAGAAGTCTTGGACGTTGTTGTAACCCGCGAAAAGTTGTGAGAGTTGCAGGAAGTTGTGAGTTTTAGCACCTAAGCGGATTACGCTGCCGTGGAGTGCAGCTGGATCACGTCAGCGCCTATGCGCAGCTTGTCCAAGTAGTCCGACCAGCGCTGCATCATCACGCGCCGCGCTGGCAGGTGTGACGTTCTGTTGTAGGCGGTGCCGTTGGCGTCCAGCACCTTGTGTGACATTTGGTGACGGATCAAGTCCACCCGTTCGCCCAGCACTTCATCCGCAATGGTGCGAAACATGGCACGGAACCCGTGGGCGCAATGAATGTCCTTGTACCCCATGGCCTTCAAAGCGTCGTTAACGGTGTTTTCGCTCATGGGGCGCTCACCAGTGCGTAAGCTGGGAAAAACGTACTTGCCATGCCCTGAAAGCGGTTGCACGCTGCGCAGTATCTCGACGGCCTGTGTGGACAGTGGCACAAGATGGTCAATCTTCATTTTCATTTTGCTGGCAGGTATGCGCCACTCTGCCGCGTCAAGATCAATTTCTAACCATTCGGCCTGTCGCAGTTCCCCGGGTCGCACAAACACCAACGAGGTCAATTTCAAAGCCGCCACGGTGTAGGGGTATCCTGTGTAGGCGAATACGGCTCGCATCAAATCACCCGCTGGCTTGGGTTCGGTAATGGCTGGCCTGTTTTTCGATTTATGTTTCGACAAAGCGCCTTTGAGGTCTTTTGTTACGTCCCCTTCTGCGCTGCCCTCGGACACCGCGTAGCGAAACACCTGCCCACAGATTTGTTTGACGCGCTGCACACTGTCCAAGGCTCCCCGGGCTTCCATGTGACGCAAAGCGCCCAGTACATCACGCGATCCAATGGCCGATATAGGCATCTTGCCGATGTAGGGGATCACGTCCTTTTCCAGCCATGTCGTAACCTTGGTGTGTGTGCTGGCCATGCGAGCAGCCGTCGTCTTGGCCAGCCACTCCCGCGCTACCACTTCAAAGGTATTTGCCGCCGCCGCCGCTTTGGCCTGCTTTTCCTCTTTCTTGGCGGTGCTGGGGTCTATGCCGTCTGCCAGTAGCTCCCTTGCCTTTTCGCGCCGCTGCCGGGCTTTGGCCAGCGACACCGCCGGGTAAACGCCCAATGCTAGGGTTTTGCGCTTGTCGGTGAAGCGGTAATCCATTCGCCAATATTTGCCGCCTGCGTTGATCAAGAGGTACATGCCGCCACCATCCCGGTGCTTGTCACCTGCCGCTGCCCCTGTGTGCTTGGTGTTTTTCACGAATGTGTCGGTCAGTGCCATAAATCCCCTTTGGCGGTATGTCGTTTGGCGGTAGTTTGCAGATACCGCCATAAATACCGCTTTTTTGGCGGTATGTCATGTTACCTCTTGAGACTGTGTGAGACAACAAAAAACCCGCTGTAGCTATGAACTACGCGGGTTTTGAGGCTTTATGAGACTGTCTGAAACTAACAAATGGTGCCCGGGACCGGAATCACGAATCGGGCTGTAACCCGCATGGATGCTAGGTTCTTACTTTCTGTTTTGAGAAAGTACCGTCAAAAGTACCGTCATTTGTAAAAGTGACCACCATGCCAAGTCGAATTTTCATCAAAACACATCTTGTTCAAGATGCGTCGTGCTCACAATCTCCATATCCGCATCTCTTAGAACCTTGGTGTCTGTGATGCGTGCCGGAAGGCCAGTAATGCGAACATCGATAGGAACGGGGTGCTGCGGCTTAGTAGGTGTTGACCAGGTCGCGCCTTGCACCCTTAACCAGTGAACCGCTGAAGCCAATTCAGTTAATTGCTTCACGTTGCTCTCGTTGTCGGTGCTGTTCAATGATTCGTTGAGTTCAATGCACATTGCAGATGCATGCCCATTGATAAATGCGGTCATTTCAAGGTCAAACACAGGGGGCTTTAAACCGTTATTGCGAGCACTTTGATAGCACCCGACAAGGCACGATGCAGCCCCTGCCAAATACCAGCGAGAACTAAGCGAAAAGAGGTGCGTCAAAACAGCGCCTATATCCTCATTTCGGGCCAATGCCTCTAGCATGCGAGATTGTCCGAGTTGGCATTCTTGGTTCATGGCTGCGGTGTGGTGGTTTGAATGTATGAAGTTAGCGCACCTGTCGAGACTCCAGAAAGCAGGAATCGCCCCCTTCGTGCGCTGCGCATGGTCCAGAAGAAACAAGCGCGGGGTGTCGATCATGGGTGTATGACTCAAACCCCAAGGTGATCAGGCTATGAACGACACCTCGCCTGAGCCTCGGTGAATGTTCTATGCGCCGGGGTTCTTGTACAAACCGCGGTAATCCATGACACCAGCCGCAAAGTCGAGACGCACTTTGAAGCTAAGTGTGTCGCGCTTGAAGTCTGTGTTTTCTTCCAAGAAGGGTTCCCGTGCGCCGTCCAGATAGGCGCGCAAGATGCCTTCAATTTGATTGGGGGACGCCGACAGGTACCAGGCCGTCGCGCTGACTGCATCAAGGCGCGGATCTGACACCAAGGTCAGGCCACGGATGAAGTCGAGGTTGGGCGTGCTGTTGTTGCGTGATGGGTCAACCAAGCTAGCCAGCAATTGCTCAGCCGCTGTTTCCAGCGCCACAGGGACAATCAGAAACTTTGGCTGTGGGTCGATGTAGGACAACCCTGTCAACCCCTTTTGTTTGCGCATTGCAGCGCGTGCCACGGCCAGGCTTGCAACGCTCAAAGCGGCTGCACTGCCAAGATTGCCATGGTTTGCGTGGAACAGGGCAACACCGTCGCCCAATACCGGGTTACTGGTCAGGCAATTGAAAACCTTGTCGGCCTCAAGGCGTCGGGCAGATGCACCCAGCAACTGGGGGATGGTGGTGAAGGCGCTCAAATCGTCGTTGATCAGAGCTTCGCGGGTGATCAAGAGCATTTTGCCGAATGTGGCCAGTTGGAACGAGGATGCACCGTCGTACATAGCGCCATAGCGGTATTCCCCGGCTTCCTTTTTTTCCTCAAGGTCGGGCGCTTCACTCAGGTTCACCAAAGTTTTTGTTTTGAAGTCTCTGACGCTGCGTTCGGCTGTAAAAAGGGCGTGGCCTGATGGCGCTTGCGCATACCCAATCGCCAGGGATTTGCCTGCTGTGTTGGACAGCAACGAGGGAAAATCATCAGTTACCAAGCTCGCAGTGATGATTTGGGATGGGCTCATGTCGCGGGTGGATTTGCCCTGCATGGAAAGAATCGATTCGGCCATGCCGACGATGCCCATTCGCGCCAGGTCGCGTGCGCCGGGGTGCATTTCAGGGACTTTGATGCCAGCCCGGGCCAGCAACACATCACGCGCCATCGCTTGAAAATCAGTCAGGCGGGTTTCATTGCTGACGTTTGGCCGATAGTGCCCGGCAATGGGGGTGCAGTCTTTTCCCAAGTGGGCCAGCAGCTTGTGATTTGCATCTTGGACCGTCAAGGCGGGATTGCTGAAGCATTGGGCCATCAGTTCGGGGACGCCTTCGCGTTCCGCGAATTTGCCAAAGCTGTAGCGAATGTCATCACGCCGTTGGCTCTCGATTTGCGCCGCTGTGATGGTGGCGGGTGGGGTGGTTTGTTGGCTTGGTGTGGTGATCATGGTGTTGATCCGTTGTGAAAAAATTGAGGGGATTGGGTGCCGCATTGCTTGGGCGTTTGCGGGTGCTTTTTTGGTAAAGGCTGCGTTGGTATCGGTGTTCAGAATCACTTCGTCAATGAGGCCCAGCGCCTTGGCATCCGTTGCGGAGAACCAGTGGTCGGAGCCATCCAACCAGTCCTGAATGACGGAATCACGCTGCCCGGTGCCACGGTAGACCGTCAGCATGGTTTGGCCCACTTGATCCAGCAAATTGGCGGTGCTGCGCATGGTTTCAGAATTGCCTGTGTTGCTTGTCCATGGGGCATGAACCATGATCAGCGCGGCTTCGTGAGCCCGCCGATTCGATCCGGCCTGCAAAATCACACTGGCGATTGACAACGCCCAGCCGACCACCTCAATGGTGACGCCGCCAGGCCAGCCGCGTAGCATGTTGTAAATGGTCACTCCGTCAGAAACACTGCCACCGTCGCTGTTGAGCTCGATGAACAGTGGCTGCGCCCGGTCAAATCCTTCAAGCTGTGATTTAAGGTTGTCGGAAGTGGCGGAGGTAATGAGTCCGAAGATTGAGATTTTTTGCACGGTGGTGGTTGGTTTGGTTACAAAAACTGTGCAAGTATTTTTGCCCCTTGTTTACTCGGTGTAAGCGGGGTGGTTTGCTTTTGTGCGTAGAACAAACCGCCCGGGGTCGCTGGAAGTGGAATGTCAGTGCAGGCTGCATCCCACAGGCGCTTTTTGAATGTGGGCCAGTCATCCGGGGCCGTGGGCCGCTTCTTCGCCGTGGGCCAGGTGTGGCGGACAAAGCGCTCCACCTCAGGCGCAAGGCGACAGCACCGCTCCCAAGTGCTCACATTGGCGTCCAGTGAAATGGACGCTACCGCCGCTGCCAGGTATTCATTGCGGCGAATCATCAGCAGGCGGTTTTGGAGCGTGGACTTTCCGGCACCGTTCAGCATCAATGCCGTGTCAAGCGATTCACCGCGCCGGATGGCCCGCAAGATGCCTTTCAGAAGCCAATGGCGAGTGAGTGGGTTTAAGGGCCTGCCGTGCATCAAATCGTCCAGCAATGAGCCCAGCAGATCATCGGCGTCTGAAGATGTGTTGAGTTCGCGAACACCATAAACAGGTGTGGCGATTGCGAAGCGGGCGACTGGTGTGCCGGGAGGAATGTCGTTGTGGCTCATCAGGTGGCCCTCAGTGCAGCGCAGCAGGTGGTGGTGGCACGTCCGCTGCGGGTTGGTTCAATGTCACGCTGAAGAGGTTTGAACGCTCGCCATGGCTGCAAAAGCTGCCCACAGCCGACATACCGCGCTTGGTGAACAGCACCTCGATCTGAACGAATGCGTGGCCATCAATCACCTTGTCCATTGCCGCCAGGGCACCTGTCTTACCCTCTTCAAGCAACGCCTTGACGACTAGGCCCCATAACCCCGCCCCAGCGGCCTCTGTGCACGTCTGAACATCAGATTTTGTTTTTTCATCCATGGTGATGCTCCTTCAGGTTTGCGTATGCCTGATAGGTGGACATAACCCCCTTAGGCGTGATCGGTAAGTAGCCCGCGCTCACCGCCGAATTCACCCGCGCGGCGACACCCTGGGGAGTACCTTGGGAAACTGGGGGGGGTATGCGGTTATCCACAGGTTTAGGCGTGGAATGCGGCATGGCGCGGGAGGCTGTGAATAAGTGCAATGCGCCTAGAATGCGCACAATGACATACGACTACACCGCGCCAACGCTGGCGCAGCCAGCACCCGATCAAGTGCGCGCCGCGCGCCTGCAGGCTGGCCACACCCAAGCAGCAGCAGCAGCGCTTGTGCATCGTGCTGACTCGGCACGCTGGCGGGAGTGGGAGCGGCCAGGCAGCAAAGGCCGGGTAATTGATCTGGCAGTGTGGGAGCTGTACTTAATCAAATCGAGGTTAAGGGTTAACACCTAGAAAATAGTTTGTTTTTTCTTTGAACTCAGGCGCATTGCGCCTATACTATAGGCATGCGATGCAATAGGGCAAAGCAAACAACCCAGGCGCAGCGCTTGGCAAACTTCAGGAGTAAAAGACCATGAGAACAGCAGAAAATTTGCAAATATTGCATGACGGTGGGTGCAAAACCCAAGCAGAAACCCAGGCAGAAAACCTAAGCATCTGGAAAACTCAAAACTGGAAAAATGAAACAACCGTTTTTGGTTTTCCCGACGAAAGCGCTATTTTTTCAAGCTGTCAAGAATTTAGAGAGGCCACAAAAGCAGAAATCGAATCATACAAATGATTACACCGCCAAGACCTGCGCGCAGGTCTTGCCAGTGCAACCCGCACCACCAGGCGCAGCGCCTGGCAACTTTAGGAGCATCAGAAATGTCTTACCAAATGTCAGTTACAGCAGATGCCTACGCAACAGACGCAGGGCCTGTAGTCAAGCGGTCAATAATAAATCTCCCAGAATGCACCATTAACCAAACTGAGCCCGCAACGCGAGTACGTTTTATGGTAGCTTTACTTGGTGATAGCTGGTGCCTGTTTTACGAGCGCGGAGGCGACTGGGCATCTTTTTGCGATGGCGAGCAGCACGAAGCAGAGCATCTAGAGGACTGGATGCTTGACGGAATACGCGAATGCGTTAAGGCAGTTATTGAGCGCATTGGAGATGCGGCAAAGGATGATATGGATTGGTTTGTTGATTGGGCAGAGTCGGCGGAAGAAACGCTAAACGCGAGAGAAACAGAATAACCAGATTACACCGCCAAGCCCTGCGCGCAGGTCTTGCCAGTGCAATCCGCACCACCAGGCGCAGCGCCTGGCAACTTTAGGAGTTATCCCCATGCAACCCACAATCAACGCTCAGACAATCATAAACGAAGTGATGCAGGCTCACGCATGCGCGCCTGAAAAATCAAAATCATTTATTACATTTAAGACCAGCGAGCGCGGTCATCATCGTATTTTGGACTGCAAAGAAAACCTGCAACGCTTTGCCGACCTCGTGCGCAAAAATGCGCGATTCTTTGGGGGTGGCTTGATTCGAGAAGAAAAACAAAAACCCGCTATCTCTTACCCGTCAAAAACAATCACATTGTTTAAGCAATTGATGCA
>OFRB01000319.1_pt1 | contig 12026 bp, 17 predicted proteins | sample 1543021 | NCBI WGS metagenome assembly OFRB01 (sample SAMN07774230, study PRJEB24372) | wastewater metagenome | isolation source: Exp Tend CN 0WW | collected 2016-02
GATTGGAGCGCCTTGATGGTGACGCTGGATGCGTACTTGTCCTGCATCTCAATCACCGCTTCCAGTTCTTCGCCCCAAATTTCGCAGCGCGTTGGTGTGATGGTCAGGCTCATGCTGTAGGCTCCTTCAGAATCTGCTCTTCCAGCCACGCCACCATCCTGCTCAGATCGTCATGCAGGTAATCGGGAAGTCTGTTTCCGCTGGAAAAGCCCCACGACTCAAGCGCACTCAGCAGTCGCATTAGGGCGAGTAGGTCTTTTTTGTCCATGTGTGCTTTCTGTGTGGATGGCCCAGTGAGGGCCATCGTTATGCGGCAGTTCTTGACGCCTAATATCGGTTAGGCGTCACAGTTCAATCGTCTGTTGTTCAGGCGCGGCCACTGGTTCAGGTGGCAGCAACTGGCCTTGTGCTTGGGCTCGGGCGATGCGCTCGCACGCAATGTCGAAATACTTGCGCTCGCGTTCAATGCCGGTGAAGGCGCGGCCCATCCGCGCGCAGGCCACGCCGGTCGTTCCGCTGCCCATGAATGGGTCGCAAACCGTTTGCGCCTTCGGTGCGAAGCTCAGGCACCATTCCATTACGCGCAGCGGCTTCTGTGTTGGGTGTCCAACACGCTCCGCATTGGTCGCTGCAATCGACTGGTCAATTAAGCGCGAGTTCATGTCCATGCTCGTCCACGCCAGTTCAAAGTCTGCCGCGCTTGGTACGCGGTCGGGTTTTCTCCACGCAAGCCAGCCGCGCGACGGTGGTAGTTGCATGTAATTCCCGCCCCAAACAATCATCAACTTCGCCTTTTCCTGCATCAAGCCAAACAGCCAGGCCGGGGGGGGGGCGTTGTCCCAGTCCATCTTTTCATGCAAGCCGTTCTCTGCTCTAACCGGGTGCGCGGCGTAGCCGATCCCATACGGCGGGTCGGTCAAAATCAAATCAAACTCACCAAGCTGCGGCAATACCTCGCGGCAGTCTCCGTGCCAAAGTTCAGCATTTCCAATCACTACTTTCTCTGCCATCTCAATTCCTTTCTATCGTTGCCGTCTAACCGCCGTTCAACTCGGACGCCTACAGCGCCGGTTAACTTATTGGTTAGCCGTCGTTCCCATTACTCGCACAGCCCGTAGATTGATGTGCAAGCCGGGCCGTCATCCATGCGGATAAAGTCGTACTGCTTCCCGCCGTGCGCGGTTTTCGACCACTCGACAAAAACACGTATGGTCTGTGTTGCCGACCACTCGCTATCATCTGACGGCGCAGCAAAGAACGTTGCTGCTTGACGTTTGCTGGCTTCTTTGACGGCTTGCTCCCATTGCTCGATCCGGTCAATCACTTCAGGAAAGCGCTTGCTGATTTCGAGCAGTTCGTCTTTTCGGCAGTTTATACAGGGCATACAGCCAACGCGCCCCATCCCCATTTCATAGAGCGGGTTGTGCTTGATGCCATGCTTGCGGTGCATGGCGAAACAGTCTTCTGCCGTCCAGTCGATGATTGGACGGTAGTTCCATAGCTCTGCGCCGTTGGCAAACGCTTGCTTGAGTTCGTTTTCAGACAACAACGACCGGCGCAGCGATTCGTCTCGGCGCACGCCCTGCCAACTGATCACATCATCACCGGCGTCAATCAGCGGCTGTTGCACTTCGCTGATGATTGGGTTTCGCTTTAGCTCTTCAGAGCAGAAAGCAGCTTTCGTAGAGGGGAATCGCCCCTTCCAGATGCACAGGTCAAGGAATGGGTTGCCGGTCGGCACCAGCGCTGCTGCTGCGCGGTCAATTGCCGCCTGCGGAACTCCTTTCTCCGCCCACTTTGTTAGGACATACTCCCGCTTCCCGGCTATCTGCCGGTCAAAGCTGGCCCTGACGGTTCGGATCGGAAATACGTTGTCGTTCAGGTACTGAACGTAGTCATAAGTGACTTGGTGCTCGTTGCCGGTATCGGCAAATACCGCGATCATGTTGTCCGGCTGACGCTCAATGGCAAGCAGAAGCAGTGCTGTGCTGTCCTTGCCGCCCGATACGCTGATAATGTTGTGTTCCATCTTCTTTCCCAAAAACTGCTAACCCGTCAATCAACGCGGACGGCTTTCAGCCGCCGGTTATTTCTGCGTTAGGCCTCGCTGAGTTGTGCGGGCGCTGCGGCCTTTGCGGCAATGGCGATGTCGATGCGGCAGAACGGGCAGTACCAGAGTGGCATGTCGCCGGCCTTGCCAGTAACCACGATCCGTTCGCGGCTCGTGCGGGTTGTGAAATTGGTCAGGACTTGACGTTTCAGCAGGTTGTGGTGGATGGCAAAAGCCATCTCTTCGCATACGTCCAAGGTCGCCGCCTTCTTTTTGCACTTGTCGCTCATCTCTCGCCTTTCCGCCCGCTATGGGCTGTTTGTTGTGTCAGGTCCGTGGCATCTGCCACCTGGCCTAACCGTTCGCTCAACCGGACGCAGAGCGCCGCTTAGCTGTCTGGTTAGCGGTCATCAGCTGTTCGGCCAAGATGGCGAATGCTGCCGCTGCCACTCTTGGAACCTGCCCGTTTCCAGTGGCTGAAAGTCGCTCCACTTGGCAGGCCACCCCATCAGCCACTCCGTAAGGCTCGGGTTCGGGTAGCCATTTACCAAGTGCTTTTCTGTGGCGCGAAAGTATTTCAAACCTGTTCCTATTTTGGCCCCGCTTGGTCTTGTCTCGCCACGCTCCTTGCGTTCTATCGAGGTCAGGCACCACCCCACCGCGAAGCCGTCCGTTTTCACCGGAGTGGGCCACAATCCAGATTCTTTCGCGTAAGTGCGGGGCTCCAACGTCGGCAGCGGAAAGCACTGTCCACGCAGCATCAAACCCGATCTCGGCCAAGTCTCTGAGTACTGTTCCAAGTCCTCTAGAAACGAGCATTGGCGAGTTCTCCACAAAGACCCACTCGGGTCTAACCTCGCAAACCACTCTCGCCATGTGCTTCCACATGCTGCTTCGTTCGCCATCTATGCCAGCTCCTTTTCCTGCGCTACTGATGTCCTGGCACGGAAACCCGCCCGAAACAACATCAACAATTCCTCTCCACGGGGTTCCGTCAAAGGTTTGCACGTCATCCCATATCGGGAAAGGTTCCAAAACCTTATCGTTTTGTCTGGCTGCAAGTACACCTGCGGCGTAGGGTTCCCATTCAACGGCGCACACTGTTCGCCATCCGAGGAGTTTTCCCCCAAGTATTCCTCCACCAGCACCCGCGAAAAGAGCCAACTCATTCATATGTCCTCTGTGTGTGTTTGCTGCTGCCAGCCGCCTAACCGTTCGCTCAAGCGGACGCCTTTGGCGCGCGCTTAGCTGGTGGGTTGGGGTGGTGTTGTTGTGGCTCATGGTGTTGAGGTCCATGTGGGGGTGGGCTGAATGGGTTGGTCATGGTGGTCAGTTTGACTCGCTGCCGATGCTGGTCAGCCAGTCACGCGCTAAAGTGTCGGCGCGCTGTTGCTCGTCGTGCGTGCGGGGCTTGTTGAGCACCTCCTGCAAGTGGCCGATGGCGACCCGCGCGGTGGCGCGTGCGGCCTCGGCGTGCCGTTCGTTGGCCAACGCCATGTCGCGCCACTCGGCCAGGCCTTTCTCCGCCCAGTCTAGGGCGTCGACCAGCTCGCCCTTGGTGCGGCTCACAGTGCCCTCCAGGCGATCACGTTGCGGTCGTCGAAGTCGAGGCCGAAGCAGACCTTGACCCGGTTGCAGATGGTCTCGGCGGTGCCGTCGACCACGATGGCGCCCTTGCCGATGAACCGGCCGAACAGGGCGCGTTGCTCGGCGGCGGTCAGCTTGCCAGCCCAGGTCTTCAGGCAGGAGCCAGTCTTCTCGGTGAGAAAGATTGCGAGGTTTGCTGCGTAGTCCATTTGCGTTCTCCGTTTGCGTTGTCGATGTAGTGACTTTAACACTACCGCTAGTGCACGCAAGCAAAGCCCACACGGATCAGTCGGGATTACGCCTCACACACCGTCACCCCAGGTCCGGGATTCTTTGCCCTAAGCACAGACACAAGCCGAGCATGTGCGCGATCCTCTGCCATAGAGTATTCACGGTGCGTGACGGTGGCGAGAAGCTCAGACCAAAGATCAACAAGGCCGCGCAGGTCTTCCAGCTCGCCCGGATATAGCGCCTTGGTGCCCTTCGCTTTCTGCCTGTCCAGAATCTTCACGACAACGCCCTGCATCGCGTTCAGGTAGTCCTTTCCGTTTCGCATCACGGTCGGCATTTTCACAAAACGGTCCAGCATGTTGATCACATCAAATATCGCCTGCCAGTCGGTTTGTGATGCCTGCCCTTTAGTGATCTGCTCAAGCGCAAGGCGAGGCGGAGTAATGCGGGCCTCTTGATCCTCTGCCGTGAGATTGGATTGACCGATGCAAGCAAGTGCTAGGACATTCGGATTGACGGGCTTGGGGCGGTAGCGTTTGCGTTTGCTCATGGCTATGTCCTTGTTGTGGGGTGGGGTATTCCAGCACCTGCCGCTTCGCATCTTCTGCACCTTTGGCAACAATGGCACGGTGGCCGATGCCCTCTAGGTACGCCATCACCTCTTTCTGCTCTGGCGACACCCTGCCACCATCTTGGCGTTTCATCTCAATCCAAAGACTCCAGGCCGGGACGAACAGGTCAGGGATGCCCTTCAACACGCCAGTCGCCTTGAGCTTCATGGCAACTGCTGGGTGACGGGCACCTCCGTTCGGGATGGCGAAAATTAGTACCCCTGGATAATTCCGCCTAAACCACTGGACGAACATCATTTGTTCGTGGTCTTCTGAGGGGATGTCAGAATGGGATTTCATAGACCCACTCCCCACAAGCATCTTCCGTTTGCGTGAACTCATCAGGCGGGCGCATCTTGTACTTGTCGCATGAGCCATTGCCTAGGTAATTGTCACACGTTGCGCAGAACTTGGGGGGGCCCTTCTTTTGCCACTCCCAATACATCAGCACTTTTTCAGGCGTTGGTGTTCGTGTCATCCCATGTCCTTTTGATCACGTTGTAAAACTTGCCGTCCTTCTTGTACTCAATCTGACGCGGTGGCTTGGCCGCTGTCATCATGTCTGCAATCGCGCCAGTGGTTGGAAGGTGAAGTTGCGTTGAGTCAACCCCAGCGTGACGCGAAATCTCTGCCAGCAATCGCATGGCTTTCTGACCGGCGTAGCCTTCGTGGTTGATGCAGATGTACTCTTTGATGGGCATATCTGTCAGTCCAGCATAGTAACTCACCATCAGCATCTCGACGCCCGTAGTGCGCGATTGCTTGACCCGCCACGTCCACGCTGACACGTCCATCTCTGTGCCTGAAATGCCCATGATGTCGTCATTGTGGAGCGTGTAGTGCTTCTCTTTTGGTGGTGGGAACTCATGCCCACACGCGGGGCAGGTCTTGACCGTTGGATGCACCAGCTCTCCGCACTCATCGCACAGCTTGACCGGCGCTTCTCCGTTACCTGATCCCGCTTTCTTGGGTGGCTTGACTGCGGTTATGGGGCCATGATGGGCAACAGCACCAGCGAAGTCCAGCACCAAACAGTGATCTGTGTGATCCTTCAAACGAAGTCCACGGCCCACCATCTGAACGTAAAGCGATGCGCTCATCGTAGGGCGCAGCAACACGATCAGATCGACGTTAGGCGCGTCGAACCCAGTGGTCAGCACGTTGGCATTGGTCAGGGCTTGAATGCGCCCTGCCTTGAATTCGGCAATGATGCGTTCACGCTCAGACTTTGGCGTTGCCCCGGTCACGCACTCTGCCACAATGCCACGGCTTCGCAGAACGTCGCGGATGTGTTCGCTGTGCTGTACGCCAGAGCAAAAGAACAGCCATGATCGGCGATCCTCGGCGCGTTCAATCACTTCGTCCACTACTGCGATGTTTTGAGGGTTTGTGTCAACGGCACGTTGCAACTCGCTTTCGATGAACTCGCCGCCACGCTTCTTTACACCATCGGTAGATAGCTTGGTTTTCGTGACCTTGGAGCGCAGCACGGACAGATAGCCGCCATAGATCAGCTCCTCAATACTGACGGGCTTGATCAAGTCATCGAACAAAGCTGGCTTGTCTGTGATAAGTCCATGCCCTAAGCGGTACTCTGTAGCCGTCAATCCAATGACACGAAGCGCTGGGTTCTTGGCGATCAATTGATTGATCAGCGTGCGATATCCGCCCTCGTCCTTGTGGCTGATCTGGTGGCACTCATCAACAATGATGAGGTCAATGTGACCGAGCAAATGACACTTCTTTGCAACAGACTGGATGCCAGCAAAGGTTATCGGTTCGCCTAGTTGCTTCTTTCCAATGGCGGCTGAGTACATGCCCAAAGGCGCACCAGGCCAATGATGGCGCATCTTCTCGGCGTTCTGTTCCAGAAGCTCCTTCTGGGTCGTGAGCATCAGAATGCGGGTCTGCGGCCAGTGCATCACCGCATCCTTGCACAGCGCGGCGACAATGTGAGACTTGCCGGACCCGGTTGGCAGGACTAGGCAAGGGTGTCCTGATTCGTTCGACTTGAACCATTCGTATAGATGGTCGATGGCGCGTTGTTGGTATTCACGAAGCATCACCCCACCACCCTTGCACCAGGAAATTCAGCCTTCCACTCATCAGCTTCACCAGAGGCGCAAAACTCGGCATTAGCGATCAACTCCGATGATTTGTAGCCATCCTCTCCATTGATGACATTGAGGCCACTCACCACATAGACGGCGCTCCATTCATTGTCGCTCTCGCCCATCGGCCACGGCACAAGGTCTGGGTGCAGGACGTGTGAATCACATCCTCGTTGCTGATTGTCAAAAGGAATGGCGTCGTCCCATCTTGCGCAGTGCCACTTGGACTCTGGCGTTGGCGTCGAATGGGCGCATGTTCGGCAGTTGACCTCTTGCGTCAGCTTGTTTGAATGGCACAAGTCTTTGGCGTCACAGAACTTGCACTGATACCACGACGGATCAGCCGAGATTGGCTCTGGCATCCGTTCAGCCAATGCGATGCGATGGCCGCGATCAATCAGACGCTTTGCCGCTTCTTCGTCGTATCGGATGCGCTCGGTATGCAGACGGTCATCATCCTTGCACACGGCCACATACAAAGCACGATCAATGCCAGTTCCAGCCATGTATACCTGCATTTGTGCATAGTGTTGCGGCTTGGACTTTTGGACGCCATGCTTTTCAAGGTCGGCAAACGACTTGACGCTGTGCGTCTTGAACTCGACAACGTGGCGTTTGTTGGGTGATTCAGGAACTCCAGATTCGGCAATGGCATCAATCGAGCCTGAGACGTGAGCGCCAAAGTCAACCCGCTTTTGATCCCGCCCGGTGTGGCGCAAGTCAATGCCAATGGCCCGCAAGTCGCTTACAAGCGTTGCTTCCTCCATGTGACCTCGTCGGAACAGGCGCAAGATGCGGCCAGGAAACTTGGGGATCACAGCCCAGCGAAACGACAGCCACAGGTAACGGTCACACGGATGACCCAGCAAAGATGCCCCAAGGTGCCCGCGTGAAGATTCAGACTTTGATTCGTGGTGCTTGTCAATCAGCGCAGATATGCTATTGTTCGGCTCGGGAATACGCATTCCTTGCTCCTTGTACGTTTTGGCCCCGGAAGGTATCAACCAACCGGGGCTTTTTATTGCTTACTTGGCCCAGGGAGGAGCGGCACGGGTAGCGGCTGGTGCAGATGGCGCAGCAGCTTGAGGCTTAGGAGCAGAACCACCAGCCAGCGCACGGAACCCGCGAACCTCGTTACCGGCTGAATACTGACCGTCTGCGGGCTTGACCTCCAGCTTGATGGACAGATTGCCGCCAATCAACTGATCCGTGTCCTGCACGCGGCTCAGGCCAATTGCGCGCATGATCTCGCCAAGTTGCTGACGCCCGATTTCTTCCGCCTTAGCGCTGGCGTTCTGAATGTTCAGGTTGCCAAACACAACCCGGCCTTGATGGCTGGGGCCGGTCACATCGTAGCGAACCTTGATGTATGAGCCGTTGCCGTCTTTGGTGGGCTTGAGTTCAGCGCCGGTGATGGCCACGTCATACCACCCAGCGGGCAGCGGGTCAAAGTTGCCGGTTCCTTGAGGCAGGTCTGCGGCGTCGAATGCTTGGGGAAGGAATGCCATGATGATTAGTCCTTTTTGGTGATGGTAAAAGAAGGTCGGCCCGGTTTGGTCGTGATAGCACCAGCCAGAGGCCGGGTGATGGATTCGTCAGCAGCTTTCCATGCCGACATGTTGAGTTCAGGTTTCCAGCGGAAAAGGCTGGCGAGGTGTTCAGACAGTCCATGCTCGGCGGCAAGCTCTTGCACCATGTCTGCATCGACCTTGCGATCAATGCGGCATGTCACCTTTACTTGATAGCCTTCGATAGTTGCCGATGTGACGCCTTCGTGATTGGCATCAACCTTGAGTGAGCTAACCAACTCATCCTCAATCAGTCTGCGCTTTTCAACTGCTGCGCGTTCGGCTTCCTTGGCTTCAAGCCAGCGTAGGTGAAGTGTCATTGATGACCGCCAATCTTGCGAATGATCGCCCCCAGGTCAGGCGCTTCCCACATGTCAAGCTGACCGGCGGCGCGGTTCTTGGCTTGCCACAGACCGTCTGAGTCCGTCATGAGCGCCCGAACGGTGTTGCCTTCCGAGTCCTTGTCAACGCGCAAAGGCATCACCAAGTCGAAGAAGTACCCCAGGTTTTGACTCAGAGACTTACCCGGCATCATAGGGCCGTAGAGGATGCGCCCTGACTCGTCCTGCAACTTCTCGCACTTGGCGGTGAAGTACACATTACGCCCAGGCAGGTCACGGAATGCGCGGATCATTTGCGTCATCACCGTGTTCAGTTCTCCATAAGCTGCGCGTCCATCCTTGTTGCGGCGCAACTCCTCAGCCAGCACCACCTCAGCAATCTCACTGATCGAATCCAGCGCAACCGATTGAAACGGCTTGGCTTCGGCGCTTTCTGTCAGCCATGTGTAAGCCTCCATCAGATCAGCCATGCTGCTAATCTCGATGTAAGGCACATCAGCACCCGCAATCGAAAGCAAACCACCCTCTGCACTCAGAGCAATAGGGCTTGGCAATGTTGGGATCAGAGAAGTCTTGCCCGCTCCGGCATGTGAGTAAACCAGGCACTTCACACCATTGGCGTGCAGTCCTTTTGTCGTCTTGACGTTGATAGCCATTTGGCCTCCTTGTTGATGCGCGTTCGGCCTATCCGGTTGCGCATTGGTTGTAACTCTATCCGCTTTGATGTACCATGTCAACACGTCAATGAGACAAATCTACATTGTGAGGTGTAAAAGATGATGACACTAGATCAGATCAGGGATGCCCTGAAGGACAGGAGACCCGCGATGGTGGCGCAGTCAACCGGCCTTCACGTCAACACCGTGATGAGAATTCGGGACGGCATGAACACGAACCCCACCTATGAAGTGGTGGCCGCTTTGTCCGACTACCTGCAAGGAAAGGTAGCAGCTAATGGCTGATCTCTCAAAGGTTCTTGGCGGTCCTTGGACGCCACCAACAGAAAAGCGCGTGACTCCACCAGAGGAACAACTCATTGACGCCATGCGCGGTGCAGGGCTTGAGCCACCGGAGCAAATCCATCTTGACGGTAAGTTGCACCGCTTCAAGTCAGGCACCAAGGGGCAGGGCAAGGGAGGCGACAAGCCGGGTTGGTACGTTGTCTATGGTGATGGCGTTCCTGCCGGGCGCTTTGGGTGCTGGCGCTCTGGCGTAGAGGTGACGTGGCGGGCAGAGATTGGCCGCAAGCTCTCGCCCGCCGAGGAGATGGCCAACGCTCGGCGCATGGCTGAGGCCAAAGCGGCCCGAGATGCTGAACAGGCACGTCAATACGAAGTCGCATCAAGCACGGTCGAGACAATCTGGTCATCCGCACAAGGTGCAAGCCCTGAGCACCCGTACCTTCAGCGCAAGGGCATTGGCGTACACGGAGCCCGCGTGACGGGTGATGGGCGTCTGGTCGTGCCTCTGTATGGTCAGGATGGGCAACTGTCCACGCTGCAATACATCGCCCACGATGGCACCAAGCTCTACCACCCAGGAGGTCAAACAGGCGGCAAGTTCTGGATGATCGGCACCACCGATGATCCGGGAAGCATCTACATCGCAGAGGGCTTCGCCACCGCCGCCACAATCCATGAGGCTACGCATCGCCCGGTCGTGGTGGCTTACAGCGCCAGCAACCTTGTCCCTGTCACAGGCTCCATGCGTGAAATGTACGGGCAGGCTCAGGACATTGTGATCGTTGCCGACAACGACGCATCAGGCGTGGGGCAGCGCTACGCCGAGCAAGCATCTGCCAAGCATGGGGCGCGTATGGTCATGCCCCCTATCTTGGGGGATGCGAATGACTATGATCAGAGTGGTGGTGATTTGAGGGATTTGCTCATGCCTGCCACGTCTGGCGATTGGCTTATCCATGCCGATGACTTTTCTGCTCAACCGGCCCCAATCTCATGGCTTGTAAAAGGCTGGGTTCAAGACCATGCGCTCATCATGGTGCATGGACCGTCGGGTGGAGGCAAAACTTTTGTCGTGCTTGATTGGTGCCTGCGCATGGCGTCCGGCATGAGTGAATGGTGCGGTTTGAAAGTAAAACCAGGCAACGTGGTGTATCTGGCAGGAGAAGGTCATCATGGGTTGCGTGGACGGATTGCCGCATGGAAAAGCCAACACAGCGCCGGAACCTTGTCCATGTGGTTGTCTAAAGATGGGTGTGACTTGAATAAGCCAGAAGGCTACATAAAGGTAGCCGAGCAACTTCGCGCGCTTCCTGCTACCCCTAAACTCGTCGTCGTTGATACGCTACACCGATTCTTGGATGGCGATGAGAACAGCCCGCTTGATACCAAAACCATGATTGATGCGTGCAACCGCATCATGAATGAGTTTGATTGCAGCGTGATTCTGGTTCACCACACCGGCGTGAGCGAGGAAGCGCAGCACCGCGCACGCGGTTCGTCTGCATGGCGTGGTGCGCTTGATATTGAGGTGAGCGTTGTCCCCGCAAAAGATGGCGCACCCATGCAGATCATCCAGCGCAAGTCCAAAGATGCGGAAATGGCCGAGACTGTTTTCGTGGCGCTTCAATCTGTGCAAATCCCCGGATGGGTTGATGAGGACGGAGAGCCAGTCACATCAGCCGTTGTTGTTCAGTCAGAAGCTCCTCAAGAAAAAACAGCCAAGCCAGACACAAAGCTGGCATCGCATCGAAAGCTGTTTGAGCGTGCCTGGTTTGACTCACGGTGCGAACACCGCAACGGATCACCCTACGTCAGTCGCTCGGCAATGGGTCAGTTCCTAACCAGCAAAATGGGATTGACTCAATCTTCCGCAGACGTTTACGTCAAGCCAAGCGCGTCAGGAAAGCCGATAGCCGAGCTTCTTATTGCCGAGATCATTGAGCCTTTTGAGCACGGATGGATCGTCTCAGATGAGGTTCAGGCTAGTGCGATGATGTTGCGTAAATCAGGTAAGTGAGGTAACATGGTTGCACTTTAACAAAAGGTGACATATGACAAACATTGAAAAAAACATCCCAGCTCCAATTTCATGCTATGCAAAATATCCATTCTCAAAAATGGAAGTTGGAGACAGTGTGTTCTTTGCTGGAGAGGGTCATGACAGCAACTGCGCTCATGCAGCAAAGCGTTACTTCAAACGAAGTAACAAAAAAATGACCTCAAGGAAAGAAGATGGCGGCATCCGAATTTGGCGCATTGAGTAAGTTATCCACAGCTTATCCACAGCCAAATCATTCGGAACTTTCGGAACTATTCGGAACTTTTACGGTACTGTTCCGATGGGCAAAAGCACCGAATCAGCGGAACCATTCGGAACAAAATCCCTTTAGGGATTGTTCCGAGATTCCGATGTCGTTGCAGCGCGATTTCGTTACGGTTGTTTTTTGTCTCTGGACTTCTGTTACAAAAGTTATCCACAGGCCATTACCCGACTGCGCTGTGGGGTCATTCCACACACCACAACCCAACCCCGCTAACATGGCGTCATGTCAACGAAGGAGTGAG
>OFRB01000323.1_pt1 | contig 11803 bp, 20 predicted proteins | sample 1543021 | NCBI WGS metagenome assembly OFRB01 (sample SAMN07774230, study PRJEB24372) | wastewater metagenome | isolation source: Exp Tend CN 0WW | collected 2016-02
GCGCTGGCGTCCTTGTAGGGGACACCGGAGTGATCAGCCATCGCGGGGGCGGCAAGTATGACGATGAGAATGGCTAGGAATTTCATGGGCTTTCCTTTGGGTTGAGGTTGGTTACTCGGGTAGAACTTCGCGGACGTGGACGGGTTTCTCTCCACGGTCGCAGGCGTTGTAGGCTTCGGCGTAGGTGTCCCAGATGCAGTTGCCGCCACTGACCCACCATTCGCGCGGTTTCGGTGGGGCGGGCTTCACGCGGTATGTAAGCGCGGTGTCGATATCGTGCAGCGTTTCTGAGGCACTATTGGTCCACGATCCGCCGTTCCAGTATTCATACGGCCCGCCATGCGCCTTCAGCGCCTCTTGCGTCTCGCGGTCCAGAAGGCCGAACGGGGTTTTCAGATCGGTCAGGTCAGTCATGCCAGCCACCCCGTAGCCCAGAGCAACGCCACCGCGACGAACGCGCCCCAGGACACGATCTCGGGCCAGCGGTGGGCAAAGCGCCGGGCAACGTCCATCGGGGTTTCGGCGGCGTCCTGACGGGCGCGATCGGCCAGCGCCTTGTCGTCCTCGTCGCCGAACTGCTTCGCGTAGTAGCAGGCTGTCAGCACGTCCTCGTGGCTGTGGCGATCCGGGCGGCGAAGGATGGCGCGGGCGTGTTTTACCAGTTCGGCGCGGGCGTCCGCTATATGGGGCGGGCGGGTGAAGGGGATGACGTTGTGCGCGGTCATGCTTGCCCCCGTGCTTTGGCAAGGGCGGCACGGGCGGCATCACCGCAGGGCAGCGTCTCGCCCATTTCGCTTTCGGTGTTGGTGATGAAGTTGAGCGCCTTCTCCAGCGCCTCGGCCATGTCCGGCGCGGCGGCGATCAGGTGGGCGTCCGCAAGGCTCTGATCATCAGGCCCGTCGCCATCGCCATCGAACTGAGCAAGCACCCGGTTTGATGGCATTCCTGCCTGAACGATGAAGTTGTCTTCTTCATACTTCGACCACTTTGCAGCCCAAGGCCCTTTCGTCCATTTCGGTTGATCGGTCATTCCATGCTCTCCATATTGTCCACAAAGCCATGCCCGAGCAGTTCAGCGGCCTGATCCCGGTCGAGGATTTCCGGCATGGCGTAGGGGTCATCAACGTCGCAGAGCGCCACGCCGATCACCTCTTTGGCGACCAGCCGATAGCCGTAGTCCTCGCCCAGATCGTCCTGCTCATGGCGCAGGAACACGGCCACTTCGCGGGTGTCGTCCCCGCCGATCAGTTCGGCGACGGTGTCCATGATCGAGGTGCTATCGGCGCGGCTGCACAGGCCCCGGAACGTCATGTCCGGGCTTGGCCGCTGATACATCGACGGGAAAACGTGGTGTTCCATGGCGTTCACGCTGCCGAAGGTGCAGGCAGAAGCGCTGCGCGGATGGCTGCAAGGGTGGTGGTGCTGGCGTAAGGCATCGTCGTCTCTCCCGTTTGTCTGGATTGAATATGCCCGCAATAAATTTGCGCGTCAACCCCTTGACCGAAAAAAGTTTGCGGGTATATTGGGGCCATGGAAACAGCATCTGACATCATCAGCGCAGCGGGCCGGGATCGGCTGAAGGCCACATTCGGCGTGAAGGATCGCGTCTTGCAGATATACGCGGCGACGAACGTGCTGCCCGCTGCATGGTTTGACGCTCTGGAAAACATGACTGGCCAGACGCTTCCCAGGCACCTGTTCACATTCAAGGGAGCAGCCGAATGACCGACCTGACCTTTGCTATCATCCTCGTCTTCACTGTGGTTTTCCTCGCCGTCCTTTGCGCCCTCGCCTTCTGGGCCATCGTGATCGACCGCAACCGGGGCCTGTTCGGCGATGCGCTGCCCAAGCATGTGGAGGATGACAGATGGGGGTGATCCTCACCATCGCCGCCGCCTTCATCGGCATCGTATCCCTGGCCCGGCATCTGGCCTTCCGGCCCCCGGTTGAGGACCCGCCGCCTGCGTCGTGGATCAGTAAGATGGAGGGGCGGGAATGAGCGCGCCGGAACGGATTTGGGTCGATGATGACGGGTACTGGTTTGACATTGACCCGTCCGAAACCAGACCAGAATACATCCGCAAGGACGCATCAGACGCTGCCATTGCCGCCGCACGGGCGGAGGGGGTGCGCGAGGGGATGCTGGGCCTGCTCGAAGACGACAACCTGCGCTTCGTCATGGGACAGCGGATTTGCTGCAATGGGCGCGACTGCGGATGCATGGGTGCTGACGTTCAAAGCTATCTTGAATGGTTGGCCACGCCCGCCGCCGAGGCCCAGCCATGACCCATTCCGACACCGATCCGGCGGTCAATCCGGAGCCTCGCCTCCCTGTCAACTCCCCCGGCTTAACGGCTGGGGGTTTTTCTCCGGTGGCCGCTTTATTTGTTGAGCACGGCGGGTCCTATTGGGGGATTGACGGCGTGGACCCGTGGGATGAAGCCCGCGATGCCCGCCAGTATGCCGGGCCGTGGCCTGTCGTGGCGCATCCCCCATGCCAGCGCTGGGGCAAGTTTTGGGCCGGTCAGCCGCTGTGGATTGCCCGCACGGGCGAGCGCAAGGTCAAGGGCGATGATGGCGGCTGCTTCGCCCATGGCCTGTGGGCTGTCCGCACCTTCGGCGGCGTCATGGAACACCCGGAAGGAAGCCACGCCTGGGCGCATTTCGGGCTGAACAAGCCGCCGCGTGATGGCGGCTGGGTCATCGCGGATGACTACGGCTGGACGTGTTGCGTGGAGCAGGGACAATACGGCCACTACGCCCGCAAGCCGACATGGCTGCTGGTCTACGGCGTCGCTGAGGAAGACCTTCCCGACCTGCGCTGGGGCAAGTCAGAGCCATCATTCCCGCAATGGGCGCTGGACCGCTACGGCCTGGCAAAATGCAAGCGCGCCGGAGAACTGGCGTTCAAGGGCGGCGGCAAGGACAACCATCATCGCATAGGCACCCCGCCAGAGTTCCGCGACCTGCTTCTCGGCATTGCACGTTCGGTGCCCCAATGACCCCCTCCGAAGCCATCCGCCGCTGCGCCACGGTGGCCGAGTGCCACGCGCTGCGGGCCAGCCTGGGCGAGATGGACAGCTTAACGTGGATGGTGTTTCTGGCGCGGGTGGCGGCGCTACGGAAATGGGAAGCGGCACCGAAGCAAGAGTAAGGGGGCCTAAGCCCCCTCGATCAGATCGGCGGTTCGTCGTCGTATTCCACCGGATCAGGCAAAATATCAGCATCCTCAATCTCAGGTTCCGGCTCTGGTGCAGGCTGGGGTGCCGCTGCTTTGACTGCCGTCGCTGCCCTGGTCTGCTTGGGCGCATCATCAACCGGCGCGGCAGGCGCTGGCTCGTGGTCCACCGCTTCGCCTTCGTCGTGGGCAAATACCTGATCCAGAACGCCGCCCTGATCGCCCGAGTTTGGCGCGATCTTGTAGACGGCCTTGATGGCGGTCTTGATCCACATCTCCTCAGTCCATGAACCCCACGGGCCATTGCCGCCCGCGCGCCCGGCGTTCTTGCGCTTCTCAATGTCCGCCTTCGTCAGAACGGCGCGGAACTTCTGGCCTTCCTTGCTGGTGACGATGGCATAGGCCCCGACAGGTTCGCCCCGGTCGCCCCAAAGCATCGGGCGATGGGTCAGGGTTTCTTCGTCGCCCTTGACGTATTCAAACGCCCCGCTTTCGACCTCGCCCTTGTAGATGATGCCGTGCGACAGGTTGGCGAAGTCGGTATGCTGGCGCATCTTCTTGACCAGCCCGGCGACCATCGGGATATACTGCGCCTTGCCTTTGAACGGGATGACAGCGGCTTCCTTGCCATCCAGCACAAGTCCATCCTGGGCCGACTGCATGATGGCCTTGAACAAGGACGCCCGCTCAAGCTGGGACAGTTCCGGGTTCGACTTGATGGCCGTCACGGCGATCCGGGTAAACCGCGCGCTTGGCACGGTGTTGCCAAGAGCCTTGGCAAATTCCGGCTCCATCTTCTCGACAAGCGCGGGCAGGTTGTTGGGTTGGTTCATAGTGTCACCTCATCAAAGAGACCAAGGGAAAAGTTGTCAGTCGGGCGCATGTGAAAGACGGTGGACGGCTCGTCCAAGTCCATAGACACATGCAGGGCAGTTTCGTATGTCATCGGCGCGGATTTCACGATGACCGGCTGTCCGTCGGCATCCTGATAGACCACGCCGAAGCACTTGGCTTGCAAGTGTTCAGTGATCATTTCTTCTTTCCTTCCATGAGGTTCTTGACAAGGCATTGGCGGTATCCGGCCCGGCCTGGGATGATGTAGCCCGGCTCAGCGGGGCGGGGCGGAGTGTCTTTCGTCCATCCTGCCGTGATCTTGTAGCGGGCCGTGAAGGCGGCGGGCGCATCGGCCAGACGGTAATGGATTTCCGCCTTGGTGGCCTTGGCCAGCGCATCAAATTCGGACGCCTGTTGCTTCTCGCGTTCATAGCGCGCCAAGAGCAAATCAAAGTCCTGATCGGCAGTCAGGTCCGCAGGCTGCTCCCGCAGTTGCCGGTTCATGCGGGCGATAACGTCCTCATCCCGTGCAAAGTCCGGTTCCGGTTCGCGCCCGGCGTCCACATCAGCCCAGAACGCGTCGGTTGCCGTCATCATCGCAGCGCCCATGTCGCGGTCGCGGTCGCGGTAATAGACGTTGCAGTCATAGGTGCCAGCCCATGCGACGATGGCCACGCGCGGGAAGCTGTCGGCCACCTCAAGCTGCCACTGGCCTTGGATTTCGATGTGTTCCGGGGCCTGATCGTCAACCCACAGATCACGGTGGCGGAAGAAGTCCACCATCTTGACCTCGACCAACAGCGGGTTGCCGTCCGCGTCGATGGCTTCAAAGTCGAAGCTGGACCCGGCGCGACGGCCTGCAATGCGAATGTAATCGTCAAGCGGCTTCAGGTCGGACCAGCCTTCTTGCAGCGCCGCCTCATGGGCAATCGCCGCCTCCATCCGCTTGCCCTTCTCAACCCGCTCATTCGACTTGAAAGGCACTTCAATGTCGCTGGCCTTGGCGTGGTAGAGTTCAAACCGCGTTGTGTAGGGCGACAGACCGAACAGAGCCGGAACCATGGTTGAGGTGATGTCCTCTCGCCGCAGGTCGAGCCATTGGGCCTCGGATGTGATATTGATGGTCTCTCTTGTCATGTCCGCCTCGCGTTGCTAAAGTGTGGTAACAGTAACAAGGCGTGGGCACAATGGCAAGAGACAAGTTCATCAAAATCCGGGTAGACGCCACTGACCGCGCGGCGCTTGAGGCGGCACGGGTTCGCGGGGGATATGCTACCCTGTCGGACCTGATCCGGTCGCTATCGCAACGGCATCCGCACCTGACCGCGCAATCCCGGCCCTGCCCCCATGCGCCCGGACAGCCGCAAGAAACCTGACCTGGGCGTCTGTCGGCTGGCCTATGGCTGTCTTGCACTCTATTGCCAGAAATTTCCCGTCTGGCGCGACCCCTATGATATCGCTGGACCCGACGCATAGGCCGAAGCGGATGGGCCTTCCTGATCGGTCGGGTAGAACGCCCGTGTTGTTCCTCCAGCACATCACCCCAGTCGCAGACAGCGCGATCAGGCAGGCGTTAAGGATGTGGCTTTCGGACTGACGCTGCGCTTTGCGATCACCAGACATTGCTTTTCCTCTCTGATTACAATCCGCACGTCTTCCACCGTGAAGCCCTGCACCCGGCACCACGCCTTAGCCTCGGCCCTGCCTTCGTCGCTGGCATCGGTGGCGAAGATGACCCAGCCCTCGGTGATCATGATGCCCGCTTCGCAAGCCGGGCCGTCATCACATGCGCCGCCCAGCCTTCCGGGTTTTTCATGCCCTTCTGTCTGCCCAAGGCAATCAGCGCATCTAGGCTCTTGGCGAGTGCCTGCGGCGGAGGTGGACGGCGGCCCGATGTCACTTCCGCCAACTCCCCTTCCACCTCGTCAACCATCCTTGACGCCACGGGATAGACAAACCCGCAGGCGGGGCAAACAGGCGCTGGGCGGTGGCAGTGGTAGCAGTCGCTGCACTGGCGAACCGGCAGGGCTTTTTCCGTGTCGCTGTCGCGCTTCTCGCGGCCTTGCAGCGTCCATTCGCGCGGGTCATCCGGCAAGCCGTGGCGGTCTACGTTGCCCGCGTGGTCGAAGATCAAGGCCGGGTCATCCTTGCGCCGCAAAACCCGGCCCCATTTCTGCAGCTGCAGGCTCAGGCTCTTGGTCGGGCTTAGATCGGACATGCTTTCCACCGTCACGTCCATCTGCGCCGCGCTGGCGAGGTCGAACCCGAACGTGAGCAGCTGACAGTTCGCCAACACCAACAATTCCCGCCGCGCAAACCGGCGCACCAGTGCCGACCGCTGGTCATCATCCATCTCGCCACTGATTGCAGCCGCCGGAACCCCGCCATCCCGGAACGCCTGCGCCACGATCTCGGCATGTTTGACCGACGTGCAATATGCGATATTCAGCCGCCCCATGGCGTGACTGGCATAGTGCTTGACCGCGTTGCCGATCAGCACGCGGTCGCCTTCCATCCGTTCGGATAGCGCGCCCTTGGCATAGTCCCCGGCAACCGTCTTGATTCCGGTCAGGTCTGGATGGTTCGGCGCAAACAGCCGATACCGTGACAGGCGACCCGAGGCGATCAGGTCCGCAATCGGAGGCCCGCATTCCATAGCCTGATACCAGTCGCCAAGCCCTTGGCCCGACAGCTTCCACGGGGTTGCACTCAAGCCGATGATCCACGCGCCCGACTGCCGGTAATGCGCAATGATCCGGGCCAACTCATCCGCGCCGAAGTGACTCTCATCAATGAAGCAAACATTTGCAGCCGGGGCTTTGTCCAACCGCCTCGCCAGCGTTCCCGTCGTCGCCAGCTGCACCTTTGCGAACGGGTTGCCTGGATAGCCCGCCGCGATGTAGCCGAACGGGATGCCATAGGCTTGCAGCGTCTCTGCGGTCTGCTTTAGCAATTCCCGGCGCGGCACGATGAATGTGGACCGGCTGCCCTTGTCCAGCGCGGACCGGATCATGGCTGTCGCCACCACGGTCTTGCCAAAGCCTGTCGCCGCTTGGACCAGCACTGACTTATTCCTGCGCATGGCCCCGCGCGTCCGGTCGATCAAATCCACCTGGTCGGGGTAAAGGTCAATCTTCATCGTCAATCACCAGTTTGTCAGTGTAGACGCTGTAAAGGTCATCCACCCATCGCGCCTGCGTGTCGCTTGGGTAGCCTCTGATTCCCCGCAGAATGGCGTTGACCGATTCCTGAAAGCCCCCGTGCTGTAGCAACTCGGCAATCATCTCGTCATACATGGCCTCATGTCTCATGCTGTAGATCACCACGGCTCCTCCACGTCTTGGGGTATGGGGGCGGGGTCGGTTCGGTCCATCACCAGCGATAGCGGAACCTCGACCGTGCGGCGGCGTGATAGCCCCCGAAACGCCCGCCTGCGCCCCTCTTGCGCGCCCGGCAGCGTCAGCAGATGCCGGTTCCACCCATCGCCAGCCCAAGGCGTATCCTTGAGCAGCTTGGACAGCTTGGGGCTGCTGGACGCAATGCGGACCCATTCGCCTTCTACCTCAATCCCCAAGTCCGAAAGAGCCATTCCGGCAATGCGCTGATAGCTGTCCTCGCCCTCGACCACGGTCTCGACAAGAGCGGCAATCGTGGAACGCCTTGCCGACCCCAAGGCATCATAACTGTGGTCCGCTGTCAGAATCTCGGAAAGAACCTTCCAGCTTTCACCCTGCACATCATGCAGCGCCGCCTTCACCTCTGCGGCCAGCCCGATCTTCTCAAGGAACGCCGAAGCTTCGTCGCCTTCCGGCGCGCGGGCCTTCACAAGCAACCAGACGCCAGCCAGCAAAGCCCCGTGCTGGTCGGCAAATCGCGCTTCAACTCCCAGCTTCCTCACTTCGGATGTCATCAGCTTGACGGTTTCCCTCAATGCCGGAGAGCAGTCTATCAGCCGCATGACCAACCGGCCAGGCGCATCGTCCCCAAGCAGATTGGCGACCATCTCCAGCCATTCGTCGTGCATGGCGCTGGCGTTTTCCCGAACGTCCGTCTTCAGGTGCAGCACCACGATCCGCGACTTGTCCGCTTCGGTGTTGATCTGCGGGTTGATGCCGACCATGAGGAAAGAAGCCCGGCAACGGTACTCGTCGTTTGCGTTCCTGATCTTGCCGCCGCTGGATGATGCCCGCACCAAGTCCATAACCGACGCCATCTTGTCGCGTGATGTGCGGGTGTGGCCTTCTGCCTCGTCCATGATGACAGGGCGACTTGAGTGGATAATCGCCCGCCTGATGCCCGGTTCAGTGCTTCCGCCATCGGCTTCAATGGCAATGCCGCTAAGTAGGGGCTTCACCAGCTTATCCAAGACGGTTGACTTGCCGCTGCCCCGGTCGCCGGAAATGTGGATATGTGGACGCCACGGCATCACACCACCCAAGATTGAAGTCACAATCCAGCCCGCGAGATAGTAACCCGCCATTGGGTCCGCCCAGCGCAGTGACGTGCAGCACTTCAGGATGCCCCATGCGTCCCGGTCTTCCATCGCCTCGGGGATGTCGTTCAGCACATCCACGTTGGCAGGGTAGAGATAGCGGGACGCTGGCTTGAATGCCCGAACGTCCGTCACGTTTCCGCCATGGATGATCCTGCCCCCGGTGTTGAATATCACCGACGCCCCTTCGATCCATGCCCCAACGCCGCGCACCTTGTCAGGGTCGAAAACCCCAATGGAAATGCAGGTGGCGATCAGTGCCTTACTTGCGGCGACCGCCACCTTGGCATCTGACGTTTCCTTGCCGCCGAAGTAATCCTGCCACATCTGATCCGGGGCCATCGTCACAAGGTTCTGAATCGACCCAAGGGCGGTTGCACCGAACGAAACCACCTGCCCCGTGCGCTTCGGCAGGAAATAGAACGCCCCGCCGTTGTGCCCAAGCGGTTGCACCTCGGAGAATATGTCAGGGGTAGACGGCTCGTCATAGACAGGCTCCCAATCCTGCTCCGGTTCCCGCCACTCGACAGGCGATTCAAATGCAGCCCGCACCGCATCAGGCCCATCCGTCCGCCATATGTCATCCCAATCCGTCCTGCGGTCAGGGTCATCCGCAGGCACAGAAGGCGCGATCACCTGACAGCCGCCGATGCCGACCGCAGCCTGTTGCGCCCAATTGATGCCAGGGTTCACCGGCTTGCCGTTTACCTCGGTCCATTGGTCACTGTCTGCCCCGATCACGATCCGCGCATCCGGGTATTTCTCCCGCATCGCCTTAGCCACCGGCACAAGGTTTCCAGCATTGAACGCACAAACCACGGGCCAGCCCAGAGCGTCCCGCAATGCCGCCCCGGTCGCGAACCCCTCGCAGATCACCAGCCGGTCAATCGGCTCGCCCTTGTCCGCAATCGGGAAATAGCCGCCGGTCATCTGTCCACCAGGCATAAAACGCTTGTCGCCGTTCTCGGCAATGAATTGCAGCGACATGATCCCCGACGCGCCATATACAGGCACCACCACCACGCCGCGCGATACTCGCGTTCCATACGGCTTGCAGCCCTTGCGGCTCAGGTAGCCCGCTTGGCCCGTCTTGCCGCACCGCGCCCAAATGCGCTTCGCTTTTTCTGCAGCCTCGGCGAAGGCTATCGCGTCTGCCTTGTCTCTGGCTTGGTTCGCCAGTATCGCCTTGGCTTTCCGTGCAGCCCGTTCTTCAGCCGTTTCCTTTCGGTCAGCCTTGATGTGCCAGCTGTAGCTGACGCCCTCTTTCCAGTTTCGGCATCGCCCAAACGCAAAGCCATCCACCTCTACCTTCAGCTGGTAGCTTCCGTTGAGGCTCTTTGGCTTGTCGCCTGCAAGTCTGAACCGATGCGGCTTATCGTCAGCAATGATAGCGCCTGGATTATCAGGATCACACCCGACCGAGCGCATATGGTCTAGGAACGCAGATATCGGGTCAGTCATGCGACACGGATCAGATACGAAGTGTGAAGTTTCCAGTCCGGGTCAGACCAGTATTCGTAAACCTGGCCACGCCGACCATTGGCTAGCTTGCGCAGCCCAGCCATCACGGCGGCGTTGTCGACAACCAGCCGATCTCCGACTTCCATATCAGGCAGACGGCTAGGCGGAAGGCTTTTCCAGTCAAGCGAACCCGGCAGGGGAAGTTCATAAACGAACGTAATATCCCTCCAAGGCTTGCCCACGGGCCAAAGTTTTGGCATAGTTTTGACAGGCATTGGCAGTCCTCGCTGCTGATGTTGGGCAGGTTGAGCGCCGCAAACGCTCCCTGCCCGCTCACAATAGCCATGAAAACGAAACCGCGTCAAGCACGTGAAATGCCCCGAACCCACCGAAAAGTGGACGGAAGGACATTATCGCTCGGCTTGCTGTCCACGGCAAAATCGCTAGTTAACATGCAATGTCAAACACTTAACCACCAAGTGGACAGATGGACGGACAAAAGCGGGGGAAAGATACCCCCCATCACATGACGCACATGAGCGAGCGAGCGCCTGCGCGTGTGAGGACATGTATCCCCCACATTAACTGTCCACCACAGGTTTCTTCTTCTTCTTCTTCTTCTTTAATATAATAAAATCAAATAGATAAGAGAGAGAAAGGAGTGGACGGTAGGCTGGACAAAGGGGTGGACAGGGGCGGACGGTAGTGGACAGAGGATATTTGTCAGTATCCTGTCAGTTGTGGTGACGCTCCCTGCCGTCTCTGCTTGCCACCCCACCCCACCCCATGCCAATATCCCCAAGCGCGGCAGCCCGGCAGGGCGTGGAGTTCCTCCCCTCCACAGCCGCGCGCCTTAACCCAGGGAGCATCGTCAGGAGGGACGAGTGACAATCTTGAAAGACGAGCGCATAGGCAACCAGCGCCTGATCCTGGGCGATTGCTTGCAGGTCATGCCGACGCTGGGGCGGTTTGATGCCGTGGTGACGGACCCGCCGTATGGGATTGGCGAAAGCGGCAGGCGGAACAAAACCCGTGCTGGATTGGCAGCGCCAAGGGACTACGGCGATTTCCATTGGGACAGCGAGCGGCCCGACCTTTCTAGCCTCCCCGATGTGCCCAAGATCATCTGGGGCGGTAACTACTTTGACCTTGGCCCCGCACCCCGTTGGCTTGTCTGGGACAAAGAAAACACCGGAGATTTTGCCGATGGTGAAATGGCGTGGTGCAGCGCTGCAGGCGCAATGCGCATCTTCCGTTGGCAGTGGAACGGCTTCATCCGCAAGGGCGAGATGGACAAGACGAACAATCCGGTTTTTCGCGTCCACCCCACCCAAAAGCCTGTCGCCCTCATGGAATGGTGCCTCGGCTTCCTGCCCGATGCCAAGACCATCCTCGACCCCTTCATGGGCAGCGGCACCACCCTAGTCGCCTGCCAGCGCATGGGCCGCGCGGGAACCGGCATCGAACTGGACCCGGATTACTTCGCCATCGCTTGCAAGCGCGTGGACGAAGCCGCGCGCCAGCCCGACCTGCTCATCCCCGAAACCAGCCCGCAACCAACACAAGAGGCTATGGACCTATGATCGAATACCACACCGTTTGCATCCGCCCAGTGATGCCGCCCAGGACGCAAAACGAGACCTACCGCGAAAAGCTGATTGCGCGGTTCGGTCGGGTTCCCAGCATGGCGGAACTTGCCAAACTGGAATCCGCAACCCACCGCATGAGCCTGGATGTCTACCAACCGCAGACTGCGCTGGGCAAAAGCCTTGACGCCCGCCGCGAGCGCACCAAGGAAACCATCGGCCAGCTTGTCGCCGCTCTGACCCGCCCAATGA
>OFRB01000327.1_pt1 | contig 11669 bp, 26 predicted proteins | sample 1543021 | NCBI WGS metagenome assembly OFRB01 (sample SAMN07774230, study PRJEB24372) | wastewater metagenome | isolation source: Exp Tend CN 0WW | collected 2016-02
CGGTGGCGCTGGCCGCTCCCTGTTCCCCGGTGGCGCTGGCCGCTCCCTGATACCCAGTGGCGCTGGCCGCTCCCCGAGACCCGGTGGCGCTGGCCGCTCCCTGTTCCCCGGTGGCGCTGGCCGCTCCCTGTTCCCCGGTGGCGCTGGCCGCTCCCTGATACCCAGTGGCGCTGCTACCCCCTTCCGGCTTAGCCCGATCCATAACCCACTTGATCGCGCGGCCGATCAAGTCCGGCATCGTGATCTCGGCGACGACGGCGATGCGGGCGGAAGCGACCTTGCCGTCCATGCCATGGCGTGACAGCGCGCCGGACTGCCGCACCTCGGCATAGCGACTGGTGCCGGGTGAGTAGTGGCTGAAGACCTCAAGCGGGTGGCCTTCGGGGCCGATGGCGTGGAACCCTGCGTCGCAAACCCTCACCTCGCCGGCGTGTTCGTACGAAGCGCCGATCGCGTATTGAAAGTTGCGGCAGGTCCAGTCGAGATTGAACCCCTTGATGGAGACGATCGCCGGCTCAGCGGCGGCAGTGTTCATTTCTGGTTTCCGGGTCATGACACCGCATCCTCAACCCGATCCCGCGCCCACTCGTTGAGCGCGATCATCCGTCCGCCGTCATCCACGCGCGGCATCATCTCGGCCAGCGCCTCGCGGATGTCGTCAAAGTGGTAGCCTGGCGCCATGCAGTGCTGGTCCCGGTCAATGAGGTTCAGCACCGTCAACGCCCCCCGCAGCGCATCGCGAACGCTGAGGTTTGCGACCATGGCCGCGTTGTAAGCGTTGTTGACAGCGGCCTCGCGGCGGAGGTCCGCGCGGCTCGGATAGGCGGGGTGGGGGAGGGACATCACGCTACCTCCCGATCGGTGATGTAGGCGCGCGCCCAGGCCAGGGCGATGGCCTCGTCGTAGGCCTTGCGGGCCAGGGCGACGGCCTCGTCGTAGGCCTTGAGGGCCGGGGCGCTCAGCAGCTTTTCGGCCGCCCATTCCCACGAAAAGACGCCCGCGTGCTCGACGCACCACGCCTCGGTGATTTCCACTCGGGCGCCGGACATTTTGCGGAATATCGCAACCTGTTCCTTGCACGCGCCCTTCTCGCGCAGCGTCGCGAGGGTGAGGACCCTCGAGGTGGCGGGGTTGGTGGGCGCATCCATCACGCCGTCCTCCACACGCGAACGCCGTTCACCCCGTCCTCGGTGACAGAACGCTTTGCCCAGCGCGAGCCGGGGACCGTCTTGCACGCGTAGCCGAGATTAATAAGCCGCGTGCAGCCGGGGCGCGCGTCACGGGCGCTTATACGACCGCCCGGAATGAAGAACGATCCGCCGACCGGCGTTGTCGACCATGGGTATTGTTTCGGCCGGCCGTGGCCCCAACGCCTTTTCAGCAACGGCAGGTCGGTGCGGATCGGGAAGTCGGTGGGGTTGGTGGGCGCGTCCATGCTTATCTCCATCTTTGCGACGATGGCCATCCTAAAGTCGCGCCACACGCTACGTCAACACAAAAATCGCGGGCCACGCGAAAAATATGTTGACGAGCGCGCAGGCCGCTGGGCATCATCGCGACATGACCCTGAGAGAATACCTGGCCGCGACCGACCAAACGCCAAGCGCGTTCGCCCTGCAAATCGGGCGAACCCGCAGCACCGTGTATCGGTGGCTGGCCGAGGATTTTGTGCCGCAGTGGTCCGTCATGCGTGAGATCGAAATCATCACGGGCGGCGCAGTGACGCCCAACGATTGGAGAAAGGTGGCATGATTTATCTGTTCGGCGCCTGGATCGCACTGTCGCTGCCGGCGGCCCTTGTCATCGGCGCGATTTTGCGCTGGTGTGACGGTGAGTAACAGTTTGCAGGGTGGGTCCAATTTTGGCCCGTTATCTGGGGGATGCCCTGCAAAACCCGCCGCCGGGGGCCGTGGTTCGCCCGCGCCCGGCGGCGGGACCTCTTGCAACCCTGGGGGGCGGGTGCCCCCTCCCGCGCTGTTGGCCGAGGCGCTGCCAGGGATTGCGTCGGCGTCCAACTCAGCCCCCGGTAGCAATGCCGGGCGCTCTTTTGGGTTGGAGTCCAATTTCCATTCCGCGCCGTGGACGGAGGCGGCGGGGGCGTATCTGCGCGCGAAATGGCCCGATCCAGACAATGCCAAAGAGGACATTGCCCGCGCGCTGGGCCGGTCGGTTCAAAGCTGCGAAGCACAGGCGTTCAAGATGCACCTCAATCGGGCGCGCGGGCGACCGAAATTCCGGGCCGTGGTAACGGACAACTTCACGACGGGCCGCCGGGCAGCCGAGGCGGCGGCGGAGCGGATACGCGCCTATTGGGCCAGGCAGGGGCAGACCGTCCGGGTGGAGCTACAGTTTGTGCCGGGGCCGGCTGGGGCGAAATCGGGCGCGTGGTCGGCAAAAATCATGGACAGGATGGCGTTCGTCGCCCCGCCCGTTCCGGTATCCCCGCCAGCGCCGCCGGCCCAGGTGGTTGAGGAAGTCCCATACAAGTCTGAGCGTCGCATGCTGCACGCAGGCCCGCCGCCGCGCGTGCCCGTGCCGGCGGTGGAGCGGGAATGCCTGAACTGCCGAAAATCGTTCACGGCGCGCGGGCGGTTTTTGCGGTTGTGCGAATATTGCCGGAAAGCAACATGACCTCGCCCATGCAACCCGTCAGCGGCACACAGCGAGCCGCCATCCGCGCCGGCCTGATGGCGGGGAAAACCCCCTACCGGATTGCGGGCGAGATCGGCATGTCGCGGCACGTGGTGGCGCGGGTGGCGCGGGAAATCGTCATTCCGGTGGTGCAGGCCCCGGTGCCGCCCGAGCCCACCGAGCGGGAGCGGGCCGGGTTGGCGCCGCTGCCGGCCGGGCACCCGATCGCGCTCGCGGTGCTGCGGGATGCGTGGGGGATGGGGCGGTGAGTGCGCGCGTGGAGACGATCGGCGCCGCCACCCTCTACCTCGGCGACTGCCGCGAGGTACTGCAGACGCTGGGCAAGGTCGATGCGGTGGTGACGGATTGCATTTCGTCTGCGGATCGGGTAGGATTCGCAAATGAGCAAGCAGCAAACAGGCAACATTCGCAGGGCAACCGAAGCGGCGGCGCTGTGGGAAGCGAGGCGCGCGGAGATCGTCCGTCTATACAATGCCGAGATGTGGTCGCAGCAGAGATTGGCGGATCACTACAAGGTGACGCTCGCGGGGATGCAGGCGGCAATGGCGCGCCTCGGCATCAAGAGCCGCCCCCGAGCGAACCACGGGCCGCGCAATGGCCGGTATCGGGACGGGAAGGCTTCGACGATCTACCGCGCTATGATTGCCAAGGGCGCGTGTCGGATGTGCGAGGCGACGGCCAACCTTTGCGTGCATCACAAGGACGGGGTTCACACGAACAACACCCCAGCCAATCTAGAAGTGCTGTGCATGTCCTGCCACACCAGCCTGCACAAGCAGGCTTGGTGGGACGCCAAAAAGGCTGGGCACTCTGCACCGATCCGCCCTACGGAATAAACTACGGGAATAGCGGAGGCTTCAATCCATCCCATGGCTGGGGGCCGTGGCGCGCTCAGGTAGAGTGGGACGTATCCCGTCCTAGCCGCGATATATTCGACATGATGTGCGCGCTCACAGATGAGCAGATCATCTGGGGTGGGAACTACTTTACCGATTATCTGCCGCCGACTATGCGGTGGTTAATTTGGGACAAGGGGCAGCGCGAATTTAGCCTTGCAGATTGCGAAATGGCTTGGTGCTCGCAGCAGAAAGCGGCGCGGGTCATCACGTATGGGCGTGGCGCTGCAGTGCGCGACGGCAAAGAACACCCGACGCAAAAGCCGCTGCAGGTCATGGAATGGTGCCTAGGCTTTCTGTCCGACGCCACCACCATCCTCGACCCCTTCATGGGCAGCGGCACCACCGGCGTAGCCTGCGCCCGCCTCGGCCGCCGCTTCGTCGGTATCGAGATAGAGCCCAAATACTTCGACATCGCCTGCCGCCGGATCGAACAGGCGCAGAAGCAGGCTGATCTTTTCGTTACCCAGCCCGCACCGGCGCGCGCCGAGCAAGAGGCGATGCTGTGACCCGCATTCCGAAAATCCAATTCCGCGTCTACCCGAAAATCCAATACCGCGTCTACCTCCCCGGCAAGCCGCCGTTCGTTGTGGAAACGCTCGGGTTGTCGGAACTCGCGGCCTACCACCCGCAGGCGGTGCGGGTCGAGGTCGTGGGATCGGAGCCGGTGTGTGTCGAGTGCCCTGCGGTGGGGAGTTTCTTCTGACCGGCCGGGCGGAACCCGGAGCGAAGAACAGGAGGGGATATGAGCGAGATCGGAACTTTTTGCCGTGCCGACCGGCTGCGACTGGCGACGCTTTTCCAGTCGACCGAAGAGACGCGTTACTACCTGAACGGCGTCTACATCGAAGCGATGGATGACGGCGTGCGCTTGGTGGCAACGGACGGGCACCGGCTGGCCGTGTTCTGCGATGACGCCGCGTTCACCTGCGCGCCCTGCATCGTCGCGCTCCCGAAAGCCGCGCGCGCCGCAATAAAAGCGGTGAAGGCCCGCGAGTTCGCCTGGTTCGGCATCATCGGCCAGCACGACGGCACCGGCCGTCACGAGGCGCGGGTTGTGGACGGCAGCGAGGGCATGGCGTCCATGGTGGAAATCCAGGCCGCCATGCTGGACATGACCAATCCGGCGGTGGTTTGGGCCGGCGCGGTGGAACTGATCGACGGCACGTATCCCGAGTTCGAGAAGGCGATCCCCGCGTATGTCGGGGACGCGGGCGCGCCCGGCGCGTTCCAAAGTCGGTATATCGCGCCGTTCGTGGAGGTGGCGCAGGACCTTACCGGCAAGGGCGGTCCCATTTCTCTGCATTCCGACAATCCATCCGGCCCTGCTCTCGTGCAGTGCGAGCGCAAGGATTTCGTTGGAGTGTTAATGCCCATGCGCGCCGACAATGGCGCCTTGGAGCGTGATGGTGCGCTGTTGCGTCCCCCGACGTGGGCGAAGACGCGGGTGAGCGCGGTGGAAGCGGAAGCGGCCGACTGAACATGACCGCGCGCTACACCATCACAATTCCCGGCGTGGCGCGCGGCAAAGGCCGGGCGAGGGCCACAACTGGCGGACGGCTTTACACCCCGGCACAGACCGTCAACGCCGAAGCGTGGGTTAAGTCCTGTGCATTCGACCAGATCGGGCAACCGATGTTGACGACGCCCGTCGCCGTGATCGTCGGCATCGATGTGGAGGTACCGGCAAGCTGGTCGCGCAAGAGACGCGAGGCGGCGCTGAGCGGCATAGCGCGCCCGACTGGCAAGCCCGACCTCGACAACTGCATCAAGCTCCTGATGGACGCCCTGAACAAGCTGGTGTGGGTGGATGACGCACAGGTGGTGCGACTGAGCGCGAGCAAGCGTTACGCGACGGCGCCGCAGACGGTGGTTGAGATTGCCGAGGTTCTGCCATGAAGCCCCCGCGCATCCGCACCGGCGAGCCTAAGATGAAGCCCAAGCCCAAACCCGCCCGCCCCGCCAAACCCCGCGCGGCACGGCCCACGCTGGCGCAGGTCAAGCGGGTCGCGGGGATGCGTGGAAGGATCGCGTTTTGATCCACTATCACGGCACCCCGATCACGCCGATTGCCGCGCTGTATCAGTTGAGCGGCCGGCATTTCTGCGTCTCCCATACCCACCCTGCGGACGTGGCGCGGTGCCACCAGATCGGGCAGAGTGTGATGTTGGATAATGGCGCTTTCTCCGCATGGAAGGCCGGCAAGGCGACGGACTGGCCGGGCTACTACGCATGGGCCGATCGCTGGCTTGACTGCCCAACCACATGGGCCGTGATCCCCGATGTGATTGACGGCGGCACGCAGTTGCAAGACGCGCTGCTGGCGGAATGGCCGCACGGCAAGCGGCAGGGCGCGCCAGTCTGGCACATGGACGAACCGGTTGCGCGCCTGCTGCGGCTGGTCGAAGCCGGCTGGTCGCGCGTTTGCGTCGGGTCGACCTCAGAATACGCCGTGGTGCTGTCGGATGCTTGGCAGGCGCGGATGGACGAGGCGTGGGACGAGATCGCCACGACATTCGCCCGCACGCCGCCGCTCCACATGCTGCGGGGAATGCAGCTCTCCGGCATGCAGTGGCCGTTCGCCTCGGTGGATTCCACCGATATCGCCCGCAATCACTGCCGCGACCACAACGCCCCGCGCGCCATGGCGGACCGATGGGACGCGATGCAGACGCCGCACCGCTGGACCGTGCGCGCTCGGCAAATGGAGTTGGCATGAAAACCGCCCTCCTCTCTGCCTCCTTCCTCGCCACCATCCCGGCCGCGAATTGGTTGATCAGCAATGTCGGAACGGTCTGCATCCCCGCTGGCCCTTGTCTGATCCCTGTGGCGCCCGGCCTCATGGCCCCGTCTGGTGTGCTGCTGATCGGGGCCGCCCTGGCGTTGCGTGATGCGCTGCATGAGATCGTGCCGCGTTGGGTGGTGGCGGGTCTGATCGGAGTTGGCGCCGGTCTGTCGCTGGCGTTCTCTCCGCCCGGTCTGGCGGCGGCTTCGGCGGGCGCGTTTCTGCTGTCCGAGCTTGCGGACTTCGCCGTCTATGACCGGCTGCGGCGTCGCGGTTTGGCGCTCGCTGTCATGGCGTCCGGTGTCGTCGGTGCGGTGCTGGATAGCGTTCTGTTTTCGGCGCTGGCGTTCGGCACGGTCAAATGGGCGCCGGGGCTGGTCGTGGCGAAACTGTACGCCTCGGCGGGGTATGCCGGATGGCAGCGGTGGCGCGCATGATCCGCCTCGCCCTCCAAGGCCCCGCCGGCCACCGCACCGGCCGCGTCCAGATCGGGACGGACGCGTGGGAACTCGTCACCTGGCACAAGCAGGCCGATGGCCACGTGCAATCCACCACGTCAGACGGCGAGCAGGTGACGCTGGCCGTGGCTGGCGGCAAGGGCGGCATCGGGATCGGCGCGCGGTGGTGGTATCTATTCGGGTGCGTTTGGATTGGCGCGGAGATGACGGGGCGTGCGGTGCCGGGGGTGACGGACGAGGAATTGGTGGAGTTGCTGGCGCCGTGACGAAGCCTCTTGCCATCGATTTGTTCTGCGGTCTCGGCGGTTGGACCGAAGGGCTGTTGGCCGAAGGTTACGACGTGATCGGCTTCGATATCGAACGCCACCAATACGGCGGGCAGCGATATCCCGCGCAACTCGTCATTCAAGATGCACTCACGCTGCACGGTTCGCAGTTTCGCGATGCGGCGCTGATCGTCGCCTCGCCTCCGTGCCAAGCGTACAGCTATCGGGCGATGCCGTGGAAGAAGGCCAAGGCGCTGCCGCCGCCGTGCAACGCGCTGTTCGATGCCTGCTTTCGCATCCAGCGCGAAGCCTGCGATGCCGCAGGGCGGCATATCCCGCTGGTGGTGGAGAATGTGCGAGGCGCGCAGCCGTGGGTTGGGCGGGCGCGGTGGAATTTCGGCAGCTTCTACCTTTGGGGGGATGTGCCGGCGTTGATGCCGATATCGCTGGGGCGGCAGGTTGTGAAGGCTGGCGTGACGCACCGCAGCAATGGAGCGATCAAGAACACGGGCGGATCGCGGTTCGCCATTGGCAGCCCTGGCCAGAAGGTGACGGGACAAAATCCAGTCAATGGGCGGAAGGGAGTTGGAGCGGGCGCCGCGTGGTTTGATGGCAACCTGTGTGTGCATTCCAGCAAGTCGCCCGCGCGCAAATTCGCCAGCGCCATGATCGCCAAAATCCCGCTGCCGCTCAGCCGCCACATCGCCGCGACGTATCGGCCATCAGCCGCAACGCGACCTTCACAGGACCGGGCGGCATGACCTCGCCCCGCTCCCATCGCCCGACCGTGCGCCGGTCCACTTCCAGTGCCTCGGCAACCGCCTCCTGTGTGGCAAGCCCTGCGGCGATGCGAGCGGCCTTGAAATCAAACATGGCGCACCAGCCGCACCTTGCCGCGCAGACCGTGCGGCCGAAGCGCCTCGGCGATCAGGGCGCCGTCGAGGAAAGCGCGGTGCGGGTACTGGATCGCGTAGGACGGCAGCATGTTGGCCAGATCGTTGGCGGTCACGTCGCAGGAACCTTCCTGCCTGGTTTCCCAGCCCTCGCCCCGGTCCATTTCAATCCGAATGTTGGCCATGTCGCCCTCCGTTCCTATGCATGGACTATGGGGCATAATGTCCCATATGTCAACGGGGAAAATGCATGATCCGCCCCCTCCTCCTCGCCCTCCTGATCTCCACCGCCGCCCACGCCGCGCCGCCCCCGGTCGGGTCAGAGGATTGGGAGGTCATGGCGCCGTGGTCTGACTGGATACGCGGCCTCCAACACGAGGGGGTGATTTGCTGCACGATGGCCGATGGCCGGCCCGTGGAGGCGCGCACGCGCGGCGATCGGTGGCAGGTGCGATGGAGGCCGGGGCAGCTCACCGGGGCGCCAACGGAGTGGACCGATGTGCCGCCCGATGTCGTGATGCGGATGGCCAATCCGATCGGGGTGCCGATCGCGTTTTGGCTGGGTGGGGTGATTCGGTGCTTTGTGCCGGCGGGGGGGATTTAGTGAAGGAACCCCTCATCTCCAATGAGCAGGCCGACCGCTGGCTGATCCGGCAGCATATCCGCGCCGAGGCTGAGCGGGTCGTGACCGCCGTGTGGTGGGGCGTCTACACGATCGAGGACGCGGCCAAGGAACTGCGCGGCATCGCCTACATGAAGGCGGGGCTCTGCAAGGTCGATCCGGCGCTAGCCGATGCGGTGGCGATTTCGGCGCTGGACGAGGAAATGCAGCGCCATGAGGACGAACACGCTCAGTCGGTGGAAGCCATGGCGCAGGCGGCGTTCCTCGCCCTTCAGGACGGCGCCACGCAGGCGCAGGTGCGGGCGCTGATCGCCCAATACGCGAAAGACAGGCCACTCGCCCCGATGCCGCACCTTCTGACGCAAGCGTTGGAAGAAGCGGCCCGGCGCCAGCGCAAGGCGGAATACTGGTGGAAGAAGCGGGAAGCCGGACAGTGAACGCCCATCCGAAACTGTCCCTGATCTACGACAAGTGGGCAGCGGCACCGGATGAGGAAACGGATGGGCGTCAAGGCGACCTGCTGGGCACCGCCGCGCCGCTGTGGGTGGATGATGCTGACTGGATCGAGGAGCGCATTGAGCGGCGCCCGTGGATCGCGCCCGGCTACCTGATGCGCGGCGCCGTCACGGTGCTGTCTGGCCCCGGCAGCGCCGGCAAGTCCTCGCTGATCGTCGGATGGACCATCGCCCTTGCGCTCGGCCGGCGCTGGCATCGCTTCAGCCCCGGCGCCCCGGCGCGGGCGTTCAACTACAACACCGAGGACGATCGCGCCGAGCAGCAGCGCCGTATGTCGGCAACCCTGCGCCAGTTCGACGCATCGCCCCGCGACCTGGCCGGAAAAGTGATCCGCATTGGGCCCAACGGCACCGGCACGCTTCTGCGCCGCGATCCCGTTTCCGGTCGCTTGACCTTCACCGCCGCCATGCGGGCGCTTGAGGAGATGATCGAGGCGCAGAGCCCCGACGTGCTGATCCTCGACCCTCTGGTGGAGCTGCACGACGCGGAGGAGAACGACAACACCGCCTTGCGGGCCGTGATGGCGAAGTTCCGCAACCTCGCCATTCAGCACAACCTCGCCGTCGTGCTGGTGCATCACGCGCGCAAGGGCAGCGGTCAAGCGGCCGGCGATCCCGACAGCCTGCGCGGCGCGTCATCGATCGTCGGGGCCGCGCGCATCGTCCTGACGGTCCTGACCATGGACGAGGAGCAGGCAGCCAAGCTGGGCATCGGTGCCAAGGATCGCGCCCGCTATTTCCGCGTCGACGGCGCCAAGTCCAACTACGCCCCATTGGCAGATGCCGAGTGGTTCGAACGGCTCGAATACGATCTGGACAACGGCGAGAAGGTGGCCGCCGCCGTGCCGTGGCAGCCGCCGAGCGCATTCGGAGACCTGACCGCCGCCACGCTCAATCAGGTGCTGGACCAGATCGCAGCCGGCCCGACGCCGGGCGTCCTCTACGCACCCACCAAGCGCGGCGGATCGTCCCGCTGGTGCGGCCAGGTGCTGCTCGACATGACCGAGATGGAGGAGGCCCGCGCCCGCCAGATCGTCGGCCAGTGGCTCGAAAGCGGACTGCTCCACCGGACCACTTTCGACCATCCCGACCTGCGCCGCAGCGTGCCGGGCGTGCTGGTGGACAACGCCAAGAGGCCCACGGAATGAGCGCGCAGAAGGCGGCGATGAACTGCGCGGAACTGAAGCGAACTGCGCGCGCAGTTCAGTTCGGCGCCTATAGCCAGAAACTGAACTGCGCGCAGTCCAGAAGGCATCAAACTGAGCGTCAAACTGCGCAGACACTACGTTCCGAAGGCCCCCACACAGTTCCCCCCTGGGGGTGGGGAACATGTGGTGGGCAGGCCGGAGGAAAATCGCGGACACAGGCCCGGATCAGGGCGGGGTGTGGGTGATGGATTGGGGTTGGCCGCAATGGGTGATGCTGGTGGGCGTGGTGATGGGGGCGATCAACGACATCCGCAAGACGCGACGAGACGCGACGAATGCGAGCATCACGTTCTCGGTCACGTGGCTGGTGGTCGCGTGGGTGTTGTGGATGGGCGGGTTCTGGTCGTGACCCCACCCCCCGACCTATCCCCCGGCGACCTGTGGACGATCCTCGTGGATCGCGAGCCCGCGACCGTCCAGACCGCCGACGGGCCGGTGGTGGTGCCGCGTGGGGGCGTGGGGCGGTTTGTGATGACGGAGCGTGGGCTGGTACCCCGCCAAACGGCCGAGGATGGGGCTACAGCGCCATGACGGGGGGTGGGTGGTTGCGCAGCCTAGCCGGGATGGTCGAGCCGCTGGCGGTGGCTTGTGGGGGCTTTACGGGGCATGTGCGCCCGGCGGCGGATCATCCCGCATCGCTGCCGCGTGGGCGTCGGCGCGGCGTTGGAGCCATGCCGCCACGTCGTCGGGGATGGCGTTGCGGTCGAGCCATGAATGCACCGTGCGCTGCGGACGGGCGAGAATGCCCGCGAGCCCCCGGATGGACCATCCGAGGGCGTCCAGGTGGGCGCGGAAGGTGGTGGGGGTCATGCGGGGCGCGGAAAACTGGTGTGGACGCGGCCGATGTTGGTCTTCGGCTCGTTGTTCTGGCCGGCGACGTAGCGCACCACGTCAACCGTATTGCCCTCGCGCGCCAGCTTGGCGGCCATTGTTTTCGCGGCGCGCAGGCTCGTGACATGGGCGAAGGTTTCGGGGCCGCGAACTTCGTAGATGTAGGCCATTTCCGTATTCCCTCTGTGTGTTCCGATGCGCTAACTCTAAGCGCATCCCGTGGGGTGGTCAAGCACAAAATGAGCGCATCGATGGATTATTTTGTGGTTCGCCAAAGCCGGAACACTGACGCCGCGCGCGCGTCCGGTTTCCGGACACATATCGGGATTTGCAACGGAATGGAGGCGGGGTGATGTGGGTTCTGAATCTGCTCGGCGCGGGTGTCGCGGCATCGGCGGTCTTGGGCTTGTTGTGGGGCTGGGTGATCGGGGAGTTCGTATCATGACCCTCCCCACACTCCACGCCGTCGAGCGCGCGATCTGCTGCCCCAGCGGCCGGTGCAGCTCGCCCGGCGACTGCTACGCCGATGATCGCAGCCGCAGC
>OFRB01000328.1_pt1 | contig 11669 bp, 10 predicted proteins | sample 1543021 | NCBI WGS metagenome assembly OFRB01 (sample SAMN07774230, study PRJEB24372) | wastewater metagenome | isolation source: Exp Tend CN 0WW | collected 2016-02
CCCGGCCCATAGGGCTTGATCGGCGGGGTTCCACACCTGGGCCAGTGCGTGAGTCCAGTCTGTTGCCGTGCCAACGGCAAGGATAAAGGTCGCGACTTTAGCCGCTGCATAGAGCGCCATAAAGCTGTAAGTAATCACTGGCCTTACGGATGTGGAGAGCGCATCGGCCCAGCGTACGCCGGTCTGTACGCTTTGCCCCCGCAGGGCCTCCCGCAGTGCGTCCAGGCTACCGGTATTCCAGGCGAGATCCGCATTAGCGTTGATCTCGGCCATGCGCTGGGCGCCGCGTACTTGTTCAAACTCGAGGGCCTTATCCTGCATGGCCAACTCGTGGCGACGTTCACTGGCGCGATCCAGCCACTTCACCAGCTCCGGCGCCAAGCGAAAGGCGCCGCCCAATAAACCCCCTAACAGTGTCTCAATCATTGGCCGTCTCCCAAGATTTTTAATTTAAACGCCGCACCGAGGATCAGGGCCATCAGGATGCTGGTGGTGAGGATTTTGATGAAGGTTTGCCAGGCGGTATGGCGGGCTTCTCGCCAGGCCTCGACCAGATCCCGCAAGTCGCGGATATCGCGAGCGGCATGGCCGTTCTCCAGCCCTAGGTGGGCCAGTACGCGCTCCGCCCCGCGCTCGGCGGCGCGGGTTAGGAGGTCGTCGAGATCATCCGGGCGCAGGTACAAGGGTGTGTCGTTGGGGCTAGCGGGTGCAGGTGTTGTCATAGGAAGGCTCCAGAACGAAAAAACCCGCCGAAGGGCGGGTGTGTGAAGGTCAAAAAGTAACGATTTAGCGGGTATTAAACGGAGAACGACACTCTGGCGACGGGAGCTTTGCTGGCACTCCCAGCATTAATGAGCACCCGCTCACCGGTGTTGAGCGGGGTGAGTGCGCGGGCGGTGATCAGGCCTTGAGGCGTGGCGACCGAGACCTGGTCACCGCTGCGCGCCATAACGACCCCCACGATCTGTTGCCGGGGGGCCAAGAGCTGGCCCAGTTCGGTTAAGGCAAAACTCATCGGGTCAGCTCTACGTGGGACGGGTCTAAACGGGGTTGTTCCAGGCGAAGCTGCATCTCGATACTCGCCTCGGTAATCTGGATTTGGATGCCGGTGATTTTGGCGCGGTAGGGGTGGGGACTGGCGGGATCCTGGGCTTCGATTAACTGGCCAAGACGCATACCCGGTCGGAATACCACCTCCAGGGTGAGTTGATTAAACGCATGCGCGTGGGCATCCATTTCCGCGATCCCTCTCGGCAGCAGTGCGTCATCCGCCAGCAGCGGCTCGGTAATCGGCGTTCCTTCCCGCGCCCCATCCCCCCGATAGGTTTCGATAATCATGCGGCGGTGCCTTTAATCAGGGCCAAAATACTAAAATCGGTTTCGCCATTGAGTACGGCCGGTGAGGCGAGGGCATAGACCAGTGCCAGGGTGTCATACTGAACCTTGGCGACGCCGACGCCCTTGGTGGCGGCTTTGACCGTGAGCGTGTCGCTCTGCAGGGTAAGATTGCCGAGGTTACGGCCGTACCACACAGGCGCCGACAGCGCGCCCTGCACGGGTTTGGTCAGCGTGGCGCTGTGGGCATCTTCAAACACCAACTCGTCGGTCACCCTGACCAAAGCGGTCCCCTGTGGAGTCAGCGATCCGGCGGAGCAGACCACATCGGTGATGGTCACGTTCTGCGTTTTGAACACCAAAATATAAGCGGTTTCACCGGGGTTAAACGCGCTGCGACCGCTGTTGAGTCCGTCCGGACGGGTATCGACTTCGGCCGACAAATGGCCGTCGGCCTCCTTCCCCTCGGGTAGGCCAAATTGAACGCGTAAAGTGGCATTGGCCATGGGTATGTTCTCGGTTGTTAGGCGTCGACCAGGACAAATTGAACCTCTTCGTCGGCGGCAAGCTGCACCGCCCAGTCCAGGGAGTGTGTGACATAAGTAATGTGCAGCAAGCTGTAACCGGCAGCGCTGGCGCTAAGCGTTTGGCCCTCCCAGCGCAGGGGGCCTAGGTCAACGTGTTGCCACAGGCTCGCCAGTACACGGGCAATGGGATAACGGGTACTGGCCACCCCTTCAATAAATTCCACCCGTTCCGTCTCCGTCCGGCTGACCTCCCCGAGGGCCTCCACTACGGTGGCGGGATGGCCCGTGTGTACCAACTGCACCGGGCGCAGCGCACCCCGATACACCCGTACCGTGCCCTGTTGTGTATCGTCGGCCTGGTATTCAATTCGGTCGTTTGAGGCGGCTATCGCGGCGTCTTGGTTGGCAAGCGTGACCCGATTAAACCCCCTCATGGGAGCAATGTGGGCGCGGGAACTGATGATGTCGCCGTCATTTAGGGTATGCACAACTGCCGCATGGGCATAATCCGGAATGCTGATGGGATGGCGGCGCCGACAGATAACACGGCCATCGGGTTGGCTCTCCAGCAGGCCACCGATGGCACTGACAATCTGCCGGGCGGCGGCCAGTGGCGTGACGCCCTGTAACATCAGGCGCCCAGCGGGAATCGTCCAGACGGGTAATTGCCAATCGACCGGCCCAATTTGGTTCATCACCGCCGTGTGGGCGGCGATGGCTGCCGCCTGATAAAGCGGTGATGGATGAGCGAAAGGGGCTTCTAAACGGGCCACGGGTGACACGGCCGACAGCGTGTAACGCGGCTCAACGGCGGATTCACGGGAGAGTGTTTTGCCGTCAATCAGCAGCTTAAAGACCTCCAACCCCAAGGTGAGCGTGATGAGATCTCCAATGGCGACGCGCGCAAAATCCGCTAACTCGGCAATATCCAAGGACGCGATCCACACCGGGCTGTCCTCATCGCAGGAAAGGGTGGCTTGCAGTAATTGAACTGTGTGCGACTGCCATACCAGCTCAGGATTATTCACCACCGCTTGCAGGTGGGTATCGTCCAGCAACGCCCAGGGCAGCATAAATCGTGTGCGCAGAAAATTAACATCGGCAATGGCGTAGGGTAGGGCGTGAGCGACCTGCAGCCGGGTGGTTAACCAATAGGCGGCATGAAAATGCTGGCGGGCAAGGTGTAAATCGCTATAGGGCAATCGCAAGCGGCCCCGGCTGATCGGTTGATCGCCATAACCACTACTCAGTCGTGTGCGATGCTGGCGAAGATCGCCGTAGCGCATCTGGTGGCGACGCTCAAGCCTAAGACCGTAGACCCACTGCTGCGGGAGAACGAGCTGGAGCGACCAGCCGCTGTGAAAACGCCAGGATTTCTCGGTAGTGATATCCCACCGAGTGGCCTGCGCGACGAAGACCTCTGTTTTACCCCATACGGCGGCAAAGCGTTTTTTTAACTGCGTCGGCCCGGAGGCGACATGGATATTCAGATACCACGTAAAGCCAAACGAGGTGCCGAGAGCATTCATAACAGCGTAAAGGCATCCGGTGCGGGCACGGCGTAGGGCTGGGCGAAGTCATCACCTATCATGGCGATCCAACCGGGCATGACCGTCTCCTCTGAGGCATAGCCATTGGTCAGCACCATAATTTCATTCAGCTCACCGAGGATACAGGCAGTAACGCCATTGGCCCGACTGGGGAACATGGGTACGGCCATCTTGGGCAAGGGCGATCCTGGGTGCCGTCGGCCGCTGTAGGCCCAGCCCTCCCCAAAGGGTGACCAGGTCATGGTGGAGGCAAATGCGTTGAGGGAACCGTCAAAGTTGCGGGCATAGGCGGGCTTCCAGCTTCCGCTGGGATCCCAGACGCCATAGCGGGCACACAGGCCTTCAAAGGTATCGGCCGCATAACGCCGAGAGCTCGTTCCGGCGAAGGCGATCCGGTGGGTGACGCCGGTACTGCTGCTGGCATCCGGTTGCAGCCCATGGATCCACCACCAACCGGCCGCGCCATCGGCGGCAAACCACAGGGTGACCTCCGGCGAGGGGCTGCCGACAAAGCCTGAGTGGACGATGTAGTGACTGCGGGTGATAGCTCCGGGGTCGTTAACATGGTCGCCAAACACGGTGTAGGCCACTATGGCGCCATCGGCACCCTGGTTTTCATAGCGAAACGCCCAGTGGGGCACATCATCCCGCGCAGGATCTGCTGCTGCGCCCGCTTGAATCACGTCAAAGGTATCCGCCGTTTCCAGCCGCAAGACAAACCCGGCGTTCAGCAGCGTCGTTTTCATCTGATTAAACCAATCCAGAATCGCACCATCACCAAAATTACCGGCAGCAAAGGTTTTTTTAATGCCAAGACGAGCCACTAGGCGCTCTCCCCATGGAGGGCCAGGGAGGCCATATCATTGGCCAAACTGAAGGTACCGGCGGGCACCTGACGGCGATACCAGACGGGAATGGCGGCTGGGGTCGTTTCAAACGTCAGCTGATCACCTGCCTGAAATAAGCCACTCCAACTGGCTGCTTTAATCGTGAAATACGGGCTGTTCGTAGCAGGGTTGATGGGCGAACTGTCGGCGGTAATCGATCCGGGTGCGGGCAAGCTGCCGAGGCTAACGCCACTGACCGTGAAGCTGGTGGCATCCAAAAAGGTGAGCGTCCAGTGTTCGGCAATAGCCCCTTTATTGTGGGCGATCAGGTTGCCCTGGGTGCCGGTATCAAGCTGGCCGGTGCTGCTGGTCAGTACCGGGTTCGTGAATCCACCCGCGATGGCCGCACTCTGCCACACGCTGGAAATCAGGGTTACACCTGGGGCATAGGCGTTGGACAGGGGCGCCGCCAGCTCTAGCGTTACATTCGCCGCGTCGTAACTGACCGCAGTGATCAGCACCCACTCTTCATTGCCACTGCCACCGGTGCTGGGGCGATCCGATACGCGAATGAGATCGCCCGTGCGAAAGGGCGTAAGCGTCGCGTATTCAGCATGTTCGGCGGTAATCAGCAGCTGGGTTGCGCCACTGCTGCTGGCCAGTTGCAATGCGCCAATACCATACGGGCGCCCGGCGATGTTTTGTTCGGTATCGGTGGGTGTGCCCGGCGTAAAGGTCACAAAATCGCCCGCCGGTGTAAGGGCATCGATAAACAAGCGCACGTTCAATAACGCCGTATCCTGCGCGCTATTGATATGGATAAAGGCTTTACGCCATTTCACCGCACCGGCTAAGCGTTCGGCTTGGGACACGTCGGGAAATAAATTGTTTTTAACGCCGGAGACCAACTGACTAAATGTCATACGGCCGCCATTTTGCGCGGGCAGAGTATCCGATTGCAGCGCCGCCGGACGCCACAGGATTTCGTTGTCGAGAATAGGCATAACGAACCTTTAGGGATTAATTAACGAGCGATTAAAAAGACCGATAAATAGAAAATTGCGAAGCGAAGAAATTAAGAGGCGAGGAAAATAAGGAAATACACATTCAAAACGATTCAGGAGCAGGCTTGCCGGCCAGAATGGAAATGCACGTTGTAAAGCGGCGATGAGGCAACTGAGCCACTGTCACTAAAGCGTCATGAGTTTGAGTGTGACGAGGTAAAAATCCGTGGGCTGTGGATAGGCCAGATTAATGAGCGGGGTAGCTTCAAAGGCCGGTGGTTCGTGGTGTCGGAACAAGACGGTCCAGACCTGATTGCGCAGCAGCAGTGTAAAGCGCGCGCCGGGGCTGGCCGCTCGCAGCGCCAAGGCTTCCACCTGTTCTCGTGTGCACCAGGCCGCATCCGACTCGGACTCCAGGGTGATAGGCCTGCCGCCGCGCCGCTCACCGTAAAACACCACCAGGGATCCATCTAAAGTACGGCGCGCGGATTGGGCCACTGACGCAGTATTAAATTCATCACTCCAGCGTAACCCGCTGGGTAAAACAAGGCCGTCTAACTGGATCATGTCTAAGTTCGATAAAGCGGTAGTGGGGAAAAATTGGCAACGAAATCAGGCGGTAAAAAAAATAAACACGAGAATTAAAGCGAAAATAAACCGGCGATTGAATATTAAAAATCAAACTAAAATTTAAAAGTAAGAATAAATATAAAAAAATAGAAATCGTTTTCAGCCAGTGAAGGGTTTGATGCGATACAAAAAACGTGTGCTCACGGCATTGACATCCAAGTTGTTCGCCTCCAAAAAATGGCCCGTTTCATTCACTGCATAGTCACCCATTTCCGCCGCGCCATTATCTAAAAAACTGCCAAAGCGCACGGCTTCATGAACACTTAACGTGCGGTAGTAGGTCGGCCAGGCGTCATTGAAGTGGGCGAGCATGGCGTTAAACGCCGCGCGCATCGCCGCTTCATCGACGGCAACTCCAGCGAGGGTATAAAAACGGTTAATCCACAACAGGTTGTGCCAGGTGTTATTCGGTCCGATTTGAAACCAGCTGATATCGTTACCATCCATGATCACAGCGTCGGTGACCCCCAGGTGCGCAGCCACCCAGGCCAGATGCTCGTGTTGGATGAGCAGGGCAATATCGTCAGCCGCCACCCAAAGGGTTTCAAATCCCTCGGCACTGAGTTTTTCCCCTCGGCACATGATGGGCATTTGCTGAGCCTGGGACCAGGGCCGCTTATGCCAGGGGCTGGTATCAAACGGTGCGGTATCGTAGCCCTGGGCAAAATAGGTAGCGGGATCGAGCATGGAATACGCGGGCAGCCGGGTTGCAAGCGTTCGCTCCAGGATGGGGTCATCGGCATTGTTAAAATCGTATTCATACACGCCTGTGCGTGAAAACCGTTTGATGGCCGACCAGCGCGGAATAAAGCGCATTTCTAAATCCGTGGGGTTAAATTGCCAGCGCAACCCCGCTTGCAGAGGCGGTAATCCCGGCGGAATACAATCGGCTTGATCGGGTGCCGTAAGGTATACCCGAAACGATACCTGACATTCCCCGTCTACCATGCGCATAAACGCATTGCTCCAGTTTTGGTGCCAGCCATACTCGGGCGAAAACGGGTGCAGTGGGTAGGCATTCCAGTTGCCCATGCCGGACACCGCTGTGGTCCCGCTTAAATTCCGGGTTTGCCCTGCGGCCAGGGTTATCCAGGCCTGCCAACCCGCCGCCTGCACAATCAGTCCCACCGTAAAATCCAGACGGTTGGTCAGTTGGACTACCCAGCGAAAGGTGGTGAGATTGTGTAGCTCAAATACCACCTCAAACCCAATCGCCTGGTTGAGGATGGGTGTGACCGGGTAGAGCAGCTCAAACGGCTCCATAATCCCGCCTGAGCTGCCCGGAATGTAACCGGTCAAACTGGGCCAATGGCGCAGCCAGATCGGCTTCCAGGACATGCGGGTATCGCCCTCTGTACCCAGAGCGTTGCTCAGGACAAAACGCGGCTGGGTGTCATACCCATAGGCCAATAAGAGCACCCGCAGGCGAAAATTCCCCCAGCCGGACAGCCCCAGCTCAGCGGGGTTTAAGGCGGGCAGGTGATAAATAAATTGCGCCTGATCATGCCGGATCACGCCCTCACTATCGAGGCTCATAGCATCCCAGCGATCTGGCCAGGCGCCGTCGGCTGGTAACTGGCCCGGTCCCAGATCAGAACCCAGCGTGCTATAACCGAACTGGCCGGTTGTCTCATGCTCCAGTTCCAGCACCAGGGCCACGTTGAGATACCCCTTGCCGGTAGTAAGTTGATAGCGCAGGGGTTGATTGGGGTTTATCCGACCAGCAGTGGAGGGTGGTCGCGGGCGGGAGGCAAAGCGCACCGACAGATCGGCCACACGGGCCATCGTCAAGGTTAAGGTGCCCAGGCTGTGGGCTTGAGTACCCCCATTTGATTGCTCAGCAAAAAAGCGCAACGGCCGCTCGTACAACTCAAACAGGATTTCCTCCGGAATGCCCTGCTCGGGCTGCCACTGCCACTGAAAATTACCGCCACCGGGACCGTACAACACCCAGTCAAAATCCACCGGCTCTTCAAACACTTCGCGCGGCAGGTCGGGACAGGGTCGCGGTCCCGGTGGCTCATGTTCCGGCGCAAAGCGAATACTCAGCTGACTTAACCGTCCCCTCCCATTCCAAGAGCCATCCCGTGTGGAGGAGCGGTTTGATGGGGCGGTCAGGTGGGTATTGACCTGGATACTAATACCGGACTTTGGCGTTGCACCCTCTGAGCGTCGGCGGTATTCACACTGATTGACGTTTTGCTGGGTGGTGCTGGCCAAGTCTTCCAGTACTTTTTCATAGTAGTGCCGCGCCAGCGGGCTATGGGCAGGCAGGGGACTGGCTTCGGGGTGTGCATCGCCAAATAACCAGGCGTAATCGGTCGTTGGCCAGTCGTAAATCCATTGATCACAGGGCCTTTGTTTGCGTGTATCGGCCTGTGCGGCTTCCGTTGAACAGACAAAAAAATGGATCGGTACACCGTGCTGCATCGTTGTTTTCAACCCCCCTGGAACAACCCCGTTTAGAGGGTCTATTGACCGCGCGACAGTTCGCGCAGCGCTTGGGCCAGCTGCATCGCGGTGTCGCGGGAGGACTCCACTCGATGGGTTTTGCCAGCCAGGTTAAAATTGATGTCCACGATCTCACGGTCTGATGCGTTTGCCGTGGCGGTGCTCTGATCGAAACGGCTCGCACGGGTGATCGCCTCGGTTACAGCACCCCCCATGGCCAGGCGCGGCATCGGCGGCATAAAACCTGCGTTTAATGCGGCAAAAAAGCCCTCACCAAAGCGTCGAACACTGGCGGCACGAATGACAAACTCGCCGTTGGAGAGCAGCGCCGGGATGGAATCCGAGGTGTCCGTGCCGGGGCCGGATACCCGCCCGGTGACGCGCGTAAACGCCTGACGTAGGACCTGTCCGCCCTCGGCAAAGCGTTGAATCAATCCGCCCAGGGCCTTCGTCGTAACCTCTTGCACATACACCGTATGGGTGCTGCTGGTCGGTTTTTGTAACTCCGAGACGGCTGCGCGGTACTGGGAGAGATCGGGCCGGACGGCATGGGTGGCTTCTGTGGGGGCCGAGAGCACCACCTGCGCATCCCGCACATAGGTTTGTAACTGCTCGCGGGGCTGATCAAACGAGACCAGGGTGGGGATTTCGATCTGAGCACCGGCGAGCCGGGTGCGGACCAGGTCGATATCCGTGAGCACACGGCTGATATCGGTTTCCACCTGGGACACCAGGGTTAAATTGGCGGTATCACTTTTAAACTGCGTAAGGCTCGCTTCAGCGGTTTTGGTATCCAGTTGTAGCGTGGCGATAAGCTGCTGCGCTTCGGTCAAGGCCTGAATCTTGGCGAGACTGGTTTTGGTGGCGTCGATATCCAGATTCAGTTTGAGCGCGTCCTGCTGTTGCAGTTGTGCGCGCAGTTGCTCCAGCACCCCGGTCACGCCGGTCAACGCCCGCTGGGCTTCATTGGCGCCGTTGGTGGCCGCCGAGGCGGCTTGGCGGTGGGCATTGCCCAGTCCCTTGAGCGCCGTATCGGCAATCCCCGCCGACTCACGGATTTGCGCAATAGCGTTCGAGGCGGCGGTGCCTTCGGAGACCAGGGTTTGGGTGATGGTTTTGCCGTGTTGCTCCACCTGGCGGGTGACCCCCGAGGCCGACTGCTCGGCCAGGGCAATGGCGTCTTCGGCCAGTTTGCGGGCCTGCTCAAAATTACCGGCCGCCAGAGCGGTGCGCGCCTGTTGCTGTTTCTCGTCGATCTGACGCAGGCTATCCTGGTACGCCGCGTACTCATCCATGCCCTTGCGGGACAATTCTCGAATCCGATCTTCCACCGATAGGCGCAGATTCAAGCGCGCCTCGTCCGCCGACTTGGCGGCGGCCAGGTGGCGTTGTTCCTCCGCAATCAGCCGATCAATGGTGCTGCGGTAGGCGGTTTCCATTTGCCCATACACGTTGATGCGGGCACTCAGAGCTTCGCGCTCCAGGGCGAGGGTGTCCTGGCCTGAGCGGCGGGCGAGGGCTTCAACCGCCGCGTAGGCTTTTTGCCAAATGCCCTCAGTCTGCCGCGCGGAGGCCTCTACGGCGCGCATTTTTTCCCGTTCGGTGCTGGCCAACAGTTGCGCCGATTGCCGGATGCTGGCCGCCTCGGATCGACCGGCGCTTTGGGCCAGGCTGGTCTGGCGCTGGTAGTGGGCTTCAATTCCGGCGAGTCTTGCATCCAAACTGGCTTTGATATCGGTGGCCAGCTGTTTGTAGCTACCGGTGACCTGTTTAACCGCCTCGGTGGCTTTTTGGGTTTCCGCCTGCAAGGCCTGTTGCAAGGCGGCTTTTACCTGCTGGGCGGCGCCTTCGATACCGCGCAAGGCGGTCGCTGTGGTCGGTAGTGTGGTGGCAAGGCGCTCGGCGGCTTGGGCGGCGAGTTTAAGGTGAGTTTCCAGCGAGACCACGCCAGTGTTCGCCAATTCATCCAGGGCGGTGGAGATCAGCTGGATGCGCTCGCGCTGGCGCTGCAGATCCTCCAGTGATCGGTCGGCCTCACGGATCATATTCGAGAGATTCAAAAGTCCACGCCCGGCCTCCCATACACCCACAGCCACCAGCACAGGCAACAAGCGCATAAAGAGCGCCTGTAGCCCCGCGACCGTTACGCTTAATCCGGCAATAGCGGCAGCCCCGCGCACGGCCAGCGCCGACACCAATACCTCTGCCAGCGTTCGTAATACAACGGTAACGGCCTCACCCTGGCTCGCCACGGCGACCAGCGCATCGGCGAAGCCTTGTACCGTCGGTAAAGCGGCGGTGGCCACTTGCGTGGCTACACCACTTAATGCTTGTTTTACCGTGTCGAGGCTATCGTTGAGGGCTTCGGCGGCACGGGCGGTATTGCCGCTGACTTCCAGCCCCAGGGCTTTGAATTTATGCTTCAGCTCTTCAATACCGGCGCTGCCCTGGTTAAAAAACGGAATCAGTTCCACACCGCTTTTGCCGAAGATCTTCACGGCCAAGGCGGCTTTTTCGGCGCTGTCTGGCAGCACGGCAAAGGCGTCAGCCAGCTCCAGTAACACGTCCTCAGTGGGGCGCAGCTGACCGCTGCTGTTGACCACGGCAACACCCAGCTGGTTAAAAGCCTCGGCGGGCTCCTTGGCGCCATGGGCAATGTCCACCAGCACTGTCGACAGTTGGTGCAGACCTTTGGCGAGGCTTTCCAACGGTACTCCAGCCTGTTCGGCAATGGGCCGCAACAAGGAAAGCGATTCAACCGCGATGCCGGTTTTTTGCGACAGCTTGGAGAGTTCGTCGGCCGTATCGAGGGCCGCTTTCCCGGCCTGCAGCAAGGCATCCAGGGAAAAGGCTATGCCTAGCCCCGATAAAATACCGTTGAGTCGAGTGCCGGTGGCGATGACGGTTTCCAAGTTGGAGCGCACCGAGTTTAACGCCGCACGGGTTTGGTCAACAGCGGTGATCAGCAGTTGCGCGCGTTCGGACACCATCGATTACACCTGCGCAGCCGCCAGCCGCTGCACAATGGCGGTGGCCAGGGCGGGCATATGGGCCTGAACGACGGCGGGCAAATTAAAGCGCGCTTTCAGGCGCACACGGGGCACCAAAACCGCGATGGGAATCTCCTGGCCGCGCTTAATCGCCCGTTGGCCGGTGCGTTGGCGTTCAGCACGTTTGAACCGGGTGAGCTGGCGGCTGTTCTCGGCGATGTTCTCGGCCATCAGGATTACCTTGCCGTTTTTCCGGATAAAAAAGCCGTTTCCGCTGCGGATCAAACTATCCCCCACCCGTGCAAATGCCTTGCGCCCGATGCGTTGATGTTCGGGGAGCAGCGGAATCAACAGG
>OFRB01000329.1_pt1 | contig 11624 bp, 17 predicted proteins | sample 1543021 | NCBI WGS metagenome assembly OFRB01 (sample SAMN07774230, study PRJEB24372) | wastewater metagenome | isolation source: Exp Tend CN 0WW | collected 2016-02
CAGGAGACATCCGCAGGGGAGCTGGCGACAGACCTCCACAAATTCATGGGCGGTGGCGTAGTGGAGCATGTTCACTTTAGGAACCTCAGTTTGTAGGCCGTCTGCGCCGTCAGTTCTTCGAGCTCAGCCAGGATGTTCAGCAGCGCCTGGCTGCTCTTGGCGTCGCCCTTCATCTCCTGGCGAACCAGGGTCAGGTAGTCGTCGATCAGCTCGATAGGGTCGTCGTAGTCCAGCGTGGCGACGCGCGGGTACTTCGGCAGCTTCTGCTCCAGCCCGGTGTACACCTCGGCGAACTTGTCGATCAGCGGGATGAGTGCGTCGTAGAAGTCACCCAGCGCCATGTGCTGGGCGTAGCTCGTGCTGGTCAGATGAGCCAGGTGCGCAGCGGTGCGCACGGCGAAGGTCTGGGAGACGAAAGATGCGCAGCTCATGTCAGGCTGCCATGAAGGAGCCCTTGCCCCCGAGATTGAGCTTGTCGCGCCATGATGGTGGGGCTTTCGTTTTAGGTTTCTGAGGGGCTTGGCGGCCGAGGGCCATCTGCGCCATCCAGCTCACGCTGTCGACCATGTCGTCGTGGACACCAGCCGGGAAGCGCAGGAACTCTGTACGCAGGGTGTCGTACCAGTCGGCGCTGTCGTTGAACGACACCATCCCCTGCTGCATCCGGCCCTGTAGCGGGCGGGCACGTGCCAGCTTGTCCGTGATCGGCTTGAGTAGCTGGATGGAGGGGTACTGTGATCGTTCTCTCATTCTCTTCTTAAGTAGAGTTTCGATTGCGCGGTAAATCTGCCCGTCCTCAAAGCCGAGCTGCTGCCCCGGAGTGTACCATTTCTTACTTAGATTTAAGATTGCCTCACAGATGAACATCCCGTCGCCGGACTTAAACCTCACCACCTCCACAACGTGCAGCACGTCATCATCGTCCTGCAGTCCGACGGTGCCCACTGTGTAGTCGTTGGCCTTCTTCTCACTGATGGCAAAGTCCCACGCGATAAACACGTTACAGCGTGACAGGTCCGGCGCAGGGCCGCGGCGGAAGTAGTCTTTCGTGAAGTACGCCCCGTCGTCTGGTACCGGGTTCTGCTGGTACAGGGCTGACCAGAACCGTGGGCTGATCGTGCGCTTGATCTGGTTGAGCTTCTGCAGGTCGTAGCGCGCCGGGTGCAGGGCCTCACCTTTGAGGCGCAGGAGGGTATGGGGCCCTTCGGGCGGCGCGCCGCGCACGATCAGGTCCGTGCCGTAGTCGAGGTACTCGTCCTCTTCTGCGATGGCCGGGTACTTCACCACCGTGTACTGGTCGGCGTCCGGGTCAGCAGCCATCGCAGTCTGCAACTGACCAGCGAGGTCTGAGTCATGCCACCAAGTCTGCACTATAAGTACGCCACCGCCTGGTGCCAGCCGGGTGTACGCAGTCGAACCGTACCAGTCCATTAACTTCTCCCGCGTATCTGCGGAGTCGGCCTCCTCGGCGTTTTTTAGGGGGTCATCGATGATGAGAATGTGGCAGTTATGGACCAGCAACCCGCCAGCAAAAAAATTACCGGTCCCTGTCTGGAAATCGACTACAAAGTCGTCTGTCGGAAGTAGTCCTGCAATGTCCTCTGCGCAGGTCCCACGAACGCATGATATTTCTTGTGGCACGGCATGCACAGTAGCGCCAAGTTCTTTAGGTCTTGGTTCTCGGGGTTGTGATCGATATGGTGGACTTCCATCCGGGACTTCCTGCTCCCGCACAACACGCATGCCTTGACCTTCGTCGACACGAGTGCTTTGGTCGCAAGCCAAGCCGCGCCATAGCTCGCCGTCTCCCGGTTTTTGGCCCTGAACGCCGTGTAGCAAGGGTGGGAACAGAATTTCTTCTGTTCTTTCCCTACTAAGGGCTTCCCGCAGCCACCGCATACCCCGTGCGAGGTGCTGTACTCCGCAGGATGTAGCTTCTTGTACTCTGCATAGCACCCTTGTGAGCAAAAAGTGTGGACTTCCGCCCCGTGTCGACTTGCCGCCTTCTCGTGCTCCCCTCGCTGGCGCGTGAAAGGGGTGCTGCACTGGTCGCACGTAAGCGCCACCCTCTCCTGCTCTCTCAGGCGTGTATAGCAGGTTTTGCACGTATGTGCCGTCTGCGCCTTCGGAGAGCCACACTCCGGGCATACCTTGCGTTGAGTGCGCAGGGCGATACTCGCCTCCTGCAAAGACTGGGTGGTCAACTGTGATGACCGCAGCGCCGCACCGGACAACTTCTGCAACCCTGGCGGTGACGCTAACCGCGATAACTGTCGTTTGAACGACATGTCCTGTTTCGTGAGAGTAACCATAAACCGAATCCCCTACTTTTAGTTGAGATGCGGGTATTTTACCACGGCTGGTGTCGATGGTGCAATAGGGTATGATGCAGCCTTTGCCGGTGATACCACCCCCTACCCCGGCAGCCACATACCCGCCTGAGTGGGTGCGGTTCGCGCTGCGGTCCAGGGCCCACTCCTCCGCGCTCTGGTTGTTCGGATCAAGCCTGATGTCAAACACCGGGTGGTACACCGGGTCCTGCAGCACCTCCTTGACCTTCTTGGAGAACGTCATGGCCAGGCTCACGTTGTACGAGCAGGCGATGATCTCGTGGTGGGGGTTACGCCCCAGGTGCCAGGAGGGGAAGGACCGGGAGCAGAGCTCAGACTTCCCGCTTCGCGGGGGCATCAGCAGCATCAGGCGTGGTGAGAGGCCCTTGGCTACATCGTCACTGAACTTCTCCAGGCGTCGACAGATGTCCTCGTGGACCCAGCCCGCCAGATACCTCTCGTTGAGCCGCTGCACGAACGGCAGGAGTGATCGGCGGGACAGTACCCGGCTGGCCAGCTCGACCTGTTGGGGGCTGGGGGCCCGGGTCATAGGGCGGCTCGCCCATCAGTCTGATCCGTGAGCAGTTGTGCGCCGTCATCTCGGGGGCCTCTCTCAATCATCTCGAGGAGTTCTGCGTCGGACATGGCGGTCAACTTCTGCATCGTTACGTTGCCCGTGACGTCCACCTTCATCTTGTGCTCGATCGGGGCCATGTAGCCGCACATCTTCGCGACCGCTGTCCATCCGCTGATCATCGTGGCTGGCTCCGCCATGAGCTTGGCCATGTCGATCGCTTCCAGGAAACCATCCATCACCTTCTTGCGCGACATCTGCGCATCTGCCTCGTACTTGGCTTCGTACTCGGCCTTGAGTTTCAGGATGTTGGGCATCTTGATGAGGCGGTAGGCCATGCCGTCGTCTGAGTAGCCCGCACGCAAGCAGGCGTTGGGGAGCGAGTCGCCCTTAGCCCAGTGCTCGACGAAGAGTTTCTGCTTTTCGGTGAGGGGCTTATCGGGGCTAATCACTTCCGCCATCTGCGCCGCCGACAGGTTACTCGTGTCTGTGCCACGCGCACGTGCGACCGACACACCTCGCTCACCACCTTTGCGGCTGGAAAAGTCTTCCTTCGGCGTGGGGTCGCGTTTTTTCAGTGCGCGTTGAGACGGGTTGGCCATGCGTGCGGTCATGTGGCGCATTCTAACTTAGAGGTTAGATGTTGGGTGGTCGGAAATAATTTTCTAAAAAATTTAGGGATTTGGCTGCGTGGGTCCCTTATATACCCGGCACAAAAGAACCACCCCACTTCGGATTCGGATCGCTATAGGCCCAAGAGGGGACCCTAGTGGTGACGACGCCTAACCACCACGTAACCGCGACAAGCGCGGTGTGGTGTGCGTAGCTGTTGGTTGCCTTGCGGCTGGGTGTGTGGCTAGCGTGTGCGTGTTGGTGCATAGAGGCTAGCTCGCATCGTCTATTGCTCTTGATCCCCGCTAGCGCTTGGCTTTGGGTCATCTTGTTTGAGGTAGGTGTGCATGTCGTACACAGCCTTAGTTATTGGAGAAGATCATGGCAAGCGCAAAGAGTGTTGGTAATAAGCTGGGACGTGGTGCTGGTTGGGTTGGAGCCACGCTGTGGACCGGGACATGCCTGATTGCGGAAGCAACTGGTGAGTTTGGGGAAGGGTTCTTGGAAGGCGCGGAAGCGGGGTATGAAGACCGCACGCAGGTGATGCTGGCGAACGACGCTGCGAGGAAAGCGCGTAGGGCGCAGGCCGCTGCTGCACTGCTGGCAAATCGGATCGCTGCTGACAAGCAGTCGAGCGCTCCGATCACAGCGGTGGCGGCTTAACCAAAACAGACCGGGGCGTGACAGGCCCTGCTCTCTAACAAATTAATCCAAAGGAAGAATCATGGCAAGCGTAAAAGAAATGACAGTGGTAGTTGAGGCGTTGCAGGCCCAAGTAGCTGCGCTGGTAGCGGCTCACAACGAGCTTGAGCAGCGCACGTTGAACTTCGCAGCACGTACGACGGCCAATGGTAAGTTGTATCGCGCGGAAATCACACGCCTACGCGAACAGGTTGAAGCGTTGACGCCCAAAGCGCCGGTGCAAACAACTGATCGGTTGGCCCGCAAGGACTTCGACGCTGCGTTGGCTGAACTCAAACGTCTGACTGGCGTAGGGTTCCACAGCCCCAGCGCAGTACGAGGAATGTGGCTCAAGATGCAGAGCGCCGAAGCTGCACCTGTTGCAGAGCAGGCTGACGACGTTGAAGAGGAAATGACGTTGTGATCGAGCAGCGCAGCCCCAAGCGGGTTGCGTTGTTTGAACACCGGATCAGCAGCGCTGCGCGACATATCCCGGCGTCGTCAGACAAGGCTGCAGTTTGTGCCGGGTTGATTTATGGGCAATGTCATGCCTGACGGCTCCGACCTATGGGCGGAGTCACCGAGTATCTTGGCACCGACCTGTCGCGTGCTATTAATTTAGGAGTAAGAATAATGATCGAAGCAGTTATCTTTTTTGGGCTCATTAACGTGATTTTTGAGTTCGTGGTGTTGAGCATGTTGCCGCCAAGGATGCGGCTCAGACTGCTCGGGAACCGTGGTGCACAAACAACACTTCACGTAATGATAATGATTCTCGTTCTCACCGTACACTGGGGCACCGTCACTGGGACTATGAGTGCGTTCTTTAGTTTCATACTCTCAATGTTCACTGTTTTAGTGGCCAAGAATGTATTTGGGTACATCGAGGATGGCGTGTTCCATCGCCGCATCATCGGATACTCCGTGGCCGAGCTCCGCTAGCGCTTTGCTTTGGGTCAGTCTATTTGAGAGGGTTCATTCGTGAGCCCTTTTCTTTTTAACTTTCGGAGATAAACATGCCTACATGCACTCACTGCGGATATCAAACATCGTCACGCGGCCCGTTCGGTGAAGCCCTGCATCCAGAGTGCTGGGAAGAACAAGACGAGGACATTGCGCGCGTTGAAAGACGCACCGCTGAAAAACACGGCTACGACATAAATTATTACGCACGTGTTGATAAAGCAAAACAAATCGCTGACGCACATGTCGAATGTGAACGGCTCAACCCTCACTTCACGACAGACCAAGCTGTTGACTGGGTATTCACCAAAATCTTCGGTGAGTTCCAAGGGAATGACCACGACAAACGCAACTACGCGCTTTGCAAATGACCCACTGCGCATGAACGCTCGCGCATGCAGTGGTACTGAAGACGAGCACCGGCCACCTTGAGACGTCGCTTACCGGACGCGCACGAGCAATCGTGAGTCTCTACCTTCACGCTCCACTGGCCCACCGAACTGGTGCTGACTCGCTCAGCCGTCTTGATCCACGAAACGGATCACTTACAAATTAACTCAAGGAACCAACATGGCTTTAAAACTCCGCAACTCAGACGACGCTACAACATTCGTTCACAACCCAGTTCAGGAAACCGAAACTGACCTTGACTTCGGTGCTGACCCGTTCGACATCATTGCTCGGATAGAAGCAGAGCAAGGATATCCGATGGCAACACGCATCGAGCCAATCGAACTCATTCAAAAATCTAAGGTCTAACTTAGATCACCACTTGATGGCCAGCGAGTCTGGCTATCTGGGGGTGCAATTTCGCATCTCATACAAAGGACTCAAAATGACAAACGCAAACACAATGACCCCCGAAGAAGTAATTGCAACGCTTGATACAAAATATCAACTCAGCCCTTACCTCAAACTGCGCGGTCACATTAGTTTCAAAGCTGCAAAGCTGGCTGGTCAGTACATGGCCAAAACAGCCAAGCTGGTCAAGGATAATACTGAAACACCTGTGGGCAAGTTGGACGCCTTCGGCGAAGCAATGGGACATCTGCGCTCACAAGGCGATGAAGACATGATCATGGAGGACATGGGTCTCGAACCTGAACAAGACATGTGGGACACCGTCAAAGCTCTTGTAATGTACGCCAACAAGTTGAACTTCGACATTCAAGAGCTTACTGACCCAACAGGCAACAAACGCAATGATCCAACATGGAAGGCACGTGGCGTCTACTTCACGACAGACGGACAACGTCAGTCATGGATCGACAGTTTGACACTCTTGGCCGAAGGTGACAAAACAGAATCACTAGACACCTATGCTGAATACGCAGCGGCTGTCGACAACCCCGACTGGTTGCTCACTGAAGAAGAATGGACAGCGCAACAAACCAGCGATAACAGCCTGTACGCTGATTACAAAATGTTGATCGTTGAACGCATCCTTGACATCGGAGAGGAAGAGTGTGACTTCGATGAATTGCCCATCCGTGCACAGATTGCATGCATTGAAAATATGCGTGGCAAGATCGGCGGCATGATCGACGCAGCACTGCGGGGATTTAAATACTCCCGTGAAGACAAGAGCACCAAGACTCTTGAAGCCTCGAAGGTCAAAGGACTAATCCGCGGGTTCGATCAATTGCTCACGTCAATGTTGGACTCATCACGGTACGCGAACTACAGCGAGTTCATGTACAACTACATCCCAACGAGCAAGCAAGCAACACCTGTGACACGTCGGATGATCGCACGTCGTGAAAAAGAAAACGACGTGAAGTTCATCAACATGAAGTTCACTGACGAGCAACTCAAACGGTACGAGCACATGGAGGACATGGCCAACGACCTCACCTAAGCCAACTCGGCGACGTCTTCACATCACTGTGGGCGTCGCCGTTTTCGTTGACTCAGCCGGGAATTTATGGGCAAAAAAGAGGGCGTAAAAAATAGGCTGAAACCCTTATATAAACAAATTATGTACTACTCTCTAACCTACTACTCTATATTTCTAACTTCAACTTTAGAAGTGTAAAGTGTAAAAAGTGTAAAAAGAAGGGATAGAGAGGTTGTATGAGAACTTTTGATTACGTTGCTTACACCGGTTTTTGACGAGTTTTGGCTTCAAATCGGAAAAAACGACTTTTTATTTTGAAGCCTAAAATCCACGCTCTAACCTCTATTTGAGACTGCCCATGAAACTCACCTTCTTGAACGCAGCCGTCGCGCTGACGAAGTCATATACCAAGCACACTGATGGGACGATTGAGAAATCGTCATACCCCAATGTATGGGAAGTGTCATCGATCATCGAAGACTGTCCTGACCTGAAGACGATGGAGTCGCTCATCATCAAGCACGCCAACATCGGCAACTGTCTGCTCAAGGGAATGGTCACACGCAACCTCGTGTGCGAGTCACGCAAGGACAGCACAGACCGCAACGCAACCACCGAGTTCCTCTGCCTTGACCTCGATGGCATCGAGCCAACCTTCACAGCACCAGTCACGCAGTACGACCCCACCACCGGCCAACCCATCGAGGTTTACCAAACACTCCCCGTCACAGTCGATACGATCCTTGATGCGATGGGCATGTCGGATGTGTCGTACGTGCTCCAGTGGTCAGGCTCCATGAACATCAGCTCCCCTGCCCTGCGCTGCCACGTATTCATCATGTTGGCCAAGCCAGTCTCAGCACCACTGATCAAGCAGTGGCTGATCCAAAAGAACCACGAGGTCTCCATCCTTCGCAACGCGCACTCATTGACCAAGACAGGCAATGCCCTGAGCTGGGGACTGGACATCACAGCATGTCAATCCGACAAGCTCATCTATATAGCACCACCTGTCCTCAAAGGAATTAAGAACCCTCTGGGCCGAACACCACGCATCTCGCATGTGCAAAAGGCCAACACAACATTCGATCTCACCGGCCGTATCAACTCAACTGATCAGAACCGTGCTCTCACAGACACACGCATCCTTGAACTGCGGGATCGTGACGGACTGCCCAAGCGCAAGCTCACCTACAAACATGTGGGTTCACATGAGGTGCTGGTCAAGCCAGGTGAGTGCATCGTGACAGACATGAAGATCGACCGAGGGTTTGTGTACTTCAACCTCAACGGTGGTGACTCATGGGCATACTTTCACCCAGAGAACAACCCGGACTACATCTTTAACTTCAAAGGTGAGCCGGTCTATCTGACAAAGGAGTTGCTGCCTACCTATTGGGAACAGCTCAACTCCCAGGCTTACCGCGTCAGCTCCACGGGCTTAACGTACCTGGCCTTCCTGGAGCGCAGCACCTCCACCTATTACCGTGGAGCTTATGACACAGCAAAGGATGATCTGCAAATCTTCCCAGCCAAGAACGAATCAATGGTTCGTCAATTTGCAGACTCCAACGGCATGCGCCTTGGTAACAACATCCCTGAGTGGGATATGGAATTCAACCCGCGTGACAACGTCCGTGTGGACTTCGCCAACAAGACAGTAAACACCTTTCAACTAACGGACTATATGCGCGCACCAGTAAAGAGAGTCACCAAGTGCCCACCGACAATCTTCAAGATCATCAGCCACGTGCTGGCCAACGACATCGATGCTGTCGAACATTTCATGAACTGGCTGGCATTCATCGCCCAATACCGTGACCGCACCATGACCGCATGGATATGGCAGGGCACACAGGGCACAGGCAAGGGCCTGCTCATGAATAAGGTGCTCATGCCCATCTTCGGTGAGACCCAGACCGTTATCAAACGTGCTGGTGAGCTGTCTGAAAAGTGGACAGACTTTGTGGCCGGCAAATTCATCGTGTTTATCGATGAGGTGCAGACCTCAGCATTCCGCGACGAGGCTGGTGTCATTGCCAACCTGAAAAACTTCATCACTGAGCCAACAGTGACTGTGCGCATGATGAACAAGAACAGCTACGCAGTGTCAAACTTCGCCAGCTACATCTTCGCGAGCAACAAACCTGACCCTGTCAACGTGGACAAGGAAGATCGACGGTTCAACGTAGGGCCCTATCAAGCCCTGAAGCTGATCATCTCGCAGCTTGAGCTCGAGGCTATCCCCGGGGAGCTACAGGCGTTCCTGCACTATCTGATGAGCTACGCAGTTGACAAGTCTCAAGCCAGCACAGTGCTGCAGAACGAGTCACGCAACACTCTGATCAGCCTGAGCCAAACTACTAGTGAATCAACGGCAACTGCTCTGACTGAAGGCGACATGGCCTACTTCATCGATCAGCTGCCCACAGACGACAGCTACAAACTTGATCCGAGGCGTCTGACCGCTGTCGAAGAGTACAGACGCACCCTGTGTAACCTACTGCTCCGCACAAAGCCCAACGGTTTGTGCAACATCCACCGTGATGAGTTATTCGTGTTATTCAACTATATGGTGGGTGACATGAGCCCCAGCCCGGCCAAGTTCACGAAGTTCCTCGGCCATCGCCAGCTGGAGATCAAGCCCCTGTTGATCCCAGGACATGCCAAGACAGGCCGTGGCATCACAGTTACCTGGAACGGACTGGCAAACTTCCCAACCCTGCTGAAGAACCACTTCGGCGATATGACGAAAGTGAAGACACCATGACCACGAAAGAAAATGACGAGTTCGACACTGAGGTCCGCTTCCTTGACGAAGCGGCGACCGAAGCAGCAGAGCTTGTCAGCCCTAACTCCCCCGAATATGAGCCCCTTGTCGAACGCATTGTCGAGCGCAAGTGGGAAGCACACTATCAGTCCAACGATTGAATACTATGACCAAACAAGAAATCCACCTTAATTGGAAAGACCTCGTTCACTCAGGCTGCCGAGTCAGCTTCTTCCGCACAACCTACGATGAGCGCCACAACATCGGCGCTACATGGGCACATGTTGAGCACCCATCGAAGAAGTACCCAGCACTGCTCTTCTACGCCACTCACAACTGCGACGCCAACATGACCTCGCGTGTGGACGACGTACCGCATGCACTGGCCTTCATGGCTGACCTGAATATCAGATTCAAAACACAACAGCTAAGTCGATAGCCATAAACAATTAGCCAGAACTCACGCGCTGCAATCTAATCTCTAACTTCGATGAATCACCTATCTAATTTAGAACCGCCCAAAGCAGCCGTGTCGTTCATTGGCTGTGAACACGACATCCAGGCACATATGGACGTCGTGGCAGCGATCCTGAAGTATCACTGTCAAGACCCTAACGCCAGCGTGAAGATTTATGTCAACCCCAACACTGAAGACGCCCCTCTGGAGTGGACGCTCCGGCACTCATCTCCACGCGGCATCCTCACCCTTAATGTCACACAGCGCTGTCCAGGCGGGGCTGTGCACTTTTCACGAAGCTAATCATGCGCGTAAACACAACAACCCCGGCTCATCAACACCCGATTGATTTTCGCAACGACCGAGCGAACGCCAATGTGCGTAGCAAGACGCCCATCGTCCCACGCCAGCGCGAAAAGCACGAGGCCCTGCCCATGTCATCCACGATCTGGACTAAAGGGTCTTATCGGACTGGCGACGGCGAAGTCCGTCAGCTTCAGCGCCCAGGTTCTCATATTGCAGCCGCCATACCCTCACGAGGCTACAGAACATGAACTACGACCACGAATACGAAGTCATCGCCGACTACTACGAGAAGCTGGCGCGCGAGGTGCTCACGTACGTCGCACTGATGTGTATCGCTGGAGTCATAGGATTTTGTTTTGGAGCGGCATCATGAAAATCAAAGTCTCAGAAGCCACGAACGTGCAGCTCGACTGGCTGGCTGGCACCCTTGAGAAGGTGGAGGGGCTCACTTACAGCGAGCGCACCAAGAAGTGCTACGGATACGACGAACGCAAGCTGATGATGCGGTACTCCCCGACAACGTCTTGGGCACAGGGCGGGGAAATCATTGGCCGCGAAAAGATCAGCATAGTTTGGGCACACTTTCACTGGTGTGCAGGAACTGGCGACATTGGGGAGATTTACCGCAGTGACGAAGGGAATCACTTTACCGGCACCGGCCCAACCGCCCTGGTCGCAGCCATGCACTGCTACGTTGCCAGCAAACTTGGTGAGGAAGTCGAGGTGCTCGATGAGCTCGCGTAAACCGTCCGTCACAGCCGAACTCATGCTCGGAGTCTCTAAAGAGCACATCGAGGAGATGCAGACAAAGATCAACTACCTTGAGTGGGAGAACGACGCCATCGCCTTGACTTGTGTCCGCCACGCCGTAAGCCAGCGACTGGTTGAGATTAGGTTGCTGCTTCGTGATGGTCACCTGAAGAACTTGAACGGAGGTGCCAAAGCGCCTCACGGGAAGGGAAAACCATGCTAATGCGAACCCGCGCAACCCACGGCTGCAAAACCACGTTTGCTGGTGGCATCAACCCCTTCATCGCCGCCGGTGCCGTCCGACTGATGCCAGCCTACGAGCCTGCATCCAGGGTGGCAGGCGT
>OFRB01000331.1_pt1 | contig 11587 bp, 18 predicted proteins | sample 1543021 | NCBI WGS metagenome assembly OFRB01 (sample SAMN07774230, study PRJEB24372) | wastewater metagenome | isolation source: Exp Tend CN 0WW | collected 2016-02
CGGCGTCGCTGAAGCCGGCGGCGGTCGCCTTGGCCCGGTAGCCGGAGACGGCGGAGATCACGCCATCGAGCATCTCGTTGAGGTCCACCATCTGGTCGGCGTAGCTCTGCTCGTCGGTGGGTTCGTCGGTCATCGGCGTGCCTTCCTGTAGACGTGCAGGGTCGAGTAGTTCGACCTTTCGGTGGCCTGGCGCCGGCCCTCGGGCTGGGCTCTGAAGCCCTCGAGCTGGAAGCGATTGGTGAGCTCCATGCCGAGCTCCTCGATGGCGTGCTTGGCGAAGATGTAGGTCTGCATCCGCAACTTCTGCGAACACACCTGATCCTGCATCTTCACGAGCATCACGCCGCCGGGCTTCAAGATCCGGTGGCCCTCGGCCATCATGTCCATGATGAGCTGGTGGCGGTCCTGCCACTTCGAGGGTACGTGCACGCCGTAGGCGGCATCGCTCGAGGCGGGCCCACCGCCACCGCTCGTGCCGTTGAGCTTGTACGGCCCGTCGATCACTACGGCGTCGAAGAAGTTGTCGGCGTATCCGGTGGCGGTGCCGTCGACCGAGACCCGCCAGGTCGGCGACTTCGCCGGGTCGATGTCGGAACCCAGCAACTTGCCCTTGTAGCTGTCGGCGCCAGCGAGACCGTGCTCGGGCATCCAGAGTGACCAGAAGTTCCCGAGCCCGTACGTGATGTCGGCGATCACGTCGGTGGTCTTGAGGATGCCGAGCGGGACGCAGCCATAGGCGATCACCTCGGCGTTGTTCCGGTAGATGTCGTGGGCGAGGATCGGACCCGTCTTCGCCTGCTCGGCCGCAGTGTCGGCGACCGCTTCGGGATTACGTCGGCTCACGATGCACGCTCGTCGAGGATGCGCAGCATCGCGTAGCAGTTGCGGGCCGCAGCAGAGGTCTCAGCCGCTCGACGTTGAAGAAAGGTGACCGCCTCGGGGAAGCCCCGCCGTTGCCTCTCAATGAGCGCTCGACGGTAGAGCCGGGCAGCGTGACGCTGGTCGGAGAGCATCTCCTTCTCGTAAGCCGTCCGGTGGTGGGCAATGGAGTTGAGACGGCCTTCAAGGTTCACGAGGAGCCCAGGCTCGATCATCTCCAGCCAGATCGATTCACTCACGGCGCCTCGCAGTAGCGGGCGTTGTACTCGGCCGGCGTGACGACGGTGAGCTGGCTGGTCTCGACCTCGGCGATCAACCACTCGCCCATCTCCATCACGATCGGCACCGAGCGGTCATGCCGACGGATGATGAGCCGGTCCGTCGTCGTCTGGTGGTGGATCGAGAAGTCGCAGGCCGAGTGCTGGTCGACGAACGTCTTCACCTGTTGGAATCGGGTCGCCGACTTGGAGTCATCGTCGGGGCGCCACTGCACGGCGTGGTACAGCGTGTCGGCGCGCCGGATGATCGGGACGTAGCGGTAGAGATCCTCGAAGGTGACCGTGCGGCTCGGCTCGGGCCGCACGTCGACGAAGTTGACCCGATCGGCGACAACGTCTCGCCACCGCACGCCGGGGGCCGCACCGTAGCCGCCGACGGCTCCCGGCATCGGAGTGAGCACGCCGAGGTCGACGAGAGCCTGACCCGTGAAGTTGAGGTCGAAGTTGGCCCCCTCCAACACGATGTTGTAGGTGCCATCGGGGCACGGCCGGATCTCCTCGACCTTGACGGTCGAGCTGGGCGTATCAGGCATTGGCGTGCACCTCCGTGCTGGCGACCGGACGGTAGCCGTTGAGCGCTCCTGCGGAGCAGCGGTGGATCTGGTCGGCAAGGAAGCCGAGCATCGGGTTGCCGACGAGGTCGGTCGTGTACCCGCCCTGCCCGTCACGGGTGATGACGGCAGCCAGGTACGTCGTCTTGTTGACGAGGATGGTGGAGTAGTCGGTCCACAGGGCCAGCTCCCATTCGCCGAGGTCATCCTCGGGTTGCGGGTCGAACCCGCACTTCTCGAAGGCCTCCATCGCACTCTTCTCGAGCGCCCACTCTTCCCTGTCCGTCAAGCCGGTGGCCATGCTGGTCCTCCATCGTCGCTGGTAGCTGTACGATCGTCAGGCTACATATTGACACCTTGACCGTCAAGCGCTAACTTGACCGTCAAGCAACCAGGAGGACCCCATGGCATTCTTCAACTCCAGCACGACGCTGGTCGGAAACACGGTACGTGACGGCGAGGTCCGGTTCACGCCGTCGGGCAAGTCGGTGACCGACACGGCGATCGCCGTCAACTACCGCAAGAAGGTCGGCGACGAATACGAGGACGACCCGAGCTACGTCGACCTCGTCATCTGGGGTGAGCTTGGCGAGCACTTCGCCGACTCATGCCCCAAGGGCACTCGGGTGCTCGTCACTGGTCGGCTCACCCAGCAGCGGTGGGAGACCCCCGACGGTGACAAGCGGTCCAAGATCGTGCTCGTCGTCGAGGCCATCGGACCCGACCTCACCTGGGCGACCGCCAACGTCACCCGCACCACCGGTGGCGGCCGCGGTCCGAGCGCCGGCGAACTGGCAGCGCAGCAGGAAGGGGGCTCGCAACCCCGCCAGCAGCAGCGCCAGCAGACCCAGGCGCCGGCCAACAGCGGCGACCCCGGCCCGCAGTACGACTACGACGGAATGGACGAACCCTTTTAGAGAGTTTTGACAACGTCAGAACTTTGAGTGAAGATGGGGGGCATGGATGAAACGGAGAAAGCATTTCGTGTCGCCAAGTTCTGGGCGAACGTCGATCGAGCCGATGGAGATGACTCGTGCTGGCTGTGGACGGCGGGCGGATACGCCCAGACCGGCTATGGCCAGGCGACCACCATTCTTGGCCTGCCGGGCTCGCCTAACACTCGCAGTACGACGGCACACCGTCAGGCTTGGATCATCACGAACGGCGACCCTGGCGTCCACTCGAGCCCCAAGGATGGTCGAGCCGTCAAGAACCGTGTCCTGCACCGTTGCCCGGGAGGATCCAACCGGCTCTGCTGCAATCCCGCCCACCTCGCGGTCGGCACTGACAAGGACAACGCCGACGACCGTGCTTCCGAGGGGCACACCTTTCGAGGTGAACAGGTCACGATTCACGTGCTCGCTGAGGCGAACGTTCGCGAAGCCCTCGAGCTCTACGGCAACGGTTCGACCATGGAGCAACTGGCCGCCCGATACGAGGTCAACCGAGCGACCATCGCTTCGATGCTTCACGGCGAGACTTGGGCTCATGTCGACCCGGAGACGCCACGGTTCGGGAGCGGTCGTCGGCGTCACTCCAAGCTCTCCGAGCGCATTGTTCGTGAGGCGCTCGCGGCGCACGCTAATGTTGCGTCCTGCTACTCGCTCGCCAAGAAGTATGGGGTCAGCATGATGACAATGTCGTGCGCCCTTCACGGTGACACCTGGAAAGATGTCGCCCCCGAGATACCACGCCGGCAGCGCCGGCAACCCAACGGAGGACCCAAGATGAACGGGAAGAAGAAGTGATGCGGGAGGAGCTACGCGCAGAGATCGTGCGGGCGTTGACGGCGGCCTCGACACTGCTCGACGACGAGTACGTGGACGGCAAGGCCGACCTACTGAAGCTCGCCTCGGAGGTGCGATCCGAGCTCGAGCGGGGTGACGACGTGCTCTGTCCGACCTCGAAGTTTGCCCAGGAGCAGAGTTTCGGCGATGAGCCCTTCACTGTGATCGAAGCCTTCTGGCATTCCGACACCGTTGTGCTCCTGGCGCCGGACGGCTACACGGTCGAGCTCGCTGGCTGGGGCGACTGCACCCGGGTGGCTCGTTCTCGCCGACCCGTGAATGAGGAGCGTCCGTGATGGGCGGCGAACTGGACGATCTGCCGGGGAACGCCAATGGGTCGGCCCAGGAGGCTCTGATCCGTCAGATCCACACCGACCCGGTGATCGAGCGCACGGCCGTGTTCTTCGCTTCCTACTTCGATGCTCCCATCATCGTCGACTGGCTCGCCGAGCATCATGTCGACGCTCGTTACGAGCAGCGCCGAGGTGAGGGCGTCAGCATCGTCATGCCGAATGGCCGCGCCTTCGTCGGCGATCACATCGTCGCCACTGACGGCTGGGCCTCCCCGCTTCAACGTCGCACCTCACCACCATGAGTGCCACCGAGCTGACCGGCGCCGCGATCGTGGCGCAGCATCTCGCCGATGTGCGCACGGCGGCCGAGCCGGAGCAGGAGACGCTCGGCCGGTTCGCCGGCAAGGTGAAGTCCGACGAGCCGAAGCTCAACGGTTCGGAGCTGCCACTCCTGTTGGCGCTCCTGAACATCGCCGAGGACAAGTTCAAGGCGCAGCGCCCCGAGATCGAGAAGGCCATCGAGCACGGCATGGATCCGCTGCAGGCGTTCTGGGTCGAGAAGCCGACCAAGACGGGCACCTTGTCGAAAAAGATCTCGAGCACCGAGACCTTCGAGCAGGTCTACAAGCGCCTCGTGAAATGGGGATGGCTGGAGATTCGACACTTCAACCGCAAGACGTACCATCGCTTCCAGATCGGGGAGGTCGGCGAACCGTGAAGGGGATGTCGCCGTTGTGATGCAGTCGATCGTGCTCGATGGGCAACCAAGAGCGAGAACCTCGCCGAGTACGTCGAAGGCCGTCTGATCCGAATGCCTGATGGTAGGGCCGCCCGAGATGTCGCTGCCGAGCATGGGGTTAGCGACTCCGCTTGGTATCAACGTCTACGGGCGGGCTGGCCCATCGAAAGAGCCGTTACCCAACCGAGCACTTCCAACAGAAAGGGGGCCTAATGGCCTCAATCCGTAAGCCCAAGATCGTCGTTCTCAAGGACAAGAGGGGGAGATTTTTTTGGCACTACATCGGAGGCAACGGCAAGCTCGAGGCCACGGCCGGCGAGCAGTTCTCGACGAAGGGCGCCGCGGTCAAGGCCGCTCGACGGTTCGGCCAGCGCTGCAACTGCCGGGTGATGATCGACGAGGGCGACGGCAAGCTCACGCTCGATACCCCGGCGCCCATCGAGCCGTTCTAGCCCCGGCAGACCCAGGGCGACCATCCCGACGACTGCCAGAGGCGGTAGGCGTAGGCGATGTTGGCCCGAGCGTTGAACGGATCGAAGCGACCGCGCCAGTGGATGGCTAGCAGCTGCATCAAATCAATACGTAAGGACTCACGGTATCGCGGGCGACCCTCCGAACGGCGAGAGGGTCGCCCGTTCGCACCCATCTAGTGTAATGAGCTGAGCACCAGTTGCGCGAGTCCGTAGGTAGTGGACAACCTTCGATGATGCAAACGTCGACGTTGCGAGCGAAGGTGCCGTACTGGTTGTCGACCTCATCCAGCTCGGCCATATGATCGATGACGTGTTTGGAGTGCGACTCGTACACGGCCAGGTTCCCCGGCCGGTTGTCATCGCGGATGTGGTTCAGGTGATGGATTACCTGCGACCGGCTGGTCATGATCCCGTGATCCCACGCGACCATCCGGTGCTCGAGCACGTATCCGTCCTTCTGTGACATCGGATGATTGGGTCGAAATATCCTGATGTAGCCAGTGGACATGGCGACGCGGCCGGACATGTTGTTCTTGTGAGTCGTGATCTCGCCAGCCTTAAGACAGCGCTGGTAGCAGCGACTGCAGAACCCTCTGACGTTGGCCGGACGATCACATCTGGAACACTGCGACATCTGTCCAGCTTATCAGCCCCGGCATTCCCAGGGACCCCAGCCGCCCGCCGCTACCCAATAGCGGTGGGCGGCCTCGATGTTGTGGCGAGCGTTGTAGATGTTCCCGCCGCGGCCGTACGTCCTCCACTCGCTGGGTCCCATCTGGAAGACGCCGCGATAGCGGTTGTTGTGCGGCGGGTCGGCCTGCAGCGTCGACTCGCACCGGGCGATTCGCACCGCCCGTTCAGCCTGCCCGGTGCCGGCCCAAACGACTCGGATGTGCGCTTCGATCTGTGCCGGCGTCGTGAGCGGCGTCAGGTGACTGGAGAGCTGCTCGGCCTGGTCGCCGGTGAGCTCGACGCCGAGCTGCCGTGCGCCCTCGAGTACGTCGGCCGGCGAGCACGCCGAGCTGAAAAGACTCAATGCTGTAACAAGTAACAAGGCCGCAGCGCGGCGTGAACGTGACATCATGGCGGGGGTGTCCTTCTTGGAGAGGTTGGATACGACGAAGCCCGCTCTGCGAGGAGCGGGCTTCGCTGCATTCTATCAGTGGTTTGGGTCTTACTGACGTTCCGCCAGCTTGACGAGCACATCGCCCATGATCGAGTGGTTCATGATCGCCTCGGCCTCTTCGCCGTCAAGGGCCATCGCTGCCATCGCTCGCTTCTCGTCGATGATGTCGAGGAACATCTCGTCGATCGAGCCTTCGATGATGAGGTGGTCGGCAATCAGGCCGTGAGCGTCGTTGATGCGGCCGAAACAGTTGTGAACTGCCACACCAGCAGCCACGAACGAATGGTCACCAGGAACCCCGAGGTCGTGGACGGTGATGTCGGAGTCGTGGTGCTTGACATTGACGACCGGACACCAAACGTGACCCTCGTCGTCGTGTCGGAGGTCGTGACGCAACTTCGTTGCGTCGGCACGCTGCCAATCAACTTCCCAAACGCCACGAGTGAGCACCTTCCCGCTGGCGTTGCGGCGCTCCTTTTTCCACTTCCTCACGTTCGGGGCAAACCCGAGCTGAGCTGCCAACAGTGCAGCCTCCTGTGCCAGGTGAGGAGATACCAGGGCCAAGCTGCAACGCCCATCATTTTGACGCCAATGGCCGTCCGAATCGAGAAGGCCTTGCAGTAGGGCGAAAGCCAGGTCGTCGGGAAGGTCCAACATCCATGGGGCTAGACGCTTCACTGCCCCCTGCGATCCCTTGCCGTTTGTGGAGTCCTTGCGGTGATGCTTCGGTGTCTCGGCGAAGAACCATCGCTCAAACAGTGCCGCCACCTCTCGAGATGAGAACACCTGCTGAGTGGTGTTGTCGTTGAAGGTTTGGGCTGCGACTCGAGGAATCCCGAAGGCATCAGCGATAACATTAAGGTCCCGCGTCACATCAACGGCCTCATTGGCATGCCCACAGAGCCCGACCCGTCGATAGATGCCCTGCTCGCCAGTGCGGCCCAACCATCCATCGCCGAGCCAACGACCGAAAGCACGAAGCAATGACGGCGTCAGGGTCAGCGTATCGACCGTGATGCGCAGGGCCTTCTTCTCGCCGCCGGATTCGTACTCTTCGGGATAGGGCTGGCCCTTCTTGCGGAAGCTCAATCGGCAGGCGTTGCAGAGTCCGTGAGTTACGATCGGTCGCGCCTTGCCGCAGCCCAAACAGTCGACCTGCCTGGGTGGCAGCCGTACATCGTCAGGAATGGCGATCGATCGCAACTCGCCGGAGCGGGGTCGAGGTAGAGCCAACAGGTCCGACGTGCCGATCTCATCAGCACGCTTCCAGTCGATCTCGCCAGTGATCATGTCCTTGGTCCAGACCAAATGTTCAGGCGTGCAACGTAACGGTTCGGACTGCCGGGTGACGTTGAGCTCCACCCAACGAGGGGCCAATTTGCTCGTTCTGGTTTCGACTCGCTGCCAGTTGCCTCGATGCGTGAGCACCTCGTCGCCGACCTCGATGGCCTCAATCGGGAGAACACCCTTACGTGTCACAATGTTCACGCCTTCGACTATACACCGACCGTAGGCCTGGTCCATGTCGGCTGGCGTCCACTGCAGTTCGACGAGCTTCATCTCGGTGGCCGCGGTGAGGGTGAGGCCGACGCCCCCGGCGCCGAAGTTGATGACGATGGACCGTTTCTTCTTGGCCTGGAAGTCCTCGACCATCTGGTCTCGTTCCTTCATCGACACACCGCCCATCATGGCGTCGCACTTCAGTGCGTTGGCCAGGCCGGTGACGATCTCGCGGTGGTAGGCGAAGACGATGATGCTCTGGTCGCTCTGGGCGACGAACGAGCGCACCGCTTCGATGGCGGTCTTCATCTTGGCCGCCGCGCACAGCTGGCGCAGGTGGGAGATGGCGACAAGGTGCTCGGCCCCTTGAGCCTTCAGCGCTGCCTTGACGGCCTCGGCGTCGGGGTCGAGCCCGAGCTCGGCGGCGATCTTGCGGGCCCGCTCCTTCACGTAGGCGATGATGTCGGCCTCAGCCTTCAGGTATTCCTTCCAGATCACCGGGTCGGGCTCGACGTAGGTCTTGGTGAGTTCGATCGGATCGAGGTTGGGCATCACGTCGTGCTTCTTACGACGGACCATGCAGTTGGCCCGGAGGATCGACGCCTGCTCGGCGAGATCCTTGCGAACCATGTCGGCCACGTCAGCTCGGCCGATGACCTTCAACGGGAACAGCGTGTCCTTGTCGCTGTTCTTGGCGAAGGTGCCGGTCATCGCCAGGCGCATGCCATCCACGCCTTCGGCGACCATCTTCACGGCGATCGCCCGGTTGGTGCCGCCGTTTTTCACGTAGTGCGCCTCGTCGACGGTGATCGATGCCCACGGGGTGCGCTCGAAGGCTGCGAGGCGCTTCTGCAGGGCCTCGTAGCCGATGACCGTCCACTGGGCCACACCGGGAGCCCCAGAGCGGGTCGTGCACACGTCGACCGTGGCGTCGGGTATCGCCTTGCGGATCTCCTTCGACCAGTTGATCGCCAGGCTGGCCGGGCAGACGATGAGCGCCGGGTAGGCCTGCGTCTGGTGGACGCTGGCGATCGCTTCCAAGCTCTTGCCCAGCCCGACATCGTCGCCGATGAGGCATCGGCCGGGCACGGTGGCGATCTCGGTGACGTACTCGACGCCGGCCAGCTGGTGCGGCTTCAACTTCACGGCCAGGCCGGGCCGGAGCTGGAACCCCGGCGACGGTGCGAGCGCCCTCGAGGCGTCGGTGGTGCCCGGGTCGAGGGGCGCCGGCTGCCGGGCCAGCTCGAGCTCGGCGAGCCACTCATCGAGCCCCTTCACTCCGAGCTCGACGCCTTCGACGACCCACTCGTACGGGTCGCGGTCGGGGTCGATGCCGAACATCAGCTCCCCAGCGATGACGCCACACGAGCCGGGCACCGCCTTCGACCAGGAGGCGTGACGCATCGTGGCGTTGTCGAGTCGCCATGCGCCCGGTTCGACCTCGGTCATGGTGGCCGGGGGTGGTGGCGGTGGCGGGTCGGGTGTGCCGAGGTCGAGCGTCTGCTTCGGCGGGCTGATGTTGGCCGGCGGGGTGACGGCGCGCCGTCGGCAGGCCAGGTCGACGGCGTCGGCCGGCATGATCTTCCACCGTTCCAGCCACGCCCACAGGTCCATGGACGGCCGGAACGACCAGGCCCGCAGCTCGGGCTCACCGTGCCAGCGGCCTCGCATGGCCTCGGCTTCGGCGGTGTAGGCGTCCTCGTGGGGCGCCCGCACGAACACCTGCCCGTCCTTCATCCATGCGAGTCGCGGCGGGGGCGCCTCGAACTCGTGCCACTCCCACGGGACGTGAACGGTGATAGCGCCGTTGTACCGGGCGACGAGGGCCATGGCGGCGAACTCGAAGGCCTCCGACCAGTCGCCGGCACGCCACGCCGCGGCGAGGGCACGGCCCAGCGGCTCGTCCTCGCGGCTGAACGGCGTGCGCAGCGGTCCGAAGATGCCATCCAGGTCGGCGAGCATCGGACCGGCGACCGAGGCCGTCACGGCGTTCATGTCGCCTCGACCGCAGGCTCGTTCCAGAGCATCATCGCCTCGTAGCCGGCGGTGGTGACCTTGAGCCTCGGGAACGATCCTTGCGGCCCGTTGGCGGGCACGACGTACTCGAGGAGCCCGGCGTCGATGCATGACTGCAGCGCCTTGTAGACCCGTCCTCGAGACTGGTTGCCGGGCAGGGTGCACCGTGCGGCGTTGCGGGTCGGTGGCTCCTCCTTGTGGTTGACGACGATGTTGGCGATTTGCTCGACCATGGCGGCGCCGACGTGGCGACCGCCCACCATGACGAACCGGGTCGAGCCGGTGCGTTCGACGAACTGCTCAGCCATCGGTCTGGCCCTTCCGGTCGGGGCGGAACTGCTGCGCCCACGTCACATCGGAGCCCCGCAGTGTCGGCTCGCCGAGCGTGGTGGAGTGCGGCGCCTCGTGGAACTGCACCTCGACGGCGAGGCGGGCGCCGCAGCCGTAGCACTTGCGCCGGCCCGGCGAGACGTACTCCCAGTTGTGTTCGTGGTCGGTCACGATTCCTCGCGGTCGGTGATGTCTCGGTGTAGGGCGATGGTCAGGGTCTCGGCGTCGGACGGGTCGAGCGTGTCCATGAACTCCTCCAGCCGGTCGGCCAGGCGGGTGCCGTAGTTGGCCCGCACGCCTTGGCGGTCGATCGACGGCGGGTGGTCGGTGGCGTCCTCGGGAAACGTGCCCTTCCAGATGTCACCGATCGGCATTCCGATCTCATCGAACAGACAGTCCAGGTGGCTGATAACGCTGCGCGCCGTCGGCCGTGTCCCTTCCTTGTCGCCGGGGCCGATGCCTTCGATGTGGCGCTTCAGGAGCTTCAGCTCGTCGAGCGCTGCGACGGCCGGGGCGAATCGGTCGGCGTACTGCTCCTCGAGAGCTTCGACGTGATCCGCAGCCAGCTCGTAGGCGTTGGCCTCGGGGGTGCCCTCGTCGAACTGTTCGGCGCGCTTATTCAGGTATCGGACCACGGCACCGATCGACGGCAACGGCGGGCCGAACACGGCGCTGTAGTCGGGCTCGGCGACCCACATGACATTTCCGGGGCCGAAGTTCATGCACCGACCGTCCGACAGCCACGGCTCCCGGTTGGGTGCCGTGCCGCCACCGTCGGCCCAGGTGGCGAAGTTGCGGTCATCGGCCCGGGTCACGGCCGGCCTTCGGCGACGATCGCTCGCACGGCGGCACCGCCGGCGAGGTAGTGGAACCCGGCGAGGTTGCCCATGAGCCCGTCGATGATCTCGTAGAACTCGACCTGTTCTTCCTCGTCGAGACCGAGGCCGGCAGGCAGCACCGCGCCGAACTCGTAGGGCTCCTCACCATGAGGCTTGTACCAGACCGTCGCGTCCTCGGTGCCCTCGACGCCGATGGAGAGGATGCCGTCGTCGAGGTGGACCGCCAGGCACCCCTCCTCCACGTCGATGGTGACGGGCTCGCTCTGGCCCAGCTGGAACCACGCGAGAGCGTCGCGGGCTTCCTTGGCGGTGTCACGGCCGACCGAGATGGTCAGGCGCTCATCGTGGGTCTGCTGCGCCTCGTCGGCGAAGTCGATCCGCCAGGTGAATCCGTCGTGCTGCACGATGATGGGCAGATCCTCGGGGGTGGGGTCGGTGTAGAGGGCGCTGACATCCATGGCGACCAGGGGCGTGCGGCGCTTGCGCTGGCCCCCGATGTCGAGCGCAGCCAGGATGACAAGCTCGCGCACGGTCGGCCGTTCGGCGACGATCGGGGCGGGGTACTTCACCCCCTCGTCGGGGTCGCCGGCATCGTGGCGGGTGAGCTTGTAGAACACGGTCTCGGTCATGGGTGGTAGCTCCTGCGGTTGACGGGGTGGGTCTCGGGTCGGTTGGGTGGGCGGCGATGGTGACGACGGTGCCGCGGCTCGGGGTAGGGCGTGCGGCACCATCGGTCCCACGCTCGTTGCGCCCGGATTATCGAGGCCACGGCAAGG
>OFRB01000333.1_pt1 | contig 11532 bp, 11 predicted proteins | sample 1543021 | NCBI WGS metagenome assembly OFRB01 (sample SAMN07774230, study PRJEB24372) | wastewater metagenome | isolation source: Exp Tend CN 0WW | collected 2016-02
TGCTCGCTGCTGGCTGAATATCTGGCGACGTTGCCCCCCGATCAAACGCAATTATTTGTCGGAGAGAACGGGCGCGTTCCCAGCTTTACCTGGTGGCATAATCAATGGGCCGAAGTGCGAAGGCGGGCAGGCTTGAAGGATGTTCAGCAGCGGGACTTACGGCGCAGTTGCGCCACTGACTTGACGGAATACTTAGACTTGGTTAGCATCTCTAAAGGCGTCCTGAATCACCGCGACTTAAACACCACACAAATCTATGTGCAGCCGGTCGATAAACGAATTGTTGAGGCGATGAATGCGCACGTACTTAATACTAGGAGCCACTTGCCTGTTGCTCACAGTCGGGTGCAGCAGCCCGTACCCGCCCAACTGGATACCCCCGCGATCCATGACGGGGGAACGGGCCATGCAGATCCGCTATCAGTGCAAGCATAGCGCGGCGGCCTACGGGTCAAGCAGCTACGCCCCGTATAGCCTTAATCAGTGGAACAACTTGGCGATGCTGGCGCAGGCGCGGGATGAGGAACGCAAGGACTTTGCGGAGTGCATGCAGATGCATGGCTTTGTGGGGGCGGGGTTGCCGTAGCCTTGTCAAGCAACAAGACCAAAAGCAGTGCCTCATTCGCGAGATCTACCGCATCCTCGCGCATGGTCCGCAGGTCGCCTGCCTTATCCGCCCCCGCAATCCGCAAGGCCCGTTCCCACACTTCCTGCACCTTGTCTTGGTGGCCGTGTAGGTAGCGATCATAAAAGCCCATGGTCGCGTTGCGGCCCTTCTTACAGCGATCCTCGATGATGGCCCGCGCTTCCGCTTGCAAACTGTCAAATTGTTCCATAGGAAATGACATAACGGTTCCCTAATACTTGACGCTAAATTTATATTTCCAATTTCCAGTCCCGCTGGCCCCTTCCCCGATCCGCTTCTTGGCTTCCGCCCATCGTTCCTTGTCGTGCTCGCGGTAGAACTGAATCCCGAGGCGGCAATAGCCCAACTCAGTGGGCGGGAGTAGCTTCTTGTGCGCGTAGCTCTTTTGGCACTTCTCATCGTAGCCGGTCATGAAGCAGCCTGAACGAATGAACACGCGAGGGCGCTCTACCACCTTTAGCTGCCCGTTGCTGGGGATGGTGAGGGATGGAATATGCATCCCCCACAGCCGATGCGTGTGGCTGAAAATGTAGATGTCGAAATCGAAGCCCAGCGCCTTGTTTTCGGCAGAGGTCACGTCACCACCGATGCGGCTATTCCCACCGCTCCAGTCGCCGTGATGGATCAACACCTTAAACACCTTCATGGTCTTGATCGTGTCGCCGATCTTGGCTTTGACGGTCAGGCGCATGAAGCAGGGCTTATCGAGGTACGGCACTTGCGCGAGATCGCAGAGAAATTGGGTGTCGGTACACTGGTTTTGAAACTCGTGGTAGTGGTTGCCTTCGGCAAGGCCTAAGAGTTTGTGGCTGATTCGCTTGAGGTAGTTGGTGTAGAACTTGATGGCTTCCGACTTGACCATGCTATCCAGTTCGCGGAAAGAATTGTCATCGGCCACGTAGGCCTTAAGATAGGTGCGGGCAGTCGTCCGAAGGAAATTCGCATAATCGCCCAAGCCAATCGCGTAGCAATTGTGGGTGCTCGCAATCTCATCGACGCATTGCCGCCAGAGCGGTTCTCGAAATCCTGGATCGTCACGATGGACACAGCCGAATGGAATGATGGTCAGCGGCGAGTTCGGGTTATCCAGTATGACTTCCGTGTCCAGTACTTTCATGTGTTGCCTGGTGGCTAGCCTCGCAGGTTAGATATATGCACGTATTTCGCCTCTAGCGTAAGTGGGCGGATTTGTCAAGGGCGCTTAACTCCCGCACAATCCCACGTAGGCCTGTTCAATGCTCGCCCCGAATCCGCCTTGAATCTCGCCGAATCGGTTGTGATAGATCGCAAAATGGCCGGTCGTATCCTCTAGGAAGTAGGCCCTGCCCCAAAACTGTTGCCCGTTATTCGCCACACACTCCCGCTGCCAGGTGCGCCAGAGATGGACCTGTCCCTTCTTGTCAGCACAGGTCCAGGCCTGGACGAGATAGTCCTGACCGCCCACTCGCATCACATCCGCTTTGAGCGCATCGCAGCCGGTGGAGAGGTTGAGAAACAGCGCGGCCATGATCGCGATCAAATCCATTAGGCTGCCGGTGGCTCCTGGTGCGCGGTCGGTTCGTCAGCCATGACGACCGGCTCCGGCTTATTATGATAGAAACCTTTAATGACTGATACCCATGACCCAATGAGGCCAGCCCACCAGACCGGGCTTTCAAGATCGACCCCTGCCTGCACATAGGTCAGCCCCGCAATGAGGCACGCGACCACTAGCCCGGCCACTGTGCTGCGTGTGTCTTTGCTCATCGTGCCTCCTCAATGGTCAAGTTCAAACATCGTTGCTGTTGCTTCCGCCGCACCACCAAATCCCATTGATTCTCGGCTGAGTTGTAGCATTGCACCACGGCAATCTTGAGCAGGTCGCTATGCTGCTTCTTCATGTCGGCCTGCGCAGCGAGGACGCTATCAATCCGCGTATTCAGGCCGGATGGAATCGTGACCACCACCACGGTTAGCAAAACGCCAGCGGCCCACATGATCCATTGGGTCGGCGTCGTGTCTTTGCCGGGGATGGTCATTTATCCACCTCCAGGTGCCCAGGGTCCCACCCCACTTTCACGGTGTAGTCAGCAGGCTCCACGCCGAACCGTCCACCCCATCGCCCGCCCAGCTTTTCCCAGTGCTCGCCCATCTCGCGGTAATGCTCGCCTTTATTGGATGGTTGGCCGTCTACCCACAAGATGATGTCTTGTGCGCATCGGTTGTTATGCGTACTCACATGCACCTTGCTGCGCCCATTGGCCCGCAAGAGTTCCTGGTACGTCACGCCCGTGGAGCAGTGCGGACACGCCAACTCATCCGTACTGCGCCAGGCATCCCCGAGTGTCCACGTCAAGCCCTGCGCTTTCATCCAGGCGAATTGATCGGCCAGCATGTGCGCGAACCGTTGCTGTCTGGCTGAGAGGCTCATTAGTTGTTACTCCCCGCCGAGACATAGGCCGTCGTTCCGTTCGGCGTGTAGACCGTATAGATGTCGGTATCGCCAGGCGTAAGGTTGGCACTGCCAGGGCAGATGAGATTCGCCCCGTCCACCAGTGTGGTGTTGCTGTTCGTGAAGCGAATCCGGTAGGACTCGCCGCGTTGCATGTTGTCGAATTGCGTGATGCTCGTCGCGCCGGTATTGCTCGCGATAAAATCATTCCCCATTGCTAGGCTCGGCGTGGTGTCCAGGTCGGTAAACGTGACCGGCCACCCAGGCGTAGCCGTGTTCGCCTCCACAAGATTCTCTGTTTTGAGCCGTTGCACGCTGGCCCCAATGGTGTTGGCGGACCAGATTGTGCGCCCGTTGCTCGCGTTGCCATCGGCGTAAATGTCCCGCAAGGTCATCAGCGAAATGGTCCCGCTGGAGGTGGCCCCGATCAGGGCATAAGACCCCGCGCTGGCTCCGGACCAATCAAACGCCGTTACGCCGTCCAGCGTGACACGGCTGATTGTGGCCCCTGCGGCCATCGAAAAATGAAAGCCCTGGTATTCCGTGTTATTCAGCGTCGTCGTCCGGCATGACACGGTGCGGATGCGCGACGTATCGGACGCTGAGACGTAGACCAGGCCCTGGATGCTGGCGCTGCCGGTTACGTTTTTGAAGCTCAGCCGTCCCGTCTCGATGGATTCCAACACTTCGGTGCCGAACGTGCTGAACAAGACGCCGTTCTCGCAGTCCTGAATGTCGGCGTTCGCCACACTCCAGGTGCCGTAGGCCACGGCTGAACCGCCCGCCCCATCACCCACGCACTTAATCGCTTGCGAGCCTGCCAGGTCGGCGTTGCGGACTCGCAGGGTTCCCTCAAACTTCATGTTCTTCACGCCGAAACAGTAGATAGCGTGGTCGCCTACGCTGTTCTGATCGGCGTCGATATTCAACATCGTGCCCATATTGACCCGATGCATGTAGAAGCAGCTGGCCGTCGAGGCCCCAGAGCCGGAAATCGTCGCTTTACAGTTCCGGTATTCGGCCACGTCAATCTTGTAGCTGGCCCCGCCGTCGCAATAGGGGCCGATGTTCCAGCCGGTGAACGTGCAATGCTCCACAATCAGCCGCGTCCCTGTGCTGCCTGCGCTCGCAAGATCCAGGTTGATGGCCTTCATGCTATGGTTCGACGCCAGCGGCGTTTCAACTTGCATGGTCAGGTGGCTCACGGTCAGGCTTTCCGTGGTGTCAATGCCATGCTGCAACGATGAGCCGGTGCCGGTCATGTTCAGGACCGTCACGCCTTCGCCATGCCCGCGCAGCGTGATCGGCTTGGTAAAAGTGAGCGTATCGGAGAAATCATAGGTGCCTGCGGGCAGGTCGATCACGCCGCCCGCCGCTGGCAAGGAATCGTGAGCCGCCTGGAGGGCGGCGGTACTGTCGCCTGTGCCGGTATAATCCGCGCCCCATTGGTCAGGAATGACGGCTGACAAGTTGGCCCCATCGAACGTGCCGGAGCCGGTGAACCGCTGGCGGCGGATGTCATCGACCAAGAAGGATGCCGCGTTGTAGGCCACGGTCACGCCGCTGGAAATCGCCAGCCCGCCCGCGCCCACAAAGAAAAATGTGATGTTATCCGTCACGGTGATATTGCCGGTCACGCTGATGGACTCGCTAATGAGCAGGCAGACTTTCGTGCTGCCGCCGATGGAACTGACGGCGCTGGACAGGCTGTTGCCGTACAGGGCAATGTTCTTGAAGTTGGCGGCATAGTGGTAAAGTTCTTGCTCCCACGCCACGGAACCGCCGCTATCCACGACTAGGTGGTCGTAGTTTCCTCCACCGGCTGGCACGTCATCAGGAACGAGCGTCGGTGTGCCAAGGGCCAATTGGTTGCCACTCCATCGGAGGTACTGCCCATCGCCAGGGGCGGGCAAGGTCAAGGCCGAGAATCCGCCAGAGTCGCCCACAGGCAGGACTGGCGCACGGTTCACCCGTTCGGTCAATTGCTGCACCAGGCGCGTCAGCTTATCAACGGACTCTTCCAAAGAGGCCGCAGGCAATGTGGCGGCGGCTTGGAAATCGTGGGTCTGCGTTTCAGGCTCTGCCCCTAACACGATGATGTCGGCAGACAGGGCCGGATAGTTGCCGGTCGTGAAGGTGATGGTTCCGCCCGATTCGTTGCCGACCCCGCTCACGGTGTAATGCGTGGTCAGCGTTTTCAGGTTCCCATCGACATACACGGCTAGGTCAGTATCGTTCAGGATCATGAACTGGTAGGAGAACGGCCCCGCTCCCCCGGTCCCGACAATGTCATGACGGCGCTGCGTGTTGGTGATCATCGGCTCAATCCTCCTGGTGCGGTTCCGGCAAAGGCTCCGGCTTTCTTGGTTTCTCGTTCACGCAGTTTCGCGTCAAGGTCCGCGTCCTCTTGCCGCAATTGGAACTTGGCAAGGTCGCGGTAGTTGTTCACCCACATTTTTAGTAACGTGATTTTCCCGCCGTCCGCAGGGTCGTCGGTGCCGTGGCGGTAGAGGTCAGAGGCAATCACTTCTTCGAGCTTCTCGCGCAGGCTTGGCATCCCTTGCGGATGCGCGGCCAAGATCTGGTAGCGGTCGTATTGCTTCGGCGTGAGCGGCACACGGTCAATCTGTTTCGAGGGCAAGGTGATCGGCGCTTGCAGCCGGTCGAGTTCCGCCGCCACCTTGTCATCCTTCATGGTCGAGCTATAGAACGGGCTCAACAGGTCAGGCCCTAACCCGCCTTCCAGCAGGACCGGCTCACCCCAGAGATTCCGGTGGGGCGGCAAGTCGGACGAGTAGCCAGGAATCTTGGCCTTGAAGGCATCCATGATGCTGTTGACTTCGCGCATCACAGGGTCAACATTCTTCGCCGTCTGCCCCAGCGCCGAGCTATAGGGGAGGATGGTGGGGAGTTCCTTTTCAAGGAAACTATTGACCTGCTTGACCTCTTGCGAAGTCACCGCGTTGAGCGTCCCGGCCAAGCCCTTCACGAACGTCTTTTGCGCCACGTTGCGGGAAATCGCCACGGTCAAGGCGCTCGCCAGCTTCGCCGCGTCCGCCTCAGACAGTTGCCCCATGATGTCTGCCGCATCAGCCGCCAGGCCGAAGAGGGAGCCTAGTGGTTCAATGCGGGCGTAGGAGATATATTCATTGCCGATCTTGAAGCTGTACGGCTTCCAGCCCGTTTGCATCTTGATTTGCCGCAGCGTCTTATCCTTCGGCCCGCCTCCGGTAATCAGGCCATTCGCGGCCAGCGTGCTCATATAGGCCATCGTCATGGAGCCAAGCCCGATCTTCGCCAGGGCTAAGGCGCGGCGTTCCCCGCCTGCGGCAATCTCTTCCCGTACCGCACGCGAGGCCAGGGCTAAGGGGGTCCGCTCACCGGCAAACTTGAAAATGTTGGTAGGGGTGCGCACGAAGGGCAGCACGATACGGCCAATCGGCGTTGACGCCAGCGCCTGCACCTTCTGGCCTGTTTCGCCTAAATCCCGCGTGAAGGTGGTATAGGCGGCAAATTCTTGCGCGGCCTCCTTGATCGACTCAGGCGGATTGTCAAGGATATTCTTTTCAATCTCTCGCGCCTTCTGCGCAGCGGCTTTGCCGGTCAGCGACATTTCGTTGATCTCGCGGAAGGCCTGCCGCTTCGCCAGGGCGCGGAGTTCGGCGCGGAAGGCGATGGCCTTGAAGAAGTCATCCCCCGCCATGAGGAATCGGCCAGGCAAGCGCACGGCTGCGCCGAGGAAATCCACGGCCCGCCCTGTCATGCCGGTCACTTCCAGCGCATCCGCCGTGATGGCCCTGCGCGGCATTTCGAGCTTAGCCTGTCCGAACTGTGGCTGTTCTTCCTTGAACGCTTTCCAGGCTAAGCGCCAGGCATCGCCCATTGATTCGACCACCCCGCCCAACATGGCGGCGGCTTCACCAGGGCGCACCGCTTTCGGGTTCAGCATGGAGGCCACGGCCCGTTCGGGAATGTTCCACGCCAGGGTTGCCGCGTTGCTGATAATGTTCGTGCTGTGCGTGATGGGGCCGGAGAGCAGGCCGTTGATCCAGACTTCCATCATCATATCGCCCCAGGTCGGCTTGACGGCCTCCTTCGCAAACTTCATCATGGCTTCTTCGTTTGGCAGATCCATGACCATCTGCGCGAGTTGCGCGGGCGATACCATGCCAGGTTGTGCCGCCCCGCCGCGTGCGCCTTCAAACCCACCCATGGCCGACTTCTCTTCCACGCCACGAAAGAATTTGTACATCTCCTGAATGTATTGGTCTTGGATCGAAAACTCAGGATCTTTGCCGTCCGGCTTCACGCCCGTTTTGAGCGTGGGATATTTCTGGTTGAACAGGCGGAACGTGCGCCCACCTTCAGCGAAGGTGCCAATGATGCGCGTGGTGGCGATGCCCGCCTCCGCAAAGGCTTGCGCGAACTCGTCAAAGGCTTGCGGGTCGGCTCGCTCAAGGTACGCCTTGGCGCTTGCCTTCATCTTGTCGGCAGAGGCCTTAAATACGTCCCTCGCGGCCACTTGAATTTCAGGGGCGAGAATGCTGCCTGGCTTCAGGTCGAGTAGGTCTTGAAGCGTAAAGCCTGATTCTCCAGCCAACTTCCGCACCGCCTCATCGGACAGCACCGGCCCGCGCCGTTGCTTGGTCAGTTCGTCCTTGAAGCCTTCTACCTTAATGGTGAAGTCAGACTTGGCCTGTTCGCGGCGGGAGATCGTGGCGAGGGCCTTAGGTGAAATCGGTTCTTCTGCGGCTCCACCGATGTTGACAGGTGGCACATCGGGCGGTTTGCCTGCGCCACCCCCACCCAGCGGCACCGAACCGCGTTCAGATTTGAGGATGTCGCCCGCCTTGCGAAACTCCTGAATGATCGCCTCTCTGTTCTTGGTCAGCCCTTCGACTGCCGCCTTGCCGACCATCTTCCCGCTTTTGTACATCGCGCCAACGGCAGGCAAGACCGCGATTGCCGTCTCGAATCCGGCCTGTAAATCGGTCGAGTCGTCGCTCGGCAACCCGCCCATAAATTCTACGAAGGCCTGTCCGACCGTCGCGGCGGCTTCCTCATCCATGCCAAGCGCAATCGCTGCCGTCTCGAATCCAGGTCGAGCCGCTTCCGCTAAGGCTTTGCCGCCTTTGCCCAGCGCCTTCATGCCCGCTTCGCCGCTCGCCACCTCTTGCATGTGGGCTGAGAATTGCTGCTTGACCGCCGCCACTTCCGGCGTGTCTACAGTGATGGTCTTGCGTTGAGGAATACTGTATTTCCCCAGATCCTCTTCAGATCGCTTACGAGCAGCTGCTTCAGCTTCCTGCATTGAATCGAAGGTTGGCATCTTGCGGCCAGTTTCAGGATCGACCATTCCATTTTTCTTGATGATAGCTACGGCTTCCTCGTCACTTACTTCTTTGCCTCCGTACATAGTAGGGATGTTTGTCCACTTGCCGTCAATTTGCAGTGTAGTCGTACGTTCCGTAGAAACGGAGCCGTCAGGGTTCTTGACGATTGGTCGTCCTTCATCAGTTTTTCCTATGATTTCGGTACCGAGTTCGCCCAGTCCTTTTTGCTCCGGTGGCAGCGTGGCGTCATGGGCCAGCGTGACAGGGGCTTGTGGTGGTGATGCTGGCTCAGGCTTCTCGGCATCCGGCTTGACGCCGACACCCACACCCATCCGCACATCCGCGCCCTCTTGCGTCGGCTCCATAAACAACATGCGGTTTTGCCAGTCCCGCATCGTCTGCCGCGTCTGCATATACCCCTGGTCGAGATCGTCAGCCATTACTCGTCACTCCCTTGGAACAGTGAAGATCCAAACTGCTGGATGCGCTCCATCATGGACGGCTGCGGCGGCACGTAGCTTTTGATGAACTGTTCGCGAAGCCGCATCCCGATGTCCTGCTGCGTCTGGTCGCGCATGGCCTTCGCCGCTGCTTTTGACAGCGCCCCAGACTGCACACCCGCCTCAATCCTCGCGTCGTCCAGCTTGAGCTTGTCGCCTTCCTGCATCCCGACTTCCTTACGCTGCTTCAGGATCGGCTCAAAAATCTTCAGCGTTTCCTCGCGGATCTGCCACGGGTTGGCGTTCGGGTCCTGCGCCAACCGTTTGTAGAAATACTCATCCGCGTTCTTCTTCGTTTCCTCTGAGAGCGCGTCAAACTTATCCATAATGCCTGTCGTTGTCAGCGCCGACATCACGTTTTTGTGCGCCCGCTGCACATCGTCGTTGTAGGATTTCTTCTCTTCGCTCTGTAAATGCCCTTGCGCCTCACTGATCTGTGACATGATCGCCTGCGCGTCCGTGGCCAGCATCTGCCCCGATGTCACTTGGTCAGTGAGATCGTTCTCAATGGCCGACAAGTCGCCGTCTCCGAACTTCGCCCGGTTGACTTGCTTCTGAAACTCAAACCGCGCTAGGCCGCTGGACTTTTTGAGCGCCGGATTATCGGCGTCCTGCTTGGCTAAATGCTCAGCCGTGGAACGGATCTTGTCGGCCTGCTCCACCGTTAAGCCTTGGTTCGCCATCATTTCCGGCAAGGCTTCCACTGCCTTTGGATCACGCTGCAAGACCTGCGAATAGAGCCCGCGATAGTTCTGTTCCTGCGTGGCTTTGATCGCCTCTTCGTGTGCCTTGTTCATCGCGTCACGTTGGCGCTGTGAGCGGTCCAGCGTGCCGTAGGCCATTTGTCGGTAGGTGTCCAGCTTGGTGGGGTCCATGCCTTCCGGCAAGTGCGCCCCCTTGGTCCGATAGTCGCTTTCCAATTGCAGGATCTTCGTGGGGTCCAATTGAGCAACGGTCTGCCAGTATTTATTGCCGACATCGGCCTGCCAATTCTGTTTCAGCTTCGCCACTTCGGTTGGCGGCAACAGCCCGTTCACCTTGGCGTTGTCGATTAGATCCAGCCCGCGCTGCATCGAATCTTCGCGCATGAGATTATGCGGGTCTGCGGCTTGCTTGCCGAGAATGTCTAGGGATGTAGACAGGTCGGCCTTGCCTTTATCGACCTTCAGCCCGAAGGTATAGTCCTTGAATTCAGCCGTCGCCTTATACGCATGAGGCCGCAAGTATTGCTCAACCAGTGCCTTGGCTTTCGGCCCATACGAATCCTCGGCGGTCTGAATGGCCTTATCAATCCGGTTCCGCAGTTGCAGTTGCACCGCGTCATCAGGCATGACCTCAATTTCTTCGTCGTCCTGGTTCCGGATCTTGGCCCGCCAGAGCGAGGGCGAGCGGTCCGTCTGCTTGCTCAGTTGGTCCTTGAGCCCGCGCACATCGTCGTCAATCCCCTGTTGCGCCTCTAACGCTAAGAGGTTGGCCCCTTGCTGCTGATTCAGTTCGTCCAGGTGCTTCGCTTCGGCCTCGCGTTGCCGTTCAGCGGCCAGGGCGCTATGCATCAGGAAGTTGGCCGACTGGCTCACGTTCATGAGCCCCGCCCCGACCTGCTGCGCCCCGCGCCCCATGTTGGATGGCGCGTTGATGCTGCCGACGTTGCCGGTGCTGATCGACCGTTGACTGACGGCTGTCGGTACTTTCGGCATTATTTCTTCCTTATGCTGGGGCCAAGGGCGCTGGTAGCGCCACCGGACAGGCCGGAGAGCATGGAGCCAATCGCGCCCATCGTGGCCTCACGTCTGGCAATCTTGGCCCCGTACCTGGTGAGTTGCGCTTGCCGGTCGGCCACGAACTTGCCTTGCCGCCCTGAAAATTCCGTCTTGAGCGCGTCGAGTTCGATCTGCCGCGCCGACTCCCTCGCCACGTCCAAGGCGCTGCCGGTATTCGTCACCAAGCCAGAGGCCGCCGTGATGTTCGTTTGTTCGGCCAGCAGCTTGTTGGTCGAGGTGTCGCGCAGAGCGAAGAGGCGAAGTTTCATGGTATCCACTTGTGGTCGATTGAAGATGAACGATTATAGGGCCCAACGTGGCCGGCATGTCATTCGTCTGCGGGCTCGATGGCGGCGATGAGCGGGTTGCCGTGCTCTGTCAAGACGTTGCGCAGGTTGTTGGCATTCAAACGCAGGTAAGACAGACGACCAGTCACAGCGTCAGGAAGGTACTTTCGCGCTTCCGCATCGAGCCGCTGCACGTCATTGCCCAGCTCGACGAGCGCGTCCAGACCAGGGAGGAGGTCGCGCAGATGCTGCGGCAGTTCACGCAGGCGTGCTTCGATCTCGGCGAGCTGCTCAATACGGCGGTTCGAAGCGAGGGCGATTTCTTTGTAGTCGATGTTCATGGTGTGTTCCCCTTGATGAGTGTGATGATTCGTTCCGAGGCCGGACCCAGGGCGGAGCGTAGAGGGCGCCCAGCATGCGCCCGTCATTTCAGTGCCTCGATGATGTCCCACCCCAGCTCGACGGAGCGGTCTTCGACTTTGCGCGGGTCGGCGCCTGCAAGTTCATCAGGGCTCCAAACGATCACGGCGTAGCCGCGAGAGTGCAGCGCATTGAGCGCTTGTTGTTCTTCGAGG
>OFRB01000334.1_pt1 | contig 11526 bp, 35 predicted proteins | sample 1543021 | NCBI WGS metagenome assembly OFRB01 (sample SAMN07774230, study PRJEB24372) | wastewater metagenome | isolation source: Exp Tend CN 0WW | collected 2016-02
TGCTTATATTTTATACTTGTCATATTATTACAATCTAATTTTATACCCTAATTTCATTAATGCCCTATCCTCTGACCTTATTTTAGTCACAGGGTTATAATCCTCACCCTGATACCCTAAATGCACAGATAGGTCTTTATATACCCTTAATCCCAAACCAAAGCTATTTTCAAGAAATGAAGCATTATCCTGCTTTGGAACCTTGCCGAATATATCCGATTGAATGAATACAAACATGGCGCCCTTAAGATTCAGGTTCACATTCACTCTTACCCCTACCCGATTAGCTGATCCGTAGTTCTTATACAAAAGTCCTGCATGAAAGGAATCATCCTGAAAGTTGGTAAAGCCTATCATTCCTGCATAGCTTTGACTTTTAAAATCGGTTGTGCCTATTTCGGTGAGGAATGAGGTATGGGTTTGGGCTTTTGCATCCATGCACATACCTATAAGTGAAGCTATAATCAGGATTAATAAGTATTTATGTAATTGTTTTTCTTTCATGGCTCATTATTTACAAATACATTCTTCTTTACGTGGTACTGACATCCAGACTATAAAAACGTCTGGCAAAGGTTTTTTGTTAATGTCAAGATAGGTCGATCTTGGTAACGAATTATAAGCGATTCTTGGAGTAACCGAATAGCCTTTCCTTTGCATTGGTGCCGCTGATACGCCATAACCATCGCTATTCATCATAACCTTTAAAGTAGTGAGCATATAGACTGCAACGGTATCGGATTGGTGCGGATTCCATAGTATGTTGTTATCATTACTTTCTGATAAGTATTGTCCGATACTTGGCTTTAATTCAAGTGTTGTTGCGCCTTTAGGTACGCTTTGTCCGTAACTGCATAAGGGCAGTAGGAGGGTTAGGATTAGGGTTTTCATGGTTTATCTGATTTAAAAACTAAGTCATCGACTAAAACGGCACACTTTTCTCCATCCTGAAAATGGATATACCACTCTGATACTTCGGGATGCTCTGTATTTTTATGAAGTATGCCGTATATTTTACTGCCATTTTCATCATGAACATGCACAAGTTCGTTTTCTGTAAAGTCTGCTTTCATGTTAATCTAAGTTTATGGGGGTGTTGTCGATAATATCCTCAATGTCTGGATTAAGACCCTCAAAGTCTTTTAGCTTTTCATTCATTAATCGCTTGACTTCTTTGATATGATTCTCGATCTGGATTCGGGCGTAATCATCAGCATATTCTTGTATTACATCCCAATAATGCTTAGGAACAGGGCAATCGAAATAGTCCTTTGTCGGGTATTTCTTTAGCATGAATTGTCTTACTTTGTCCGCTTTCATAATTATTATTTAGGGGTTAAAATCCTTTCATTTCAAATCCGCATTTAAAGCAATGCTCATTGGTTAATAACTCCTCTTTTGTATATTCTGTTTTACATTGAGGACATGATTGTTTAGGGGATTGGGGCTTAATCACTATTTTTGAGATAGATATTCCGTCTCCGTACCCATCCATTGCTCCGATTATCGACAATTCACCATTGACTATTTTTATGCCAGCCATTAATTTACCATCAAAGTCGATAGTCCACTCCCTCTCCGCTTTCAGCCTTTCGTTTTCGGATTCAGACGATAATATAAAGTCCATTAACTCCTCTGATTTGGTAGTATAGGTATCACCTTTCTCATTTGTCAATACCAATTTATCCATATCAACCCATTCAGTTTTTAGGGTTATTATTGCGTGTTTGTTTTCTTCCTTTGTCATATCCTTTTAAGTACTAAGTGAATTTTATTATTGTCTATCCCATTAGCTTCAAGCAGGGAGAGGTAGGATTCTTGAACGGTGTGAAAAAACTTTAAGGCAACCAATCTTGTGGGTTTAAAATTGTAATCTGGGTAAACGGATAATCCTATACATTTCGGGCATATCTCCTTCATCTGTTCCTCACTCAATTCTGTGGACTTGCCGAGGATTTGGTAGCCTTCTTTTGGGAGTACACATAACTCATAATTATCTTCATCATCCGATATTCTAAGGCTTCTTAATGTTCCATCCATGTGGTGTTTTAAACTCCATGCTTTCGCATCCTCTGGCACTTCAACAAGAAGTATCGTGATGCCGTTTGTTTGGATTTCTTTCATACTGCTTTAATTGTTACGGATGCCGATTCAACACCAACCTGATTTCCTTTTTTATCTCCAAAAGCAATAAATGTTTGCAATGGAATATCGGTTTCTTTATACAAAACCAATTCAGCTTTGTCTTTGACATAATTAGCAATAGCCGTATTTATGTCATTCCATGTTAGTTCAAAAGTTACTTTTTTCATATCCTTTCATTTATCCCATTAGTAGGGAGGGTTAGTGACTAATTTTCTTTATAGCTTCCTCTAATTGTGGTATCCGTTCATTTGCCAAATCCAATTGATATAAAAATGCTTGCCTTCCTGCTTCATTGTAGCAGCCTATCATACCATTTGCAATCGCTAAACCTTGCTCTTGTGCTATGAGTTCATTTCTTAATGCGATTTCAAGTAGTTCCAATGCGTAGTTGTTCATTTCTTTCTATTTAGGTTAGGGGGAGAGGGTTACCACTCATTCATTTTAATGACAATTATCCTTTCTTCATTCATAGATGATTCTCCAACTATTTCATGTTTATCTTTTTCAAGATAATACCCTATTTGTATGGGTTCAATAACACTTGATTCTCTGCCTTGATTGTGAGAATATCTTAAACAACCAACATTATTTATAAAAATCTCAGTTGCTTCATTAGGTACTTTTACTAAAATAAATTTTTCCATTTCCTTTGTTTTAATCCCCTTTAATAAAGCCCGCTTTTACACGGGCTTTCTCTCGTTGTGGCGGAGTATCTTCTACTAAATCTATCAAGTCCCTACAATTACGCTCTATGCAGGCTTGTCGGCATTCACCTTTTGCATAGCCATCTTATCCTAAATGATAGATTCAATACCCCTATTCGGTTCTGTTTTAATCCCCTATTATTGAAGGGGGTGGTTGTTTACTTTTTACTGCATCCCAATTCTGTCCTATTAACTCCCATAGTTCATCTTCGAGTTGACTTTTATCTTGAATGTTTTTCTCTACGTTTATAAAGGCTCGTTTACTTGCCCCTCTTAGCTTTTCTAAGCATGACTGAAACAATCCTGCCCTACTATCATTAAGTGCCTTCATTTCGACTAATACTACGTCTAAAGACTTAATTAATTGGTCACTATGAAGATACGATAGTATGAGTGCGTTTTCAAGTGGTGTGAGTTCTTTCATGTTCTTATTCTTAGTCCTAATGTGTATTGTTCTTCTGCACTTAAATCATGTGTTACATCGTGGCAATTCCTACAAGTCTGAATCCAAGTGGTCGTATCATTATAGTATTTACGTTTGTTTGAGCCTATGCCTTTGTGGTGAATATCGGTTGCTATTTTAGTGCAGTTATTGAATCGTATTCCACAGTAAGGTTTGTCTTTTAAAAATTGTTCCTTTAAAATAGTGTATGCGGTATTAATTTTCTTTTGTTTCTCACCAACTTTCGGAATAACGTATTTCTTTACCTCTCTCGCTTTATTTAAGCCGTTCTCAGACACTTTCTCTTTATTCTGATAGTTGTACTTCATAGCACAGTTTTTACATAGTGGAGGTGAAGATTTAAAGAGTGTTCCTACGTAATCGCAATTAGGATTAGAACAAGATTTAACTTTCATAACACAAATCTCTTATTAGTTTCAAAACTCTTTTCTATTCCTTGCCTATTCTTAATAACAAACTCTCTTGTATATCCTTCTCCTAAGTGATAGATAACTTGTCCTTCGGGGTTGTCAAAACAAAATGAACCTCTTGTATCTAACTCGTTTCTTATTGCATCAGATAAAGTGTAGTCCTTGTTTAGTCTTGCTTGTTCTCTAAGGTCTGTTAGTTCGTCTGTTAGTGTGTGTTTCATGGCATTTTTAATCTGTCAACATTTCAGCAAGTAGTCTATATCTACCTGTCAAGTCAATAGAACTTAACATTTCATCGGCATACTGATATTTTGCTCCAAATAATTCTTTTCTAAAACCCTGTTCTAAAGAAACAACACCGATTATATATGCGGTCATATCTTTTTCTATCAGAATCTTGCACCTATTGACAATATTCCATGCCTGTTCATTATTACACCCTAATATTTCTTTAATTAAGATATAACCCTTTTGAACTCTATTGGGTGGGACTGGTTGCCCCATTGCATTAAATCCTGACTCTTTCATTTTGATATAGTGTTTTAAGTGTGTTTCATTTGATATGTAAATGTAAGTAGTTTATTACACTTATGCAAATTTATTTTAATTTAATTTTTCGTTTAGAGTAAAGAATCCTCTATATCCCTGCAAGGGGATTTATCGAGTTAATATCTTTAAGATCCATAACTCAATCGAGCCGTTCATTTTCCCCAATATCCCATGAATACTCCACCGTATTCTATTGGCAATACATATCGTTTCTCTCTCACTTGCAGGTCGGTAGTTGATAGGATAATCATTGCCACCACTTTGTTTGATATGTCAGAATGTTCGACTACTTGTTTTTGATTAGGGCTTTGGATGTTCCCTTTCCTGTTCAAGTTTAAACAACAGGACAATAAACCGTATCGTTGAAAAAAGCCGTGAGAGAAGAATTTTCGCTGATACAGTAAATTGCCTGTATATTTTTAAGAAGTATTTATGCTAAGTCTGCTTCTCACGGCTTCGATAACAAAGTAAAGGTAAAAACTATTTTTCATAATTACAATAGTGAAATTTCTATTGATGTTCGTGGCTTGTCACTATACTGTTTAATAATCCACAAGTCAGCTATAACGCTATCGTCTTTCCAATAAATCTTATTCATGGAATCTAAAACGAATTTGGCTAAGTTATCTGCATCTGGTTTACTTGTATGCCATAGTGGTGCGTTGTCTTTCATTACGTGGCTATTTTTACCTGTTCTAAAGTGACTTTTTGGTCGTGTAAAGTAAAACCTTATTGCTACTGCTAAAGGCTCTGTAAACGGCTCTTTTGGTGCTTCACGTTGAACTATGCTAAGGAAATCTCCTTTGTCTGCTGAACTTGGGTCATATTGTCTGACAAATCCACCCATTTTTACGTGCCTATGCCTTTTCTGTGCTTTCGGTTCGCCTAAGATTGTTAATAGTATCTTATCCATTATTTTTTATTTATAGGGTTTTGTGCTATTTCAGCTATTCTAAGTGTATAGTCAAGCATATACTTCATTGTTTCTTCTTTAGTGGAAATGCCTTCTGCAAAATCGTTTAGGCATCCCTCTATGTATCTTTCTGCATCCTGAACGGTATAGATGTTTTCGGTGAGCATCATTCTTGAATTAGTTTAATGCTACTCACTTCTTCTCCTAAACTCTGCAATCCTTTGTTCAATGCTTTTAGCCGTTGTTCTGAACAAGGTCTACCATGAATCAACTGTGCTATTATACCGTAGGGTATTCCTGACCGTTCTTCAATTAAAGCGTGGTTTAGCTTATACTTTGTAAAGGCTTCTTTTAATGTCATTTTCATATTAATTTTTCTATGTTTCTTACTTTCTGTGCAAACTTAAATCCTGTTGCCATTAAGTCGTCTACTGTTTCTACTGCGTTAATAACTGTGGAGTGGTCACGATTACCGAACATTGCTCCGATATTTTTTAGCGATAGTTTTGTGTACTTCCTAATCATCCACATACATATCATTCTCGGCTCAACTAAAGTTCTCTTTCTACATTTGGTAGTTAAATCAAAGTATTCAACTCCAAAGTATTCGCAGACCATATTAACAATTATCCGTTGCCTTTCCTCACCTTGAATATTTTTAGACTTAACTATCCATGTTCTTAACTGAACAGGGGTTAATCCTACTGCTATATATGGTGTCATAATTTATTTTTAAGTGATTCAATATATTCTAAATGAGATTCTCTTGTGTCAAGTAAAACTCCATCTAAAGTTCGGTACATCATTCTTTCTTGGTCGTATATCATGTATCTATGTGCCTTGTTGTGGTCTAATACCGATAGTTCAATAATATCTTTCCAATGTTCTTTGTTGTATGACCAATGGTGTCTGTGATTGCCTTTAGTTATTTCTATGCGTTGAGATGAATTTTTAGCCAAATATTTTTCAGGATATTTACTTCTATTGTTACTAATAGCTTCTTTTTTCATATCGTGAGTAGGTTTATGGACATCTCTGTACCCTAATCTGTGGTATTTATCTCTGTGCCTTTGTTTTTCCTTCTCTCTTAACTCAGGGTCTTTATTTATTCTTTCAAGTCGCTCTTTAGTTTTAATTTTAGTACAATCTATACACCTATTTTGATAACCGTCTGCCATCCCTTTGTTAGTATAGAAATCCTTTAATTCTTTTTCAGAAAGGCAAATGTTGCATACTTTTTTCATATCTATATATTTAGTTTACAAAGCAAATATACAACATTTATTATTTAAAAGGTAATTTTATTTTACTACCTTTCAAAACGGAAGGTCATCCGAGTCATCAGGTGAAGAATTAACATCGGCAGGTTTCGGTTGTGATACACTACCATCTTCCTTAGAAATTTTCCACGCTACCAAAGTATTAAAATAGGCAGTTTTGCCCATTTTGTCTACCCAACTTCTCCCCCTTAAATTAAACGCTACATCTACACTATCTCCTACCTTGTAGTTATCTAAGATAGATACTTTGTCGTTTACTACTTCGAGTTTAATGTACTCAGGATATTTTTCATTTTCGGCATACTCTACGACAAATTCTCTTTTTTTGAATTTCTCTGATACTTCTTGTGTTGCAAAAATTTCTACTAATTTTCCTTGAATGTTCATGTTATTTGATTTTATAAAGTTGATTAATTTGTCTTGTTACGTTCTTTACTCTAAGATTAAAACCTAAGTCCGATAAGGGTTTCCTAAGTTCTTCTGCTTTTACGCCATTTGGATGATTAATAACCTCTCCATTTGGTCTTACTGTTCTCTGTATTGATATTGCCATAGTTTTAGTTTTAGGTTGTTAATTCGTCTAATGTTTTACTGCATTTGCAGCATTTTGCTTCACCCTTGTATTCAAAAATATCTTTACATTCAAATCTGTGATTGCAAGGGAATAAGTATTCGATTAAACTATTTATCCATTTCATAATTTAGTAGTTAATTTAATATACTCCTTAATACTTATTTTTTGTTGTATTGACGCTACTTTATAGCGTCAAGCCACAAGTTATATGCTATGCTGTGCGACAGCATCCAAAGCTATATTCCTTGCTGTTTCATACCAACTTTGCAACTCACGTTCATTGTATGGTGTTGGACTATTTACAATTTGATTTAAAACAGCCAATAAGTTTGGTGCATCTGCTATTAATTTTGCATTTGCAATAGCTTCAACATCTTCTATTGGTTCAAATGTAATGTCTTTATAATTCTTAACAACGTGAACAGTTGCAACGCTTCTATAAGTGTCATCAATGAATATTTTATTACCCCTTACATTCCAATTACCTTTTGTATGTGCCATAATTTATTAATTTAAGAAGCACAGCTTATAACAGCACATTGCCAAAAGTGGCGTTTTAGTGCTAATATCAACTGTTGTTCTTCGGTTTAACATTTGTTTTTAATTGAAAGTTAGTGCTTCGTATTCGCCACCTTCGGCAATCTGCATCACGTTATCTAATCAATATTATCATAACAAGCCTGATACCCACCATTAAGTCGGATATAGTCGTAGCCACTCATTTCAACTTCATCGTTATCTGGGTCTGTAAAGTGTCCTGATAAGACTTTTATTCCTTCGTAGTGGTTTTCAAGATGCCACCTTGCATCTGTTAGTATCTCTACTACATCGTTATCTTCGTTATACCATTCCAAAGTATTTGTTTCTTCCTCATACTGTGCGTTTGGAAATTGGTCTTTAAATTTTTCTAATTCTGTCATAGTTCATTTTTTTCGTTATATTTAATAAATGCTTCTTGGCAATCTTCCAATAGCTTTGTGAAACGTGGTCGGGTTAAATATCGCAACCATGTTAAACTGCAATCAAGTTTGCGATTATAGTTTACATATAGCATATCATTAGTGGGGTCTATTGAGCAACCTACGTCTATTAGTAAATCTATACGCTTGTTTAATCTCTCTTGTAGGGTCATTTTACTTTATTTGTAAATTTTTCTTCTCTAAAATACTAACACCTTTAATTTTCTTGCCTGAATCTATATGTGCTTTAAGTTTAGCTTTGTCAACTACCGTATTTATTTTAACGATTTGAAATTGTTTAGGTATTTTAGTGCCCTCTGCAATAATCAACTGTTTTGATGAACGGAATGAAAGTTTAAGATTGTTTCGGTCTATGTTATCTATACCGAACCGTTTCATGGCTTCTGACACACGATTATGCAACTGCTCTTGTAATTTAACCTTGGATGATTTTAGTGCTTGTAAACGGCTTATTTCAGCGTCTATTTGTGCGGTATCTACATCAATTTGTTTAGATAGATAACAATAACTTGTAGCCTTTGACTCTAACTGTTCTTTTGTTATGTCAAGTTGTGCTGATAGTTCTGGTGTTAATTCTCCGCCTAAGTCCTCAATCCTATCCATCAGTTCGATATACTCTGCCTGAATATTATATATAGATTTTTTAGCAACAACTACCTGTGGAAATTGTTCTTTTTGTTGTTCTTCTAAGAACAGTTCTTTCATTTTTCCCATTATTCAGTTTTTTTAAGGTTTTCAATTTCTTCTTCTAAGTCAGCAATTTGATTATCTCTTTCAGTTAGATTGTTTTGTAATTCATCAACTTGGTCTGTTAAATCGTCAACCTGTTTTTCTAAGGAATCAATCTCATTAACTAATGAATCAATACAGTCTTTTGCTCCTGTTTCTAATCTCCAATTTTTCATGTTATTTCTTAGCTAATAATTCTTTCTTTCTTGTTGCTACTGCATCAGTAAACTTTTTAACTGTCTGCAAGTCTTTGTTGTCTTCCCATATAACTTTCAATTCTTCTTGTGTCTTTGCATCTAAGATAGACTGTGCTATTCCACTTGGTAATTCAGGGTTCGTTCTGTTCTGCATATTGGCTACTTTCTCATTAACATCGGGTTCTTTGACTAAGGTGGGTTGTTTAGGTGCGTTAAGGTTATTAACATACTCTGTTAAGTCCCAAATCTTTTTGCCTTGTTCATCAATACAATCAGGATAACGCTTAAATACCTTATCTCCTTCTGTTTTATCTGAATCAGCCTTAATCCCATTGGTAGGTACATACTGAATCTTCATATCATACAAGAATCTACCTACTCCCCAGTTTACTCCTGCTCTTTTTGCTGCATCACTCGCTCTGCCTTTCTCTGCATCCTGATTGCTTTCAACTCCACAATCACTTCTCCATTGTGTTGTACCATCGGGCATATTAATACCGATACTGCAAAATAAGTTACCTGCAATTTCTTCGTACTTCTTCTGCCAACCATAGGTACAATGAGTATCAAGGACATCCATTAAATCCCTTTGGTCGATATAAGCCATTACAGTTGCAACAGGCTTATTCTTAGAGAATGATTGCACTCTCCATTGATGCGGTATTGGCTTTTTTAATAGTGGCAATAGTTTCTGTAAGTATTCTGTGTTTGTTTCCATTGTGTGTTTATATTTTTTCTATTTCTTCTACTTCAATTAATTCATTGTCTTGGTAAGTTGCATCCCCTACGTATTCGTTACATTCTTTATCTACGCCCTGTACTACCCATTGTGTGCAACCTGAGCCATGATTATCAACAAGTACTATCTTATCCCAATCAATTTCTACCTCTGTGTTGTTAATAGTGTGTTTCATGTTACTTACCTCCTAATTGTATGCTTATCGCTTCCATAGCTGACTCATAACGCTCTAAAAACTCTTTCAGGCTTACTTCATCGGGTTGATTGCCTAACTCGTCTTTAACGGCTCTATTTAAAGCGTGTGTTACTTGACTGTAATATCCTATCTGTGTTTCAGTAGGCTTACCAAAGTTTACAGAATTTTTATCCTGATTAGAACTGTGCCTGATTAAAGTATATTGACTTCCATCTGCATCCAATGAATACTTTGTGTCTGATATTGTGAAATTTATTCTCATGTTGTTTAGTTTATGTTTACTATGTTGTCAATTACAAACCTCTTAAAATCACTAAAGTTTTCTTGAACTAATTCTGCATTACATATAGAAGCCGTAAAAAGTCCTTTGTATTTAGGGTTAAATTTTACATAGGGTAACTTTTTTGATTTTAAAAAGTCTGCCGTTATCTCTGAAACCGTTCTTGTATTAACCACCAATCCCTGACTTCTTAGCCAACACTCAATTCCGTAACAAGCATTTGTCTTTCTCTGTAAATTACTCATATTGTGTATGGTTTAATTTTTAAAAGTTCTTTATCAGGATATAAACTACCTTGCATCTTAAACTGTTTCAACTCTACCTGACATCCTGAATAGTACATGGGCTTAGTTAAAATCCTACCATTGTAAGTAACAACAAAGTGAGTATGTTTTACTTTAGGTTTATCTGAGGTGCTATATACTCTCTTGTAGTGTAAAGTTTGATATTCTGAATATGGTTTCTTTACTTCCATGACTTAGTATCTAGTTTACCCATATTATCCCATCGTTTTCGCTCCTTTTCAGCATCATCTTCCCGACGTTGAAAGTCTTCTGATTCTTTTTTAACCTCAGCCCTAGTTTTATAGTTACCACCTTTATATCTTCCTAGTCCTGAACCGAAAGATTTTATATATGCTCCGTATGCCATGATTTAATTGTTTAATATTTCTTGTGACTTCTTTTGCCAAAATGTGATTAACCTAATTTGATTGTCGTCTTTCTTACCATTCCAATAGGCATCTAATACCCTATTTAGGTTAAATAGAATATCTTCTAGTTTTTGCTCCCTTGCGGTTTTCATATTACTTACCTCCTATTGATTAAATCTGACTTGTTAAGTGAGTTAAAGCATATTCTGCTACCTGCATCTTTAGCTTATATTCTGCTAAATGCTTTTCGTGGTAGTCTATATTCCATTGTAAGTCTTTAATATCTTTGAGCAACTGCTCTTTAAGATTTTCGGTTGTTGTAGTGTCGTTTGTTTTCATTGTGTTTAGTTTATGGGTTTAATAGAGGATAATAAAATACCTCTTTCATTATATAATTCAACCAATATGCAACCTTTATTCAGGTAGTCATACATTGCTTTTGTTGCAGTTTCGTAACGTCTTTTCAATGGCTTTTTATCTTGAAAGTGTATCAATGCAAAGTTTTTCATCTTGCTTAGTTTAAATTATCAAAATCAATTACCTGACCGCTATTCAACTGTTCTACAATCCGTTCTGCTTTCTTAACAGGCAGATAGTTTTCAGTTCCATAAATAACTTCTTCTCTTTCATCCTCTACTCTTACTATAAGAGCATCAGGGTTTAGTCTTACTTTGTAGTGTGTTGTCATTTTATTTAAAATTTAAGTTTATATTAG
>OFRB01000335.1_pt1 | contig 11508 bp, 14 predicted proteins | sample 1543021 | NCBI WGS metagenome assembly OFRB01 (sample SAMN07774230, study PRJEB24372) | wastewater metagenome | isolation source: Exp Tend CN 0WW | collected 2016-02
GCCCACCGGAGCAGGGAGGGTTCCCTCCCTCGGTGGGCCACGCAAAGCCACCGGGAGGGGTTGTCCCTCTCTGTCGGCCAGCGGCGCGACCGCGAAGAGTATTGGGCCTGGGAGGCCGATCCGTTGCTGGGCTGGACCATCAACGTTCGACCGTGAAAACAAGCTCCAAATTTCACAAGGCGCTTCGATCGAAGCGGAAGGTTTTACCCTTGATCAAGCTGATGGACCCCGGGTCTAGCCCCCCTGACACGGGGGCTCTCCCAGTTGGCATACGCATCGCCCGCTTCGACGCGGACTGCTGGCTGGTTACGGGGCTGGGCGTGCAGGTGGCTGGGCCTGGCAGGTTCGACCGCCTGCTTCGTGAAAACCCATTCACCCTGAGACCCGACCCCGTTTGGGCTTCCGGCCCGGCCCACGAGTACGTCGACGCCAGGTTGGGTAACCGCACCTCGCTGACCTTCGAAGGGGCTCTTCGGAGAGGGGACAGCCTCATCCTTACCCACTCCCCTGGTGCAGACCACTGCCCCCAAGACTACTGGTCGGAGCTCCCCTTGGCGGTCTCAGCCCCGTCCTGCGAGTTGAGCCGGACCTTCGTGCACAACCCCCACAACAGGTGCGTGACCGCTGTGCACGGTATCCTCCTAAGAAAAAGGGTCCTGACCGTTGCACTGGGCTTGTACTCCTTGGGTACCCAACCGTTCGTGTTTCAGACGCCCGCCGGCGGGTGCACCCTTCGGTTCTACTTGCAGGACGGCAGTTTCACGGAGACCCATCGAGGACGAGCTCCCCGTTGCGGGGGAGCCCGGTGCCGGTTGCTGCTCGGGGTGCGCTCCCAAGGTTGAAATCCGGGAGCTGAAGGCCATCCTCCAGCGGGCTCTCCCCCTACTCAAAACCCTCACCCGCCCAGCTAGGATCCCCCACCCAGCCTCCCAGGCCCTCATCCAGGAGATCGAGAAGAAGCTGAAGGTCTGAGTGAATACGGAAAGCGCCAAGTTTCCCCATGGAAAGGCCATGGAATGTCCGTGAAAACTTCACACCAACCCCAATCGGTGATTTTCCATGATTGAAGACGACCCGAAACTACTGAAAGCAGGGCTCCTGGCAGCAAGGGCCGCCATCCAACGTGAGCTCGATCGGCTGCCCAAGGAGGCAGACGAGGTGCAGGTGCCCAAGGGGAGCATCATCGACGAGCTCATCCGGGCCTGCGAAGGCAACCGGGGCCCCATCGATAGCGTGTCACTGCTCGGCCACTTCGTGTACTCGAGGCGGCTCGAGCTCACCATCAACACCAAGGCGACCAAGCGGAAGAGTCCCCGTCGCCTGTTTCGCGTCTCGATCCGCACGTACCATGGCGTTCGGCACTCCGTGGAGGGGACGGACTTGGTTCAGCTTATCGGGGAACTCATCGGGAAGACCGAGGACGCTATTTTCACCAGGAAGAAGGAAGGCCCGTGACTGCTGCCAAGGGTCAGACCCTGGTGTTCACGGAGCGCGGCAACATCGAGCGTTGGCGCAATGGCAAGCGCGGGCGCAAGGGCTCCTTCAAGTGGTTCGTCGGCTACAGCGAGACAACATCGGAAGGGGGCGTTACGAGCCCCTGGATGACGCGGGCAGAGTGCCGCACCGTGGCCGAGTCACGCGGCATGACTGCTGTGTTCAAGAAGAAGGAGACCCCATGACGCTCGAAGTCGTTGTTCTCGAACCCGGTCAACTCTCGGGGCTCCGCAGCAAGCCGGGGCACCACAGCACACTGCACAGCGTCATCCTCTGGGACGGGCATTCCCCCAGCTACTTGCTGGGTCAGTACAAGGGGCAAATCGAAGCAGAGCGCATGGCCGTGGAGTGGGGGAAGAGGTTCAAGTGCACCGTGTGCCTCATCGGTTCCGTGGCCCAACTGAGCTTCAAGCTCGGGAAGCCGTTCAAGTTCGGGGCACCTACTCCACAAATGAAGGAGCAGGAGCAGCTCCGGCCGGCACCCAAGAAGCGAAGGAAAGAAGGAGCCAACACTCTCGCTGCTGCAATCGACGCGGTGACTCAAGCTGCCAAGGTGGCGGACTTGTCCACTGCGGTCCACGTGTCTTCCGATGCACGGCAGGCGCGCGCGATCGAGATGGTGGGCTTCCTCTTCTCCGATCTGGAGGACGCCAAACGTGAAGCTGAAGTGGCTCTGAAGAAGACCAAGCGGAAGCTTCGACAAACACGCGCAGCGCTTCAGGAGCTCGAAGATGTCGCCGACGCCGTGAGCCGGAACACGATTCGAACTGAGGGGGACGAGCCGTACCTCGTGACCCGTCAGTACATCGACGCGCTGGACAGGGTCCTGAACGGGCGAGTCGTGGCACTGCTGGAAGAAGGCGGGGGGTAGTGGCCAAACTGTGGCGCTGTGATGAACATGCCGACCCGTGAGACATCATGGCCTTCAAGAGGCGTCCCACAGTCGAGCACCAAGTGGAGTACTTCGGGCTGTTCCCCGATGAGGATCTCTCCTGCGATCTGTGTGGCCTGGTTGATCCCTCGCCCGACGGCTGCTTGTGTACTGTGATTGGCCATCACATTGCGTACCGTCAGAACAGGCTCGACCGGGCCCGGCGGGCGACCTTCCTCGGCCACCTCAGTGACATACGTGCCTCCCAGGGCATGGGGTTCCACTGGGGTGAGGCCCGGCGAGCTCGGGGCATCTCTCCCCGAGGTAGTCCACGTGAGTTGCTCAAGTTCATCTACGGGACACTCGACCGCCCCGCGAAGAAAGTGAAGCCCCTCAGGCAGTACTGACCGTGCGCATCCACGGGGTGCGCTCCGGGATAAGAGGGTTGGAGGAACTATGAACTCAGCCAGTCCAAAAAAGAAGCGCACTCCGAAGTCGAAGTCGAAGGAGCCTGGGCCCACGCGACTCAAAATCATTGTGGTAGGCCCTTCGGACTTGCCCAAGTCTGAACGGAAGGGAGGGTACGCAGTCATTCTTGGTGACTGCGTGCACCCTGGTCTCATCTTGGGTCGGTCCGTAGACCGTGAAAAGGCCAACAAGGCCGCTACCGAATGGTGCCGTCGGTACGGGCTTGGTCTTCCTTTCTTGATGTCGGACGACGATGTCCTGGCACAGAAGTTTCTCAACGCCCTAAAAGGTGACCGCTCGGAGACTCCGAAGACTCATGAGCAGCAAGTGCGAGGCACCCCTAATGCAGTGCGGAGGTACCGTCCCGATCTGCACCGGACACTTAGTTCTGCTCGCCTTGCGATGTCCGAGGCGTCCACCGCAATCAGCAAAGGAGCTGCGAAGCTCGAGGCGTTGGAGGGGCACTACGTGGAGCTGCTCCAGATCGTAACTCGGCTGGTATCCGCCACCCGTACTTACGCGGCAGCGTACGACGAGTGCTCCGCGAAGGACCTTCCGCCGAAGTCTGCCCCGACACTCAACCCCGACCTCGACGATGCCGATGATGGTGGTGAGTCCGGGTTCCCATTCTTCATCGAATACCACCTAGGCATGTTCGACCACTGGTTCGAATCACTCGAACCCGAATTTCGAATGGGATTCACGACTGCAGAGAAAGAGGAAGAAGCATGAACATCGAAGACAAGGTGCCGCCGTGGCACGCGAACGTGACAGTACCCACCCACGTGCCATACGCCGCCACGATGTACGTCCACAAGTTGGCCCCTGGACCCAACGGCGTGACGTGGAAGATGCTCCCCGCCACGGTCAGGGACTTGATCGCTGCGTGCCGGAAGTTGGGCCTCTCCGTCTCGGAGATCAAAGCGGCGGAGGTCGAGCTCCGTGAGGTTGGGCATGGAGATCGGGCTCGCCCCAGCCTTGACGACATCGCGAAGGCCGAAGAGTACAGGAGCTCGAGCGATGAGGGTCGGGAGCCTTCGGAAGATGAGTTCGTACCCTGCACTCCGCGCGTGCAGGCCTACTACATGGAGAGGGCGAACGCGGACGCCGCTCGCATAAAGGAGCTCGCGGGGGAGGTCGAACGCCTCACGAGCATCAACGCAGGCCTTCGCGTTGAGATGGAGGAGTTTCGTACGCGGAACAAAATGCTGCTCGAGCAGGTACACGAGCACCAGTCGGAGCTCGAGCTTCTGCTCAAAAAGGAGAACGATCTCGAGCGGGCCAAGAAGCTCCAGCAGGTGGTGGACTCCCAGTTTGCAGACCGAGCGCGCAAGGAGCTGGTCGGGGACCTCGCTGCAATCCAGGACCGGCCCAAGGGTTGGGGTGCCGAGTTCGAGCAGTATGTAAAGGACAAGGACTACATCATCGCGGGTAGGACGTCCTACCTGCGCCCGACGGACCTGGCCCAGTCCGAGCAGTTGAACAAGGACCTCGCGCACAAGATCGGACTGTTGGAAGAGGAGGTCGGTAGACTCCACCTCGAGGCCTCCAAGGCCGCGGTGCAGGAGGACAACGACGGCGTCTACTCCGCAACCACTTCCGGCCTTCCGGAGACTCCGAAGAACCTGAAGATGCTGAACAGGCACCTCACCCACAAGGTCGAACTGTTGGGGAAAGAGAACGACCGACTCCAGCTCTTGAATGACGAGACGCTGAAGGAGTGGTCCGACGACCGGCTCAAGCTGCTGCGTGAGAAGTCCCAAGAGATTGCAGCACTCGAACAGAGCTTTGCAAAGCGCACATCCACCTCGGTGGGCCACTTGAACAAGAACTCCAGCGTGCTGGCCCACGCGTTGAGCAAGGGTGTGAGCGTACACTTGGACCCCGTTGGGGGCGACAGGTGGCAAGTGACCGTAGGCGTGGAGTGCGTAGAGGCACTCTCCGCCGCGGACTTCACCACTTACTCCGCAACTGAGGTCCCCGTTGTGCTCGCCTGGAAGTTGGGCGTGAGCGAGTAGTTCGGGGATAAGAAGAGTGAACCGAAGCCCGCTCCCATCTAGGGAGCGGGCTTCATTTTTTAGAGGAGTTTTCCATGTCAGAGAAGAAGCTCACCCCGGCAGAGTCTGAAGTCGGGGTTCGGGTTGCGATTGACTCGTACGGTCACGCTACGGTCAGTGCGTTTCGAAAGAAGAATCTGGGCCTCACCGGTGAGCTCGCCTTTCGGCTCATCGAGTCTTGGGGCATGAGCACGGGAACCTACGAAGGGGAGACTAGCTCCGGTACCTCGAAAGCTCGGCTACTCACTCCGAGAGAGGTTGTAGTCCGAGCATTCAGCATCGCCGAAGAAGCTTACAGAGTTGCCGAGGAGCACGGTCACCTACAAAGCCTGCCGGACCTCAATGAGCTGTCGGTGCAGTACGACATCCAGTTGGCCGAGCGGCTACTGGACAGGCTCAAGCGTGTCGCGGCTGAGATTGCGAATCGTGAGACGCAGGCCGAGCTGGAGAAGCAAGACACGCGGTAAGTCACATCGAAAGGAGTACGAAGATGGCAAAGCTAGTAAGGGTACTGCACCTGAAGGGCACCTCGCGGGAGTTGTCCGTTCGTCTGTGGGTCAAGTTAGACGAGGGGTTGGTGGTCGACGCGTACGGGCACGGCGGTGATCCCCACCTGTTCGATGTGAAGGAAGCGCTCAAGGTGTCGCTCGCTATCCAACGGATTCAGAAGTGGCCCAAGTCCGGCGTGGGCAAGGCGCGAATCGCGAAGTGCATCGACAGCCTGCGCAAAGTTCGGGCCGAAGTACTGGGTTCGGTCCAGTTGGCAGCTCGGGCTGAGCTACTTCTGGACAAGGACGCCGCCGCGAAGGGGGAAGCCACATGAGTGACCTTAAGATCAACCCTCCGACTGCGCAGATCTGCTGGGACGAACCCGACCCGCGGACTCGGCCTGCCGCCCTTTTGGTGGTCAACCCTCGGACTGGAACCACCATTCGGGACCCCAATACGGAAGACCTCCGTCGAGCGCTCGATACGCCGCAAGGCAGGGCACTTCTGGAGGAGCTCCACGCGGAGAAGGCCACGCTTCGTGCGGAGCTGGATCGGGTGCGTGCGAAACACGACACGCTTGTCAACATATCCAACACGCACTTGAGACGTGCGATAGACGCGGAGGAGGCGGACAAGACATACCGCCGCATGTACCCGGTAGGGCGGTTCAAGAAGTTGAACTTGGAGGACTTCCAACGACTTGCTCACCCCACTCCGGTGCACGCTTCCGACGCCGCACTCATGCAAGCCTATGAGGACGGGGGAGGTGTCAAAGAGGATGGCTCGGCGGGCGGGAGCCACATCAGGGGCCTCCGTGCTGTGGCCAACTTGGTCCGCGTAGAGGGCTCACCGCTTAAGCCCGCCGTGAAGGTCGAGTGCCTCGGGGAACGGAAACCGGCCAAGCCCAGGAAGCTCGAGACGTGCCTGCTCCGCCGACTGCTGGCCCGACGAGTATCCTTCGTCGTCTCCGAGAGTAGTAGGAAACACTGGGACCTCGAGGTGTCATTCGCGGACTCCAGCGTGGTGTCCCGCCACGACAATGTACCCACCGCGTCGGTCCCCCTCACCCTGTTGCGCATCGCCAAGTTGGAGAAGCCATGACCATCTACATCAAGAAGATCGTACCCGTGGAGCATTCGGGGGCCCTCTGTGTTCGGGTACCCAGCTCAAACCCTGACCTCGAACCCAAGTACTTCACTGCGGACCCAGAGGACGTGCTCCAAGCCTGCATGGCATTGGGCCTGAAAACTGTGGAAGAGGGGGAACACGAGCGGCTGGGGAACCGACTCAAGGAAGCTGACGCCAAGTTGTTGGAGCTCATGAGCGATGTTCGACGCGAGCTCGACCCCAACTACCTCAGCAACCCGAACACCACGTCGGTGGCTCTCCTCGCGCGCACACTGCACTCCCGCACGCTGAGCAGCATGTCGGAGACCCAAGCGCTTCGCAATCAGCTCACCGTGCTTCGTGGCGTCCTCGATCCTCTGGGTCACTCCGAGGACAAAAGTCTGGAGCACATCGCCTCGACCCTGCACGCCTACTGCCAGCAGTTGAGGGGCGCTACCGAGAACATCCCGGAATTCAAGCTGGAAGCGGGCGGTGTTCGAGTCCAGAACTACGATGACGCCGGCAAGGTCAACGCGATGGTGGACCGAATCACGGAGCTCGAAGCCAAGGTGGTGGAGCTGCAGGGCAAACCGCTCGGCAAAGAGGTCTCTGTCTCTGAACTGGAAGCCGCGACCTCTTACGATGTGGCCCAGAAGGTGTACGAGAAGGGTTGGTCGTCGTACTCCGGTGCGGAGTCTGGCATGACCCAAAGACAGTTGGACGACCTCAGGCACGTGACAGGGTTGACTGCGGTGCTCGACCACCTTCGGGAGCTCACGTACACCGCGCGCACCACACGGGACAAACCACTGACTTCCGATGTGGAGCTCTACTCGGTGTTCAACGCCGCCGCTTCGCCATTTGGGACGGATGCTGGTGTTCGCGCCGTGGTCGTAGTTCCCGTCGGACGCGATCTTCACCGCGAGACGGCCGGCCTGGAGGCCGCGAAGGTTCGACGAGAAGACCGCTTGGTGGATCGGCTGGTGGCTGCCAACGTGACCCTCTTCCTCTCAAGTCCATCCGCCGGTGGAGTCTGGAAGATCAGTATGACGGCACCTGGGGTGAACGGTGTCCCCGATCGGATTGCAACTCCAGGAGAGTTCACCCGCGCGCTCGAAGAGATGCTCGCAGAAGTTGAAGGTGCCCGATGAGCTCGGAAGACAACCGACCGGAAACCCAAGGGGTGCTCATCCAGTGGGAAGCGAAGGGGCCTCCCGTTCAGAAGAAGTTGGTGGTGGCGACCACTATTCCTGCGACCAACATAGGAGGGCCGACGGTGCCCGTCACCTACCAGAACCCCACACTCGACGAGCTCGAGAAGGCTTGTGCGTTGGCGGGGCTCTCCTTGGTTGGGGTTGACGAGGAAGCGGATGAGGAGGAAGTGGATCTGCGTGAAAGCTTCAGGCGGCAAAACGAAGCCATACTGGCTTCGCGCCGCGTGCTCGAGCAGGGCTACACGGAAGACGCACTCAAGCCGGGGAGCTTGAACTTGGTGGAGCTCGTCGAGAAGGTCTGCTTCGACAAGACGGCGGCTCAGGCAAAGTGCTCTCAGTTGGAGTGGGCGGCCGACAGGCGAGTGGCCGAGCTCGAGCGGCACGTCGGTTTTCGGGACGAGCGCGTCGCAGATCTGGAGCGGACTCTCAAGAGTCGGGATGGCACTATTCGCTCACTCCAAACGGGTGCACACCTACCCAAGGTCGCGGGCATCATGGTGTGGTCCGCGGGTGACGCCGCGAAAGTGGACAAGCTACTCGAGCGAATCGTGGAGCTCGAGGGTCTTCAAGCAGCGCTCAAACGGGCCCATCTGGACCTCGACGACACACTCCAGCGTGTGCACGACCTCAGTGAGCGGGTCACCGCACTCACGGCGGGAGAGCAGTCCGCCACGGCGGCGGCGGGCATTGAGCTCCCGGAGACCTACATCATCGTGGGCCAGCGGGGCATCGAGACGGGCAATCCGACAGAGGTACGGCTGAGTGTCCCCAGGATCGAGTTGCGAGAGACTGCGCAGGTCGTAGCAGACGCGATCAACACTGTGTGTTCTGACCCGCCGGCGTACCGGTGGCGAGTGGAGCCGGCGGACTACAAGCTGCGCACCTAGAGTCGTACGTAGCGAGGCGGGCCAAGTCCGCCTCGCTACTTGCACTTGTTGTTTTTGGCTAGTCATTGGAGGAGGTTCGAATGGGAAAAGTGTACTACCAAGGGGCCAAGCGGCAGCGTACTTGGTGAAGCACTACCGGGGAAGCATGTCGGTCTGGGCATGTTCCGCTTTCACTCGGGAGTACCACCTGAAGGACTACTCCGCTTGGTTGCAGCGCTCGCCCGACGGTATGGGGTGGCTGGTGGTGTGGGGCGGGCAGGAGCTCGCAACGTGCGAAACCCGTGAGGTCGCGCGGGCTCTTTTGAGGGATAAGAAGTTGGAGAACACCCGCCCTACTGGGGCGACTTCAGAGGAGACCCGCACATGACCGACGAGAACAAGAAAACGGACTTGGATGATTGCGTGCCCGCCATGGCGTTGAACGAGATGACCAGTCAGTTCGACGCGATGTTCAGCACACTCGGGATGGCCCAGAACAAGGCCACCAAGTTCGAGGCAGCGGCTCGGGAGAGCGCGAAGCTCGCACGTGATCTGCAGGCCCGGTTGGACCGCGCGCTTCAAGTCGAAGAAGAGCTCCGGCTTGACCTACTCCGACGTGAGAGCCAGCTCGAGAAGCTCGAGGCCGGCAAGCCCGTGAGCGTGGGCGTAGTCCCAACCGTTTCGACTCAAGTGGGGCTGGTTGCAGTCCACACCCAAGTCGACATCGATCGGGTGGTGCAGCTCGAAGCACTCTGTGAGAACCAGAAGTTCACACTGGCGGAGGTTCGACGCGCGCTCGACCCAAAGGGTAAGTTCGGTTTCAAGCAGCTACCCGAAGTCGCGAGCACCGCCATGGACGACACTCGCCTCATGCGGAACGAGCTCGAGTTCAAGACTACCTTGCTCACCGAGATACGTGCGGTCCATTCCGCCCAAGGGCAGCAAGGCGGACACCTCGCCACATTGGCGAGCGAGCTGTACAGCGCACTGCACACCGCGAGGGCCGAGCGGGAAGAGTGCTTGAAGTCCTCCGGGGAGCTCGAGCAGGAGATTGCCAACCTGCGCAAGGACGTAGAGGTAATCACCAACTCGCGGGACCGTCTGCAAGTCGTGGTCGATCGGGAGACCGGCCAGGTAGATGCCTTGAACGAGCGCATCACGTCCCTGACGCAGGCAAACTCTGGACTGACAGTCAAAGTCCACTACCTCACGTCTGCCCTCAACATTGTGCAGGGTGAGCGGGTGCACGAGCTCGAGGGGCAAGTGTCCGAGCTCCCGGAGACCTACATCATCGTGGGCCAGGCAAAGCTGAAGTCACTCACTGAAGAGTGGGGTACCATCGGGCTCGCACTCTTTCCTCTTCAGTCCGGGATCGACGGGGTGTTCCTCGGAGACACCAAGCAGATCATCGACAAGTGTCACGACTTGCAAAATGAGCTCTCCACAATGAGTACCGAGTTCGGTAGGTACAAGGAGGCTCACTGGAAGCTGCACAAGAGCTACATGGAGTTGTCCAGTACGGCTGCGGACCTGTCCAACAGGAGACTCAAACAGGGGCAGGAGCTGGATACCCTACGCGCTCGCGTGGCAGATCTGGTGGGGGACTTGGACGCTATGTCCGATCTCGCCAAGCAGGCAGAAGCTGAAAACGCTACCCTCCGCATCCAACTCAGCACCGCACAGTCGTCGGAAGAGAAGGCCATCGCCGGTGAGGCAGAGGCGGGCACTCGAGCTGAGAAAGCGGAAGCTAAGGGCAGGGCCACTGACGAGGAGTTGGCGCGCATCGCACGGGGACTGTTCGAGCGCTGCGAGGACGGCGACGACATCAGACGTGTAACGCGCGAAATAGCGAAAGCCGTAGCCGACCGAGTGCGCCGCGAGCGTCCCGCGTGCCTCGTCGAGCGGCTGGTGGCGGAGAAGGCGGATTTCAACGTGTGGGAGCGCGAGTCGTACGCTACGTGGACCGTTCGCGTCATTCATCCTGGGACGAATTACACCACCACCGTGACCGACGTCCCCGCCGCCGACGTCCCCAAGACGCTCGCCAGGCTGGCGGGATTGGATGGTGGGCGGTGAGTGCGGAGCGTTGCGACGGGAAGCCGCGTACCTCTCCCCCTTGCTGCTGGTATGACGAGGACTACGACGACGCGACCGACCCTGCGCCAATGCCCAAGGGTTGCAATGAACCGGCAACGCATTGGTCGTGCAACTACAGCATCGTCCCGGGCCTGAACGTTTGCAAAAAGCATAGCTGCCGATGCGCGCAGCCGGTAAATGACGCTACCGACGAGGCGAGCGGACCGAGCCTCAACGCGGACCACGCCGCGCTAATGGCCGCCCACGCCGCAGGCTACGCGGCCGCGGTGACGGATGTGGTGGCGTGGCTGGAGGCGCGATACGGGCGACTGCGCTCGTACACCTACGGCGACGCCGACGAGCGGACAATCATGGAGGCATTGGCAAGCGACATCAAGGACGGCGCGCACATCGGCGCAGCGAAGAAGGGGGCAACGTGATGAAGTTTCGCGGAAAACGAGCACTGCGAGTTGAGTTTCCGGGCGACACGAGCATCGCCCAGGTTCGCATCATCACGCGGCAGGACGGGGAAATCGACGTCGAGGGGCCGGTGTCCGAAGACGAAGCGGCAACCATCTTCAAGCTGGCGGCTGGCACAGCGACCGACACACGCGCCGAGGAGGCCGCCGTCGTCGAGGCGGCGTTGGCGCGGCATGCAGCGGAGAAGCAAGTCACCGGGGCCACGTGGGGTCTCGTCCACGAGGAGAACGAGAAGTTGGAGAAAGCCTGCGACGCACTCCTGGCGAAGAAGAAAAGCTGATGAGCAACTCAGGCCACATGGGAGACGCCGACGCGAAAAGTAACGAGAGCAAGTACTGCAAGCACGGCGTGACGTTCGACGAAGCTGCAGCGAGGGGGCTGGCCCC
>OFRB01000337.1_pt1 | contig 11491 bp, 11 predicted proteins | sample 1543021 | NCBI WGS metagenome assembly OFRB01 (sample SAMN07774230, study PRJEB24372) | wastewater metagenome | isolation source: Exp Tend CN 0WW | collected 2016-02
TGCCGACGTTGTAAGCAGCATCCGCGAACGCGGCTAGCTGGTGCGCGGGCAGTCCCGGTGCGCACTGCTCCACCGCCACAACGAATGACCACATCTCCGCGTCAAGCCGGTCGCGGCACTCGGACAGCGGCGCGTACTGTCCAGGCCGCACGTCGGCAGTCGAGCCGTAGCAGATCGTGAGTACGCCAACCGGGTCGCGGTAAGCCCATTGGCGCAAGCCCTCGGCCGGGATTGCCAGCGCCGTGGCGAGCGCCATCGCGCTGACTGCCCGCTGGTTGCGCGTCATCGTCACTTGATGCCCTTTTGCGCGATGAGACGGGCCGCAAATGCGCCACCGATGACAGCGAATATCAGCGCCATCCGCGCCCAAACCGGAATCGGCAGCCAGTCAGCGCCTACGGTGCTCAGCACGGCCTCGCAGCCCGTCAGGAATGCCGCGACAGCCATCAGACGAACGCTCCACGCGCGGCGCAGCAGCAACCGCCAGTCGGTGCGCAGGCTCACCGTTGGCCCCTCGCCTCGATCAACTTGTCGATCTTGCGCGACATCTCGCGAATGTCCTCGCGCATCTCGACGACGTAGCGGCGGAATTCCTGATCCTGCGCCTGATCGACTTGCGCCTGCCGCGTGGCCGATGCTTCAACCAATGCGATGCGCTGTTCGATCGTGCTGCCCCAAGTGAAAATCGCAGCCGCCAGCATCAGCGTCGCGATGATGTGGCTGATGTTGACTTTCTTATCGAGGTGCCAGGAGCTATCTTCAGGCTTGGGCGTTGGCATTAGCGATACTCCGGCGGCAGTTGCAACCTATTGACCTCGCTGCGGTATGCGCGCTCGCAGTGCCCCTGCGTTGGCCTCACGCCAGTTCGGTACTCGATCCAGGCGTCCTGCCAGATAAAAAGCGCATCGGCGACCACCCATGTGATGCGCCACTGGTCCCACTCGTTGTGGGCCTTCGCCTTGTTGCCCAGGCGGAAACTGCGGGCGCTGATCGATTCATCGCTGTAGCCACCCAGCACGGCATTGACGACTTGATCGACGGCAACAAAGACTTCATGCCCCCACGACCTAGACATCGGGGTGCTCCAGGCCGAGCAGGGTATTGGCAAGGATGATCGATAGAATCTGCCGCTTCGGCACGTTGCGCCACGCGTTGCGCAGATCGTGCTCATGTTCGTCGAGCCAGCGGTCCGCCGTCGGGATGTAGTCCAGCGACGTGGCGTGTGCAGCAGGGGGCATGCCGACAATCGTGTAGCCACGGGCGATCAACTCATGCCGCTCGGCGCCGCCGTACCAATGCGGCACAACAGGCGCAGGGGCGGCCACAGGATCGGGGGCTGGCTTGGGAGGTGGAGGAACGTAGGCCAACCGACGACGCATCGCGTCTACGAGCGCGGACTGCTTCACGACGCCCGCACCGCTGGGCAGCGGGACATAAATCGCATGCGTGCCCAGGTCGATCAACACGTCAACCCGGCTGCGCTGGAATTTCTGGACGATCGTCAGTGCAGGGTCATAGCCAGGCTCGGGGTGGTAGCGCTGCTGGATCGCGTCGAGGTCTTCGTCGGTGATTCGCGGCACCATCGGCACGCGCAACCCGTTCCGTTCGCCAACGTTGTCGTGATAGTCATCAACCCACGTGGATAGCGCCTGCGGCACGCTGGCCGTGTAGGCGTCGCGCGCGGCTTTGTGGAGCCAAACATAGTTCGCAGCGTAGTCGTCGATCATGATTTCCTCACTCAAAAATCGCGGGCCATGCGACCGCCGAAAGATCGAACGCCGTAGGGCTGGCGGTCATCGCCGCTTTTGCTACCTCCGCCGCTGTAAACGTCGCCTGGTCTTGTGCCGCCGCAGCAGCGAAGACGGACGCGGCCAGCGCCTGCGTCATCTCGACGAAAGTCCCGTCCATCGTTTTCCACAGCAGGCCCGGCGGGATCGACGCCCCCATCATCACGAGCCCAATTTGCTGGGTGCGCGAAAAGGTGTCGGAGTGAAACCATTTCGGGGTTCCGCTGACAGTGACCGTGTACCCGCCGGCCTGAGTCCGCCGATCGCGTTCGGCCTTGATCGCCTCCCACTGCGCATCGTGCAAGGCGCCAAGATCGGCCGTCGGCGCGACCACATCGCCGCCCGCGTAGGACCAGCCGCCCGCACACTTCGAGTCGGCCGCCAGCAAATGCACGACCTCGAACGCGGTCAAGGCGGCCGTGGCTTGCTCTTCGGACATCTCGACCACCGTCCCAACCGTGGACCCATTGATCAGTGCATAGCGCGCCATCAGAAAGCCCCCGAGATTTCGCAAAATCCGCCGGAACCCGTGCCGGACGTTGCCCCTGTACGAGTGCCCCCGCCGCCCGCGCCGTACCCCGATCCATTGGAGCCGCTGCTGGCATCGCCAGACGCACCGCCCGCCGCGCCGTCGAGCGACACTCCGGCCGTTCGGTCAGTGCCCCCGGACGAACGCCCGCCGCCGCCAGGGCCGCCATGAACTGACGAGCTACCGTTCACCGAGTGACTCGCGCCATTCCCGCCCCCGTACAGGCTGACGGCCGCCGACGTGCTGTTGGGTGTTCCGCCGGTCAGCGTCGCCTCTGACGCGCCGTTAATCCCATTGCCGCCGTTGGCGGAACTTGCGCCGCCAGTTGCGCCCGCAGAGCCCAGCCCGCCGCCTGAGCCGCCGTAGTGGTTGGCCGATCCGTTGCCACCTCCACCGCCCCCGCCGTACCCGGTCCGCAGAGACCCGACCGTGGTATTGCCGCCCGCACCACCAGCGCCGGCCGATGTCGTCGCAACACCGCCCGCACCGATGGTGATCGTCTCGGTTGTGCCGTATGTGCTGGCAAGGGTCACCTCATCGAACCCGGCGCCGCCTCCACCACCCCCGACCCCGAACGAGGCCGAGCCGGACTTGCCGCCACCCCCGCCACCCCCGCGCCCACGCCGACGGAACGCCGTGTAGCCCGGGGGCTTGGTGAACGTATTGACCCCGCTGGTGTACGTCACCGAGAACGGCGTGAGCACAATCGATTCCAGCGCTGTCGCGCCCGCGTTGACCCAAATCAGCCGCGATTCGCCGGGGTACATGACGAACGTCGCCAAGCCGTCGATTTGCTCGGACGAGGCCGGGTCAAGTGTGATTGAGCCCGTGCCCTCGTTGACGACGTAGGCCCACCAGCCGGCTCCGAGCGTCGCCACTGCGGTGAACGAGAGCGTGAACGTCGAGGTACAGCGGATCACCTTGCCGCGGTCGCCCGTGCCGGCCGTGGTGTTGCTCGAAAGGGTGGCCTCGCCAACCGACGCAACCGAGCCGGTCGCGCCCTGCGGACCGGCGACGGTGATCGTCCAGTCGGTGTAGGTGCCGGAGCCATTCGTTCCGGTCACGTCCACGTCGAGCGCGCCGGTCCCGCTGTTGTAGCTGGTGACCCGGCCAAGCATGTAATTGCTGACCGATGACGTGCGGAACACGATCACCCAGCCGCCCGCGACCCAGCTTTTCGCGGTCGATGCGGTGAACGATTTCGAGCCAGTGCCGACGGCCACGCTCGTGGTGCTGGTGCCGGTCAGGTTCGCCGCGCCAGCGCTCGCGGCCGCGGCGCTGGCCGCAGCAGACTGAGCCATGATGATCGTCTGTTGCAGGGTCGTGACGTAATGCGTCCGATGGCCGCCGTTCAGCATGTCCTGTGCCGCAGATCCGTCCGCCGAATAGCTCAGCCCGTTTCCGCCCTGCGCTACTGGGAATGTTGCGCTAGCCATTACAGACGCTCCTCGATCGTGAATTTCCCGGAGTAGTAGCTCGGCACAGGCGTGACGATCGACTCAAGCCCGGCTGTGACAGTCCCAAGAAAACCGAATTCCTGCTGAGCCGCGGCGTCGGTCGCGTCAGACGCGAACAGCACATCCGCGTCCGCGCCATCACGGCGCATGATCGACCGAAGCGCGCGCTGTTCTTCGTTCGTCAACCAGTCGAGCGCGATCTCGGCGCGCTTCGCCTTGCGCCCTTGCCGAGCGAACGCTGCGCCCGTCGGCCCGCGCTCAAACGTGGTGAAGTCGCTGAACCCCTGGCCTCGTCCATAGCTGTCGTTCAGAGCCGGGATCAGAACTGGCCCGATGTACACCCGTCCGAATTGCACGTAGCCGTCCGCGTTCGCGGTGTCCGTGATCTGAATGCGCCAGTAGCGCGCCGTGATCTGCGCGGTGTGCACATAAATCAAAGGGTGCATGTTGCGCACCCATTCGTCCCCGGTGCCCTCCCAAAAGCCCGAGTCTTCCCATTCGAGAACGTCCGCCGATGTGCTCATTTGCACCGCAGACCGAGCGCTGCCCGAATAGGTGTCGCTCGCCCCCGAGGAAGTTCCTCCCGTGATAGTCCACGTCGCCGCGGCGCTGGCATTGTGATTGACAACAGCGAACCCCTGGCACGCGAGGGCTGCGCCTAGGTCAATGTCGAATCGCGTCGATGCGGCCGTCGCGTCCGACGACCGAGCCACTCGCGTGATCCGCTTGTCTTGTACGTTTGTAATCGGGCAGGCAGCGACGAACGAGCCGCCGGAGAGCGTCGCATCGTCGATCCTATTTCGGTACCCAATGACCAGATTTCCCACGCTACCCCCAGAGACTGAAAACGATGCGCCGGCCCGCCAGGTCGTCGGCGCGGTCGACGGTGAGCAGCTTCTTGCCGGCGGACAAGCCCATCCGGTAATGCGTGAGGGTCACCACATCCCCCAGGTCGATCTCGGCCCACTCGGGCCGCAGATCCACGGCCACCACCCACACCGAGCGCGCGGTACCGTGCAGCGCCAAATGCGCCGCGGCCGTGACGGTCGGGTCGTTGTTGATTTCGATTGCCAGCTCGCCAGCGAGCGGATGCTTCGTCAGGACCGCCGCGTCCTCGTCTTCGCTGCTGCTGATGTAGTCTTGCCGGGCCGCCGCCACTGCCGCCGCCGCGAGGGTGCGGTCGCGCGACCAGTTTTTATCCCCGCGCGCGGTCACGCGCCACAAAGGGACATCGAGACCGTCTGGTGTCGTGCGTGTAATCGACAGCACGTCGTGCGAATTGATCTCGGCGACGCTCGTGCCGCCGATCGGATCTTCGACCGCGCGCACCACGAACAACCCGTCCCGATCGACGCCGAACCATCGGGGCGTTTGCATCGAGTCGCGTGCAAAAATCTCCAGATACGTCGTCCGACTGTCGGCCACATAGGCGCCCATGACCGGGCCTGTTGTATGCGTGCCGTGCACGGTCAAGCCCGCCTCCGCCGCCAGCGCCGCCATGACGCCGCCCGAGCCGATCGCAGCCAGTCGAGAGATCGTCGGCTCATAGGTCGGCGCACTCGCGAATCGGACATAGGTCGGGCCGCCGTAATACACCCGAGCCTGGCCCGCCGTCGGCGCCGTGCTGATCAGCGTGGCGGTGTCGGCGTAGGCCGCGCCGAGCGTGACCGCCACGCCCCCGTCGTAGACCGTCGCGCCGCTCGAGAACGTTGCGTCTGTGCAGACCAGATAGATCGAATTCGCCGAGTCGACCAGGATCATTGGCGTGAAAAATGTACCGCCTGCGCATCGCGGCTTCGGCTGTCCATCGAGCCCAGCCGGCCCTTCAAGCCCGCCCGCGCCCGTGAATCGCTCACGCACGACTGGCCGCGATAACAGGTGCATCGGATCGCGCAGCGTCAGCACCACGCGCTCCGGCGACACATCGGCGCTGAGCAGATCCGTCGTGACGATGCGAGTAAATGCGGACGGGAACGCCGCGCCCTCTTCGCCGACATAGAGCGAGATCTCCCGGCCGTCGAATCCGTAGTCGACCCACGCATCGAGCGCACCGTCTAGATTCGTGAGCGTGACGCTGCCAAAACTTGCCTGCATCGCGCCGAACAGCGCTCGCCCCGCGAACATCGACCGGCGGTAGGAGCCCGCTTCGGCCAGTGAGGGGTAAATGAACGTATTCGCCGGAGTGTCAGCGGCGCCAGTCATCCAGCCCTGGCCGTTGCAAAAATAGAGCGTCTGCAACGCCCCGAGGGCGCTGGTGCACATGGTGACAGCGGCGACAACGACCCGCATCAGATCACCCGCACAAATGGAGGAGCGCCGGATGCCTCTAACTGAAGATCGAGCGATCGTGCCGTATACATTGCGGTCTTATGCGCTTCCTCGATCAGGCGCGTAAATGCTTGCTTCCCCTGTTCGAGCTGCGCAAGCAGAATTTCCGTGGTTCTGATCTGCGCGGTTCGCTGTTCCCGCGCGACATCCAAAAGCGTTTCCTGTGATCGGCTGATCGTTGCGGTTGATGTGGCCGTCGACGAGCTAGCCTCTACAAGGCTGGAAACCTCTCGGTCCTCGCCAACTTTTCGCGGTTCGCGCTTGTCGACGAGCCGCGCCATTACCGGCCCCACCCCGTCGGGCAAGCCGATCAGCGCCGGGTCGTACCCGGTCAGCGCGGTGAATCCGTCCAGCGAGGTCGGCGGGCCATCGCCGCCGGTAAGCGTGCGCGGGTCGTAGCCAGTGAGCGACGTGAAGCCGTCCAGCGCGTTCGCCGTGACAGAGCCGCGGCCAGGCCCCATCGCGTTGCGCTCGGCGATCTGTGCGTCAGTCAGGAGCGGCTGCCACGCGGCCTCAGCGGCCACAATATCCCTGGCCTGTTGGATGATCGAATCCATGCTTGCGGACGTGACCGTCGCCAGATCTACGCCAGCAATGAAGTCGCGCACCGACGCAGGCAGGTTCGACGCCTTCAGCCCCGCCAGGATTAGCTTGGCGGTCTCGTCGCCGAGCCCGGCCTGCAGCGCAGCGTCGTCGCGCCCGATGTCGCGCCCGGCCGTGTTGTCGTAGATGCTGCGCCCGGTGGAGTCGCGCAGGAATGAGGCAATCCGGTTGCCGGCGGTGCCTTGCGGGTCGGAGTCGAACCCCAGGCCCAGCGACAGGCCGGCGGACGATCCGCCGAGTTGAGTGGCGAGGTCCGTAATGCCGGCCAGGGCGGACTGGCCGAGTTGGCTGGTCTCGCTGTCGGCGCCGTTCGGGGTAAACAGGCGCTCGCCGGTGGTCGAGAACGAGCCGCCCGTCTTCGGCCCGCCGCGCTTCTTGCCCAGGATGCCCAGCAGCGCGACGCCGCCGGCCAGGGCCCAGCCCCAGCCGGGGATTGCGCCGAGCGTGGACACCAGCGACGAACCAGCCCCGGTCAGCCCGACGCCGACGCCGCCCACGGTCTCAGACAGGCCGAGCATGGTGCCCAGGCCGCTCGTGGCGAACGTCGTCGCAGCGCCGCCCACACCGGTACCGGCGCCGAACAGGCTCGCCAGGCCACCGCCGCCCGACAGCAGGTTGCCGATTCCGCCGAGCGTACTCGCGCCGTTGGCAACGCCAGCCACGCCGCCGGTGGACGCCCCTGCCGTGCCAGCCGTCCCCAGCCCAAGCAGCGACATCAGCGAGCCGGCCGCGTTCTGCGCGATCGGCTGAATGATCGGCTTGAGGATCAGCGTCTTGAACAGGTTCTTCAGCGTGTCGGCCATGTTCTTGCCGAAGTCCTTGCCGCTCTCGAAGCCGCGCATCAGGGCGTCCGTCAGGCTGTTGCCGATGTCGGTCGCCTGCTTGTCCCAGGCCTCTTTAGCCTTGGTCGCTTCGTCTTGAATCGCGGTCAGCCGGGCGCCCTTGCGGATCTCGTCGGCGTTCTGGCGGTATGTCTGCGTGAGCTTGACCAGCGCGTCGTATTCTTCGCCCAGGCCGCCCACCATCGCGAGCTGGTCGATGCGCTGCTCGATGAGAGCGGCCTTGTCGTCCCATCGTTTCGCGGTGAGATTGCCGAGCGCCTCTTTTGACAGGCCGATTTGCGCGGTCTCGTCCTTCGAGGTCTGCAGCGCCTTGTCAGCTTCGGACTGCTGGGCGGTGAGCGCCGCGGACTCGGCGTTGCGCATCTTCGACAACTCGGCCAGCACGGCCATGCGCTCTTTCTCGGCCTGTTTGAGTTTGTCGGTCTCGTCTTTCTGCGCCTTCACCGCGTCTTTGCTCACCTGCTGATCGGCGGCCAGGTTCTTGATCGCGGCGGCGTATTGCTCGGTGGTGATGCGGCCGGTTTTCTGCAGCGTTTCGAGTTCGCGGACCTTGGTGCTGTAGTCCTTCGAGATGCCAAGCGCGTCGAAATAGGCGTCGTTCAGCTTCTTGGCCTGCTTCTCGGCTTCGGTCTCGGCCTTGGTGCGCGCGCTGATCGCGTCCTTCACGCCGCCCTGCTCGATCACGAGTTTTTTCACCTGCGCGACGTACTCGGTCTCGCTGATGATGCCCTTCTCGCGGGCCGCCTGAAGCATCGTCAGGTTGGCCTGATAGTCCTTGTGTTGGCCGGACAGCGACTGCGCGAAAGCGCTGTACTTGGATTTCAGTTCGTCGACCGCCTTAGCCTCGGCCGCCATTGCCTTGATGCGCGCATCGTCGCCGACGCCGCCTTCCATCGCGCCGCCGGGCGTGCCCGTCGTCCGCCCGAGCTTCAGCAGTTCGGCCCGCGCCTGATCCCGCGCAGCGACAGCCTCGGACCGTCCGTACATCCCGAGCTTTCCGCTCGCCAGGTCGGCCTCGGCTTTCTTCAGTCGTTCTGCCGCCGGTCCGCCGCCCTGGTCGTCCAGAATCTTCAGCCATCCCATCAAGCTGCCGCCGCCGGTCTCGGCCTTCATGAGCTTGATTCGCTCGGTCACACCGGCAAGACCGGACGAGATCCCGGAAAAGAACTTCGCAATCGATGACGCGGCGCCGCTGTCGGCCACTACTTTCATCAGGTCGGAAAACTCGTTCTTGACCCGCGTGAACTCCCGCGCCGCCGTTCCCGCCGCATCCGCTGACGCCTGGCCGAGTTCCTTTTCCAGTTGCTTGGCGAACTTCGGCAGGAAATCCTCGGCGATCACCTGCCCGGCCTCGAGCATCTTGCCGAGTTCGGACGTGCTCACGCCCATCGCGCGGGCGGCGATCTGGAAGGCGCCCGGCAGACGCTCGCCAAGCTGGCCGCGCAGTTCCTCAGCCTGGACCGTGCCCTTGCTCATCATCTGCGAGACGGCCAGCAGCGCGCCGTCGGCCTCGGATGACGACAGGCCCAGGGTGGTGGCCGCCTTGCTGACGGCGGTGAAGATGTCGCGGGTGGCCTGGCCTTCCAGCGACGTGCCGCGCGCCGACGCCGAGAGCTTCAGGTACGAGCCCGACACGGACTCAAGGTCGAGGCCGAGCTGGCGTGCGGTGCTGCGCACGAATTCCATCTCGCGGCCAACCGAATCGGCGCCGCTGATGGCGGTGAACGCGGCTTTGAACTTGACGGCCGACGCCTCGGCTTCGATCAGCGCCTTGCCGACTTGCTGGATGGATGCGATCGCCCCGCCGACGCTCAGGCCAACGCCCAGCGCCCCCAGGGCGTCGCGCGCCGTGTTGGCCGCCTTCTGCATGTCACCAGCGGCGCCCGTGACGACAGAGCGCGCCTGCTGCATGTCGGACTGCAGCCGCGAGATGTTCGCAGCCATGTCGATCAGCAGGGTGCCGACTGTCGTTGCCATTATGTCCCCTTGTTCTGTGCCTGCTGCGCCTTCGCCTGTTTCGCGAATGCAGCCATCGCCACGCCATCAAGGGCGCGGATCGTGTCCAGTTCCCACGGAGTGAGCGTGTTGCCGCTCACCTGCTGCCACGCGGCGATGTCCTGCCAGGTGATCGCGTTCGGTGTGTAGCCGTTCGAGCCCCGCGCGTCGTGCATCGCGCAGAACGCATTCCAGAGCGGCTCAGCCAGCCGCGGCATGGGCTCTGTGCGCAGTTGCTCGATCGCATCGGCGTCGCCCTGCTTTGCGGCTGCCGTCAGGTGTTCGCGCTCTGTGGCACCGTCCGCGCGCCGGTGCGAGAGCCGGAATTGCGACTCCGCAAACTCGATCAGACGAGCGCGGAGTCCTCGATAAAACGGGTCTGCTCAGCGAGCGCCTCCGTCAGTTGCCGCACGACCCAGCCTTCGCGCGGGTCCGAGAACCACTTGCGGGCCTCGGCCGGGCTGTATTCTCGGTCGGCGCCGGTCCAGCTCAGCACCGACGTGACCGCATCCTCGATCCGGTTGTCGGCCTGTTCTTCGAACGAGGGCAGATCGACGCGCCCCTCGCGCTGGAACACCTTCTGCGCACGCGCCACCCGGGCGGACTGCAGGGACTGGCGGGCGGTGTGCGACGGGCCGGCCAGGGTGAAGATGACGCCCAGGCCCTCGCCGGTCTTGGGGTGCTTGAGTTCGTAGGCCGCCGATTCGAGTTCGACGATCGATCCGATTTTGTACATGAGGCCTCGCAGGAGATGAGATCCACGGACACCGCGCGGCGCGCCCCTGCGAGGAGGCGACACCGTGCGGGCCGTGGCGGGTGACGGACGGGCCGGGCTTACGCCTGGCTGTCCTGAATGACGAGCGTCGACTGCTCGGAACTCGTGCCAGCGCCGCCGGCCGAGTTGTAGAGAGCGGTGAACGAGAGGGTCTGAGAGAGGTTCTTTTCGCCGTCATCGATGTCGGCGCTGCCCAGCTTCACGCGGGGCATGACGAACGACACGAAGTCGGCAGCGGCCGTGCTGGCGGTGGTGAACGCCGCGGCGATCGCGAACTCGGTCTCATCGTCGAAGAGGTCGAAATACGTCAGGTCTTCGAACAGCGCGGTGAGCTGGCCCGTGACGCGCACGCGACCCTCGGCGATGTCCGAGTAGCTGTTCGAGCCAACCACGGGCACGGCGGACATGCCGCCGGCCACGTTGATCGTCAGCCCGGTGATGGTGGCCACCTTCGCGCCGTTCAGCGTCACCACGCCGTTCACCGCCGCCACCACGCCGGTCGTGGTCGCTGCCGTCGGACTGGTGAAGTAGGCCGAGGTGTTGGTCGTCACGTCCTTGCCCATGATCCCGAACTCAATGGTCGAGATGCCGGTGGGCGGCAGGCTGATCGCCACGCTGTTCACCTTGCAGCCGGTGAACTGCAGGCTCTTGGTGATGTCGCTGTGGTAGTGCTCGATCGTAAACGACGGGTCGGTGTGACCGGTCGTCGGGGTGTAGGCCTTCTTGCCCACCACGGTCAGCGTGCAGGAGGCAATCGGCCCCTCGGCAGTCATCGCCAGGCCGTTCATGACATAGACCGTGGCCACCAGGGCGACTACTGACAGGACGATCGCGTTCTTGTTCAGGTTCGCCGCGTTCACCGAGCCCGCGGTGATCCGCACCACGTCGCCCGCCTTCACGCCGTCAGTCAGGAACGATCCCGAGGCGCGCGTGATGGTGTAGTTCGTGCTGCTGGTCGCGATCGTGAGCGACAGGCCGGTGATCGCAGACACCGCAGCGAACGCCTTGCGAACCGATGCCGCGAGGAAGTCTTCCCAGGTGCCGGGCGAGAGTTCGCCGCTGATCGAGCCCTCGACGGAGCGCACGCCGTGGCGAAAGTCGGCCACCTGGTAGTGGTCGACGATCTCGTTCGATTCGTAGGTCTGTTTCTTCAGCGAGAGCGTCGAAGTGACGCG
>OFRB01000338.1_pt1 | contig 11480 bp, 16 predicted proteins | sample 1543021 | NCBI WGS metagenome assembly OFRB01 (sample SAMN07774230, study PRJEB24372) | wastewater metagenome | isolation source: Exp Tend CN 0WW | collected 2016-02
TCCGTTATCAACGAACGACGTTCCAATGGCAACGCCGATGAAACCGTATACCCCGTTGGTCAGTTTATAAACGTTATATTCGCCAGCGCCGGACGCCGCAGTCCACGAAATTGTTTTAGGCGATCCAGACGTGGCCGCTGTGTTCGATACCGTGGCCGTTGACTGCAAACTCTCCTCAAATGTCTCAGCATTGACTCCGGTAATAACCCAAGAGTCACCGCCTGAACCGACATCCGAATTCGTTGGCGATGTCGGGGCCACCTGTGACGGCGCGAACACGACCAACGATAACGTCCACGACGTATGCCCGCTCCGGCGAAGTTCACGGACCGCATAGCCCTTGTGCGTCAGCGTCACAACATCGAGCGACTGATTATATTTCAGCGTTTCTAAATCGGCCTCAAGATATGGTGTCGGTATTTCGTAGATACTTCCTGTGAGTGGATACCAATACGTGGCGTTTGGGGGCTGTTGGTTGGTGTGCGCCAAGATGCAGTAATAATTCACACCTAATCGAGAGGCTAAACTTCCGATGACATACGCCGTTGCGTTACTCCACGCTGTCACGCCGGAAACCGCGATCTGAGCGCCGTTGCGGACGAACCGGATATACTGGTCGCCGAACTCCAGAACATACGTCTGGTCGTCGTTGAATATGAACGGTATCAGAACCGAGCGTTTGGTGGAGTCTTTGGTCGATACAACGTATTTGAATCCAGGACGATTATCCGCGCCGCCTTCTTTTTTGATGATAAAATTCCGGACAGTCCGAAGGCCGGTCTGATATTTAACCGTATCGGCTCTCGCCCAGAGTGACGGGGCAAGTTCTCCACCGGCCAGCGAACGTTGTGCAACTGCGGTCATTAATCCCTCGCCCTAATATAATCGGTGTCCGGTTCTTTTTCGTCTTGCTGTTCACCGATGGCGTTCGCCTTGGACTTCGATATGGACAGGAAAAACGCACGATACGCGCGTTCACCCAATTTAAACGGATCACCGGCGGTCACGCGCGGCGCGATATAAAACGCCAGCAGTAACGCGAACGCCATGACAAAATCCGGAGCCCACTTGTCAGGGCTGTCGGACTTCTGTGAATACTCCAGAGTCGCGTTCTCCTTGTCGGTCAATATCAGCGGACCGGTGGAATCCGAAATAATCCGGTACGGCACGCGAGTATCGTTGTTGTCGTTCCTGAAACCACTCGGAATTCGTATCGCCTTGGAACAGTCGGACGGATAACGGTACGAGAACGACCACTCCGCTCCGGCCACGGCGCGCAAGTCCGCGACCAAACCCAACGGATTGATCACCGTCAGGTACGGATTCGGAAAATCGCGCAACGCCTCAAGGAGCGCGTCAGCGTAAAAACGACGGCACGCAGACGCCTCTCCGGAACGCTCCGTCTCGACATTGTTAATCTCCTTGGACGATCCCAAGTGCGACAACGCTATGTTACAGATACTCGTTTTATCGGCCATTAGATGACTACCTCATCACTTTGCATGTTTGGTTCTTCATCTTCAACGTTATCTTTCGGTTCATCGAAACCGTCACCGACCTTGTTTGTCATGCCTGGGATGTCCAGCTTGTTCTGCAAAGTCCCTTGTCCGGCCTTTGTTTTGTTGAAATGGACAGGTTTGGTTTCAGGTATCGGAGCGGTTACACGTTCCATCCACTTAGCCGAAAACTGCTGTTCAGCGGTAATGATAACGACTTTGCTTTGCCTTTTGGCAACGCCTTTGCTCACGCGTGCGTCGTAAATCATAACGGGCTTATCTTCGGCGTCCATCGCAATGAAATTGCGCTCACGGATAATCGGACGCAAGACAAATACATCTCCTGCTCGACGACGAACGTGGTTATAGTAACCGACGAACTTATCAGCTTCGCCGATGGCTCTAACGCGCAATGTCTTTTTCATTTCATTTTCGACCTGTGCATCTGTCATTCCGGTAACTTTCATCAAACTCTCCTTGATTAAACTATTGGCTCAGTGTCATTGGTATTGACTGGCTCAACGATTGATTCAGGAAAATACTTTTCGTCAATATACTTCTTGACTTCTGGAACTTCTTCAATACGTCCTAACCTTTCTTCAATAGACAAAACTTTTTTAGGAGTCGTCAGAGGAACATCTTCCTGAACCTTCTCCATCCAAACTTCTGAATACTGATCTTCAACGGGAATTATTACTTCGACGACTTCTTTTTGATCGTTGAATCCTTTTTGAATGATCGGTTGCAATTCAAAAACTTTTCCAACTTCGACCTGCGAATTATTATAAAAACCTTGCTTGATTGCTCTTACTTTCATTTCACTCTCCTTAATCTTTTAAGAATGGTGGACGCCCCCACGACGAGGACGCCCACCAAGTTAATCTTAGCTAATCGTATAACCTTTTGGATAATTTGTCTGTGCGTCAATGCCATGCGTAAGAAACGCAGTCACCGCGCCCGCCGACAAATCACCGTTGTTCGGCGTGTAATACAACCGAATATAACGATAATTCGAGGCGAAGTCAGGATTGATACGCGCAAAATATTTACTACCGGCGGCGGCAAGTGCCGGGATAGTAAACAGTGTCTGCGTACCGTCCGGAGTGAACGACGTTGTGCTGTCACCTTCCAGCGCGACGGTCAGCGTCGAGTTGGAACCTGTGTCAGCGAACGTGGTGTCAATCGTAACACCGACGTAAAGATTTTCCCCGACGCCGATATTACGCGCCGAGCCAAGATCAATAATGTTCGTCGACGCCGCAGCAGCGGTAATCGCCTGCGCGTCGGAGAACAGATTTTGAGCATCGAAGATCATAGTATTTCTCCTTTTAGGTACTGTTAAAAAAATTAAACCAACGACTCGGTTTCCAGAATCGCATCGCACAAACGGATCGGGATGCCACGGAAACTCGGACTCGGAACTCCGTTCACGTTATCGAATCTCAAACCACCGCCGGAAATAACATCGTTACGCTGCAAAATTTCCAGCATTTCGATGGTCGTGCGGTTCATGTAAAACACCGGTTTGACCGACGCGATGAAGGGAATCCGGTGAATCGCCTTAATCATCATTTCGATGATGTCAGCAGCCGATGAAACGCCCACCAAGTTTGAAACGTCGATGGAACCGATACGGACGACATAGCGCCAATCTTTCAGCGCGATACCGGCCTTCCACTGCCATCTGTCGCGATACGCTCTCATACGATTACCGGCGACACCGGCGGTAACTTCAACGGTTTCCTCACCGTAGTTATCGTGTCTCAAACCTGCGATACTGCCCTTCGGGAAAATACCGAAGATACTGTTAGCGCCCCAGCCGACCAGCCAGATCGAGGTGTTATCGCTACCGGAACCACCGGCATCAATAACGTTCGAACCGTTTGTCGCGGTTGGGTCGGAATAACGGGCAGCCAATCCCAAAAATTCCTCGGGCGCTGTTCCGCTGTTTCCGTAGAAGAACGTCTGCGCGAATTCCTGGTTCATGGCTTCGATAAACGCCATGCCTTCGCTCAAACGGAATTCAGCCTGATTTCCGTTCAAGTTCGCCAATTCAACGTCCACTTCGCTCCAAGCCTCCAACATACCCGTACCTTCGTCGATCTGGGCAGTTGTGGATTTGGACGGCGCTGTGCCTTGGTTTAACAATCTCCAGGCAACGGTCGGCAGACCTGTGCGGACGGTTGTACGTTCGCCGGTCGGCAAGTTACCCTGTTTAAATAACATGTCCTTAATAATTTCGTTGGTCTGACTTAACAGCTCAACGATGGTCGGGACACCTCCGTCCGGATCGAGGCGTTTTGCCCAATCCGCTAACGTCAATACCGTTGCTCCTAGTGTGGCCATAGTTTTTCTCCTTGTTTAAACAAATTAGTTTTGAACACCGGAACCTTTAACAGTTCCTTCCCCAAATAATTTCTCTGCCGCAGATACAGCCTTCTTTCCCCCTTGCGCGCCGGGGGCGACCAGCTGATCTTCCGACATCGCGCGACCTATACGGACCAGAACACGAACCAGTTCAGGGTGATTCCCGAACCCGCCTTGTTTCGGGTCCTCCAGTATCGCTTTAAACTCCGGCGTCCCATATTTCTCAAGGACACGTTTGGCCAACTCCACATTTTTGGGGAGTTCTGCGCCACCGTATTCCTTGTCTGCTTGTGCCGTGGCAATCCAGGATTCCTGCACTTCGGCCAGCTTCGCCTGACTTTCGGCTTCGTAGGCTTGGCGTGCTTCGGATAATACCTGGCTTTCTCGATTAATCTGGGCTTCGGCCTGTTTCTGCGTTAATCCATGCTCGCGGGCAAACGCGGCAATCTTAACAACAGACTCGTCGCTCAGTAACGATTTCTCTGGTTTGGTTAACTTATATTCTTTAGGGGCGGCTGTAGCCTTACGTTCAGCCGCGGCAGTTTCTTTCGCCGTCTTACGCGCCGTGTCGTATGCCGTTTTCAACTCCTCGTTCTCAGGGTTCGCCTGATACGCTTCATACGCTTGATCAGCGGCGTCATACAAATCATACGCCGACTTAACAGCTTCACCCTGATTCTGATTTCCGGCGTTTTGGTTGTTGTCCTGCACGCCTTCATTTTCGATTGTCATAATTTTTCTCCTTGTAATTCTCGCTCGTAGGCATCTGTTAATAATTCGGACAACGCTTTTTTATCCACTTCAACTATCTTACGCGCCACCGCGTGGCCTAATTCCTGACGGCCTGCGTCCCTGTGTATCGCCGCCGACGGGCTCCATACCGACGCGCTGATCCTGCACTCCGCGAACAGCCACGCCACGAACCTTCTGTATTCCGGCATGGCCAACAACGTCCGCATATCGTTCTCGGCCTGCATCTGGGCGAGCTTAATCTTATCGCCAGCCCGCTTGACCTGTTCAGGATCTGCTAAATTTTTTACGAGACTCATTTCGCACCCACTAATCTTTTCAGGGCGGAATCTTCTTCCAACTTCGCGCCCGCCAGTTTCTGTGCCGCCCCTGCCGCCGCCTCGACGTTCTGCAACGCCTGTGCCTGCTGTGCAGCTTGTTTTTCGGCGGCTTCCATCTCCTCAACTTCTTCGTCTGTTCGGATAACCGTCGGGTCAACACTCAGTCGTTCACCGTAGACATCTATGAACTGGTCGATATTAATCTTCCTTGGCATCGCGCCCGTCATCTTGGCAATGTTCATAACCGTACCGCCGAACCTCTCCAAATTCGCGACGCCGGCCAGTTTCTGCGCCTGCGCCATGATCGAGATATACTCGACCTTCAGTTTCATGCCCTGCAATTCTTCGGGCGGTTCGGGTATCAATCCCTGACGCAACATAAAATCAAATTTGTTGTCAACCACTTCATCCAACAGTTCGTTGGTTTGTTCGAGTACCGGTCCCAGCGCCTGCAATTTTTCTTCGTGCCGTTCGTCGATCTCGCGCGCCGTGATCTCACGACGGTCGCTCTGAGCCACCATCAGGAACAAATCTTCGTAGAACGCCTTCTGTATCCTCTGCCGGATCTGTGCCTGTTTCATCTCGAGGTGGTTCAAATCCAGATTAACCTCGTGCGCCTGCCTGAACCCTTTGAGCCCTTCGCGCTCGTCCAAGTACGTCATATCCCCTGGCAATATCGACGCCTTCTGGTTCTTCATGGCAACCGGTCCGACCATAGCAGGGTCAACGCCCTTATCAATCGCCTTGGCCGCCTTCTTCTCGCCATGCTGGAGCTGCTTAATATCCCCGATGGCATCGAACCCTGGACAGTCCGTCCCGTAAATATCACCGCCGGTCAATCCCCACCGCAGGAACAATCCCGGAAAATAATTATACCCAGACTCCCTCAAATAAACGTCACTGTCTCGATTCTCCAGATAATTCGACTCCTGCATATTCGACGATCCAAGCTCGTAATAACAGGACACATATTTAAACGACGCAAATTTTTTGTCATCATAATCCGTGTTCGCGTGTACCATGTGCCCGACATCAATCCACGCCTCGTATTCACCACGTTCCCACAACGTTTTCACATACGAGCTGATATTGTCCCACTTCGGCTTGCCGTCAACCATACCGAATTTCGTAACGATCTGGCGGACCGTCATCGGGAACTCGCGCATCAACACACGGACTTTCAGCTGATCGTCGTTGGCGATCCAATACGAACCAATCGGTAACGACGTGTAGTGCGATACAGTCCCGTCGAAACTCTCCTCGAGGAACATCCCGCCCGTCCCGAAAACGGCGGAGTCGCCATAAACATTCGGCATGATCTTATAAAAATTCGACCTCAGAAAATACGTGGACATCCGCTTATTAACAATTTCGAGCCATCGCTTCACGCTCCCGTATTCCGCCAAGTCTGCGTCATCAATCGTGAGCTTCTTCCAATCGCGTGACGGCGATGTGATACCGGAAACCATCCCCGCGCGTAACGTCCTGACCGCCAACGTTCCCGTCGAGTCGATGATCCTCTGGTTCCTTCGCCCGCCCTTGTTCGTATCCGACGTGAAGAACCTCGCACGCCGTGACAGTATCCAGTCGTTGGCCTCTCGCCAGTCTGACTCAAACGACGACCGCTCGTTCTTCATCTGCGCCGCCATCCGGCTATATCGAACCCGCTTGGTTTCTTCTTTCATCCTGACCCCAATATCGTTTTACCAGCCGACGACGGTGTTCCAACCGCGCCCAACGGACCGGTCAACAACGTCGAATTACGTCCCTGAGCCGAGGCCGCCGCACGACGCTGTTTCTCACGCGCCGCGTCACGGTTCGCGATACTCGTATCGTTGGCCGATTTCGCCGACGCTTCGTCTAACAATTTCTTCTGCGCCAACGCCTGATCGTTCGCCGCGTTCTCGGCCTTCTTGCCAGCTTTGTTACTCTGAACCGCACCGTAAATACTCGTCCCCGCGCTTACCGCCGCCGACGCCGCTATGATCCCAGCCGTTATCGCCATATTATTTGTCCAGTCTTTTCCCGAGGATAATATCTATATTTTCATAACCGAGCCTGCGAAACAAATCAATCGTCTTAGGCGTATTCGTCTTGATGTGCTGGAACACAACCTGAACACCCTCGGCCTTGAGTTGCTGTTCCGTCCACAAAATAAACTTAACCCCAAACCCGCGCTTCTCGGGGTCGATGAATATAATATCCTGAACCGCCTGCAAACTCTGCCGGTAGTGCGGATTCGCCCTAACAAAAAAAACCGCGTAGCCCATGAGAACATTATCCTCATCTCTCGCGGTGTAAACTCGCAACACGCCCAACTTGTCCATCTTCAAATACGATTCATAATCCGGATCGAGCGCAATATCTTTATAAAACGAAACTTCTTCCCAGTGCTTAACCAGCAGCGGTTTTATTTCTTCGAGAACGGCCTCAACTGACTCGGCCTGAAAATTCATCGTATTAGAATTAAATTAAATTCATGTTCATGTCAAAACAAATCTTATATATTTTTATCGGCATACGGATCATACTCGTGCAACAACCGCCCCTTCTCGCTGACGAACGGGAAATTCGTCGTCGAGGACGGCATATCAGGATACGAGAACGTCAACGCCAGCGAATCGAATTTATTTGTCGAACAATTCAGACGTTTACGGATCTGTTCTTTTTCTTCAACGCGGAACTTTCCGTCTTGGAACGTATATGTCGGCGTTGTCAACTCACGTTTTAATCCGTTATCTTTCGGCAACTGACCGCCGCGCTTCACCCACTCCGCGCACAGGAACATGATCTCCGACCTCTTGTTGAAGAACCTCGGATCATTCGCCTTTCCCGAGAACGCAACCTCGACCGGCGAGTGACCTGCCTGAATCATCGCATCTATCGCGCCTGCCGCATAACCGCCCGTTCCGTCGAAGAACTCAACCTCACTGCCCCATCGTGCTTTCGCCGCCGCGACTCGTGCCGCCACTTCATTCGAGCGTGGGTTTCGCATCTCGACCGGCATGAACGCACGCAATCCCTGACGAGGGAATATCATCCACGGGTCGTCACCGAACCGCGCGGCATCAATACCAAGTCGTTTCTGCGCATGCTCATACGCTTCGGGCAGATAAACGCGCGCCATCGCCTTCTCGACTTCATCGATCGACAACAGATTATTAAATCCGACCGGCGGGAACAGCCCCAAGATCGTCGCCATAACCCACGGATTATCTTTTCCGTATTTCTTGATCTCGGATCGCGCATGCTCAATATCAACGCGCGGGGTGCGCTTGGGATCGTCAGGGTCAGCCGTGATGACAATAATAACCCACTCGTCCGCCTCCATCTGGCAAACGTGATACAACAGACCATTCGACGACGTGGGGTTTCCCGCCGCCATGATCGCCGCGTCTTTCGCTGATCCTGTAAATATCTGGCTGGATTTCTGGCCGACCGTGATCGGCATGTCACCGATTTCATCGAGGAGAATAAACGGGTATCGACTGTGCAGACCGGAAACCGATCGCCCTATGGCTTCGGCGTCGGCGTCCTTGGCATACGAACGCGCGGAGAGGAACCACGTTTCTTTATGATCTCGTGAAAATATTCTTTCGTTCGTCCACTCGAACGCCTGAGACAGAAACTCCGACCTCGACCGCCACTTGGCCAGCTCTGCCCACAGGTTATCACGCAGGTTATCTTTACCTTCGCCGGAGATCGCCGCGCCCTTGGGATGCTCGCCCTTATCCGCGAAACACGCCAGCCGATGCCATCCGCCCCAGGCCAACACGGTTGACTTGCCAGGACCGGTACACGCGCGCATACAAATACGCCGGCGTGGATTATACTCGCCACCCATGGCGCGCAACGCATCGGCTTGCCACAGATCCGGCTCGACATTGAAATTGTTGCGCACAAACAAAACGGGATCAAGTCGCCACTGCCTGATCCGTTCGCCCGCCGTCATGAAGAACGTTTGCGACGATTATTGGCTTGTTGTATCGAAGTTGCCCATCTACAATTCGATGGCTCGTAGTTGCCGTCATTATTTATGCGGTCAATGGAATGCTTAGAAGATGGCCTATCGCCCATGTCTTTATAAAATTCTTCAAATGATTCAAGCCAATTATCGCAAACGATAATTCCGCGATCTCCATAATCCTTAAAATCAGGGTCATTAATATTTGTGCAGCGTGCTTTGATATTTATCCAACAATAATACTCAGCGGTATTTGTCATGCCATGAGTTGTGCATCTCTTTAATAACATTTCTTTTCTTATACATCCGCAACTTTTTGACTTACCTGAAAAGATATGACATTGTTGAACAATCTTCGATTGTCCGCAGTCGCAACGGCAGAGCCAACACGCCCGCCCTTTAATTCTTGTAAATTCAACAACAACCAAGCGACCGAAACGATGACCGACTAAATTCAGCAATTTATTCATTTCAAACTGTCCCTTGCTTTGCCAAATACAAACATGTTACCAAAGCCTAAATGTCCGAAATGTGTCGCCGCAACCTTACGAGTCGCGTAAATCTTCGCGCCTAACTTCTTAGCACGCCTTGAGAAATCCCAATCCTCAGGCACATTCAACGCAACGAAATTACCAACCGCGTCGCGGCTGATCCGGTCCTCGAACTGAAACCAGATATTATTCACCCAGTCCTTACGCATGTCAACGAGCATCAGCCCCGTGTTGACCAGCAATAAACCACTCGAGAACGTCTCGGGATAATCGTTGTAAATCTCGGTCATAGACAACCGGCGCGGTCGCCAATACGCATCAGAACCGTCAACCGGCTCATCCATTGCCGTCGAGGTCATGCCGTTAGAAATCTTGAGAGGGATCACCGCCGACAGCACATCAGCCCCGACGCGCTCCATCTCATCGCACATCACGTCAAGCCAGCCGATGCCATGCGGGACGACATCGCTGTGGAGCATACAGAAATGAGTCGCGCCATCCTTGCGCGCGTTCAATGCCGCGCAGAACAGCTCATTGAAATTTCTTGGTAGGCACGAATATGAGTGAGTACGAAAACCGTGAAGTTTGCCCGACGGAGAACACTGCATCACCGACGCGATCAGATCAGGGTTAACTTTGAGATCGCTCGTCGGTATTCCCAGGAATACTTTCATTTTTATGACTCCCAGCCACGAGATCCTCGAGTGTTAGTCTACCGGACACCTCGTGTTTTTGTACGAACATGCCCAGCTGTTTGCCGAGCAGGTCGATTGATTTGAGTTTGTCATAGAATTTCACCTTTTTTAAATAACCAGAAAATACCTTCTTGCTCCCGTCCATCTCAAACTGTTCCGTCACGTCCAGCCCAGCAATCGCTTTCGCAACATCAGCCGGCCATTGATCAGCCGGTAACAACGCATGATTCTCGTCGAAGATTTTCCGCACGTCCAGGAACGCCAACGCCTTCAGCTCGCCCAGCAGTCTCTGTATCGTCCACTCAATACGCGCGTCAAGCGCATCATTATACATTTTCTTCCGCGTCTCGTCAGCATAAAGCCACCGGCTCATAAAATGATACGGAACCTGCCACACCTCGCACAATTCGATCAGGCTCCCGCCATTGGCTACGTTGTCAAATATCGTGTCCAGTGTCGCGGGATCATCTTGCAGCGCCTTTAGTTTCTCATATAGCATGAGATATTAGTAACACAGTGGGCGGGAGATGTCAAAATATTCTTTGGAATTGTAAATATTTATCAACGTATTGAGTCCGATATTTAATCCCTTTGCGCTTGGCGTATATCTCGAGCGCATTTATCAGCAGCCTGCGATCATCCGGCAACGGGAGCAACACGGGTGATAATAAATTAATATCCGGCGCGTATATCGTGCGCGCTCCGTCCAGCCATTTCGTTGTCAAACAATTTAAATTCGGACACATTTTCGGGGTATGAGTTTTACGAGTTATCCATTCATGCCCGCACTTCCGGCACACGCATACCAAAATATATTTTTCCATTATGATATCCTCTTGATTAATAGTCCTTTAGGCGTCCCCCAGCAATGAAAAATCTTCTTTGTGCGGTATTGATATGATTTCAACGCGCGGTATAATTTCGGCCTATTAAACTCTCCATCCGGCCAAGGATAAACAATCTCCTGGCCAATTTCATGAGCATCGAATTTAAAAACATTGCGCTTATTCTTTGATCCGTCCCAGTTGCTAATGCCACAGCTTGGACATTGGCGCGTTCTAACCTCGGTTCTTTGCCACCAAAAATAGCCACAAGACAAACAATTATTTTGCATATTTATCCTTTCTTTTTTTTACCATTATACCACAAAACTTACATTATGCAATAAGATTTAACATTTAACATTGTTTAACATTATTTACATTCTAGCCAATTCTAGCCTTATTTAATACAGTGTATAGTTATTAACTATATGCAAATAATCAACCTACCCAGTGACTACATAGAAAACATCAAACTGAAACTTCCCAGTAGTATCTATATATACCGCACTCGTGAACATGGCTTCTAACTATTTGTGCAATGCATCCGAAATGGACTCACCGGTACGAGCGTAA
>OFRB01000340.1_pt1 | contig 11451 bp, 14 predicted proteins | sample 1543021 | NCBI WGS metagenome assembly OFRB01 (sample SAMN07774230, study PRJEB24372) | wastewater metagenome | isolation source: Exp Tend CN 0WW | collected 2016-02
ATTATGTCGTCATACACAAAGGCCCAGAAGGAATGGTACGAGAGGAACAAGAATCTCATACTAGCCCGTACCAGGAAGTACAAGAAAGAGTACAACAAGATGTACTACAAGAAAAATAAAGCTAAATTAATAGCAGCCGCTAAAGCATATAAAAAGGCCTTAAAGACTAAATTAGACCTAGCCGTTGAAGAATCTTTCAAGGAACAGTAAATACCTCTTGACATCAACTTTAAGAAATGTTATAATAGGGTTACACATTGAATGAGACATTTAGATATCTCTTCTAGTTTGTTAATTCTTAATTAGTTAACTACTGATTATCAACCTACTACTAATAATTAACAGAAAAGATTCTCTGATTAGTCTTTCTCCTTCAATGAATAATTCTATCTTCGAGGCAGATGGCCTTTGCCACTAGAAATTAAATTCATCTTTATCGGTCTAGTGGGTCTCTTTTTCGTTCTCTCTATTCTTTGTGTCGCAATCGCCGGAGGCGGTTTCGGCTGCCCACCGGAGTTTTTAAAACCCCCTGAATGTCCAAAGTAGAACGGTGGGAAACTGCCAAAGCCAAGGCCGCCCATCGGAAGGCCCAGGCAAAATTCCAGAAGAAGCCCGAAGAGGTCGCCAAGAGGGTGGCCCGTAATAAGGCCCGTCGTGAGATGATCAAAGCCGGTAGGGCTGAAAAGGGAGACGGCAAGGACGTCAACCACAAAGACGGTAACGCCCTAAACAACAACCCCAAGAACTGGATGGTCGAGTCCCGCAAGGGGAATCGTTCCTTCCCCCGTAACAAGGATGGTTCTAAGAAGAACCCTAAAGATTAATGGAAACAGACAAGCCTCTTTCCCCTATGGCCTTCAGGTTCGTCGAGGAATACCTCAAAGACTCTACTTCCGTAGGTGCCGGTAAGAAGGCAGCCATCCGTGCCGGTTACTCCATCGATACGAGTAAGGTAGCAGCCTCCAGACTCCTGGCTGATCCTAGGGTCGTGAAGCTGATTGAACAGTCCCAGAAGAAGGGACTAGAGATTTGTGGTATTACGGCGGCTCGTGTGATGCAGGAACTCGCTCTCGTGGCCTTCGCCAAGCCGGGTGACATCATCCGTACCGACGCAGACGGGGAAGCCACTGTCAACCTCCTAGACCTTTCTAAAGACTCCGCCTCTGGCGTTGAAGTCAACGTCTCTACGATTACCTCCGGTGACAAGAAGTCCCGTGCCGTTTCCGTCAAGACGATTAAACCTTCCGATAAGATCGCTGCCCTCACGACACTGGCTAAACTAGGTAATATGTTCCCGAAGCAGGAGATCGAAGTCTCAGGCAAGCTCTCTCTTGCTGATCTCATCTCCCAGTCCTTCGATGAAGACGAGAAGGCTCCTGTCTCACAAGAGACTATTAACTAGTTGGAACTTCTTTCATTAAAGACTGCTAAGTCAACAGGTGAGAAGTACTATTTCACCGGTAAAGCTTGTAAGAATGGTCATACAAGCCCTAGAGTAGTCGCTAATAGAACATGTACTGAATGTGCCCTGTCTGCTACTCAAGACTGGCGTAACAAGAATTTTGACCACATTAAGTCTTATTCTTCTAATTACCATAAAAGTAATCCGTTAGTTAAACGCGTCTCTGAACATAAACGTAGAGTACAGAAATTAGAAGCTGGTGGCGAGTTCACACAAGCCGACATCATACGTCTCTTCAATGAACAAGACGGTAAATGCGCTATTTGTAGTTGTGAACTCCTAGAATACCATATCGACCATAAGCTCCCCCTTAGTAGAGGTGGTTCTAACTGGCCTGAAAATCTCCAGCTTCTTTGCCCTACAGATAATGTCCGTAAGTGGGCTAGAACTACAGATGAATATCTAACTCGATTGAATCTCATTTGACTGAATTAGCAGCCTCTAAACTAAAACTTTGGAGAGAAGACCCATCTATTTTCGTCAGGGAAGTCCTAGGTGTTACTCCTGATCCTTGGCAAGACGATATTTTAAAAGCTTTCCCGCACAATCAACGTATTGCGATGAAAGCCAGTAAAGGTCCGGGTAAGAGTGCCGTCCTTGCATGGTTATCATGGAACTTCCTCCTCACTCGTCCACATCCTAAAATCGCGGCTACGTCCATTTCAGGTGATAACCTTCGAGACGGACTCTGGTCGGAAATGGCTAAATGGCGTGAGATGTCGCCTCTTCTGAAAGAAACCTTTGTCTGGCAGAAAGAGCGCATCTTCAACAAAGACTTCCCCGAGACTTGGTGGATGGCTTCCCGTCAGTGGAGTAAGTCTGCCGACCCTGGTTCTGTTGGTAACACTCTTGCCGGTCTACATGCTGATTACATCATGTTCCTTCTTGATGAATCTGGCGGCCTCCCCGAGGCGATTATGGCTACGGCAGAGGCAGCTCTCTCGTCTTGCAAAGAAGGGCATATCGTTCAAGCCGGGAATCCGACCCATCTCGAAGGACCTCTCTTCAACGCCTGTACTCGTGACAGGAAGATGTGGTACGTCGTCGAGATCACTTCCGATCCGAACAACCCTAACAGAAGCCCTCGCGTTAAAGTCGAGTGGGCCCAAGAACAGATCGACAAGTACGGTCGTGACAATCCTTGGGTCCTGGTTAACGTCTTCGGTGAATTCCCTCCGTCGTCGTTTAACGCCCTCATCGGCCCTGAAGAAGTCAGAGAAGCCGTCGACCGCCGATACAGAGATGCTGAAATTCTTAAATACCCTAGAATCCTGGGAGTTGACGTGGCCCGATACGGCGACGACTCCTCAATTATATTTCCTAGACAAGGACTTCAGGCGTTTACTCCCGTCCAATACCGTGGACTTTCCGGCACAGAAGGTGCCGAGATCGTCCTCCGGAAGTGGAACGACTGGGAAGTAGACGGGGCCTTCGTCGATAACACGGGTGGTTTCGGTTCCTCCTGGATCGACAATTTGATTCGTCTGGGTAAGTCTCCAATCGGTGTCCACTTCTCCCAGAAGAGTACTTCTGAACGCTTCGCCAACAAGAGGGCCGAGATGGCCTTCCTACTCGTAGAATGGATCAAAGCCGGTGGTGCCTTACCCGATGTCAAGGAATTGACCCAGGCCCTTTGCCAGACGACTTACACATTTAAGGGCGACAAGCTCATGCTTGAACCTAAAGAAGAGGTAAAAGCCAAAATCGGATACTCTCCGGATCACATGGATGCTCTCATGCTGACCTTCGCCTTCCCGATTGAAAAGGAACTACGTGATCCGTTCAATTTCCAAAAAGCTTCCCACACGTATGAATATAACCCACTCGCCCGTGACCGGGTCTATAACTAAGGAATGAAAATGTCTCTGTTAGCTAAATTCCGTGCAGCTCTGTCTGCCCACTTCGACTCCGTCATTAACAAGATCAAGAAGTTCGCCTACGCCTTCCTTCCGGCTGTTGGTGCTAAGGTTGAGGTCGCCATCGAAGACCTAGCCGAAGTCGCCCTTCAGGCCGTCGTAGAACAGGCACCCAAGGTGATCAAAGGTGAAGTCAAGTTCAATAACGCCGTCAACACCGTCGTATCGTCTGTTGTATCTTCTGGTAAGACCGTGGCCGTCCAGACCGCCCAGGCCGCTGTCCAGCTCGCCTATCTCGAAGCCGTCCGTATCGCCAAGGAAAACAAGTAATGTTAAAGAAAGCCCTCGTCGCGCTAGCTCTCCTGCTCCCAGTGATGGGGGCTTCTTTGCCTGCTTCTGCCCAGACCGCCCCACCGGCAGTAATTGGTTATTATACCACTTCAGGTTGTCCCGGTAGTACCATTCCGTGTTTTATCCAGTACGGTGCCTCTTTACCTATCTCTGGCTCGGTCACGCCATCAAATTCTGTAGGTATCACCCCGACAGACAGGACGGTGACTTCCGCTACCGGAGCCTCCCAGACGATTATGACTGCGAATGCTTCTCGGCATAGTCTGATTATTCAGAACACAGGCTCTTCGAATTGTGGGGTCAATCCTACCGGTGGTACGGCTGTTATCGGTGGTGCTGGAACACTAACACTTTCCCCCGGCGGTAGTTATCAACCTAGGATTCCTACTTTGTCAGCAGTGACAGCAATTTGTACCGCTGCCCAACCCCTTTATGCAGAAGAGAACTAAATGTTAAGGAAATTTATTTTTGGTACAATCTTTAGTCTTCTTTCAGTACCGGCTGTTGCACAAGGCATCAATAATCCGGGACCAGTTAACATTAGCACGGGAGTTACTGGGCTTGGGGCAAATGTTGCTACCTTTCTCTCTACACCATCTAGTTCAAATCTAGCAGCAGCTTTAACGGACGAGACCGGAACAGGTCCAGCCGTATTTCAAGCTGCCCCAACATTTACTGGACTTGTTAAATTTGGTGAAGTCGGGGACCAAGGGTTTGTTCGTATTTGGTCTTCAGACGCAACAGGCACTGGTTCATATACTACTATTACATCAGACAATACTACGCTAGGCAGGATGGTACTGACAGGAGGAGGTGGATCAGCGTCAACCGTCTCGGAGATCGGCATCTCTGGTGCTCTACTCCCCACAACTGATAACAACCGTGCGTTAGGCTCTGCCTCTACTCGATGGGCTACTGCGGACATCGTGGCTCTTAATATCTCCGGGGCGACTCAGACCTTCTCTAATGCTGCTTTTACTACTTGCACGGGTCTAACTACAGTAGCGAATGTCCTGACTTGCACTGTCTCGGATCGCAGAACGAAAACCAACATCAAACCTTATACTGGTAATATCTCAGGCCTATTTAAGAGTGTATCTCCGAAGGTCTACACATTCAAGAAGGGCACTCCGTACTTCGACAATAACCGTCCGCGCCTCGGTCTGATCGCACAGGACGTGCAGAAGTATCTTCCGGAAGCGGTATTCCCGAGCGGTCCAGGGAAACCTCTCCAGATTGATCACGCCGCCCTCGACGCTGCCATGTTCGCGGAGATCAAGAATCTACGTCTAAGGGTTGCCCGCCTAGAGGGTAAGAAGTAATGGCGTATAATTCCGCCCCTTTAAGTGTCTACGACATCGCTCCGTTCGTAAAAACCGGGGATGACATCACGACTATTCTGAATACGACTATCGCCGGGATTAGCTCCATTGGGGCTATTAGTATCCCTCCCGGTTTGTACTTTATTAGTAACCAAATAAATATCACGACTAAGCAAATCAGATTCATTTTGAACGGTGCCACACTTAAATTAGGTGCTAATATTACTGGTAGTATGTTCTATAATGACACTGCCGGTGGTAAATACATCTTTGAAAATGGAATTATTGATGGTAATAAAAGTACTTACACTGTAAGTGTCGCTGGTATTAATATCGGCTCATCTGCTTCTGCCCCAGAATTCTACAACATGACGATTCAAAATTTCTCCGCGTATGGCGTTCAATGCGCTGGAACCGGAGAATGGATTGTACAAGACTCAAACTCTAATTCGAATGATGGCGTAGGTTGGTACGGTCAAGTCGTAGGTACGGTTCATTTTGAGAACTCTGGTGCCAATAATAATGGTGGAGGTGGTGGGGCGTTCGCGGGAAGTCTCGGTACAGACATTATCGGTGGTAAATGGAAAGACAATACTTTCTTAGGCGTTGGGCCTTACTGGGGTAATAATGGTGCTAGTTTTGCTCTCCATGCCCGCGTTATCGGAACGACATGTTCTGGTAATACAGGACAAGGCATTGCTATTGGGCAAGGCATTAAGTACGTAACAGTAGTAGGTAATATTTGTTATGACAATACTGATATAGGTATAAATGTTGATACTATTCTCAATGATGGTGTTACTGCTGTTGATACTTTTACAACTGTAACTGGAAATACTGTCAAAGGGTCACAACTTCCTATTCGATGGAATGGTGCTATTAGTGGATGTATCGTCGGTAATACTATTATTGATCCAAGTGTAGCTGGTAATGGTGGTGTGTACGTTTTAGGTAATTCTAGTAAAGTTTCTATAGATTCTAATCATTTTATCGGAACTTATGCTTATATTCAAGTAGCTTCGGGTTCTTCTGCTATAGTAGGTCCGAGCAACACTTTTACTGGATTAGGGTCAACTATTTCCCCATATCTTGGTAGTGGTGTCGTTAAATCGAGTGCTAGCTATTTCTCAGAAAGTGTTAATACTTCTTTTGGGAATATTCTTCCAGCTAGTTTGTATAATATTGATACTACTTCCGCATCATTTACTAAAACTTTACCTTCTGTCGCGCTTGTCGGTAATGGAGTAGAAGTTACTTTCTATAAAAAAGTAGCGGCTAATACTATTTCAGTTCAACCATTTGCTGGTGATATGTTTTATGGACCAAACACAGCCACTGCTGTTGCTGACGTAATTACAGATGAAGGTCCAGGTTATAAGTATGTGTCAATAACTGATGGAACGAATCTTGGTTGGTTCCGCTATTCTCCGGTTGCCTAATGTCTAACTACTTACAAAAGACTTAATTAATGGATGAAAGATCAGAAACACATCTTTCTGACGTACACCCTGATCTTTGTAAGGTTATAAGGGAAGCGTCTCAATCTCCCCAACCTTTCTTGGTTGTCGATGGTGTCAGAACTGTCCCAGAGCAGATCATAGCTGTCCAGACTAAACACTCTCAGACTATGCGTTCTCGTCACCTACCTCACGCCCAATATGGTGCTCTAGCTTGTGCAGTTGATGTTATTGCCGTTATTGATGGTAAAGCTAACTACGCTAAAGGTAAAGAAAAAGAAGTATTCGGTCAAATCGCTAAACAGATTAAAGAGTCAGCTACCAAGTTAGGTATTGCTGTTGTTTGGGGTGGTGACTGGAAAACGTTTAAAGATTGGGGTCACTTCGAGCTCTCTAGAGCTAAGTACCCATAATAAAATGCAATCTAATCTTATTTATATTTGTCACAACGGAGAGAAACAAATTGTCGTCACACAATAAAGGTGCTGAAGCACCGAATAAAGAAGAAAAAGACGAGAAAAAGGAAGAAGTCAAGAAGAATCACTTCTCTCGTACCCCTAAGAAGACGGAAAAGGAAGAAGAGAAAAAGGAAGAGAAGAAGCCTAACCACTCCCGCCTATACAAGGGTAAGTGCTAATGGGTATCTTCGGAGGTATGCCTAAGCCTCAAGGTATTCCGTTACCGCCTCCTGCGGCTCATCCTGCGACCCTGGCTAGTAAATCTATAGCTCTAGCCGGTCAGAATGCCAAGACTGCTGGCGCTGCCGCTGAAGGTATAGGAAGTAACGACACGATCAAGACGAGTCCCCAAGGCCTTGTCGAGCCGAAAAGTACCGCAAAAGCTACCCTCCTAGGGTCATAATGGCTAAAGATAAAGAAGTCCACTACGAAAAAGAGTCTCCTACGCTTCTGGCGGAGCAGCCTAACTCTGTCCCGCATGATCCTAAGATCGATCCGGAGTGGCCGAGACTGAAATCACATTTAGAGACTCGTTTCGTGGCACTCAGGAACTGGAGACAGTCCTGGTGGAATCAGAACTGGTCCGATCTTGCTGAATTCATCCTGCCGAGACGTAGTATTTGGCTGACTCAGTCCACCGGTGGTAATCCTAATCCTAACGGAATGACCAGAGGTAAGCCTCTGAACACCGCCATCGCCGATCCTACTGCTACATTAGCCGTCAGGGTGTGTGCTTCTGGGTTGATGTCAGGTTTGGCATCCCCCTCACGTCCCTGGTTCAAGGTCATCCCCGGAATCCGTAAATTCGACCTAGACGAGGCCGCCCGCCTCTGGTTGGATGACACAGAAGATCGGATGTATACCGTAATCGCCGGAAGTAACTTCTATAACGCCTTCGCCCAGGAATGTGAAGACTTAGTAGTCTTCGGAACTGGTGTCTCTATCAATTACGAAGACGACAGAGACATCATCCGTCTGTATAACCCAGCCATTGGTGAGTTCTATCTCGCTAATGATGCTTCCGGTCGTATCAATGGATTGTATCGTCTATTCGTAATGACTATCGCTCAGATCGTAGACTTCTTCGGTGTCGAGAACTGTTCCAAGGAGGTTCAGACTGCTTGGAAGCAGGGTGGTAACCAGCTCGAAGTCGAGATGATCGTAGCCCACAGCATCGAACCTAACTTCGAAGTCGGCCCCGATAAGGTCGGTAAGATTCCTGGTAATTTTACTTGGAGAGAAGTCTACTGGTTATATGGTAAAGGCTCGAACCGTCCTCTTAGTAAACGTGGTTTCGTAGACCAACCCTTCACTGCCGCCCGTTGGGCCACCCAAAGTAATGACGCTTACGGTCGTTCACCCGGTATGGACGTCCTACCAGACGTGATGCAGCTCCAGGTAATGACTCGCCGTAAGGCGGAAGCCGTCGAGAAACAGGTCCGTCCGCCTCTCATCGGCAGTATGGAGTTAAAGAATAAGCCTACAAGTACTCTTCCGGGTCACCTGACATTCGTGTCAGACCTAGGACCTGACAAGGGTATTCGTCCAATTTATCAGGTCAATCCTGACCTAAACGCCATGACTATGGACATCCAAGTCATTGGTCGTCGTATCCAGGCCGGTCTCTTCAACGATCTGTTCCTGATGTTGGAGCAGAAAGTAAACGAAGAGATGACTGCGTACGAAGTCGCCCAGAAGATTCAGGAGAAGCTCCAAGTCCTCGGTCCTGTGATCGAGAGCCTTATCGCTGAAAGCCTGAAGCCTAAGCTGAAGCGCATCTTCTCTATTATGATGCGTAAGGGCCTGATCGACGAACCCCCGCCGTCTCTACAGGGTGTTCCCCTTGATGTCGAGTTCGTTTCGATGCTTGCCCTAGCCCAGAAGGGTGCCGCCACAGGTGGTATCGAACGGTTGATGCAACTAGTCGGTAGTATGCACGGTGTGTTCCCACAAGCTAAGGATAATCTAAATCCTGACGCTCTAGTCCGTGAGTTCAACGAACTTCTAGGCAATCCTCAGAAGATTCTCTGGGGTCCTGAAGAAGTCGCCGCCCAACGTCAGGCCGTTGCTGCCGAAGCCCAACAGGCTAAACAGATGGCTGCCATCTCAGAAATGTCTAAGGCTGCCGGTGCTGCCGCTCCTGCCGCTAAGGTACTACAAGAAACCCCCGCCGAAGAAGGCAACGTCTTCTCTAAATTACTAGGAGTTTAATGTCTCTAGAAATCTCAGAATATGAAATGATCGAACGCTACGTCGATGGGCTGAATAAAGCAGCCTCACGCGCAAGAGAGTTCGTCACAGCAGAAGAACAGAGGAAACCCCTCTTATTTGTAGAGTTCACAGACGGACTAAAAGCCGCCGCAGGTTCGGCCCATCAGTTGGCCCATGCCCAGAGTAATCCTAACTTCCTAGGTATCCGTGACGTCTTAGAGAAAGTAATCGGCGGTGCCCAAGGTCTAGTGACCTGTGGCCCGAAGAGTAACGGCTCTTGGATGGTCATCAAGAAGAGTCTAGAAGAGATGGCCGTACGTGGCCGGAAGATGGCTACTAGTAAGGCTCTGACGAGGCAGGAAGTCCTAGACGTCCTAGACGTTCGTCAGATCGAACTGAATAAGACGTTGAATTAATGGATAATTTAAAGAATAACTTAGCCAACGAAGAAGCGGAACAGACGTATGACACGTCGGAGCCGTTAGAAGTCAACAAGGCTAGGAAGAGAGCTGCAAGGACTAGGGCAGATCGCCTAGAGTTCGTCCAAGCCGCTATGACTACAGAACAGGGAAGAGCTTGGTATTACGACCTCTTAAAGAGATGCCGTGTATTCAACAACCCTATGGCATCAGACCCCTATAAAACCTCTTTCCAGTGTGGAGAGCTGAATATTGGACTCCAAGTCCTAGACGATATCCAGACAGCCGCGCCCGAGAGTTATATCACTATGGTGATGGAGAACAAGACTAAGAATGGCTAATCCCGAAGAAACAGTATCACTGGTAGCTCCCGTAGAGGCACCAGTCGTTGAGACTCCTGTGGTGGAGACACCCGTGGCTGCGCCAGCAGTAGTCGAGACCGTCGCAGAAACCCCGACTCCGGTCGAGCCGGTGGTTACAGCCTCTGAGGCTGAAGCTCCCGCAGTGGAAGCGACGACAGAAGCACCTAAGGTCGAAGAGACCAAAGAAGAATCTAAGGTCCTCCTATCCGAGGAACCTAAGGTTGAGACTACCGAGACCGAAGTCAAGGTAGAAGAAACCGAAACAAAAGAAGGGGGCCAGTCCGATGAACCGGCTCCGCCTCCGTCTTATGAAGCGTTCAAAGTCCCGGAAGAGATTCCGCTCGATGAAGGACGCGTATCAGAGTTCACAAGTATTCTAGCCGAACTAGAACTTGAGGGTAAGGCGGATCATGCCGTCGTCCAGCAAGTCGGTCAGAAGATGGTGGACTTTCATATCAATGAACTTAAGCTCCAGGCTGAATCGGTCGTATCTCAGATACAGACACAACAGCTTGAAGCCTGGGAGACTCAGCTCAATACATGGAAAGACCAGACAGTGAACCATCCGGAAATCGGTGGACCTCGTCTGCAAGCCACTATCGAGGCTGCCAACCAGTTCATTAAAACACACGGAGGTACGGCAGAACAGCAGAAGGAAATCCGTTCGGTCCTGAATACTTCAGGCCTAGGAAACCATCCCGTCATCGTCGAACTGTTTGCAAAAGCAGGCAAGGCCATGTCAGAAGGTATCCCTCTTGCTGCGACTTCTCCTGTATCTGCTCCAAAATCACGCGTCTCGACTATGTATGGTCGGGATAAATAAAGGAAAATAAACAACAATGTCTACTAATGTATATCCTAATTTAGTTGACTGGGCCCGTAGGGCTGATCCAGATGGTTCGATTGCCATCATTGCCGAGATGCTCTCTCAGTGCAATGAAGTCATGAAGGACATGATCTGGCAGGAAGGCAATCTTCCCACCGGTCACAAAACTACCGTCCGCGTCGGCCTACCCCAGGGTGTCTGGCGTGCGGCTAACCAGGGCGTGCCGTCCAGCAAGACTCTGACTGCCCAGTTCCAGGACTCAATCGGCGAACTCGTTGACTACTCAATCGTCGATAAGTCGATTGCGAACCTCAACGGTAACGTCGCCAAGTTCCGCTACTCGGAAGACATGGGTCACGTCCAAGGTCTGTCTCAGCAGGTCGCCTCGGCTCTGTTCTACAGCAACGAAGCCACGACCCCGACTGCCTTCACCGGCCTTGCCCCTCGTTATAACACCGTCAACACTTCCACTGCCAAGAACGCCGTAAACGTCCTTGACGCTGGTGGTACCGGTTCCAGCAACCTCTCGATCTGGCTTGTTGCCTGGGGTGATAATACCACCTTCGGTATCTTCCCGAAGGGTTCGCAGGCCGGTCTTGTCTACGAAGACAAGGGCGACGTAGTCCCGGCGTATGACTCGAACGGTAACCGTTTCGAAGCGTATACCAGCATGTTCCAGTTCAAGCTGGGTCTGTGCGTCAAGGACTGGCGTTATAACGTCCGTATC
>OFRB01000342.1_pt1 | contig 11412 bp, 21 predicted proteins | sample 1543021 | NCBI WGS metagenome assembly OFRB01 (sample SAMN07774230, study PRJEB24372) | wastewater metagenome | isolation source: Exp Tend CN 0WW | collected 2016-02
AAGCGTCCGCTGCGCTGGCGCCAACAATCGAGCACTCGCGCAGTCTGGCGTCAATCTCTACTAATGTTCGTTTGCATACCGTCTGTGCTTGCTGCTCGGCTGGCTGCGCTGGTGGGGCTGCGTATACGGGCGATAGCTTTGCTGCGAGTTTGGGAGACTCACGCATCCACATTCTGTTGGTCGCAGTGTTGTGCGTGAATCCTGACGGGCCGATCCAGCCCACCGGAACCTGCGACCGCAGCCGTGCAAGCTCTGCCTCCGCTGCAATCGCACGGTCTCGCCACGCTGCAAGCTGTCCGCCTTGCTCGTCGATCTGCGCGGATAGGGCGCGTTCTGCGTCGGGGATGTTGGTGATCATCTTCAATCTCCTATATGGTGGGGTCGGGTCAGGCTGCGTTCACCCTTGCAAGCTGCCGGCTCTGCACAAGGCATATGTCCGGGATCGCTACTGGTCCGAGGTATCAGCCCGGACGGGATTGCGCCATGTGACTCGCCCCGTAAATCATGCTGCGGCCTTTTGCTGCAGTTCGTTCGCCACTAGGGCATGGGCTTGCTTGTGGTGCGGCTGGCATAGCCAAACAACATCCAGCGGCCTGTCGTAGTCGGGGTGGTGGGCCACGGCCTTCTCGCCACATACCCAGCACGGCTGCTTCTTCAGTCGACCGTCGCGCACGGCGTTGCCTACGGCGGTATTCGCCTTCTTTCTTTGGGGAAACGTGGCGGCGTATTTGCGAACCGTTTCCTTCATCGCCGCTAATCGGTGTGGCATTGACGCACGCATCCTGTCATATGACCTGATGCGTTCCAAGTTTTCCTGACGGTGCATGTTGGCGTCCTTTTTGGTGCAATCAATGCACTTGTTAAGATGACCGTCGCCCATTTGCGCGTGCTTGTAGAAGGCGTCTAGCGGCTTTTCGCACAGGCACTTAAAGCAGCGTTTCATGGCTAAAAAGGGATCGAACTATCGTCCATATCGTCGAATCCGCTCGGCGCTGGTGCGGCCGGCTTGGGCTTCGGCGGCGGTGGAGGTGGCGCTTCCTGTCGCTGCGGCGCCGGGCCGGCAAATGCGATGTCAGCCACGCGCCCGGCCAGCTTCACGCCGGTCGTGTTGTCGGCCTTGGTGAACGTGGCGATGTGAACATCCTGCAGCGTCACCATGACGCCCTGGCCCTTCACCAGATACTGCGCCATGGACTCGGCGCGCTTGCCCCACATGGCGCCTTCGACCCACTGCGTGGGCTGCTTGCCGTCCTCGCCCTTGCGTCCGTAGTTGAACGCCAGCGACAGATTGCATACCGCTTCGCCTCCTGGCGTCCTGCGAAGTTCTGCGTCGCGGCCGATCTTGGCCAGTCCGTACATCGTGGTCATGCTGCTTCTTTCTGTTTGTTGGCGGCTGCGGCTTTGCGCAGTGCGGATTCATAGGTGCGGACCGTCAGCGAAAAGGCCATCAGGTCGGCCTCCAGCTTTTCGATCCGTTCTTCGTTGCGGGTGATGCGGTGGATCACCATGTCCAGGCCCAGGTCGGCCATGTCCGGCGCGTATAAAACCAGATCCACCCACTGCCGGCCCAAGAGCCACAGATAGCCGTCGCACTGGTCGATGAACTCGCTGATGTCACCACCAACGGCAGATGTGAAAAGGTTGTCGCTACTGACCATGACCTTGATTTCGAGCACGCCGTCGTCATCGATCAGGCTGTCCGGACTCAGGCCGAACATACGGTCTTCGGTTGCGAAAAAGCCGACCGGCTCAGCCACTGCGCCCGTGCGCAATTCGTATGCATTGCGGGCCATGGCCTCTTGTTCCCGGCCGATCTTCATGGCGTAGCTGTTGAACTGCTTTTCAGCCGTCCCGCCGCAACGCTCACGGGCAACGTCCCTCGCATACAAGGTGGCCTTGGCAGACGGGTTGCCGTTCTTCAGGCGATCACGCGCAACGGAGAACTTGGACCCGGTGATGCACCCCTTCCTGGAATTTAACCATTCTGGCGTGCCTTGTTCAAAATCGTAATGGATCACTTCTCTACCCCTTGTTTGTCTGCGGCCTTGGCGGCGCGCTTGAGGTTGTCGGATTCGGGTTTGAGTTCTGCGCGCTCCGCTTCGGTGCGGGATTTGATCCACGCTGCGAACGGCTTCCATCCCTGCATTGCGGCGTCACGTGCGGCCTGCAGCAGTTCTGGCGGGACGGTCTGCACGGCGCCATACCCGTCATCGTCCGGTTGGTCCTTCGTGGCGAACCCGAACGCCATCAGCAGGGAATTCCGCTGCAGGTAGGTCCGGGTCGACTGGTTCGCCTGCAGCACGTTCTTCGTGCCAGAGTCGTCGCGCGGGCCTTCAATCGGTGTGTTCTGCGAGTGACCCAGGCGGTGAGTCACTTCGCAGGTAATGACCAGTTCGCCATGCTCGCCTTTCGACGGAATCCAGCGATGGCTGAATCCGTACTCGGCCGCTGCCTTGATGATCTGGTCGCACACGTTGCCGATGGTGGCGTGGTCATAGGACGTCATGCCCTTGGCGGTGCTGAACGCCACGTGCTTGTCCTTGAGGATCGAGGGCGGATTCTTCTTGAACTCTGACATGGCGTCGACAAACGCCTTGCGCGCCTCGTTCGCTTCCCACTCCTTCTGCAGGTTGAGCATGTCCCGCATGTCGTTGATGCTCATGCCGGCGCGCATGGCCTGCATTGCCATGGCAAGCGGGCCTTGTGTGATCTCGGCCAGCGGCGCATCGCGTTTTGTGGCGATGGCGTGATTGATTGTTTCTGCTTCCATCAGGTCGACGGAGTCGGTTGCTGTTTCGGTGTTCATGCTTGCTCCAAGAGTTCAGGGGTGATTGCAGACCAGTCAATTGCGCCAAGCCTGGCCACGGCCTCGGACCACGACTCATTGAATCGATCGGCTACTGCGCCGACAGCGGTGGCGATAACGATTTCGGATTGCGGCCACGTCTCGGCGGGTCCGTCCAACTCGTCGCCACCGTCTGCCTGCATGAATGGGTCGGTGTCGACGGTTCCCAGCGGCGCCGGCCCGGTGACTTCGACCTGTTCTGGCTGTATCTCGGTGACGGTCGTTTCCAGCGCCTTGGCTTCGGCTGCGCGGCGGTCGACCTCGGCCTGGAACTCGGCGCGCTGGCGGGCCAGCTCGTCGGCCTGGGCTTGTGCGGCTGCGCGGGCTGCTGCCTGCTCGGCTTCGAATGCCGCGCGCTCGTCGGCGAGGCGCAGTGCCTCGGCATCGAGAATCGCCTGCGCAGCGGCTTCATCTGCCTTGCGTGCTGCCTGGGCCTTGGCTTCCTGCTCGGCGCGCTCCTGGGCGGCAATGCGCTCGGCTTCGGCGGCTTCCTTGCGCTGGCGCTCGATGTCGGCACGCTCGGCAGCCAGGCGGGCGGCTTCGGCCTCCTGCTCGGCTTTGATGCGGGCGCGCTCCTGTTCCTCGGTGAACTTGATGTGGCTGATTTCACTCATGCGCGCCAGGGTGTCCGCGCGGGTGTTGTGCGCTTCCTCGGCGAACTCGTCGAACCCGTCCAACTGCTGGCCGGTCATCTTCTCGATCAGGCTTTCGACCATGGCCGACGTGCGGCACTGCAGCGCCAGGTTCCCGGCTTCGCGGATGTCGGCAATGCGAAGGTGAATCCTGGTGATGCGCTCCAGTTCGATGCGCTCTGCTTCGGCCTTCTCGGCGGCGCGGGCCTGGTCCCATGCATCACGCAGGGCCAGCAGGCGGGTTTCTTCTGGCGTGGTGATCTGCAGCAGTTCCTTTTCCAACGCGATCACAGCCTTGGAGAATGCCGTCGCGTCTTCGCGCTTGGCCTTGGCCACTTTCTCCAGCGTCGTGCGGGACTTGACCAGCGCCATTGCGTAGCTATGAGCTTCGGCGCGGCCGGCCTCGTTTTTGATTTCCTTGACGTTCTCCGACTTCTTGACCTGCGCGGACAAATCGATGCGGGCTTGCATGGCGTTCAGCGCAACGGCGGCGCGCTGCTGAACGGTCAGTTCGGTCGATGTTTTCGGTTCTTCAAGCAATTCGATTTCCATGGTTTTCCTCAGTGGTTGAAGTGGTTCAGGTGAGAATTACGGCGATGGCCACGGCAATGGCTGCCATCGCGATCCACCAGGCCGGCGAGTAGGGGCGTGATTCGCGCATCGGCTGCAGGTCGTGGCTGGTGTACGGGCCGAAGGCTTCGGCCATCGTGCGTGGGTGGCGGCGGGTGTTCACAGCGTGCCCCGCATGCTGTCGACGATCTGGCGCACGTCCCGGTCGGACTGTGCGCGGTCCTCGTTCTGGTCGACCGGCTGGCGTGGCAACCAGCGATAAACGAACCACCAGATGAACACTGAAAGCGCCAGCATTACGCAAGCGATGATGGTTGTAATCATGCTGCCTCCGCATCGAACGTCAGCGCTTCCAATTCGCTGATCTTGCGAATAAGCGCGTTCTGGCGTTGCTGCGAATCAGCGCGGTCTTGCTCCAGTTGCGCACGCAGCGTTTCCACCTTGCCCTGAATAATCTCGTCCTTGCTTGCGATCGTGATTTCGACCGTGCCGAAACCGACGCGGGTGTAATCCTTTGGCGGTTCGTAACCATCGGCCCAGACAATGAGATTTCTGGCGTCTTTCACATGCTGCAGACTGTCTGCGTCGTGCGTGCTGTATTGACTGATCCAAACGGAAACGGGGGCTTGGAATGTGTGTGCCATGTCTTGCTCCTTGGGTTAAATAGCGCGGCTCAGTTCGCGCATTGCTTGCTTGTCAAACTCGCCACGGTCCTGATAGCGCAGCCGCTTGTCAAACTCGGGCGCTTTGTACTGCTCGTCGGCCTTGTCCTCTGCGCGCTTCGTTTCCTCCAGCCCGTAGATGCAGGACTGAATATCAGCGGCGGCTCCGGTGTCGTGCGGCCATGTGAACTTGCGCAATTGCTCGTCGGCAAGGTCAAGGCAGTCTTGCGTGGTCAGCAGGCGCATTGCTGCTATGTGCGCCATTGCTGCCTTTAGGTGCTGTTCGTCGGTCATGCTGTTCTCCTGCTGGTTATGCGGCGGTGCGGGCGTCTTCTGCCTGCTGGTCTTTTTCGCAACACCCGCCGTTGTATTCGCTGCTGTCTTCTGTCCAACGGCTTCCGCAATGCGCGCACTCGTCAACGGTGTCCGACTCCACGCTGACATACCCAACGCCGTCTACGTGGCGCTTTACTTGATCGGCAATTTCATTGCAGGCCTGGCGATACTGGTTTTGCCGGTCTGCTTCATCAGAGCAAAACATGCGGTCGCTCATGCTGATATTCCCGAATTGCCCAAGGCCGCGCGGCTCAATGACAACCCGGTAGTTTTCTTGCTTCGTTGATTTGCCCATCTCCATCTCCTTTGCCCTGCGGCAGTTGTTGCGTCGATGGATGAATTATGGACGCGAATGTCTAACTAAGCAAGACATATATGTCTAAATCCGACTAAAAAAAGGGGTTACTTTTTTTCAGATTCAGCAATCAGGGCGCGGATTCGGTTGTAAATCTCGCGTTCAGCCTGGCCCATTACTAGCATCGGCGGGTTGTTCAGGTCCATGTTTGGGACCAGTAGCTGCCACGGCTGGCAACCGATGGCGGCGGCGATCTCGTCCAGAGTGTCAACAGTCGTTGCGCACTCCTTTTTTGTGATCCGGTCGATTTGTTTTTGAGGGAGCTCGTTTGCCATTGCCAAGCCTCGCACCTTGCCGCGAACAATGCCGTCGTCCTTGCTGATCATGCGAATGATGTTATCAGCGAGGATTCGGCGGGAGATATTGGGCATACCTAGATTATTCCCACATGAAATAGTCAGGAATGTCTAACACGTAACTTGCAAATTAGACATGCGCGTCTTAGAATGGCGCATGATCACGACACAGCAACTCCGCGACCGGCTTCGCGCAATGCCAAATATCCGGGCTGTTGCTCGGCAAGCTGGCCTGCCGGAAAAGACTGTTTACCGCACCGCGCATGGCGAAACCACTCCGGGGCTGGAGACGGCGCAACGCATATGGAACGCCATCACCACTATTGAGGCGCAGTCGAAGGAGGCTGCGTAATGGCGGCCACCCCAGAGACATCCCCCCAAGGAGCCTGAATCTTGTCCCTTGAACGCAAGGATGTTCGAGCCAAGCTCGATCCAGATATGCACGCCAAGCTCAAAGCCATCTGTGATGTAGACGGCATCGACATGGGCGTATTCATTGAAAACCTGCTGGTTCCGGTGATTGAAAAGCGAGTCCATGACGCAATGGTGCTTGCGACCGAACTCCAGCGCCATGGAATAACCGGGAACAAACGGGAATGACCGGGATTACACAGGAGTGCAGCATGAGCAACATCAAATCAGCACCTTGCCTTGCCCGGATCGTGGCGCCGGGAGAGTCGGAAAACTCATGGATTGTTCAGGTACTCCGACGAGCAAATCCGAGAGGCGACACCCTTCCCGATGGCAAGCCAACATTGGTGAGCGGTAATTCGTGGATTTGCGAATCGCTGATGGCAAGCCCATTCCGGTCGCTCGGAGGTTTTCCGCCGAATCGGTATGCGTCTATCGGGGACCGCTACCTGCGCCCACTCCCGGGCATCGAAGACCCCACGCAGGTCGACGAGCGCATCCCTGAATCGGAGGCAGCATGAAAACCCCATACCACCAGACCCCCGGCGCCAGCCAAGGAAATGCCTTCACGCGACATCTTGACGGCGGGCCTTCGATCTTTGCGACCAAGCAGGAGATCGGCCACCAAGCCCGCAAGCTCGGGCGCATGAGCGCCGACGGCGTTGCAAACGTGCAGGCAAGTAACGACCGGCTCAACAAGATCATCAAGCCTGTGCGGGCGGCCCGCAGTACAAAGCAGCAGATCACGTATTCAAGGGCGGGGGTGCGGTGATGGAGTACGGCGAATTCATCGCGTCCAAAGCAAGGGCGCATGTTGTGACCGGCTTTGACCCGGTTGCCATCAAGCCGCATCTGTTCGACTTCCAGCGGGCGATTGTCGAATGGGCTTGTAAGCGTGGTCGCGCTGCGATCTTTGATACCGGCCTTGGCAAGACCGCCATGCAATCTGAATGGGCGCGCCAGGTTGCCGGGTTCACTGGTGGCCGCGTGTTGATTCTGGCGCCGCTTTGTGTGGCACAGCAGACCGTCGAGGAAGAGGACAGATTCGGAACGGCGATCAAGTATTGCCGCGACGAGTCGCAGACCGAAGGCGACATCATCATCACGAATTACGAGATGGTCGAGCACTTCGACATTGCATCGTATGCCGGTGTCGTGCTCGATGAATCCTCGATTCTCAAGAGCCACGATTCCAAGACGCGCGCCAAGATCATCGAACTGTTCCGCGACACGCCGTACAAGTTGTCATGCACGGCAACCCCAAGCCCGAATGACCACATGGAGCTTGGCAACCAGGCCGAATTCCTGGGCGTGATGACGGCGACGGAAATGCTGGCAATGTTCTTTGTTCACGATGGCGGAGACACCAGCCAATGGAGACTCAAAGGTCACGGCAAGACGCGGTTTTGGGAATGGATGGCGAAGTGGTCTGTCTGCGTCCGTAACCCTGCCGACCTTGGATTCAACGGTGACGCCTATATCCTGCCAGGCCTGCAGCTTCACGAGCATGTCATCGAGTCGCCAGAGGCATTGCCGGGCCAGTTGTTCGCAGGGCTTGCGCAAACCCTGACAGAGCGCCGGGACGCGAAGCGCCAGAGCCTTCAGGAGCGCGTGAAGTTGGCTTCCGATCTGGTGAATGGACACGACCGGCCCGCCATCGTCTGGTGCCACCTGAATGACGAATCAAAAGCTCTGGCCGCTGCCATTCCCGATGCCATCGAGGTAACCGGCTCGATGTCCGCCGACGAAAAAGAGCGGGCAATCATGGCGTTCACGCATGGCGACAAGCGCGTCATCGTGTCCAAGGCATCTATCTGCGGATGGGGGATGAACTGGCAGCACTGCCATGACATGGTATTTGCCGGGCTGGATGACTCATTCGAGTCGTATTACCAGGCCGTGCGCCGCTGCTTTCGCTTCGGCCAGAAACACATCGTTGACGTGCATCTGGTGTCGGCTGAATCAGAGGGTGCCGTCAAGGCGAATCTTGAGCGCAAGCAACTACAGGCCAATGACATGGCCGATTCGATGGTTGTCCACATGCGCGAACTCACGAAACAAACGATCAAGGGGGCAGTTATGGAAAAGGCGGATTACGTGCGCGATGTAGCAACCGGCGAAGGATGGACGCTGCACCTTGGGGATTGCGTCGAGGTGGCCCGTGAACTGCCGGACAACAGCATCGACTATTCGGTGTTCAGCCCGCCGTTTGCCAGCCTCTACACGTACAGCAACAGCGACCGCGACATGGGCAACTGCAAGACCACCAGCGAGTTTTACGAGCACTTCCGCTTTCTGGTGCGCGAGTTGTACAGAGTCATCAAGCCAGGCCGGCTGCTGTCGTTCCACGCGATGGACCTGCAGACCAGCAAATTCCGCGATGGCGTTATCGGGCTTCATGACTTCACCGGAGAACTGACCCGTATGTTCACCGAGGAAGGGTGGATTTATCACAGCAAGGTCACGATATGGAAGGACCCGGTTACGGCCATGCAGCGCACCAAGGCGCTCGGACTGCTGCACAAGACCATCCGCAAGGATTCGAGCATGTCGCGTCAGGGTATCGCTGATTACCTTGTGACGGTGCGCAAGCCGGGCGAGAACGCAGAGCCTATCAGCCACACGCATGAGACGTTCCCGGTGCAGAAATGGCAGAACTACGCCAGCCCGGTATGGATGGACATCAACCCGTCGCGGACCCTGCAATTCAAGACGGCCAGGGAGTCCGACGACGAGCGCCACATCTGCCCGCTGCAGCTCGACTTCATCGAACGGTGCGTCAGGCTGTGGAGCAACCCTGGCGAAACTGTCCTCAGCCCGTTCGCGGGCATCGGGTCGGAGATCTACCAGGCCGTGAAGTTCGGGCGCTACAGACTCGGAATCGAACTCAAAGAGTCGTACTGGCGGACCGCCGTGAACAACCTGCAAACCCTGGAAAACGAGATGGGCGCGGCCACTTTGTTTGACGAGGTGACCGCATGATCCAAGGCGAAACATGCCGAGCACACCAGCGGTATCACTGCATCGACTGCGGCTACCGCTGTCACACCGTCGATGACGACGGCACCTGGACCTACATCGAGGGAACGGGGGCCGAGGCGTAATGGCGAAGAACTCGACGTTCATCAAACTGGACGACACAACACCCGACCACCCGAAAGTAGACGGGCTATCCAATGCCGCGTTCAGGGCATGGATTGAAGCGATCTGCTACTGCTCCGAATACCTCACCGATGGTGTGATCTCACGGCACCGGATCGGACGCCGTGACGGCGCGAAAGTTGTCGCGGAACTGATCTCAGTCGGACTCGTCAAGGAGACAGACGACCCGGAGCGGGTGGTTATTCACGACTACCTCGAACACCAAACAAGTCGCCAACAGGTTGTTGATATCCGAGCAAAACGAGCGCGCGCGGGAAGCAAAGGGGGAGCAAATGGGTAAGCAAAACGGAAGCAAAACAGCAAGCAAAACGGAAGCAAAACGACCCCCAGAAGTCAGAAGTCAGAAGTCAGAAGTAATTACTTATGGTTCCGATGTTCTTACACCGTCGGTCTGTATCCCGAAAACCGACGGTGTAACGGCAAATATCGGCGGTGGTCGATGAATCCGGCAGAGATCCGCGCCCTGGCTTACGTCGTGAATCACGTCCGCCCATCGTGGCCCGTGCGCGACATCGAGCGCGCCCTCGTTGACGATCCTCGCGGCTTCACTGACGTGGCACTTGCGGCTGTCACAGCGGCGGCATCACCTGACACCCGGTTCCCTGGCGGGATCAAAACCACCTACGCCGGATCGCATGGCTGCCAGAAATGCGCGGAACGAAACACCCGCGCTGAACGCAACTCGCAACCGCCACCGATCACCCGCTGCGCTAGGTGCGGACGCGCCACCGAACACGACCACGCCTGCCGATCCGTGAAACCACCCTGGTGGCCGCAGGCGCAGGCGATCACGAACCGGTACGCAACCGCGATCCGTGCCGCCCGCGCCGTCGGGGACCACGCCACCGTCGCGGAACTAGCCGCCAACCAGCGAACCGAACTAGCGAAGGTGATGGCCCATGCCTGACAAATCCCTTGACCACCCCGACCTACGACCCGACCAGTGCCGGATCTCACTGGTTGTCGGCACCGACATGCTGCCGATTCGGATCAGCCGGTTAAAGGCCCACTGCCTCGCACCCGTCGTTGATGACGTGTGGCAGCTATGCGACCGCCACCACCAGGACCGTGAACGGTTGGTTACGAAATACGGGGAGGCGTCGTGACTGATCTCGTCCCGCAAGCCGCTATCGACGCAGCGATGAGGGCGCGATGGCAGACCGGCGTGCGTTGGCTCACCCAAGGGACCGATGACACCCCGGACACGTCTCTACGAAATCAACTCGAAGCGGCTGCACCGCACATCATCGAAGCGGCGAGACCCGCCATTGAGGCAGCCTTCCGCGAGAAATGGGCTGGCCCGAACCGCGACAAATGCCAATGGTGGTGCGAGCAGTACGTCCAATGCCAATGCGGAGCCGTCAGCAACGAACTAGAGGAGAACAGCGAATGACCGATCCATACGAATTGGCGCAGTGGCCGGAGTCCAGGATGGAAGCGACCGCAGACGCGCTAATCCGCTACTACATTGTGTGCGGGCTACACGCTCACAGGCGGTTCCGTAGCCAGGTAACGAACAGAGTTTGGGAAACTGATCCACTCCTGTACGGGGAAACCATTGGTCATTACTGCGCGTATGTGTCACTCGTGCAAGCCCTACGCGGGTTCCGGTACGCATACCCGGAATTAGCCGACGACGAAGCCCGCTCCATCTGGTCGCTATCTGAGTCCGGCGACGGTTTCGAATGGCTGTACCAGTGGGGCGAAGAAGAGGGCTTACCGATGCCCGAAGTTAGCCAGGCGATTGACGGCCTTGTGTACCGAGAGGGGAACAACCAATGAGTAAGTGGCAGAAAATAGACCCGGATCAAATCAAGGCCGGTGACTTGGTGAAGGTGCGACACGTGTCGGATGCCTACGAGGAAACAACGTCGGCGGTCGCCACCAACGTTACCGATCTGGAGATAGGGGTCGGCCCGTACAGCCTGTACAAAGACAAAGGCACTTGGTACATAGCCAAACCCAAAAAGGCGAAGCCGCTAACCCGTCCCGATGAACCGCCAGTTGGATCGTTCTTCCGGGTGGATAGGACGGGCGAGACGTATCAGCGCTGGGGTAACTCTGGTGATCTCGATTACCTCACACTAGGCGACCTGTCAGGCAACATTGCTGAGTGGAACGACATCACCGAACCTGGCGACAC
>OFRB01000347.1_pt1 | contig 11219 bp, 10 predicted proteins | sample 1543021 | NCBI WGS metagenome assembly OFRB01 (sample SAMN07774230, study PRJEB24372) | wastewater metagenome | isolation source: Exp Tend CN 0WW | collected 2016-02
CGGGCGCTTGTCAAGCACAGGGATCCCGCCCAATGTGGTCAGTGCGACGGTGTTCTGTGCAGAGAGGAACGGATAGCGACGCCGACGCGGACGCCCGGAGAACGTCCACTTACTGGACTCAACTCGATCCCGAGCAAGGGGGCTCGACCTGTCCATGGTCACTTCATATGCAGGGATGACATATGCACCTGCTTTGAAAGAGTTCTGGAGGGGGCCTGTGAGCGTGACCACATCCCCGACAATCGCGGCAATCTTTGCGGGCTCGCTGATCGCTTGCCGGTTACGAATTACGATCCCATCGCCAACGCGGAGGTCCCCGCGTTGCGTCTTAACTTCGATGGTATTTGCACCAACCAGAACGTCTGCACGAAGTGCCGCAAGGTAATGATAGAACGGAACGCTTGGTGCATTCCGTGCGGTCGACAGAAGGGTTCCGATCAAGGTGACAGTCTCGGCGTTGTCAATCCCGGTGAACGTCACGGAGTGCGTTACCTCGGGCGTCGCTGCAAGGCTGATCCGTTGTTCCGTGCTGTCCTCGGCGGTCAGGACGTTGGTCTCCCACCGCAGGGTTTCAGACCACGGGTAATCCGGGGGCAAGGGCAACGTGGTGTCGCGTTCAATGATCAGGCCGAGGGAGAAGTCGCCCTGCTCAAACTCAAACGTTATGCTGCCTGCCATTGAAGATGGAGCATCTTCATTCACAGAGAAGAACAGTTCGGCGAGCTCGAACGAACGGATATCGTAACCCACGGCGACCGACAGATCAATGCCGGCCACGTCATTGTAGACGATTGCTTGGAGTTCGTTAAGGGACGGCGACGGGAACGTGTTCCATACGGAGAACGTAAACGGAGAGCCCAAATCCGGGTCTCTGAGCGTGTATGAGTTGGGCACAACCCAGAAACGGTAGTGGTAGATGTCACTCTGCGTGATGACCGCGGCGCCTGGAAGATCCCGGACAGGAGGGGCAAGCGGAACAGAGATGCCCGCCATGTGAGCAGGTTGAATAGCGACGCGTTCATTCACGTTCTCAGGAATACCTGCGTCAGCGCGTTGCATTGCACTAAGCGTGTAACGCTCCTGCTCGACGTGGCTTGGAGTGCCGTTGAAGCGACCCATGAACCCAGTTGGCACAAGAGCGAAGGACATCAGGCAACCTTCTTATATGCAAGTGCAAGTGCGCCGCTTGTCACGGCAAGCTGCTGGGAGATCTGTTGTGCGAGATCCGTTTTCCGAAGGACAGGCGTAAGCATCCAGGTGTCTCCCGCATACGTGATCTCGTCTTTCGGGTTATAGGTGTGCATTGCACCGGTGAACAAGTCTGGAATGGATCCCAGGTACATGGCAAAGGACCCCGACCCTGTCCCGTTCACGATGATAAACGGAATAGGTTGCAGGGAGACCCCACCAGAGAACGGTTGATTTTGCGCAAGCATGCTTACCCCGAACGGCCGGAACAAGGCAACGCTGTCACGAAGGTAAGTCAAAGCGGGGGCGAATGACGGACGCTCGTTAACGGGACCTGTTGCCAGGACAAGTGACGGATCGTTGACCGTGTTCAGGGCAGGCCACCCAGCGGCAATATTATACGGTGCCGACGCCCCTCCTTCAACGATATACTGGAAACGTTCCGAATGCGTCATATTGCTTCCGTAGTAAGCAACGTTCCCGCTAAAATAATGCGCCCACCGATCACTGACACCAGCATTCCAATCAAGCGCATAAGAAGCTCCGGTTGCACCAAGAGATGCAGGATACGCGCGACGGAAGGTAGAAGCTGCATAGACTACGCTGCTGTAACTCAGCCCGTTCTTGTCGAGCTCACCGAACGAGAAGTGGTTGAAGCAATCAGCGTGGTTGTCTGTGGCGAAACGCGTGACCACATGGATGTAATCGGGCTTGCCCACGCCCGGGTTTGAGAAGATGTGCCAATCAACAATGTTCCAGTTCATGTTAGGAACGAGAACAGGGGTGCTCGTCACACGAGCTGTTGCCTCAGCGGGTGTGTTACCGAGCCCAATACGAAGAACAGTCTCGGTCAAGGCAACAAGTGCGCCAGAGGCGTAGTTGTTGGCCGCTCGGGTCGTCGTGTTCATATGGATGCCCTTGATCTTCCCTTTCGAGATAGGCCAAGTGCCTCCTGTCGTCGTCCAACCATCAGCAACGGCGTGAGCAATGATCGCAGACAAGAGCGCCGCAACGTTACCAGATCCAGTGCTGTAAGCCATTACGCTGCTTCCTTGATTGCAAACCAGTCGCCATTTGATCGGCGGTCACGGCTTGGGAAAACCCTGTATGTGTCAGCACCGATTGTGATCGTCTGCTCGGGCGTCAGGATACCGCCACTCGGGACTGCAAAGACATCGGACAGGCCTCCCACATTGCCATACTCCGAATCCAAGATGAGTGCCGGGAACATGGGCATCTCATTTTGAAGCGTGGGAACAAGGCGATCAACCAGGCGTCCTGTGCCAGCGGCGGTGGAGTTGGTTCCGCCGCTGTTCGGCCAGCTGTTGCCGCTGCTGCATCCGAGGAACGCCGAAGGCCAAACGGAACACCGAAGTCCTGCGAAGTAGGATAGGGAGTTATCCGAAACGCCACCAGAAGCGCGTCCCTGACCGTTTACCCAGTTCGTGTCCCATTTCCGATAGGCAAACGCGCCAGTGCCCGGATCGGTTATGGATCCAAGGTTGTTGTTCGCGGTGTCAAACGTGGTCAACCAGTTGCCTCCCGTTGCAATAACTGCAAGGGGGAACGGGAAGAACTCCGGTTGAACAAAAGCATTCATAAACCCGACATACGCGCTGGTGTAGTTCAGCGTTCCGTTCTTGACAACGATGACGATCCTTTGGCTGTTGACGTAGAACCAGTAAGTCAGCGTCGCTGCGTTGGTCAGAAGGACCATGTCCACAGGGGCGACGCCGGCCTGGAAGTTGGGATCAAACACCGAAGCGTCAAAGCCAGTCCCGGCCCAGATCCCGATGGACCCTGAGTTCGCGGCAGGAATGAAGTGCCCGCGCATGTGGACAAAGACCCGTCGAGAGGCATCGTATCCCGGACCCTGCCAGCTCCACACATCGTTGTTGCACTCACGACCAGTCTCAGTCGCAGCGAAGGTCTTGATGCCCTGATCTTCGTAACGACCACAACGGAACGGTGACACCGTATCCGGGTGCATCGCACTGATGAACCCATCAGCAAAGGTAAACAGTTTCAGTTCGGTGGCCGTCCACGAAATCCCAGTGTAGGTCTCCATGTTATTCCAGGTCACACGATCATATGACCACTGGATTGCAAAATGGGTTGGGCTGTAGCTGGCCGTGGCGTCACCCGTCATGGCGACTTCGCGGACGATGGTCGGCGAACCAAAGTCGTATTCGAGGATCCAGGTATTCCAGCTGGACGAACTGTGCGTTGCGCGGTTCGTTCCACCAGCGATCAGGCTGGTGGCGGTCCCGGTGGTCAATTCAACGTTCCAGTTGGCAGCGACCGTTGCAACGTTTGCACCACCTGCGGTCGTCCTGAAATGAAGGCGGTTCAAACCAAAGACGGTCGTCGCGCCAGATCGGGTTGCAATCATACGCCAGTAGCGTGCCGCTTTCGGGCTCGCCATGTCCATGTCAGTGTCACCCCGCAACCGAGTCCAGCCGTTCGAGGTCAGGAACGTGTTCAGCGCGTTGAGAAGCGCGGCAGGGGTCTTCGCCGTCCCAGTTGTAAATGCCATTACCGTGTCCCTGCGAGTTGCTGAACCTTGCTGGGGTTCTTCTCCAGCTCGTTCCAAATGATACGCGACCCTTCTTGCGTTTGCAAGGCCTTGAGCGCCTCTTTAGGATCAGCGACGTAAACCACGGTAACAGGGACGTCCACGTTCGGGGCGTCCTGCTTTGCCGTCATTTTCGAGACCTTGTCCGCAGCCGAGGTATCGCGCCGTGCCTGCGAGTGCATTGCGTTGGACGGGCTCGACCCGCCGTTGGTGTGTTCGCCGCCATCCCGATACATAGGCAACAGACCGGCAAGGCTTTGCCCGGCGTTGATCGCCTCAAGCAGGGGGCGGTATTGTTTGGTCGCCTTGGCGTTGGTCACGAACTCACCGTTGGACAGGGCAGCAAGGCCTTTGTCGTCACGGGGACCGCCTGGGGCGCGGACATAACCGCCGTCCTTGAATGCGGCGCCCGCTGCTGCGAGCGTCTTTGTCATCGCCATAGTCCCGGCAATAGCGGCGTTTGCCCCGGCAGCGTTTGCACCCGATGTGGCCAAGGATGCAAGGGCAGCAGCCGGTGCCCACATCGTTGCCGAGGCCGCAGCCTGTGCCGCGGTCGCAGCCGTTGCAGCAGCGCCGATCCCTTTGCCAATTGCGGCGTTGATCAGCCATTGCACACCGAGCTTGACAAGCCCGGAGATCAGGGAGGCGAGGGCCTCCTTGGCAACGTTGGACAGGGCCTCGCCGAGGTCTTCCGAATAGACGATTGCCCGGCCGACGCTGTTGGCAAACCCGTCAGCGAACTGCGTGAAGAACTCACCGAAGACCGTGCCAGCTCGCGCCTTGAAGTTCACGACGCCATCGGTCATCTTGTTCAGTTGCAGCAGGAATGCGTCACCGAAGGTTCCGGTGCCGGCATCGACCTTGAGTTGCAGGATCGCAATGTTGGCATCATGCACAGCCTTGGCAACGTTTGCCGAGGCGAATGCCATCTCTGCGGCCTTGACCCTCAGTTCCTGCATCTTGACCATGTATTGCGCTTGGCTGATCGTGCCAGCTTGAAGCGCCATGTTCAGTGCAGTGTATTCATCTTGCAGTTTGGACAACGCACCAACGGTGGAGTCCTCAATCGCTTTCAGGGCCTTGTCCAACCCGTCAAGTTCTTCCTTGGTCTTCTTGGCCCCGCCACTGCCACCACCCGTGTCGCCAAACCCGGGACCGGTCGGGCCCCCAAGATCAACGGGCTCAATCGGGTTCTGCAACGCCGCAGCGTCACGTGCCGCAGCTGCGTCCATGATCCCGCCGGCAACTTCGCCAAGTTTTGTCTTGACGTTGCCAAGACCATCAGCAGCAGCCCCAAGGTAATCTTTTCCCGCGAACTCTTTATATGTCCGGGCAATCGACTCCCCGGCTGCGTTCATGTCATTCTTAAGCCCTTCGGTGTCTGACCGAAGATCGCTGAAGTCAACAGACAGGGCACCGCGGATGGCATCGCCTGCCCCTTCAATGCCGGGGATGTTGTCGAGCGCGTCACCGATTGCACCGAGACCACGGGCAAAACTGTTAATAATAAACTCAAGTGCGTCCAGCACGATGTTCTTGGCAATCGCCATGGCGAGGCGGAACAATGCCGGGATGCCCTCGGTGATGGCAGGCCCGATTGCAGCGACCATCCCGACATACATGCCGATGATTCCGTTAACCGAGTTGTAGACGAAGTTGCCAATGTCGTCAAGGGTGATGCCCCAGTTGCTCAAGAACCCGTTGAGCCAGTCTCGCGCTTGCGTGAAGAATCCGCTGAATGCTGTTGCCATATTGGATGCAGCAGAATACGCCACAGACCCCAATGCCTTCATGGCGTCCCAGACCTTGCTGATGGCAGAGACAATGCGTGACCACACCTCCGCCACGATGGATCCGAGGCTCGCGGATGTGTTGCCATACGTGATGGTTGCATCTCGGAGCATATACATGGTGCCGACAAGCGCGACGGCAGCCGCGACTACGATACCAATAGGGTTGGCATACATGGCGGCGTTGAGCCCCCACATGGCGGACTGCATAAGCTTGATGGCACCGCCTGCTGCGGTCGCCCAGATCCCAGTCGCACCAAGAGCAATGTTGAGCGCCGTCTGCGCCATGATCACGCTACGGATTGCCGCGGCTGTTGCCAGGATACGTGAGGCGCCCCACCATGCGGCGAACGTCGCCCCCGCGACAAGCGCGACGTTGGCAAGAACCGCGAAGTTCTCGGCAATGAATGCAAGGGCGTTTCCGAGAACGTAGCTGATCCCAGCGACGGCACCGCTCTGTCCCAAGAACCGTTGGAACGAGTTGTAGATCATCGTCAGGCCTTGCATGACGGTCGGAACGGTCCGAGCGAACTGCTCGTCAAGTTGTCCACCGCCCTTGATCACAGCATCAAAGAATGCCTCCGAGGTCAGACGCCCGTCGAGCATGATCTGGCGAAGCTTGGAGACAGAACCCCCAGCCTCTTCCATACCACGCGCAGCGGCAAGAAGCAACGGGCGAGCATTCTCGACCATCGAGTTCCATTCCTGCGCACGGACGATGCCTTCGCCCATTGCCTGCGTGATCTGGATCAGGACACCACGTGCAGCGTTGCCGGACGTGCCTTGAACGGCGAGGGCCTTACCCGTGAGTTCAGTGAAGCGCAGGAGCTCGGCCTCGTTCTTCCCGAGTTCGCCTGCCGCCTGCCCCATCTTGCCATACAGGTTAACGATCTGCTCGTAAGGGGCACGCGACTTCTGCGCGATGTTGTAAAGCTTCTCCATCCCATCGGCGACTTGCTCCTGAGAGTAGCCAAGGATCTTGAGCTGATTTTCCATGCGAGTATATCCGTCAACGGCACGGATAACCTCAGCAACAGAAAATGCAGTGCCTAACGCACGGAGGCCACGCTGGAGAAGCGATACGCGGCGCTCCGTGCGGTCGGCGGCACCACCGACGCTTTCAATGGCCTGGACAACTTTGACCGAGCCACGTTCCTGGATGATAATGTCGATTATCTCGCGCGTTGCCATCGACTTACCTTATGACGCCTCCACGGGCGACCCTTCGTGCTGCTACTATCGCCGCGCGCCGGACATAGTCTGCTGACGCCTGTGGAGATTTCCCCTTGTTCAATTGCTCAATATAGGGGAGGGCGTTCGAGATGTAAATGGTATCTTTTATACCAACACGCGATAGTACAGTGATGGACGTTGCCAACTTGCCAGCCCAATCCCCGCGACGGGTAAAGTCTTTGAAGCCGTCCATGTCGGTCGAGTAATCAGGGCGGTTGAATGAAACGTTCCAGTTGAAACGGGCCTGCCCCGTGTCTATAGGTGTGGCAATGACCACCTCCTTTACGACATCCTGCCCGACAAGCATCTTGATCTGCTTGACGTTGAACGGGACGCGCTTCGCTCGGGCCCGCATGTTACCTGCAAATTGCCCGAGCGTCGCCATCACTTCTTTCCCTTCGTCCGAGTCTTCCCGCCGCTGTCCGGCGATGTCTTTGATCCCTTGTCAACGTGCGCCCGGTATACCGAATCCATTGCGTTGATAAAGTAGAACATGTCCTCTCGCTGCTCCTCGGTAATGTCATACGTCAGACAGTAACCGTTGATAGCATCCCAAGGTATCGGCCCAAGACTCATGCCAAGATTTCGGCAACTTGAAAGGTCCTGGAACGCGTTGTAGTAAAGAACGAGCCCACGCAAGAGCTCTGGTGCGTTCTTGATCTTGTCAGGCAGGTCTTCACCTGCCTGAACAGCTTGGTCAATAATCCGTTCCTCGACCGCTCCCATCTCCAGTTGGTAGCGGAGGAACGCGATTAGTTTCCCTCGTCTTCCTTACGCTCGGCGATCCGGAAGTTGGCCAGATCCTGCGAGTTGCGCTGGATGTCCACAAGGAGGTCCGGCAGCAGGCGCAGGGTCGAGACCACGTTCTGTTTGTTGAACGGGACGAGACCATGCTCGTCCGGGGCGTGGCTGTAGGTCCCTTCCGGCGCTTCCGGGTTCGCTTCGATGCCCTGCACCAAGGACGGTTTGCCCTTGACCGTGATCAGGGTTTCCCAGTTCTTGATGATCGTTTCGGCGTAGACCTCGGCCATCATCTTGCGGTCGAGTTCGAGGTCCAGGATCCCAGCTTCGATCTGCCGGCGCAGAGGCTTGGACTTGCGTTCCAGCGCCTTGGCGAAGTGCACGTTGGCACCACCGCCACGGGCGACCGTGATGGCAGTGTTGGAATCCGGCGTGAACACGACACCTTCCAGCTCAAGCTTCTTGTCCGTTTCGTAGGTCTTAAAGAGTCCCATTTGCTTCTCCATCGCATTAGGGGTGGGTAAATTCTAACGGCGGGGATCGTTGACCTAAGTCGTGACCCCCGCCGTCATCTGCTCGCCCTTACGCGAAGGACGGCAGGTACGGGAAGCGGGCGACCATCAGCGTGTGGCCGAGATCGGATTCAGCCGCCATGGTCTCAAGCGGAAGCTTGATGGGCTGGTCCTGCTCGACCGCAAGGCGACCGTCACCGAGGCTCAGGAGCGGGATGTCGAACACCCAACCCGAGCCGTTCTTGACCAGGATCAGGTCCTGGGTCACGTCAGCGTTGTTCCGAACGGCCTGCACAGCGGCGATGTCCGAGAAGTAGACCTCGGCCGATCCGCCGACCTCGAACGTGCCGGCAGTCATCGAGAAGGCACCAAGAACACCGATTGCCTTGTTGGGGCTCACGTTGTTGTTGATCTCCAGGCTGAACTCGGTCGCGTAACCGAACAGCGCGGACGGGTTCGGGTTGCCCGGCGTGACAATGGCCATCTTCGACCGGCGCACATCGGAGGTTGCGTTGTAGGCATCTTCCGTTGCGAGCGACGGACGAGTCCCCGCCTTGACCCCGGTCAGACCATCGCGCTGCTCGTTGTCTTGCGCGATGAAGGCCAGGTCCGCGGTAATCAGTTCGCCCTGTTGCAGATTCAGGGTGAACTCGTTGGACATCGAGCCGATCAGGTATTCGGACATGACACCGTTGGCATCGCGCCCGAGCGTCCGTTCCAGCTGGTAGGTGCGCCGCTTGATGTTGTCCGGGTTCGGTTCGTTGCGGACGAACACGGGAAGCAGGATGTCCACAGCGGGACCGGCAGCCTCGGCGACCATCGTCTTGGACGTCTTGCCGAAGATGATGGCGTTGGCCGAGATCACGTCAGCACGGGCGAAGCAACGGTTGTTCACGTTCACGAACTTGTTGTCTTCCGAGCCGATGAAGATCCACGACCCTTCGACCAGGCCGAGGGTGGTCAGGTTCAGCGTGGTCGAGGTCAGCGTGACTTGCGATCCGGCAATGACGATTGCAAGATCCGCCGCGGCAGCTTTCTTCCCGACCTTCTGGATACGGGCCGAGGACGGCGGCGAGGCTTCCGATGCACCGACAGCTTCGGACACGACGACAGTGCCGGCAGTCGAGGACACCACGGTCTTGATCCCGTTGTTGGCTGCTTGCGCAAACCCGGACATCAGGACCAGATCGCCGGCCGCAAACCCACCGAGGCCCGAGGCCGCGGAATAGGTCTTGGTTCCGGCGGTGGTCGAAGTGATCGGAACAGCTGCACCAAAGACGGGTTTGGTGTCGCCGGGGATGTGGGCGTCGGCAAACAGGAAGCCCTGCATGAGCTTGAGCAGGCCGGTCTCGGTGAAGTCCTGTTGGAAACCGCCCGATGCATCAAGGTCCACAACGGAACCTTTCTTGCGCTGGCGCGACGGGTTCAGCGGGTTTCGTGCCGCCGTGGTGATCTCGGACCCGAAGTCATCATACGAGTTCGGTTCGAGAACATCCCAGACGGGAGTGCCGGGAAGAACCCCCGGCGATGCTTCTTCGGCGATCCGCGCGCCGGTCACGTTGGAGTCGATTGTGTCGGCCATCAGCTGATCTCCTGATAAGTGAACTCTCCGGTGGTGATGGCCCGTGAGTTCCCGTCCTTGGGTGCTTCTTCTTTACCAACCACGTTTCGGAACCAAACTCCACCGGGCGTGGTCTTACCGCGGATGGATTCAACGCTCATCTTAACGAGGGAGTTAATCGCTGTCAACCCCCCGATGGCGGGGCACCGGGCCTGAATGTAGATCAGGCCGTCATTGGTCCACTTCCGTTTACCGTCTTCCCCAGCGAGGGATGCTTGTCGGCTCATTACATGTTGGAGCGAAACGCTGACCACAGTCGCGTTCACGTTCAAGTTCTGGAGATCGTCCTGGAAGATCAGCGTGACGGGCTTGCCGTCAAACGCCGTTCTGATCAGGGCGAAGATCTCGTCATACGCTTGTTCTTGTCCGTTCAGGATCATTTGCGCACCTGCACACGGTAAAGGATCGGTGTCCCGTCAGGCCCGACTGTTTCAACGTTGATGACCCGGTAGACCTCGCCGTCAACTCCGGTCAAGGTCTGGCGCGGTGCTGGCGCAAAAGTCAGTGCGGGATCTGCGGCGGCGATCAACATGAGCATGTCACCCGGAAGGATTGCCCGTGTGTCCTCAGACCCCGCGGTGAAGCCTTGGGACTCGATTGTCTTCCTGTAATAGGTCAACACTGCGTAAGGCGTGCATGTGTTAGCAGCGTTTGCAGTCGTGCGCCAAGGTTTGTTGGGATCTGGAACGGAAACCCCGATACGGGATAACGTGAAAACGCCACCAGCTTCCCGGATGTCTGCAACGGCATCGGCACGTTCTTCTGTGTAGTCTGCCATCATGCCCTCAAGACGGTGAGGCGGAACCCGTCAGCGTAGAGGAGTTTCTCCATGAGGGCGTCCAGCTTGGCCAGGATCGGCATGTAGCTCGAAGTGCCCTGCGATGGGAAGTATTCTTTTTCCAGCACGTCGACCTTCTTGCGCTTCAACTGACCGAGGCTCGATCCAGCGAATTGAGGCTGGAGAGCAATGGTCACTGACGTGCAGGTCGCTTCACAGATGATCTGTTTGACCAGCTTCGGGATCGCGCCTTCCATGTAACGGATACCATCGACCACGATGGCGTCACGCGGGAAGCTCAAGGATTGGGTGGCGTCAAGTCGCGCCGAAGGGAAATCTTCACTCTCGAACCAGTCCATTGCAAGGTGAAGATGCTTTTCCAGATCTCCATCCGCAGCCGGAACCGTGATCCCGCGAAGTGTGGCGTAGGCCCGCACCTCAGCAAGAGTAACATAGCTGTTCGCATCCGCGACGATAGTGCCATCTTCTACGATGATTGCCATGCTACACCTGCTTGTGGTGATTGCGCCCGAAGGCGCAACCAGTTACTTTTCGACTTCTTCGTCCTCGACCGTTTCCGGTTCGGGAGCGCGAAGGCCAAGGATGCGCCGAGCTTCGGCCATCGGGACGCCGGACGAGACCATGTTGATCAGCTCCAGCGGGGCCTGGTCGCCGTTCACGGTGTCAAGGATCTGCCGGTTGGCATCCTCGTCCACTTCGTTCACGCCATCCAGATTCGGGAGCTGACCCTCGGCACCGGCGTCGGCAGATGCAACGGCGG
>OFRB01000348.1_pt1 | contig 11182 bp, 17 predicted proteins | sample 1543021 | NCBI WGS metagenome assembly OFRB01 (sample SAMN07774230, study PRJEB24372) | wastewater metagenome | isolation source: Exp Tend CN 0WW | collected 2016-02
AGATCGACCGTGACTTTCCTGCACCAACTGATGGCATACCGCAGCATCACTTCTCGCTTCTGACTGGATAAGAGTTGTTGGCGCAGGGCTTCGATTTTTAAGTCTTTCATATCCTCTCCGTACTTATTCAAGAATTCTTTCATGTCTTCGGCTCCCATGCTCGGTAGAGTTGTGTCCCTTCGGATAGCTCGGCGTATCCTTCTAAAAATACAAGTGACCCATAGCTAATTTTTCTTGCAACAGGCTTCTTCTCGCACAGGATCAGACCATCAAAGTCAGCGGTGGCGGCGAGGGCTTCTTTTGCCCATAGCTCGCCTGTAGCGGTAGCGTATTGATCAAGCACAGTGCGAAGAAGTGTTTCGCGCTTCTGACTGTCTGCGAGTTGCTGTTGTGTTACTTGCCAATCAAGAGCAATCTTATGGAGTTGCTGGCGCAGGGATTCGATCTCCATTGCCATTGCTGTTGATCCTGTAGTCATTTCCCTTGCTCCTTTAGCCTCGGACAGATACTAGGTATCCCATATCTGTCGTATATAATGTTACTATCGCCACTAGGATAATCCTCGTTTAGACAAACGTCATATTCACCCCAGCTACCACCCCGATTCTCAAAGTCCGGGCAGTCACGGCAGCCAGTGACAGTATGCTCAGGGATTATTTGAATTGGTAGAATGAAAGATCGAGTCATTTCGCTTGTTCCTTGAATAGGTTGTAAGGTTCAGTCTTCTTCCATTTGAATGTGGAGTAGAAGCCTGTGTCGTTGTGTACACAGTGGGTGTTGGCCTCCTTACCGACGATGCCATGCACGCTGCCTTGTTTTTGCATGATGGATTCAATAATAGGATTTAGTTTGTCAAGATATTGTTGAGTATCTGTAACATACTTGGCCTCTTTAATTGGCAGGATATCTACATCCCCACTCCAAGTACATGTTTGTTCATAGGTCATTTTCCTGATTTGATAAAGCAGATCCTTCTTAAGGTCTAGCTCATAACACATACACTTGAGCAGGAATGTGAGGTAGCTCAGGCCAAAGACGGACTTGTTCCATAGCTTGTCAAAGGTAAGCACACAGATATTGGCATCCAGATCCAGCTTCCACTTGTCTAGCATCTGGAAGACTTCTTGCATAGGCCAGAAGTACGGCAGATTTGTAACAAAGTTTTGTCTGGTCTTGGCATTAGGAAACTCAATGGCAATAGCCATTTTGTTCTTGTACAGTGGCGTTGCTTTTGGGTCAAACTCAAACCCGTAAATGTCAACAGCATTTTTCTCTTCTGTCGCATACAGGCAATCACCCATGAAATCCCGACACTCGCTGAGATCTGACTGATTCTGCCAACGGCCATTGACGATCTTGGCATGTGCGAATTTCACGACGAGGTTCTGATCTTCTACGCCGATGTTCTTTTGGTATACGATTTTATTGAATTTCATTTCTGAATGTCCTTAAGGAAAGCTTGGGTATACTTCTCAAGAGTTGTGCCTTCAATGCCAGGTGCTGTGTTGACTTCCAGAACGTAGCACTTGTTTTCTTTCTCATTCCAGATTAGATCAATAGCAGCAAAAGGAAGATTAGCACACCAAGCAGCGTTAAGCGCCTGAGTGCGGAGGTCCTGCGGTTCAACGATGCCCTCGCGGGCATATACCCATCCGTTCTTGTGGTTCCTGATCTTAGTATCGACATTCTCGAATCCTTTCCGCTTTTTCTTTTGGGTTACATCAATGACCGACCAGCCATCATTCTGACTACCAAACACATGCACACGGTACTCATGACGCTTCTTCTTGTACTGCACGTACAGTGGTGCATAGGTGATGGTGTCATAAGGCGGATCAACAAAGACAATACCCTGTCCACTATGACCATTTAACTTGGTCCGTGCTAATACGATCTTATCTGCTGTTACCCACTCTTTCACTACCTTTGGATCAGTAGTCCATTCAGGGATGTTGATGAACATCTTCGGGAACACCTTGTTGTGTCCGTGTGTTACCTTCTCGAAGAAGTGCAGCTTGTTGGTACAATCAACCCAAGGCTTCTTGTCAGTGTTGTTGATCCAATCCCAGTCTGCGCTGCAGCCCCAGTTAATCACGTAGTCAGTCCAACGTGGCTGGTAACGTAGTGAGTCCTTCCTGACACGAATGACAGGAATCTTGAGTGCCTTACGCAAGTTGGCAGCAAGCAGCTTGGCCGATGCACTACCGATGTTGTAAGGGATAATTGCTACACGTTTTGTATACATTATGCGGCATCCTGTTCAAGTAAATGTTTGAGATGTTCATCTGTTTCTACACATGTGGGGCATTTCATTGTCTTGATCTTGCCGTTCTTGTAACGAACCCAGAACTTACCTTCGTCAATGATCTCATCAATGAATGTACCACAATCGTCGCACGACCCGCCGTGTGCTTGGATCTCTGATGAGGATACAATTACACCATTACACGATTGATAGTACTCAATCTCCCTGATAGAATCCTTATTCAGGATAATCTTTAGGATACCATTCCGCCAAGATGCGCCGGAAATAGTGCCCTCAATGTAATCGGCTGTTACCAATCCGATATTGAAAGGTGTATTAGTTGCTTCAACGAGGACTTCGACACCTTCTCCGTCAATTGTTTCTCCTCGAAAGTGGATGGTATCACCAATGATTGTGTTGGACTTGTGTTCAAAGACAAGCGAGGAACCGTAGCGGTAGTTCTTATAAAACGGTGCGCCATAGCCGTTCGAGGATTGAAATCGACCGTTTTTGTCTCGCTTGTAGGTCTCTACCAGCCCCAGATGTCCTCCATAGACCACTGCGTGTGTGTTTCCGCCCACCGGCTTGTGCTTTTTTTCTGGCAGTTCCTCCACTGTGAAGCCATCTTCCAGCTTGTCGATGTCGTATGTGTAGACCTTACCCACCTCGAAGTAAGCAGGTTCAGGTTTTAGCACACCTGTGCGTTCCAGAATCCACACTAGCATCTGCGGTTCTGATGCAATGTAGTCACAGGTTGGAGTCTCAACAATCCATAGCTGACGCTCCTTGTTGCGCGAGATGTGCAACTTCTTTTCCTTGCCATCGTACCAGATGAGAGCAAAAGCGCCGTCAATGTCGTTTGGAATGACTTCCTTGTAGTCCCCTGTATCAAATGCATGGCAGATTGCATGGCTGTCAACGGCTACGTCTGCCATGTGCTTGTGGCTATGCAGAGTTCCGTTGTGGACTAGGCAGGTATGCCCCTCCAAGAATGGGTGAGCATTTTCGTCAGTTGTTGCTCCGCGTGTCGATGCACGATTGTGACCGACCACCACTCGCATATTGTTGAAGATGTCCTTATCAAAGTTCTCAAAGGTTTTTGTACGCATGAACTCCGCAGATGGAGTGGCTGCCTTGTGTAGCTTCAGGTTGCCATACTTGTTGATACCAAACACTCCCGTGCTGTCCATGCCCCGTAGGGCACCGGCATACAGCAATTGAGAGAATGTCTCTCCTGCCTTGTAGTGGAAACCACCCGGCGTTTTAGTGATCATTGCGATTAGGCCACACATTATGCTACTCCCCATTGAAATTTGACAGGTGGTTTGGTGTTTGGCTTCTTGACAGCCTTTGGTGCTGCTTGAATCGGTGGTGGTGCTTGTGCAAAGACTGGGGGTGCGATTGGTGCATTCAGGAAGTCTTGTAGATTTTGCACAGCGTTAACCTTCGTGACTGGTTGTTCACCGACTAGCTGATCATACATAGCAACTAGCTCGTCTGTAGCAAGCGTCTTGGCCTTTTGTGTGTTTCCCTTCCGTTTCTCTTGGTACCACATAGACAAAGCACTTCCGGGTTTTACACCACCCACTTTTTTGCTGTAGTTCTCACCAAACAAAGCGAGTTTCGTCATTGTCACACAATGCTCGAAGTCTTTCTTGCTCATCAGATCAAGCCGAGCGTACTTGCCGAAGATGCTCTTGTAGAGCAGGGCGTACTCGCTGGTGGTGTTCATGTGTTCAATACGCTTGACAAGATCCTCGTATTCATATTGATGATAGGCGGTGCGCAGCAGGAAGATTTGGTTGATCCAGTCGATGATGACCGTCTTATCCAACGTACCATACAGGTGCCGGAATTCGATAGTGCCAAACTTAGGCACATCACCGTTGCCTAGAATAGTACCACAGTTGATGGCACTGTACTTGTGCCAGTAGGTTGAGATGCGAATCAACTCGCGCTTGATGGTATCTGCCAGTTGATTTGTGCGATACAGCGGCACACAAAAGACTGACGTTTCGCGCTTGGTTCCTGCGAAGTTGAAGAAGTGACGCTCGAACAGCGCGTATAGCAGGATGAAGACACGAATCTGATTCTCACTCATGTCCCGCACATTCAGATGCACATGCACAGATGTGCGTGTTGAGAAGTCAGGATTGTTGTACATCCTGATGCACTTTTCAAGGTGATCAAGCGCATAAGGCACTTGGTAGCCCCTTAATGGGATGCTGGTGAATTCGGCACCGTAATTGCGCAGGCTGCCATCTTCCTTGTGCATCCAGTAATGGGTAATTGGCACATCACTACGAATGTTCTCAACTTCCATCTCGATACCAACCAGCGCCGTTGGACATACAATTTCAACTGTTGGTTTGGGTTGAGTTTCTTCGTAGCGCAGGTGCTTGACTTTCTCTACGATTAGATTTCCGTAATCATAGATTTTGGAAATGGGAGGATCTTGTTTGATCATTGCATTACCTCGATTTTGTGATTAGGACACCACGTATGTTGGGTGTCAATGATTTCCTGCTTGAACGCAGGATTGCCGAGGCGGATTACTTCTTCGTCAATCTCACCAATCATATACTTCTCATAGAACAGAGCATAGCCCGTTTCTTTGTGCGGATGCAGGCAAATAGCAAACGTGCGATTGATTGCCGCCGAGTTCCGCAGTTCTGCCAGTTTGAAGGCTGTTGCCAGAGTGACCGACCTGACCTTTTCATCCTCCAATACATCGAAGATCAAACCCTCGAAGTAGTTGTGGGATAGTTCAGCGCCTATGACAGCACCCAGTTTTTCAACACAGGCCGTACCCTCACCAAGCCCGCGCTTGTGCTGCCGGAATGGTTTGCGGTAGAAATATACAGCACCTTCTTTGGTGTTGTACATACCCTTGGGTGGATCAGGAATCCATACATCGTACTGTGTGTCAATCGACAGCTTGATGGGATAACCCTGCTTGTCCTTCAGCCTGTGGTACTCATGCTCACCATCAATGCCATTATAAACGGCATAGGTGACACGACCTGAGTCGTAATCTGTGATAGCTAACACAGTACCTTTGTATTTCTTTGACATCTCATCAGCGATATTCGCATCACCCATGATGTCTGTGAGTTTCTGCCACGGTTTCATGTATTCTCCCTAGATACCGTATAGGTTTTGAATGTGACGCGCATCTTCAACATTGCTGGTGTTGATACAGCGTTGGATCAGGAAGCCGTCTGCTTCTGGGATCTTGCCGCCATTGGCTACAAAATTGAGAGCAGCTTGAGTTCCTTGATAAGCCCAATCAATGAAAGTATCGTCAAAGATCCAAAAATTGCTGAGAGTACGATACTCAACACCATATGGTTTGATGCGAAAAGATCCAGCTTTTCCGTATAGCTTCCGTCGTAATGTGCCATGATCCATAGCCACGCTTGGTACGCCGAGAAACAGGTCGCAAGCACGGATAACATCAATAGGGCTGTTAATGGCAATATCTGAACCGACATGAATATGTCCTCCACATGAGCGCAGGTTTTCATCTGCGGCTTGGGGTTTTGGGTTCTTGGATTTCGTCCAAGCGTTGTAGTCAGGCTCACAACCAAATTCCTGAGCCTCTGGTGTTTGCAACTCTGCTTCAGGGAAGCTAACTGCGCTTGCTTTATCCAGTTCGTATTCCGGTAGAATTCCCCGGAGATGGTCAAGAACCTTGTGAATACTTGACCGGAAGCTCTGCACATCCTCTGCCGGCTTGGTGTTGAACTCAACGGCCACGTTATCTTCGAGGATAAAATGACCGTCCTTATCAATAGCCAACGGCTTATGCTTGCTACCACCGATCAGGCCAACGGCACTGGTGTAGTGCCCATACTTCTTGCTCTTGAGGAAAATTTCTGGGTCACATCCAATCATGAATTTCATGTTACTTCTCCTTGCTTGATATTACTTTGGTGATGGTGGGTTTGGTAACAAGTTCTATTTTGATCACCTTGGCTTCATAGAATGTTACATCCTTAAGTGTGATAGAATCACCACTATCCTCGATTAACGTATCGAAAGCGTCTTGCAGCGTTTTTCCTCCACTAACTTGACCCAGATCAGTTGCCGCGAAGAAGACTGTGTCTTGTGTCATGATTAATACCCCTTAATAAATAGGTTTCTTGCTGTTGGCTGCTTGATATGCGTGGTATTCAGGTGTATTTCTAATAGCCACGGTACTTGCAGTCGATAATGAGAACAAATACGCAATCATGTTTGGTTGGATTGCGATTGCTCTTGCCCTTGTGAACCAATGTCCAACCATGCTTCTTGAACAGGTTTTCGCGTGTGGTGGTGTCATCACTTTGTACTACAGTGGCAAACACCTTGCTGAAGCCCGACAGTGAGCAGAATTCAGTGACACATTCAAGGTCTTTGTTGTCAACATAGTTGGCCCCTTGCATGTACAACGCGCCACAATCACCTTCAAAATTTCTCAGTGTTGCACTACCAAAATTCACCCTTCCTTGTACTGTTGAGAAGTAGTCCTGATACTGCCTCTTTGGGAACAGCATCCCCATCTTGAGTTTGATGTCTTCAACTGACAAACCCCAACCTAGCGGCGTAATGAAGTCTTGCATTGTTATCTCCTAGAAAAAGAGGTACTTCTTGATTGCCCTTCGGCAATAGTTGATGAATTCTTGTGGGCAATTTGCCCACTCTGGATGTGGTTGGATACCCAAGCCATTGACATTTGGGAAATACACAACCTCATTGACGCGATCATGTGCAACATGACAATCAAACTGATCAAGTCCTGTTGTTGATTCCGATGTTGCTAGAATCTTCGCTGATTGGGGTGGCAGCATCATTTGATGGTGACTGCTATTGCAACGCGTGACCGTCCCTCCTTCATCATGCAGGGTTACGTCATGACTACGCCCATGTCCCTCGATGTGCTGTGCCAACTTGCCACCCGCAGCTACACATAGAATCTGTGCACCGCGACAGATACCAACGATAGGCACACCCAGACGCTCGGCCTCACGGATCATCGCCATTTCTGACATGTCCCGTTGGCTTGGCCGATAGTCACCGCCGTACATATTGGGACGCTCGCCGTACATTTGCGTACCAATATCCTCACCACCCCACAACAGAAGACAAACATCATCATCTGCCATGTGCTTTTCGATCTCGCTTGCAGACCGAATCATGATGGTTTCCCCAATACCAAAGGGTTCTTCATCACTGAAATGTGCAGATAGGAAGATCATTGCGGAATCACCTCACCCTTGGGAGTGACTGCGTACTTCGTCAGATCCACATTCACCTTGCTTTGGTACAACTCGACCGGCTGGAATACGTACAGCTTCTCGCCGGGGAATTGTCCTGCCATTTCCTTCAGGTACATTTCCAAATGCTGTGGATTGACCAACCGTGCGGATTCGGGTGCCATGCCACGGATTTCAGGATCAACCGCAATTAGTTTGTATTTCATTTGCTTCTCCCATAAGAATCATGTTTGCAAGTTCCTTCACGGAGTAACCAACCTCCATGCTGGTCTTTTGATTGCCCTTCGCCAAAACAACAAGCGGAGCAGATTGGTAATATGTTGGCGATGGATCATTGTCAAAGCCAGTGATCTGAATCCAGTAACCACTATTACCACCGTTGTTGTGCCGATACCGCTGACCGACCTTAATGCCAGCGGCTACAGCCTTTTCCAACTCTTTCTCGATAACCTTCTTATCGAAATCGGCAATTGCCTGACTACCGTAATTGACAGGTTCCGGCTGATCATGCAATTTCAGTTCTTGTGTGATCATATCACGCACTCCTCGCTAGTGAACTCCACGACCTTGATGCCATACGCTTGTATAGCTTCTTGGCAGACCGGACAAGGCCTCGCGTTTGCGGGGAATCCTTGATTGTCGTACCGTTCGATAGTAATACGATATATGGCGTGATCTCGCGCTCTGATGATGGCAGCGATCTCTGCATGTAGATATTCTTTCTGCTCATGACCGACCTTTCGTGCAAAGTAACGTTGGATTGGATGTGTCTTGGTATAACTATTGAACCCAACAGACAATAGCCTACCCTTTTTGTCGTAGCATTTAGCCAAGACGAAATATCGTTTTTTCATGTTTTTAAATCCGATTTAAAACGCCGCCCTTTCGTCAGGTGCACTGAGTGCCCTGGGTTTTGACTTTGACTTTCGCTTTTGACTTGGCTTTTGACTTTAAAGGCGGAGTCTTGAACCGCCTCGGTTCAAGCGGGTCAGGGCAGAGCCCTGATCGTTGCTGTTTCTCCGCGTAGCGCACGATACCTCCTAAGAAAAAAAGAGAACCAAGGCCGGAGTGACCGACCCTGGTTCAAACTACGCTTACGCTGCCTTGATCACGCGACGGCGGTTGGCTTTCACCTCTGCTGCCACGATCTCCTGCTCGGCTTCAGCGAACGCCTCTTGCAAAGCATCCGGCTCATAGCCGAGATCCTTCTGGCTCTCGATCTCGCGCTCCGACTTACGGAGAGCTTCGTACACCTGAAGCCCGTCGGCTGCCAGCACCCCGTCCTCATGCGTCCGCGCTTTGCCAATCTCCTTGCGGGCAGTATTGGCGAGCATCAGCGTGTCAGCCTCCATCAACTCGATTTCAGTGGCGACCAACGCCTTGTCTTTCCAACTGGTCGCCATCCACTTCATCTGGTAGTGAATCTTGTCAATGGCCGTAGCCGCCGGCATCGAAGCCTCCTCGCATCCGTAGGCCGAGGTATGACCGACCACCTTCTCCTCCATACGCTCACGCAGCGCCTCTGAGGTAGCGGTGGTCTCCTTGACCTGCGCCACATGGTCAGCCTTGTACTGCTCGAAGTCAGTCTGTGCAATGCGCGCAAGCGGCTTGAGAACAGCGTCAGGCAGAACAGTCAGCGACTTGTTTCCGTTTGCAACCACCTTCGCCACGAGCGCCACAAGTTCAGCGTCCGTCTTGCAGGGAATGGCGTTGCCCTGTGCAGTCACGCGCATGGCTGAGTAGTTCCAAGCCTTCATCGCATCGACAGCCCATTCCTGCCCCATAATGTCGTTGGCCTTGAGAGCCTTCGCCAGAGTGGTCAGGCTGTTCCAGATGCCGCCATTGATCACGGCCTCCTGCGATTGCCAAGCCAGGACATGCACTTGGTCAGAACCGATATCGCCAACGGCGACAGCCTTGGTTGGCTGCGGATTGTAGTTCTTGGCGAGTCGCTGGTTGGTCTTGCGATCCAACATCTGCATGGTAGTTTCAGCAGATAGTTGAACGCTCTTGCCGAGGAGCGCGTTCTTGACAGCGATAAAACGGGAGATGATAGTCATACGATGTCCTTTCGAGACGTTGGTTTTACGGTGTGGTACGCGGAATGCATACCCCAAGATCGGCCAAGTGACCGACCTCAGGCTATGCACTACCAGGTAATGCGGTAGGCCTGTTGGGCGCAGGACTCTACCTGATACCCCTCAGACACCAACTGCGTAAGCACCCACTCGGGGATTATCCTCCGCAGGATCTTTGCTTCAGATATGTACGGCGGAGTGTACAGGGTGCCTTGTGCCCCGTTCTCTGCTGCTGCCTGCAGAACAGGCATAATCTGGCAGAGCCAGTAGTCTAGCATGGCTAACCGCAGCGATGCAACAGGAATGATGGTTTGATGCATGATCAAGCTCCAATCCAGTAAATGAAACAGGTTATGAACAAGACCCCGACAAGCAGGTCTTCAAACAAGCAAGCAAGCATGGATTTCATGCTGGTTTCTCCTCTGTTAGTCCCTCTCCGACCTCCGGTGAGGGTACAACCCCCTTAGACACGGTGTAGCCGACGAGCAGAGCCGTCACCACGTTTTGAGCGCACCAGCGCGATGTGGTGAGAGGCGGGAGCGAGGCGGCACAAGCAAATTAGTCAACAGCGTAGCGGCGCTTGCGCCGGCAAGGACAAGACCTGTCGTGCAGGTGGATACACGTTGCTGGCTTATATTCGGTAGTGCGGAGCTTGATGACCGACCATGTTAAGCAGGTCTGGTTCTCGCTACCAATGTAGAGGCACACTGTAAGAACGGAGTGCAAGCGAGAAGTCCGCAGACTGTTTACTTATTTGCGTATCCGTGTCACAATTTGTGGTACCCTCCCCGTGCCGTGCTCATTGCGCCCTAAGGCGCACCAGGGTATCTGCTGTACGCCCAACAGGGCGACAGTACACATCGCGGAGCGATCATCGTTACCTCTCGATTGTGCGTGGGTTTGGTTTCACCATAGCCAGCTTGCTGGCGCTCACTTGCTTCTTGCTTTAAGGGGTTGATCTTATCCATAACAAACTCCAAGGTAATCAGTGCTGCATGTAAAGGACAACCAACATATGAAGAGACCAACAATGTGGAATACATAAGCCAAGGGTTTGATTTTGTAGTGCTGTGATAAATCACTCCTTATGTATGGGTGGGAGAGGACTATTACTTTAGTAATAGATACGAAGGGTAGGGGGGGGGAAAGAAAGGATCTGTGTTTTTATGTGAATCAGGGGATGACAAAATTCTAGTAAATTTTACGTTTTTGGAAATTTACGTCCGGCCTGCGGCCTAATATATTTTTAGGTTTTTTGCTTTTTGGTAGACCTTCAGAATCGCTCTAGAATCGATTTAAATGCTTTGGGGTATATGCTGGTATAGGTTAGGGGGGGTATAACGCAATACAGAGCGATTGTGATAGCTTCCTGCGGCTTCTGCAGGTGGACACACTCCGCTTATGCGCTCCGCGCATGTGGATACACTACTTCTCCCCTGTAATACTCCGTAGGTATATAGACAAGATAATACTCCGTAACTATATACCTATATCCATATATCACGGATACACTCCGTATAAACTAATTAAAAAGAAACAATTACTCCGTAATCTTTTTAATATACTCCGTATATATATATATATATTAAGTACTATATATT
>OFRB01000349.1_pt1 | contig 11090 bp, 7 predicted proteins | sample 1543021 | NCBI WGS metagenome assembly OFRB01 (sample SAMN07774230, study PRJEB24372) | wastewater metagenome | isolation source: Exp Tend CN 0WW | collected 2016-02
CGATCTTCTTGAGGAGTAGAACACTATGGCAAGAACAGTAAAAAACTTTGATAATTATCTCAAAGAGCGTCAGAAAACAGGATCGGAATTTATCGTTTTTGGACAGACTATTCAGCTCCCGCCTACACTTCCTTATGACGCAGTACTGCGCTTCTCTGCGCTCTCAAAGCGTAATGAAAATGAAGAAGTGTCTCATGATGACTTATTCCTTATTTTTGAGGCTGTCATCGGCGAGAAGAATGTGGACAAGCTTAAAGGTCATGTCGAATTCGATATTGATCTTATGACAGAGATTATACAGTTTGCATTAGAGGCCTACGGCGTGGATCAAAAGAGAGAACAGACTGAGGATGTTTCTTCAGGCCCAAAAGGATACGACGCCAGCAAGATAATGGAATCACCCTAGATAAGATATTGTATCATTTTGATACTGTTGAAAGTGATTTCCTCCGTGAGTATGGTATTTATTTGGCGTCTGATAGTCTTTCTTGGCGCTTGTTCATGAATCTTCTGTGCAATATGTCAAGTGCAAGCGTATTTTACTATATTCTCAGCAAAGAAGCAGAAGAAAAGAGAAATATTGTGGAGGGCGCTGAAAATATCGCAGATGACTTACGGAGGCTTATGGCAGGAAAGGCATAAAGGAAAGGAGTAAAAAAACCGTGATTTAGTAGCGAGAATACCAAAATGGCACTAACTGTTGGCGAATTAGCTGTGAAGCTGCACCTGAGTAGTATAGACTTTTCGCAGGAGCTTGCAAGGATCAAAGCAGAACTGCTTGCTGTAGCAAAAACAAACGTTGTCCTGAAGGCCGTACTATCTTTTGACAAAAAGGGACTCTTAGAAGCACAGAGTGCGACAGATACGCTAGGTTCAGGTTTGCGCTCTCTTCAGGCAGAGGCTTCTCGCACAGGGCAGTCTTTTTTCAATTTAGGGAATATCATTAAAGGGTCTTTATCATATTTTGTTGGGACTGCGCTTGTAAATGGCATGAGGGCGATATCAAGTGGAATAATGTCCATCATTCCAACAGCGGCTAATTTTCAGGAGCAGATGGGTGCCGTAAAAGCGGTGACCGATCTGACAGGCATCGCCTTTCAAGATTTACAACAGAAAGCACTCCAGCTTGGCGCTAGTACTAAATATAGTGCGTCTCAAACAGCGAGTGCCATAGAAATGCTTGCTAAAAACGGTTTAACAGGGGCACAGATATTAAACGGCGGGATCGATGCTGCATTGGCGTTTGCCGCTGCAACTGGCACAGACTTGTCCCAAGCGGCAGACGTTGCCAGCACCGCTGTACTCCAGTTTAATTTAAGCGCCGAGCAGATGCCTTCAGCCGTCAATGCAATGACAGGCTCTATTAATGCATCACGCATGGGCATAAACGACCTTCGTCTAGCCATGGCAAACGGCGGAGGTATTGCTAATCAATACGGCGTATCACTACAGGATTTTAATACCACGATGGCGGCAGTCATCAATCAGTTTTCAGGCGGCAGCGATGCTGGAACTGCGTTTAAAACATTCCTGCTTTCCCTTACGCCCTCAACACAACCCGCTATAGAGACATTCAGACAGCTAGGACTTATTACAGCAGACGGTACAAATAAGTTTTTTACCGCAACGGGCGAGCTAAAATCCATGGAGGAAGTGTTCTCCGTTCTGAGAACCGCTATGGAGGGACTCACTCCTGCAATGCAACAAGCATATGGTAAAATTATGTTTGGAACCGATAGCGTCAGAATGATGAACGGCATCTTGCAGACAAGTGCATCCGAATGGGAAACACTCTCAGCAGCTATCAGAGATACTGACGCGGTGGATCAAGCTGCTATTCGCATGGATAATCTCAATGGAATAAGCGAAGGTATAAGTGGTTCCTTTGAGACACTGGCTATTACGCTGGGTTCTACAGCTCTCCCAGGATTGCAGGAACTAGGGACGGCGATCATTAGTATCATTAATACTGCAACTACTCTTGTTCAAGCAGTAGGTGGTACCCAAGAAGCGTTTCTGCAACTTTCGCCCGCGTTGCAAGTTGCTGTTATCGTGATACAGGATGTCATGAGCTATTTTGCTTCTTTAGCAGACGCTGCTGTTTCCTGGGGCCAGAACATTGGGGGTTCTTTTGCAAGTGGCATCATTGACGCTGCAAGCGCTGTAATTGATGCACTTATGGAGATGGGGTCTTGGATCGAGTATTGGCTTGCACCAGGGTCACCACCACGTGTAGCGCCCGATCTTGACATCTGGGGAAAAGAAGTTGCTGAAGTATACTTTAATGCGTTTGGGGATGCAGATTCAGGCATTATACAGAAAAAACTAGAGCATGTTCTTGATAAAGCATTTAATTTCTCCTTAGAGTCCTTGTCAGGCTTAAAACAATTGACAAGTCAAGCGCAAAATATACTTCATAGTATTTTTGATTCAACAACGACAAGTGACAAAATTACTGTTTTAGAAAAAACGTTAGGCACGAAAGAAGCAATAAAGCAAGCGTTGCAGGAATTTGAAAAAACAGGGACTGTCACAGAAGCAACGTTTCAAAAGATCACACGTGCAGCAGGATCGGCAGGTACATATGTCGCACGCTATATTCAATTTTATTTTGATCAGCGCAAAGCGGCAGAACAGCTTGCAAAAGCGCAAGGTGTCCTCTACGCGGCACAGAAGAAACTCGCAGACCTTGAATCTGCAAAAGATCGAGAATCTCAACCAGTAAGAGCAGCACTCGCGGAAATTCAGGCAAAACAGGAGCTTGCAGACCTCGAAGGCGAAATAGTCGCACAGTCTCAGATAGCTCAAGCCGTAGGCGGTGATGGAAGTGCTCAGAAAGCAGCTAAACTAAAACTACAAGAGCTTGCACTCAAAAAACAATTACTTCTTATCGAGCAGTCTCATAAAGCTGGAATTGACCAAGCAGCAACAGAAATAGAAGCGGCCCAGCAGGCGATGAGCAATGCGGAGGAGAAAAAGCGGCAGGCAGACCAGCAGCTAGCTCTTGAGGAGTCAAAAATACAAGCAATGCTGGATCAGAATAGCCTGATCAAGGAGCAGATCGAGCTTACACGCCAGCTGATACTAGAGCAGGAAAAACAAGCCGAAGAGCAGAAAAAGGCACAAGAAGAAGTTTCTCCGAAGAAAAGTGGAGGCGGAGGCGGAGGCGGAAAAGAAGATCAGACTGCTGAGCGGAATGCAAAAGCACAAGAGCGCTACAATTATGAGCTTGCAGATACTGAAGGCAAATTGGGCCTACTTCGTGCGAGGCTTGCTACGGTGGAGGAAGGCAGCGCCGAATATTATCAAGTCCTTGGAGATATTCGTGAGCTGGAACAGAAACAGAGCAACGAACGGGCGAAACTGGCAGAGGAAGAACAAAAAGAAAAAGAACGTGCCATAAAAGCCCAAAAGGATTATGAATATAGTATTGCTGGAACAGGCGAAAAACTCGCTATTTTACGACAACGTTTAGGAGAAGTGAAAGAGGGCAGTGCTGAGTATTACGAAATTTTAAAGCAGATTGACAGTGTACAAAAACAATATGACACTGAGCTTGAACGTAGCACAAAAGGATCAGGAACGAGTGCGCCCAAAGGAGGAGGAGGCTCACAGCCCAAAGCACCGATAGGAGGGACAGGGAGAAGAATTCCCAGTACGCCGTCGTTGCCAAAAGAAATAGGCAGTACGACAAAACCCGTTACTGAATTCGCTAATGATGCAAAACAAAAAATACAGGATGTGCGAGACAAAGTAGAAGCGTTTACTGCAAGTGTAGATACCGCTAAGCGCAAAGTAGCTGAGTTTATAAGTCCGATTACAACACTCGCGGGAAATTTGAATTCATTGTTGCTGCCTGCACTGGCTGCACTGGCTACTCCTATGATCGTTTCTGCTCTCGGCAGTATCGGGGTAGCGCTTGCGGGTCTGCTTTCTCCTATTGCGCTTGTATCTCTCGCCGTAGGCGCACTTGTACTTGCGTGGCAGTCTGATTTTATGGGTATTCAGGGGTATACTTCACAAGTTCTCGGCATCATTCAAGGTATTTTTGTCTCATACTCGACCTTGTTTTCCACTATTTGGTCTGAGAATGGGGAACAAATTACACAAACGTTTATGACTGCTTGGGAGTATATTAAAACTATCCTTGGAACTCTTTTGTTAGGCATTGTGAGTATTTTAGGAAGTATTCAAACATTTATTGAAGATCATAGCGCACAAATACAAGCTATCCTTGTAGGTGTCTGGCAGATTATATCCGGTACGGTCGTTGGTGTTCTTGGCGTAATGGCAGGTATCATAAGTGCTATTCTGGCGGTCATTCAAGGCAATTGGTCAGGCGTCTGGGAAGGTATCCGTCTTGCTTTTTCTGCACTCTGGAATGGAATTGTCACGTTTCTTACGGGCATTCTCTCCATTATTGCGGCATTGTTTGGTACTAGCCTTGACGCTTGGCAGACTCAGTTTACAACATGGATAGGTGATATACGAAGTCGCTGGACAGCATTTTGGGGCGTTGTTTATGATACTGCGTCTAAACTTATAAGTATAATTGTGTCGTGGGTGACTGATCGCCTTATGGAGTTAGGGCGAAACTGGACAACCTTCATCTCAGGGGTACAGACAAACTGGGGCATGTTCTGGGGTTCCATCTTAGAAAAGGCAAGTTCAGTTCTGGACTCTGTCTTTTCAGCCGTGGTATCGGGGCTACTCAATGTAAAAGCACAATTTGATACCATTAGTGGTGCAATTAGTTCTGCTTGGAAAACAAAACTGGCGGAGCTACCGATGGAGGCACAGACAGAGCTGAACAATATTAAAGCAAAATTATCAGGCATGGTCAGTGAACTTTCCGCTGCTGCAAAAGGTATTGGTACTGGCATCGTGGAAGGAATCAAAAAAGGAATCAGTGATGGTATTAGTGGCATTGCAGACGCTGCAAAAAGAGCAGCACAAGCAGCAGTAGCAGCAGCAAAGGAAGCTTTAGATATAAATTCGCCCTCTCGTGTTTTTATGGCTATTGGGGAACGCACTAATGAGGGTCTCGCTCTGGGTATCACAGACTCAATAGGAAAAGTCACAGACGCTATGGATTACGCCCTCGGTCATGTGGTACGTGCTACAGACATGTCAGGAAAATTAGGAGAAGTGCAAACAAGAATTGGGGAAGCAGTCCAAACCCAGTCCCTTGGCATGCCTTCACTCGCGTATGCTACTATTCCTACTCCTTCTGCATTCCCGCAAGTACCCTCTTACGTGAATAATTTTTCATTCACCATTGATGCACGGGGAGCTACCATGACGGAGGATGAGTACAGACACATAGTCCGGACTGAGATAACAAAACAAGTTACAGAAGGCATACACAGGAGAAGAATCTAGTGGCTTTTGATTTTATTAATTTTGATGGTGTAAAAAACATTTCTGTCAAAAATGGAATTGTCGGTGACGTTGAAGTTAAAATGATCGCGGATTCTTGGACAGAAGAACCTGTTCAGTACGATACATTCAAGAAGAAGTATCAAAATGTTGCGGGTTCTTTCGACCTGCTTGTGCAAGGTGCTACCGCCTCTGGAGTCTATAATGTTGTCAATGATTTACGTCAAATTGTAAACATTATTAATCGCTTTGGACAAGGAGACACTCGCTATAATCAATGGTTGTCATACCCTGGTGGCTCTATATTTTTTAATTCTGCTTCCCTATCCGTTTGGAACAGTTTTACGTCCATAGATTCGCTTAAAGCAGTTAAGTGTACTCTTTCCTACGAACGATACCCATCAATATTTAGTTTGAATTTAGAATATCCTCAAACATACGCGGTTTCCGTCGGCGCAAACGATAAAATAGCAAGCATTACTGGATACAGAAACGAGGTAGAGAGTCCTGTCAATATTATTGCATTCTTAAATTCTCAATCCTATGTAACGCCTTCTGGCTATTTTTTGTTCTCGAACCATGGCATTACAACTATTAGTGGCGGCTATTTCACGTATGCGTCCAATCTCTCTAGTAAACATATAACACAGAGTAATGTTAACGAAAACGTAAACTTCGCATTTAGTACGTACGATGGAACGGTTAGATCAGGGGTACAGCGCACAACGCCTACCACGCTAAATGTTCCTATTGTTTCGTCAGGAAATATTTACGGGAACGGACTGTTCACCCCTAATATTGTCGATATTGGCCCCTATGCCTGTGATATATTTTTAGTCTATAAAACAACCGGTAATACGGAATATGATGTTGAGTTATCAGCACAATGGTTCGGGACTACCGCTGATTTTTTATCAACTGGGGTAAAACGACTAAAAAATAGTTCAACGCCTACTATTAGGTATCTAGGGGAGTTTCAATCAAAATCGACGTACGAACGTGCATTACTTGTGCAGCAAATTATCCCGCGTGGTGTGACCGGAGGCTCTCTGTATATAGATCGCCTTGTTCTACAGGCAAAAGATAATATTGCAAACACAGTGCAAGTTGGATCATTGGCAATTCCGTCAAAGAAGCTCGCTTCCCCCGACTCCCTAACGGCGTCTGGGACACTTTCTTTTGAGTTTCTCAATGGCTATTCTTCTTTTTTCCCAGACTCACGCCTACGGGGAGACAAGGAATCAACGTTGAGAGTGTTTCGCAATATGTTTGATATCTTCGGGTTTCCCGTTGGTCAAGTCTCTGTTGGCATTCCTTCCTATAGAGGAGATATTGATCTTTTCTACAAAATGTTGGATGAATACACCTTTACGCAGCCTTCTCCCGACACACGATATTCCAGCGGAAACTATTCTATGCTCTTCCTAGCTACGGGGAGTACACTTAATACCGCTTCAGGTCTGAATAACTGGGTGCATACGAACCAATTAAATCAAAAAACACAAATTACGTGGCTTTACTCTATTCCTGATGTCCATGTGGAGCTTTAGCAATGATAGGTCTTTTTACAGCGTATAACGGGGAACTTTTCAAGGATATCACACCAATTGCCTATGCTATTGAGACAACAACAAATAAATACGGATTTTGGTATTTCACGTGTAAGCTCAAGATGGATTCGGAGTCAATTGCAGCTCTTTTTAAGCGGAGAAGTATTTTACATCTTTATTATGGGGATGGAAAAAATACATGGTTTGAAGGGAGAGTCGAAGATATCGAATATAGTCAAGAACCGTCTCTTACTGCATATGGCTATATTCGCTCCTTTTCAGACATACAGATTACTGATGTATGGAGTACAACGCGGTATGATCGCTGGATTACGCAACAATCAGGCTATCTCGTTGCTTCTGACGCATTCACAGCGGATACCAACGAAAGATTATATGCAGCGGTCAATAAAAACACAAACCCCGCTAATTATAGTCCAGCCTTGCCAAGACTATGGTTTAACGCAAGATTAGACCGACCTGAAAAAGCAACACGACCTTTCCACAGCGCAAAGGCTACCGTATCCATTAAAAATAAGCCACTTATTACGCATCAAACTATTTTCCGTGGGGTCGATCAGAGTGAGACAATGATTGCTGATTTTTGGCTGCAAACAACCACGGCAAGCGGGTTTCAAGCGAATGTGTCAGGAAGCGTGCCGAACTCTCACGCCATACTCATGTATGATTCCTACTACTCTAATGCGCTTTACCTAGGTGAAACAGGGGATTCTAGTGTGACCTACACGAGCTTTCGTGTAGGAACGACCGCTTCAATCCTAACGGACACGTTGTATGCAGATGAGATACTTAGATATGTTTTAAGTGGTGTTTACACGCTCAACCCAGGTTTTATCAACGAAACATCAAAATTTATACAATCACCACAACAAGATATTCAAGAAGCATGGTTTGAGGATATGTCAGGTCTAGAAGTTATACAGTTTCTTCTCGATATTCCCAGCAGCAGCGGTGTCAATTTTGAATGTAAAATATGGGAAAATCAGGAACTCCTTTTCAGGCCTGAAAAAAGTGTTTACAACACGTGGTACATATCTGTTCCTACATTTACGCTCAAGCGCACACTAGAACAGACATTTAATGCTTGGAGAGGTGTGTACTCAAAAAAAGTGTATCAGAAAAATGGAAACCTTGAAAAACCAGAGCCGAGTGACGGAAAAGAGCGTGTTTTTAGAACAGATTGGTATGAAAACGCGGATTCAGTTTCTCAATTTGGCTTGAAGCGCCAGAATTCTGTCAATATCCCAACAGATTCTACAACTCGTGCCGTAGCCAAAACCCAGCAGATTGCACAGTCTAAACCAAGTTTACAATTAAAATCTGAAATACCAGTATCGTATGTTCTTGATATGTTTGGAAAGAAGAGAGAGGCGCGTCTTGTCCGATCTGGGGACAAAATAGTTGTACAGAACGTACCGGCAGCACTTGTTGACGAAATAGAAAATACCTTTTGGGTAGCAGAAACAAAATGGAACGAAGAAGAGCGCATGATGTATATTGTGCCTGAAGAGCCAATTGATACACTTGCTACTATTATCGGTTCTTAGGAGTCTCCATGGTAACACAAACAAACTTAGATCGCTATTTAGATAGCGTGCGTCTGTATCTGGGGGATCAGGAAGCGCCCTACAAACATTCTGATCCGTTGCTGCTCACGGCACTTGTAGAAGCTGTTCGATTTCTCGCTTCCCGCTGGCAAAGTCGCTATCTGATATATTCTCCCTCTATGCTTGTGTCAGATGATGGAACAACAAAAATCGTACAGACTCCTTTCGGGAATTGTCCGGTACCAAGTTCTATTCAGGAAAATGACATGTTCCAAAACTGCTACGCGCAAAAGACAGCAGGATTTATGGAACTCGCAGATGAGGCTGCACTTATTCTTGCGACCTCCTATCTTCTAAGGAGAGCAAAACTTCAGAGTACTAGTATCAGTAATTGGACAACACCCGATTTATCTTTTAGTAATGTTGAGTCAAGTCGTTCTGCGAGAGAGATGTTAAATGCTGATCTTGCTATGCTTGACCTACTTTTTAAAAAGAAATTAGGTGCGATCCAATGGAGTCCCTTTCAGTCAAACCTTATACAGCATCTCAATACTCTCAAACACACCGTTTAGTTGGAATAAAGGAGAAGGATAATGGACAAGAAAAAATTACTTATGGTCTGCGATTTTGTAGCACCTACCGGCTTTGCACAAGTAGCGCATAATCTCGCCGAACGTCTCCGCCATACGTGGGATATTGATGTACTCGCTATTAACTATCATGGTGACGCGCACCCTTGGCAAAAAAAAGTACATCTGTATCCTGCTTCCGCCGAAGGCGATGTGTACGGACTAAAGAGGTTCCCTAAATTTGTGGCTAGTCAGCAGTATGACTTGGTTTTTATTCTTAATGATATTTGGATCATTAACATGTATTTAGACAGTATACGGCGTTTTCCAAAAGACAAAAAACCGCCTATTATTTTTTACACTCCTGTTGACGCACAACATATCAAGCCAGAATTTATTGAGCCTTTGCAGCAAGCTAACCATGGTGTTTTTTATACTGAGTTCGGGCTACAGGAGGCGCAAAAAGCAGGTCTGTCCATGCCTACAAGTATCATTAGTCATGGCGTAGACACAAGCGTATTCTACCCGATGCAAAAAGAACAGGCGCGAGCAGCGTGTCAACTGTCACAGCAACATGTTCATGCAGATTGGTTCATCATGCTCATGGTGGATCGAAATACCATCCGCAAACGTCTTGACCTAGGAATCTATTACTTTTCAGAATGGATAAGACGCACGAAAAAGCCAGAAACAGTCAAGCTGTACTATCACGGCGTACTGCGGGATCAAGGCCCAGACCTTCTTGATCTTGTGCGCTATTATGAGATTGATAAACATTTTATCCTCACGCATCCAGACATGAATCATCAAAATATGGTATCCCTCGATCACCTGAGACATATATACAATAGCGCTGATGTTTTTTTTAAGCCTACATGTTCGGAAGGCTGGGGACTGACTCTCAGCGAAGCTATGGCTTGCGGGGTGCCATCATTATGTGCAAATTCTTCAGCCTTAGGGGAATGGCCTAAAGGTCATGTTGAATATATAGACATTATCCCGAACTTACCGTTTGTTAATCAAAACAGCATTAACACGATCATGGACACTATTTCTCTTGATTCCTTCATAGAAAAAGCTGAGAAGCTCTATAACGATAAAACATTGAGAAAAAACCTTGGATACGATGGGTTTCTTCATATGCAAAAGGAACAATTTCAATGGAAAAGTATTGCTGGACAATTTGAGCACCTTTTTAATCAATACACGCCGCGGGAGAATAAATAAATGTACGTAGGGCCAATTATTCAATTATTGCAGCAGACCCAGAAAAATCTTTCAGGAAAACACGCAAAAAACACATTAATTGCACTAGAATCACTAGGATTGCAGATAGATCGAGCTACGTTTCTTCAGATACGAAAATGCATTCTAGACGGGTACAATGACATGTTTCGTGACTTTGAAGATGGACAAACTTTAACTTTATTATCTTCTTCCATCTGCTTATTTTCTTTCGCAACATCATTAAGAGTTTTATCATTTGGAACGATTAAAGCTTTCTTTCCCGCATCCACATTCGATACAGTAATTTCCGGCATTTAGCAGGTATGAGTTTTTGGATCATAATAATTTTTACCTTAACACTTTTTACATTGTTTAGCCTCAATATCAAAATATTTATCGCATTGAATACATTCCTATCCAGTGAAAAAAGGAGCGTTTTCAGGACACAATACTTTTCCAATGGGAATATTTTTCTTGTAATCATCCAACGTTTTTCCTTCAGGCACAATAATTTTATCTTCTACTGATGGAAGTATATTTGTACCAGCACCTTCATTATCTTTACATTTGTGCTCATTGTTGTCAAAGTTATAGCACTTGATGCATTCTGAGGTTCTTAATGAAAAAACTTATTTTTAGCCTTGGCAAGAAAGGCACTTGTTTTGTTTTGTTGAGAAGAAAGGTTGGTTTATGTTACAAATTTATAAAGCTCCTGATTCCGCTGCTTTTTTGTATTACTGATTCAAATCGTCTATTTTTTTACCATCAAGAACCCAGTTTGCTGCGTTCAAGTTTGT
>OFRB01000350.1_pt1 | contig 11076 bp, 21 predicted proteins | sample 1543021 | NCBI WGS metagenome assembly OFRB01 (sample SAMN07774230, study PRJEB24372) | wastewater metagenome | isolation source: Exp Tend CN 0WW | collected 2016-02
CCAGTCCTTGCGGGGTATCGGTGCAGTCTGCAGGTGGAGGCTCTTGTGCTTACCATGCGGCAGGCATTCGAGATTACTGAGAATGTTGTTGCGCCGATCCTCGTCAGCATGGTGGACATCATAGCCCGCAGGGATGTCGCCGTGCGCAGCACGCCATACCTCCCGATGGAGCGCGAACCGCGTGCGAGTGCCGCGAGATTTGACGTCGCGCTCGTAGTATCGGTCGCCGTAGCGGTGCCACGTGTAGCCGCCCCATTCAACGCACTGATCGCACATACCCGGTCTCCAATTTGCAACTGGTCCAACCTCGTCCAGCCAGACGCAAGGTACACCGGATGGTCGGCAGTGCCAACCAAAGAGCGCCCGTGGGAGAAAGAAACTCGGCCCACCACCGCCTTGCGGCGGGCATTGCCGAGGACAGATCGCGGGCCGTTGCGGGTAATCACGAAATCCCCGGGTGTGAGTTGTTCGATGGGCACCTCACCGTCCGGTGTAGCGACCATAGTGCCAGCCACAAAGCACCAGACATCGGCGTGCTCTGGACCGCGCAGGCGGCTGGCCTTCTCCGCGCTGTAGCCACGGATCAGACCGCCCCCGGTCAGGCGGATGATGACGTCGGTGCGGTTGTAGTCGGCGACGCACTCGGGCGGCAGGATGTTGAGCAAGCCAGACTGCCCCTCGAAGCAGGTCAGCCGGACGTCGGCCTGCGTCGCCGCGACCACACCGCGCGGCAGCCGCTGGGGGTCGCGCCATGCTGCCTCGGCCATCCACTCTGAGCCGAGCCGGGTCTTGCCGAAGCCGCGCCCCGCCTGTGCGCCGAACTCGTTCCAGCCGCCCTCCGGTGGTATCTGCTCCGGGCGCGCGGTCGCCAACCACTCGGCACGGTGCCGCAGGAAGGCGGCGTCGGCCGGCGACAACTGGTCGATCAGCCGGTCGAGGTCAGGGATGGCCTCGTGGGCGTTCAACGCTGCGCCCCTGTCATTGTCGGGTACTCCTCGGGAAGTGCTCGAGGTACAGGGTGAACCACGTGTCGGCCGCCCCGGCGATAGCGACGATGGCCCGGTCGGGATCGTCGACCTCGTCACCGTCGGCATCGAGCCACTGGGTGACCGGGAAGCTGACGCCCATCTCGTCGACGAATAGCCGCTGGTCGTGCAGCAGGATCGGCGGCCGGTCAGTCATCGTCGTCCTTCTGTTCGATCAGCACCGGCGGCTCCGGGAGCGGGTCGCCGCGCTTGATCTGGTTCAGCAACGCTGAGATCGCGCCCACAGTGTCGAGGTGGATGTTGATCGGCGGGGCCTCGACGGCCTCCGTGTCCTTCTTGCTCTGGCTCCAGTCATCACGCAGCCACTGGTGGCTATTCATACGTCCGCCGAGGAACCGGTCGACGGCCCACGGCTCGCCGGCGAGCGCCTTGCGGTACAGCGAGTTGAGCACCTTGGTCAGTGCCTGCACGTCTGCCTGCTCCAGCTCGCGCGAGTAGTGACGGCCCAGCGTCTCCAGTCCGATGCCGATCTCCTTGGCGATGTACGGCCGGGGGATGCCTACGCGCGCCATCTGCCGCACCATGGCGCGGTTGCGCGGCGTCGGCTTGTGCATCGTGCTGGGCGGCTTGCGCGTGCCGATGATGTCGTCGTGCTTACTCATGGCGACAGGAGGACGTTCAGCATGACGTACACGCTCACGAGCATTAGCAGGCAGCCAGTGTATTCGCCGGCCTTCGTCATACCAGCTCCCAGTCGAAGGCGAGCAGGTCGGTCTGGCTGGCGAGCCACGGCACGACGTTGTTCTGCACAGTCTTCATTGCGACGTAAGCACCATACGGCACGAGGCCGTCCCGCTCACCAGCCGCAATCTCATCACCTGCAGGCGTTGTTGGGGCGTAGCGGTTCTCCGGGACGTAGTAGAGCCACATGCCCTTGCCGTTCCAGCCGCTGCGCGCGACGCAGTAGCCGTTCCTGAGCGCGTGCAGCGCTGATCCGAAATCCATGCGAGGTCTCCTTCCTGACAATGGGGGCGACGCGTTGAACCATCACCACGCCGCCCCGGACACCATCAACCCGCCTAGGCTGCCGATGCCATGTGCCTGCAGCTCACCATCAAGCCCGGGCTTCCAGTGCGAGGGTGGCGACCCGCTTGCACCCCGGGGAGATGGTGATCTGCAGACGAATATGCACTTACCAGCACGACGTGAAACCCGCAATCATTGCACCCCGGCTGACAGGGAGAGACTTGCAGTGCGGTTGCGCACACCAACCGTACGATGTGGTGTGCGCACCTGCGTTTGAGGTAAATTAAGGACGAGTGTTGGGTTGCCTCATTTGGGGCCTACCTCCCGGTAACGGCCACCCAAAATGCGGGCAAAACCACCAACACCGCCACGCATTAAGCAAAATGCGCTAAATGCGATGTCCTTGATTTCATTGACCTTTTCTCCTCCATCAAAATGCGCTAAATGCGATGTCATTGATTTCATTGGGTTTCACTCACGGCGCTTGCGGCCACAATAAACCATTGTTATTGTATACGATGATTGCCACTCACGCATTTAGCGCATTTTGCGCATTAAGGCCGTAAAACCCTAAACAATAAGGAGACCCAGAAATGCCCCGTCCACGCACCAAGATAATGCCCCACAACACACTCCTTCCGGTGGGTGCCCAATTCCTGTTCGACGACCATCAGGTCTACACCGTGATAGGCCACGACACCTACGTCTCGAAGTCTACGGGCACCACGTTCGACCGCGTCCTGTGGAGCGCACCCTGCGCCACCTGCGGCGTCACCATCGAGGTATCATCGCTTCCGGACAAGTGGCCCGCGCAACGCCGTTGTCAGGCTCACAAGCGCCGAGGCAAGGTGGTCACGAACGAAGTGCGGCAGGCCCACCGGAAGCGCAGCGATCCGTACGCCTACAACGGTCCCACCTACCCCTCTGGCCTTCCGCACTTCGACGAGGACGGCAAGCCGCTTCCCGACTTCGTGGTCTGGCGTCGCCAGCTGCGCGGCGAGAGCGACGCCGACTTCGCCGAGCGCATGGCCAAGCTCGACGCATGGGAGCGCGCGCAGGCCGAGGCCCAGACCGCCGCCGCGACGTCGCAGATGGTCGTCGCGCCCGTGGTGGCCATCGAGAAGCCGAAGGCATCCGGCATCAGCACGAGCAAGAAGATCGACTACGAGGTCGTCGACCTGCACGCGCTGGTGAAGCACGTCGCAGCGCACCCCGAGCTGATCGCCCTGCTGCGCGCCGACGACGTGAAGCTGCGCGCCTACGTCAAGGGCCTGGGCCTGGCCGCGGCGCTGCCCGGTGTGCGCGTCTTCGAGGACCGCGTGATGAGCGCGCGGGCCGCCTGACCACTACCCACCAGGAGCGACCCCATGTTCCAGATCCACGAGATGACCGAAGTCCACCTCGCGACCTTCACCAAGCGCGAGGAGACGCACGGCGACGAGAAGGTTCCGGCGGTGAGCATCACCGTCGAGCTCACCGGCGCGAATACGCTGCTCGACAGCATCGACCCGACGATCCGACACGCGCTCTACAAGCCGGTCGACGATCAGGACCAGTTGCCAGGCGTCGAGCCGGCCACGCCCGTCCTGCGCTGCAATAGCTTCGAGAAGCACACGCTCACGGCCGCACACGAAGGCTGGACGCTCTGCGTCGACGACGGGATCGACAACACCACCCCCATGACCTTCGGCGGCTGCAAGGTCGACCGCCTGCAGATCGAGTGCAAGCAGGGCGGCACCGTCGTGCTGCGATTCCGCATCGGCACCAGCGATCTCGACGCCGAGCGCCTGGGCAAGCTCGGCATGCTTCACGGGCACTCGATGTGGATCACGCTCAAGGCCCCGGAGGCGCCCGTCGACGCGATCGACGGCAGCGTCGAAGCCTTCAACGCGGACCACCCGGATGCGGGCGAGGGATCGGCGACGGACCTGTTCGCGCAGACGAGCAGCGGCGGCGATGCGGCGAAGCCCGACAGCAACATCCCCGACGAAGACCCGTTCTATGCCGACGCCGTGGTGCTGGTGCGGGCCCAGAAGCGGGCGTCGATCTCGCTGATCCAGAGGACGTTCCAGATCGGCTACAACCGCGCCGCGCGACTGGTCGAGCGCATGGAGACCGAGGGTGTCGTGGGCGCGCAGGACGAGGCCGGGAATCGGTCGGTGATCGGCGCAGGAGTGGACGCGGATAGCGGCGAATCGGCCTCGACCGGCCGGCGCACGGCGCGGGGACGCGACGCGACGAAGAAGGCGCTCGCCGAGGGACTGGCGGCCAGCCAGACCACGACCGCCGCCTGAGGGAAGCGCCATGCCCACCGTCCAAACAATCCGTCAATCGCGCGTGCCCGCCAGCAGCATCGAGAAGCCCGCTGGCGCCATGAACGTGGGAGGTGAGCGGCCTCAACCGGCCAGCGCCGAACCGACAAGGAAAGCTTGACAGTTGCCAGGCCGGTTGAGGTCCGCTCGACCGACTTGTTGGGCGGCTGGTTCAGAAACGAAAGGAGCGATGCATGAGCACTGACACGATGAGCAACACCAGCGTGCTGCGGAGCGACCGCCGCACCGTGACGCAACTGCTGGCGGCGGCCGAGAAGGACACCGACGCGGTGAGCGTGTTCATGGCCGGCTGCACGGTGGCCGACACCGAGGCGGCTGTGTTTGTGGTGAAGGGGCCGGAGGCGATTGCCTACCTGCGTGAGTTGTGCAAGCGCCAGGGGCTGCTGACCGACAAGCCCGTGACCGGGCCGGCCTGCAACCTGCAGCGCCCGTGGGAGCAGCCGACATGACGCCGAAACAGCGCGACATCATGAAGCACGCGCTCGGCTTCGGCCGCGGCAGCAGCCCGGGCTGGCGGAACCACTTCTGCACCGGCCCCGGCAGCGACGACTACGCCGACTGCGAGACGCTGGTGGCCGCCGGGCTGATGACCAAGCGCAGCGGCGGCCCACTGTCTGGCGGCGATCCGGCGTACCGCGTGACCGACGCAGGACAGGATGCCTTGGTGGGCCGCAAGACGCCCAACGAATAGGGTGAGCGCGGCTGCCGGCAGGCAGTCCGCTCGACCCGCCAGTTAGCCAGCACTGGACAAATGCTGGCACGTAACTAGGAACGACATGGAAACGATGATTCAACCGAAGGTGACCGGCTACCGGCAACTGAGCGAGGCCGAGGTCGCGCTGATGAACGAGGGCAAGGCGCTGGCCGAGCAGTGCGGGGCCTACATCGCCAAGCTGCGCACACACCACGACAGCAAGGGCGGCGCGGCCGGCGGCACGGATTTGCACCTCGACCAGCGCTGGGTCAGCATCGGCGCTACGGACCTGCAACGCGGCTTCATGGCCGTGATCCGCGGCATTGCGCAACCCACCACCTTCTGAGGAAGCCATGACAACCTGGGCCGACGAGTACGTGACGATGTTGGAGGACTGCGAGAAGCGCAGCGAGAAGCTGACCGATTGGGAGTGCGGCTTCGTGGATTCGTTGCAGCGGCAGATTGCCGAAGGTCGCCGGCCCAGCGCGAAGCAGGTGGAGACGCTGGACAACATCTGGGAGCGCGCCACGGCGCGTGGATAGTGCTGGCTAACGTTGGAGCTGAACGGCAATGACCGGCGCAACTGACATAGACCAAGCGGCACAACCTGACTCGCCGGGCATTGTCCGTTCGAGCGACGGGTTAGCCGTCACCGCGCTGCGCGTGATAGCGCAGTTTTCGTGCGGGGCAGCCTCGGCGGTGGCGACCAAGATGGCGCTGGCCCAGCACAAGGGCGCGGAGGTGGTGATTGCCAATGCGTTCTTAGTTGAAGAAGACGAAGACAACCGCCGATTTCTGGCCGACTGCGAGGACTGGTTTGGTCAGCGCGCCCTGCAACTGCGCGATGAGAAGTACGGAGCCAGTGCCGATGAGGTGTGGCGGCGTAAGCAGTTCATGAAAGGGCGCAAGGGCGCGCCGTGCTCCGGGGAGCTGAAGCGCAAGGTGCTCGACAAAATCAAGCGCCCGGATGACGTGATCGTTTTCGGCTTCACGGCCGAAGAGGCTGACCGCTTCGAGGACTTTCAGGAGCGCAACCCGCAATTGAAAGTCATCGCGCCGCTGGTGGATGCAGGCATCGGCAAGGCAGACGCTCTTGCGATGGTCCGCCGCGCCAGCATTGAATTGCCGCTGGCCTACCGGCAGGGCTACAGCAACGCGAATTGCACCGGATGCCCGAAGGGCGGCGAGGGCTATTGGAACCATGTGCGCAAGGTTCACCCGATAGTGTTTCAGCGGCGACTTGAGCGTCAGGAATCCATCGGCCCAGGCGCCTACTTCTTCCGCGACCGCGACACTGAGGAACGCTTCGGGTTGAAGGACTTGGACCCGAAGGCCGGCCGCCACGATGAACCGATGCCAGCGTGCAGTTTCTTCTGCGAGCTTGGCGAACAAGAGTACGCCGCCTCATGACGGCTAACGCCAGCTTAAGCGGCGGCCGTAGGCCGTCCGCTTGAAGCGACAGTTAGGCCCCACTGCTGGAGAACGAGATGAACTTTGAAGACATGCCGATTGACGAACAGTTCTTTGCCGGCTTTGACAAGCAGACGCTGAAAGTTGGCGCACCGTGGCCGCGTGAGGCCGAGGACCGCGTGAACCAACTTCTCGGGCAACTGGCCGCCAAGGAATTGGAGTGCCAGCGGTTGCGCGAGGAACTGACCGTGGAGAAGAAGTGGGGCGAACTCTGGTACTTCGTGAGCGACGAAGAGCCGCTGAAGTTCGAGAAGATCGTGAGCGAGTGGACGCCCAGCCGCTGGATTGACCAGGCGCACAAACTGATGGCCGCGAAGCGTGGGGCCTAACGTTTGAGCTAACCGGACCGGCCAGGCGCGAGACGAACCCACAAGGAATGCTTGACTGTTGCCCGCCTGGCCGGGTCCGGTTCAGCGAATGGTTGGGCGGCCCTACCCGAAGCGAGAAGGAGTAAGCATGCGAACGCTTGACGAACTGATAACCGGAGCCATGCAACTGGCCGGCACTGACTCCGTGAGCAACGGCGCGCGGCTGTGGCAGAGCGAGGGCGGCCGGGCCTGCCCGATTGGATGGGGCGGATGCTCGCAGCCCGTTTACGTGGACATGAAGACCGGCGCCTATGACTACGGCGGTCCCGGAGGTCCTGGGCACGCTGACTGCGTGCGGAACTGTAGCCACGGCATGAACAGGCCGACAGCCGACGAATACGAGGGGCACGACGCATGAGCCGAGAAGCATTTGGCGACCCACCCGAGAGCCAAGAGGCCCCGGAGCTTTGCCCAGTGTGCGGCGGGACGGAACACTCGGAAGACTGCGAGTTTGGCAAGGAATGCGCCCGCAGGCGCAAGGCTGAGCGCGACGCGCACAAACTGGCGCATGAGAACGAGCGGCTACGGCGCCTGTCCAGCCTGGATGCGATGCGCGCAGGCAAGTTGGCCGAAGACGTGGAGCGGCATTCCGCCCTGCATGCACGCCTGTTCGTCGAGAAGACGGCGGCGCAGATCGACGCTGAGAATTTGCGCGAGGTTCTGCACCGCATGCTGGAAGCGCCGACGACGCAAATCAGCGCGGGCTGGAAGGATGCGATCAGGCGGGCGATGTGGGCGGACGTGCCAGACAGCAAGACGCCCAACGTGGGCGCTGAGCGGGCCGCGCGCTCGGAATAGGCTGATGCGCGGTGCTGGTCGCGGTCCGCTCCAGCAACGGGTTAGGCCTGCTGCCAGCGCAGCAGAAAGAGAGAACAGAGAGCCGGTGCGCAGCACGGGCGTTTGAAACGAGCCGGCCGATAGGCGGGCGCTGATGGAGAACAGAGATGGCAAGCAACTTTCCCCCGGACGGCCATGTGCGCCTGAATGCCAATGTGCCGACAGAACTGCACCAGAAGCTCAAGATGGCATCGGTGATGACACGCACCACGATGGGCGAACTAATCCAGCAGTTGATCCGCGAGAAGCTGGATCAGATGTTGCGCGCTGGCGTTAAGTGAAGGCCTAACGTTGGAGCTAAGCCGAAAACAACGGCCGCGCCAATGCCCGAGTAACTAGACCCTGTTGCCAGCCGTTGGTTTTCGGCTTGAGCGACCAGTTAGCCGGCTGCTTCCGGCGCGAGAGGAACGACCATGAGCGACAGAGGCACAGGAACCACGACACGCCAGATGACCGAGGCCCCGGTGGGAGCGGTCTTTGTGTGGTGCAACAGCCGCACCGCGTACCCGCAGGAACTGGCAAAGAAGCTGGGCCGCGATGACCTGGTGGTGCGCCCGATGTCGTGGCTGGAGCCACGCAACGTGATGGGCCGCGACTTCCCTGGCGTGATCGTTGACCACGCAGCCCATCTGGACAGCGAGGGCTATGCGGCGCTGCACTACCTGCGCACTCGTGGCGTGCTGGTGGCCGGCTAACGACTAGGTTAAACGGCCGCCGAAGGCGGTCCGATTTGAACCGCCAGTTAGGCCTGGCGGAGAAACACGGAGAACTTTGAATGAATCGAGCACAAGCAATTGCCATCGCACGCATCTTCGCCATGCGGCACACCGGCGAACACAACTACCTGCCGCGTACTGAATGCGACGCGGATCTATGGACACCACACGAGTGGGTGGTTGATGCAATTCTGTGGGCGGCAGGGTTCAAGACATCGATTCCGCTTGCCGCTGCGCAACAAGTCGATGCGGCTTGCCAAATGGGCCACCCGCGCGAGGAAATAGACATCGGCGCTGCGCACACCTTGGCACTGTTCGCGCTGTCGAAGGCCCTGCCGCAGAGCGCAGAAGATCGGCTGTCTGAGCTTGAGGCCGACGCGAAACGCTATCGCTGGCTCTCCGGGAACGGTTGGGCTGACCCAGCGTTCTACGCCACCGGCCCGCGCGAGTGGGGAGCGAATGGCGTTGCGCTTCTGGCTGGGCCGCAGCTTGACGCCGCCATCGATGCAGCGATGGCTGTTGAGGCCTAACGTTTGAGCTGAGGGGCGCCCGCTTGCTGGCGTCCCGCTTGAGCGAAGTGTTAGACAGCGCATTGTTGGCGCGCAACGAAAGGACCGAAGACATGAAGATGGCGAAGGCGAGCCAGGCCGACCTGGACATGGCGATGGACTTGGCGGCGATGCTGGACACGCTGGGGCACCGGCACTGCCCGGCGATGCCGACCGTGATTGCACGCAACGACGGCGACGAGGAATTTGACCGCGACGACGACGACCAGTGCGGCCGGGCGCTGCGGGCACTGCTGGAGACGGCCGACCGTGGCAGCCTGTTCCGCGTGGTGTGGGGCGCAGTGGTGATGCTGGACCCGCGCAACAAGCTGGTGGACCCGAACGCAGACACCATTGAGCACCACCCCGACCGCAAGGACAGCGCCCGCTTCCGCTGGCTGACCGAAGACCACGCGGACCCCGAGACGCGCACCCGCTGCCGCGAGATTCTGGAGCGCCTGCCGGTCATGGGCTACGGCGCGGCGGTGCAGTTGATGGACGACGCGATGGCTGCGCCTGCGGCTGTTGGCGCTGTCTAACGCAGAGCTAACCGGCCCGCGCGTGGGCCACAGGAGTGACGAGTGAGCAACGACGATTCGAGCGCCGCCGACCGCGGGTCCGAGTTCAGCGCAGGGTTAGGCCCCAAGGTGTGGGCGCGCAAAGACCAGTTGCAGCACGCCAGCACACGCGGCGGACTGATGTGCGCGATGTACCCCAACACGAAGGGCCGCGCTGACCTTGAGCCGCTGTATGACGAAGCGACGGTGCGCGCAATGGTGGAGGGCGCTTGGTGCGCTGGCTACTACTACGCAGGCTACACGCACGACAGCGCCTATGCCGAGAAGCAAGCCGAGAAGTGCGCGGCTGAATTCTTTGGGCCTAACGTCAATTCAACGACAGGCCAAACCTGAACACGTCGCATATCAAAGGCCAGCACCATGCAAGCCATTGATTCTTCTGCTGTCTCGCTCGTTACGCACGACGCCGCTCCGGTGATATGCGACGCGCAGTCGCAGCCGAAGAAGATCGTCGACCTGATGCGCGAGGCCTGCGCCGTGCGGCACTACAGCCGGCGCACCTTCCAAGCCTATTGGCACTGGTCGAAACGCTTCATCCTGTGGAGCGGCAAGCGTCACCCGCGCGAGATGGGCCGCGTCGAAGTGGCTGAGTTCCTGACCTGGCTCGCGACCGACTGCAACGTCTCCGCGAGCACGCAGCGACAGGCCCTGCACGGCATCCTGTTCATGTACCAGGCCGCGCTTGGCATGGAGATCGGCTGGGTCTCGGACATCGTGCACGCCAAGCAGCCCGTGCGGCTTCCAGTGGTTCTGACGGAGGCCGAATCACCCGGTGCGCAGTTCGCGCGGATCGGCTACCTGCTACGCGCCGGGCGCGCTGGCCGCCTGGGCCGCGCGAAGCGCACCCAGTTGGTCTACTTCTTCCCCACCGGAACCGTGCACGCATGCGCGGCGTCGGATTCCTCGATGGTGCTGACGATCCCGACGGGCCCGTACTTGCTCACGAAGTAGGCCTCGGAGCGGTCCAGGCTGCACGCGAGGCGGTTCTCGAAGGTCACGCATCCGGCCAGTGACGCGGACAGCAGGATCAGCGCAAGTCGCATCGGTCGCATGGCTTCTTCCCCCCGTAGATTCGGTTCAGGCTGTCCTGGCTCAGTTCGCCCGGGCGGGTTGTGCCTTCCGGCGCCTGGTGCTTCCAGCGGCCTGTGCTCATCCCCAGGAACGCGACCACGCCGCTTGACGCGCTCGCCAGCGCCACGCCGCCGAACCCCATGACCTCGAAGATCGCGGCGCAGAACAGCCCGAGCCCGAGCGACGCGTGCTGAATGAACACCTCGGTCCGCGTCACGCCGGCCAGCATCTTGTCGATCCTGCACAGCACCACGAAGCAGGCGACGAGGGTGACGACGACCGAGAGCATGGTCCAGGTCCATTCCGTGTTCATGGGCGGGAACCTCGAGCAGTCTTGAGGACTTGGGCGGCCCAGGCCACGATGGCGCCCCACTTGTCCGGGACGGCCGGGATCGCTGCCGACACCGGGAACAGCAGCGCGGAAGCCGGCAGCGGCGTGTACGGCTGCA
>OFRB01000351.1_pt1 | contig 11071 bp, 11 predicted proteins | sample 1543021 | NCBI WGS metagenome assembly OFRB01 (sample SAMN07774230, study PRJEB24372) | wastewater metagenome | isolation source: Exp Tend CN 0WW | collected 2016-02
AAACCCGCCACCAGAAACGAGATTGAACAGCCCGAAAATGGCGGCGCGTGCGGCCATCTGCGCAGCCATCTCGATCAGCATATTTTTGAACCCTTCGCCCAAGCTGGACCAAAGATTGGTGCCGTCACGGAGAGCGGATGCGAAGGACGACGAGAGCACGCCTTCGAGCTGGTTGGCGTAGTTCATTTGGCGCTGGAATGCCGCTTCTGCCGCTGCGTTCTTTTCATCCTCGAATCGCTTTTGCGCGTCCGATTTTGTCTTTAGCTCCAGCGCATTTAGGCGGATGCCTTCTTTTCCCCGCTCCTCTTCGGCGGCGAGTGATTGCGCCTCAAATTCCGCTTGGAGATTGAATCGGGCTTGCAGCTCCTTTTCAAATTCCTTGAATCCGGCTTCGTCGATTTCCTTGCGCCCATTGGCGATTGCGTCAGCGCGCTCTTTTGCAGCCTTGGCTGCTGCCGCTTTTTGCTTCTCGATCTCTTCTGGAGAGGAGTACCCTCCACTCTTCCCAGGGAGGGCGCCGGACGCGCCGCCAATCTTCGGAAGGTTATAGGCGCCACCAGTGATGCCTTCTCCAATCAATCCCGCATTGCTCGTGGCGATACCTAGCCCTAGCTTCGCGAATCGCCCTAGCTGCAACTCTTTCGACTTGTTGACAATGCTTGTCACAGCCTTTAGGGTCTCGATCATGGCGGGCAAAACAGATTCCGCCATCGAAAGACCAAAGGACGACCATACAGCTTTCAACTCCGTCATGCGGTCATTGAAATCATCGGCCATCCGCGCCATCTCGGTCGAGACGATCGGGGCCGCATCTCCCATCTCTCGGAGCGCCGCGCCGCCCTGGACGAGGAGAGGAAGCATCTCCTGCCCAGACTTGCCGAAAGCATCGATCGCGATCTTGAGGCGCATCATCGGGTCAGTTGTGGACGCGACCTTGTCGGCAAGCTGGAACAGAGCTTCGTCTGCGCTGTTCGCCGTGACGCCGTAAGCCTTGAGGCCCTTGTCTCCGCTCGCGACCTTGTTGCCTAGCTTGCCCATCGCGGACGCCAGCGCGTCAATATCTGTCCCGCTCTGCTCTGCGTACATCGAGAGCACGGAAAGGCGCTCAGTCGAAATGCCGAGACGCAACGAAAGATCGTTGATGTGGTCGGCTGCGTTGATGGACGACATGACCATTGCGCCGAATCCGGCAGCAAGGCCAGCGACCGCCACGGAAGCCCCCACAAGCGGCCCTCGCGTCATTACGTCCATCGCCGCGCCTGCGCCGGGGATGCGCTGCGCTACCTCTCCAATCGCCTCGGATGCGCCTTTGAATGACTTAGACGCCTTCTTGCCGGATGTCTCGGCGACCGTGCCAAATTTGATGAGCTTTGGCGAGCCTTTGTCGTCAACGTCGAGCACATACCGGATCTTGTCGTCTGCCACCTATTTCCCCTTCGTTTTTCGCTTGGCTTCCGACTCTTTCGCCTTGGCGTCTAGGTAGAGCTGGCGTTCGTTGGCAAGGATCCCGTGGGCGTCAGCAAACCACTGCATTTGGTCAAGCCACCCGCCAGCGAGCGGAAGCGGCCCGAAATTATCGGAGCCACCAAAGACGCGCCATGTCGCAACAACGGATTCCCATTCGGAGCCGACTTGGGAGGCTGGACATCTGTAGAGGTCGAAGTGTTTTCCATTGAATCCCCCGGAGATTGGATCTCCAAAAACTGGTGTCTTCGCTCTCTTCGCGCATCCCCAAGCATCACGCGCCGCCTCGTCGTCGGTGTGCCTTCCCGGTGTGCAGGTGCAGCGATACCGCCCCACCAGCAAGCGGAAGGCGAGAATTATTTTCCCCGATCTAATTCCGATGCACGGGAGCGTTTGACCACTTCGAGCAGGATTGCCCAGATCACATCGGGGTGAAGCGACCCGAAAACCTCGGAGCGTTCCGCGCCCTTCTTGTCGTCGGCAATCCCGGATTGGACCATCTTCTCGCAAAGCGTGTATGCGGCGTCGCTGTCGTTATGCCCAAACGCCTGTTGGATCGCGGCGAACTCGCGCCCCGTGGCCGTGCGAATCTTATAAGGGCCGCCGTCCTCGATCTTGAAGCGAGGCAAGCCCTTCTCGAACTCGGTACGGATCGAGACAGAAAACGTCACATCTGGAGTGAGGAAAATCGGGTCCATGTCTTAGCTCTGGGTCAGGGTGAGGCAGGGATCGGCGTCGTCAGAAACGAACTCGCCGACAACCGTAACGTATCCCACGCCGTCCATGTACTCGATGGTCGGCTGTTCGATGAGCGCGATGGATCCGGTCCACGTCAGGACGTTTCCAGCGGCACCCTTGGACATCTGGAGAGAGACAGCAAGAGGCGCGGCGCGGGAGTCGTTGCGGTAGGCGTTGCGCCAATCGACCGTGCCGTCCTCGATCACGGAGGCGCGGATCATGCAGGCTTGCGAGGTGATGACGTTGCGGCCAAAGCCGGAGGCGTGCGTGCCGTCCGGCGTGGGAGTCACGGTGTTTTCGATGGAGATTTCCGCCGACGAAACAGATCCAGAAAAAGATCCAATCGAGCAAGCCATTCCAAGGAACGGATTTCCCAGGCCAGCGGTCGGGTGGGCTCCGGCGATGAAAGCTGTTTCCACGGCCTTGGAGTAGCGGCCTGTTCCCTCGACTTCGCACATCCACGATTCGCCGTTTTTGGCGAAGAAACGCAGCTTCGAGATGCGCGTTCCTGCGGAAATGTGCTCGTAGACGCCATCCCGATACTTGAACGTCGCGGCGGTCCCGATGATCGCGCTGGTCACACCTTCCGCGCCAAACGTGACATTGTCGGTCGCGACCGTGCCACCAGCGGCGGCGGCGATTGCGTACCAGTCGGGTGCGGTTCCGTTGGTTCCGCTTGGGCGCGGCTCGAAGGATCCGGTAACCTTGCCAATTGCCGTACCGCCAATGCCCTGCATGGCCGAATAGGAAGCGCGGCGCGGCTTGCGTGCGTTGTATGTGGATTCGTCCACGATGTCGCACTCAGCCCACACAGAGCCGTAGTTTCCGGGCGCCAGCGTTTCAGCGGTCAGCTCGGTCGCTTCCGCCTTGTAGCCCATTTGCTTGTAGGATTCGATCAACATTTAGCGGCCTCCGAAAGCGCGGTGGAAACGGAATGAAAATTCAGCGGTAGCGGCCTCGCGACTTGCGCTACCAACGCCCGTCAAAAAGGACGGCGTCATGGTGTTGTCTGTGACCCATAGCCCGACACCGGAAAAGCCAGAGATTGGCGCGACTCCGGTAACGTGGTCCATGACCATATTGACCACGGCCACGCGAAGATCAGCGAGAAGATCGAGCGCGGATTGCGCGGAAGTCAGAAGCGATGGGTCAGCGGTGATGCTGCGGGAAATCGTGACGGCAATGATCGGCGCGACGACATCCGGCGATCCGACTTGGTTTCCTTGAGCCTTCGACGCCTCCTGCATAAAGTGGACGCGAATGGTATCGACCGTCTCGACAAACGCGCCGCCCGGAGCAGGAAGGCCATAGATGACAGAATATGTCGGGAAGGATGCGGTCATCTTTGCGCCGATTGCAGCAATGAGGGATCCGACGAGCGTTGCCATCAATCCCCCTTGCCCAGCGTAACGCCGCGCCGATTGAGCGCCATTAGGTCGGGATACTTCTTGCGGATGAGCGTTTTCCAGCGACCCTGGACGGATCGCAACCCACGCCACCAGCCTTTGATACCGTTGGATGCATACTTGGCGCGACGAGATCCAACCTCAGCGGCACGATAGCCACCGGAAAGAGTGATGTATCCAGATCCGTCGGGGGCGATGCCTGAGTCGAGATCGCCAGATTTCCCGGATTGCTGGTTAATCCCAAACCCAATGATTGTACCGACATTTTCTGTCGGTCCACGGGATGCAAGTTCGCGAGCAAAGTCGCGCATCGCACCAGAGCGAGAAACAAACTTTCCACGGATGAAAACCTTGTCTTCTTTCGTGATGGTTTGCGCAACTTCAGAGTCTTCGAGCTTGTGCCATTGACCCAGCTTATTGCGCCCGAACCGCTCGCCACGGGCCGATAGTTTCGTAGTCGTGATGGGTCCGTGCGTCGAGCCTGGAGGCGACGTGTACGGCCTGCGCTGTCCTTCTGCGTAATGCGTGGTAGGCGTGATGTACCGCGCCAACATGACCACGCCTACTTGCTGGATGACGCCCGAATTAGCATAGGCGAAAGCGGCGGGAGTGCCAGCGGGAACGGAACGAGCGACGCGAGCGAGGTCGTTTAGACTCGCCCCTACCGCCTTCCATTCCAGCCCAGCCACCCGCGCCATTTAGACCTCGACGCCGTGCGCGACTGCGAGGTCGATCAGCTTGTCCACGCTGATGCGGGGCGGAACCTTGACGTCCTTCGCCTTGAGCGCGGCGCGGATCGCGGCCACGTCTGCGGATGCGTCGGTCTGGTCGTCTTCGATTTCTTCGGGGATTTCCTCGACAGATTCCGTCACGGCAGGTGCAGCGACTTCCACGGCAGGGATGTTGGATTTCCATTTTGCCTGGATGATGATTCCATCAGATCCGAAGGCGGTCAGGCGCACAACGTCGTGCGACGCCTCTCCGTTGAGGCGGCGCTTTTCTTCGCGAGCGGCGGCGTAGATGTCGCCCTTCTCGCCGGGCCGAATCTCGACCGCGCCGTCGGCCTTTTCGATCACCAGAACAGCCAGTTTCTTAATCATGGTCGAGACTCCAAAAAGGAAAAGCGCGGTGCTGTCCCGCGCTGGTTTGGTTGGTTATGCCGACTTGAGGATGGTCAGCGCGGCGGCTTGGCCAGCCGAGATACCGAATCCGAGACCAGCCCAGATGTGATAGTTGCCGTCGTTGCCATCCCAGAACTTGGTTGTGATGGTGATTCCGGTGGCCGGATCGGTGTAGCTTCCGATCAGCGCCGAGGTGCCGAAATCGGCATTCTCGAACGAGGGGCGGAAGCCCACCGCGAACGCTTCGGGAGCGGCCAGCCAGCCGACGAGGTTTGCCACGTCACCCGAAGCGGCCACGCTCGAAACCTTGGCGATCTCGAAGCCGTGGACGTTGGGAATGACGTTGCGCTTGATCACGCCGTCGTCACCGAAAGCGTATGCGGCCTGGATCGCGTTGTCCTTCGACAGAGCGCCCGTGTAGGTCGGAGTCAGGACGGCATAGCGACCTTCGGTGCTCGCCAAAGCGACATCCAGCCCGGTGGCAGCGTCGGCCATGTCGTCGGCGTCCCAGTTGGCAGCGGTCGACGTGATTGCGGTGTTGGTGTAGGTTGCGGCCAGCACCAAAGCGTTCTGCATGGCAAACATCTTCTTGGCGATTGCGCGACCCATGACGGGGACAGCGGCCATCGCGAAGTCGACGGGAGTTTGGTTGACCACCAGCTTATTCTGCTTGATGTAGTCGTAGACCTCGGTAAAGGTCACGGTCACGCCAGTGGTAGCCGCCGAGCTGGATGTATAGTTGGCGGTGGCCTGCGTGAACTCCGCGCCCGTGCGCTCGGCGAAGATGTTGACGACAGTCGACTTTGCTCCCGGCACATTCTCGACCTTGATCGAGTTGCGGAGCACGGGACCAATTGCGGTTACCAGCGAGGGGAAAACGCCCCGCGAAACCGCTTCCATGTTCAAAGATGTGACAGCCATGATTATTCTCCTGCGAAGATTTCTTTTTTGTGGGCGGAGTAGTAGGCGGCGGCTTCTTGCAGTCGCCCAGATTCGCGGAGAGCCTTTTCTTTCGCCGTATGCGTGGTGAAGGTCTCCAAGTCCCCCTCCTCGACATGAGACATCCCATCGGGCGCGGACGCCTTTAGGTTGTGAGCGGCAAATTCTTGAGCGCCTTCGATCTTCGCGGCGGCGACAGCTTCGGTCAACGCGAGAGCGTGGGCGGTGTTCGCAGCTTCGAGAGCGGCGACAGCTTCGGATGCGCGAGCCTCGGCAGCGGTAGCGCGGCCCTCGGCGTCTGCGATCTTGGCGACAGCTTCCGTCAGTGCGGCGGATGCCTCGGACAATTCCGCCTGAATCGCTGTCGTGTCGACGGTAACCCTTGCGACCAATCGGTCAAGCAAGGAAGGTTTTGCTTCCTGTGTTCCTGTGCTCATGGTGACAAGTCCTTTCGGGATGTTTCGATACTGCATGGTTGCAGGGATGGCGGCGCAGGCTGTAGCCTTGCCTGTGATTTCGTGGATGAAGCCGAGCGCCAACGCCTGCTCAGGGGTGAGCCAAGTCTCCTCGTCCATTAAAGCCTGCGCCTCTTCCGTGGAGATCTTCCCGCCCGATGCATCGGAGTAGAGCTTTGCAAAGTCGACTTCGATCCCCCTTAGAACCGTCGCCTCTTTTTCCATTGTGTTTGCGTCACCGAAAACCATGCTCGCAGGATTGTGGATCATCATCCTGGTGCCAGGAGACATGGAGCGGTAATTCCCTGCAAGCTCAATGATCGATCCCATCGAGGCGGCAAGCGCATCGACATGGGTGTGAATATTCCCGTGCTCCTTGATGGCCTCAGCAATTGCATTGCCGTCCCATACAGAGCCGCCAGGAGTGTTGATTCGGATCTTTGCTTTCTTCGATCCTAGCGCCTTGATTGCGGCGACAGTTTCGGCGGCATTGATTTCGTATCCGACGACACCGTATAAAAGCAGATCAGACATCGTCGTCCTCGTTCGGTTTCGGCGTTTTGGGTGCCGGGTCTTCTTGATCTTCAACGGGAGCAGTCTGGACAGCTGGAGCGGATCCCTTGGGAGGCAGTCTAAGCGCGATACGCTTTTGCATCTCGTACGCTTCAATCATCAAGTTTTCATCGACGACTTCGCGAGCGTCGAGCCCTTGGGATGCGCAGATCGAGATGATCGACTTCTGCCCAGTGGCAATCGCCTTTTCGTTGGCGGTGACTTCCTTGACGGGATCGACCCATTCCATTTCGTCCCAGTGCCATTTTCCGTCAAGCAGCGATTCGGACCACGGCACGCGCCCAAGCTCGCCATTTGCCCACCAGTACATGACAAGGAGCGCGATGGTAGGATTGCAAAGGCCGTCCAGCACCTTATCGCGCCACTTGTTATAGACCGCTTTTGACTTGAGCCGAACGGTGCGAGCGTTCGAGAAATTCATCCCAGCGTAGAGGTTGAAGACCTCTTCATTTGGCAGGCCCGTTGCCATCGCGTCAACCTGGAGGTGCGCTTTGATGTACTCGCCAGTCCCGCCATTGACCTGCGGAGGGGTTGCCACCTGTGCAGACTCACCGAGCCCCAGAACCATCGTGGTACCGTCCGGCGTGTTGCCGTAGGAGCGGCCCGACATCGCCTCTAGGAGATCATCGTTGATCCCGTCCGCATTCTCGAAGGCGTCAGAAATTGCCTTCGGGTCAGGCGTCGAAATGATCGTATGGACCTTCGCGGCCTGCGTTGCGCGGCGCGATTCCGTCAGGAGATAAGCAGGGATCTCCTTGAGGTTGTGCATCATCGGCGCAAGGATGCCAGGGGTGCGCGATTGTCTGGGGCGCTTGATGCTTGGCCGCTTGAACAGACGCGCATTGACGCGCCCGTTTTTGTTCAGCGGGAAGAAGTGGTAATTATCCCAGCCCGTCCCGCCCTCGTCGCTCTTCTTGACGTAATAGCCTTGCACGCGACCATAGCGGTCATACCCAACACCAAGGCGGGAGGAGTAGACTTCGGGAGTCTTATCTGTGGGCGTGTCGATGCGTCTTGCGTCGATGAGGTCCACGCGAGGTTCGGAGCCATCGCCAACGTCAGGCCAAATGACGAGCACGTCACCGGAGATGCAGGCGGCAGAAATCAGATCGTCGCAAACGTCCGACCATGTGGAAACTCCATCCCAACCGGCATTAACTGACCACGTCTTGAATAGATCGTTGATCTTTGCGTTGGGTGACCTCCACCGAGGGCCGCGGCCGACTACGCCCTGTTGGATGGTGTCGATGATGCCGTAGGCGGGAGCGTTGTTTCTGACAAGGTCAGCGGATCGAGCACGGAGAGCGGGGAGGGCATTCGCCAATTCTGCGTCAGGAGTGTTCTCGTTGACGCTCCACCGTGCCGAGTAGTTATCTGTCCCCGCGCCGTCGTAGGCGTTCGCCATCGCCTTCGGAGACATGACGCGCCGCCCATACATGGGTGCAGGCTCGGACCTGCGGGAGAGGACGAAGCGGTTTACCTGCGCCTCGTTCATCGCACGCCGCCCATGTAGAGGATTCGGCCCCGGCCAGTCGTGGCGGCATTCTCTTCGGTGACCTTTGCGCCCACCCAATCGACGTGCTTTTCCAGCTCTGCGAGGCTTCGGAACGTATGTGCCACGCCATCCGGACCCATTGGGGAGACGGACGAAAGAAGGATCTGACCGCCCTTGACATTTGCCAAGGCGTCGAGCACTTCCGTTTTGTACGCTGCCCAGGTGGTAAATGCCATCTGTCAACTAAAATAAACAGCTAAACCGTTTTAGCTAGACCTTTTTTCACTAAAGCGGTTTAGCGATGTCGATAGGTTGGCGGCATTGCGAGCCTTGACAAGACGCGCTAGGGCCGATTCCTTGCGGACGGGCGCGACGGTTTGCGCTGGTTGCGCCTCGGATGACACCACAGTTTCGGCGGGAAGTTCCTTCCTCACCCTCATGTCAAGAAGGTTCGCGTGTCCCGCCGCCGCCGTGGAGTAGACAAGGCAGTCGCGCAAATGGTTCTCGTGAGAGTGTGCTTTCCAGATGTACGACAGAGTGCCGTTGCGATTCCGCACCGCCACTTTCCGCTCTGCCAGTAGGTGACGGTAAAGGAAGGATGGCGGATTGCAAGGGAGGTGGCAGACGCCGCGACCACGGCCAGGACCAGCGCCTAGAGCGGACTCGACTTGATCCTGCCAATAGGTTGTCCAGAGGATTTCTAGGGATACATGGCCTACCGTACGACGGTTCGCGTCGAGCCGGTCGACCTTGGATGTCATCATTGGGAGTGTGCCGTCCTGCCTACCCTTGGACGGGATGAGCGTAGGAGTCCGGGCGCATACTCGGTAGACCTCATGGGTGCGGTAACCTGAGTCCATCAGCCCACGGCGAGGGCGGACCAGCTCGCCACCTTGGACGATCCACTCTCGGCGATAGGCATAAGCGGCATTATCTAGGTCGTCAGCCCCGGCGAACTTCCCAGCCCAAAGGACGACGCTTTCCCCGTGATCTCCCCATCCGCGAGCGATACCCCATACCTCGGAGCCCTGGACGTCAAATCCCCAGGTAACAGCGCGGACGAATTCAGGGGCGCGAGGCGCTTCCTCGGATCTCCACCAGTCGCTAGGAGGATGCTCGTAGCCGTCAAACGAGAGCGTCGCTAGGTGGCCCTGGTCGGTCGATGAGGTCTTGAGAATTTCCCGGCGAGGCTCTGCAAGCCATTCATTTCGGAACTGTTTGAGCTTTTCCGGGTCATCAATTGATAGCAGGAATTGCGCCGCGATCTCCGAAAGTGAAACGTCAGGAGAGTAGAGGACAGAGATATTCAGCCCAACTTGGCGCATGGGCTTTTCAGGGTCTAGGCAGTGCTCCCGGCCACCCTCGACAGCGCGGCGCTTCTGCGTCTCGTCCCATGCCTGCCCACATTCGCAGCACTCGTACCACGCCAACCCAAGCGCAGCGATGCGGTCGGGAGTCTCGCTCGTGTCTCCGGAAGCGTTGCGCGGCCAGCGGATGCGCGACATTTCCAGAGGTTGGTAGGTTCCGCAATGCGGACATGGGCAATGCCACTCGTAACGCCTGGACGATTCGTACTCCGGCCAAATCCCCTCTGTCTCAACAGTTGGCGTCGACGTGAGGACGATCTTTCGGAGGCTTCCGTATGTGCGCGTTCTGGTCTTTGCCCGTTCCAACGGGGAGCCTGCGGAACGACTGTAGCGGATCGCCTCGTCGTACTCATCAAACAGCACCCACCGAGCGGGGCGACCCTTGAGCGCGTTCGGGGAACCTACGCCAATGACGTTGAGTGATCCGCCCGAAGGAAACGACACACCGCCCAATCGGAGGGATTGCGTTTTTAGTCCGCGGCCAAACGGGGAAGATTGGAAGATCGGGCGAAGGCGGTCGCGAACTAGGTCTTCGGCATGCTCCTCGGATGGCATCAGGAACAGCCCTGGACCAGCGAGCCATTCGGCACCATAGAGGGAGATTGCCACGTCGAGCGTGGTCTTTCCACATTGGCTCGCCACGTTGACGACGATCACCTCGACGCCATCCATCCCAAACCATCGCAGCGGGAGACGCCAATAGGGGCGCGTACGAAACGACAATCGGCCACCATTGCCACGAGCCGCCACCGATGACGGCAAGATGACGCCGCCGCCCTCGACCCATGAGACAGGGTCGGGCGGGATTCGAGGCTTCCATGCATTGCGCCACGCCGCCGCGATTGCACCTACCGCACGCGCCATGCCTCGGCGCTGTAGATAGGATGGGTCGCCTATGATCGGCTCACGCCTCACTGCCTCATACTCCCAGGTTGCGGCTTTCCTTTTCGGCCCTGGATAGTTTTAGACTTTGTCTCTTTCTTTCTTTCCTTTGGACCTCGTACCGCTTCGACTGGTTTAGACTCTGTCGCATCTAGCATTTCAACCTCGATTGCATCAACCAAGCCCATCGCCTCTTCCGCTGCCGAGTCCAGCCCTACCGATATTTGCACCTGACAGTCAGCCACGATCTCGCTTGCAACGGCGACAGATTCAGTATCCATTCCGAGTTCGCGGAACCGCTCCGGCAGGGTCTGCAAAATGCCAGAGACGCGACCCGCTAGATCAGACAGGATGCGGGTTAGCGACTCGACGGGGATGTGCTGCCCGACCGCGATTGCATAGGTAAGCTCTCGATTGACTGCGATACCTCTATCAGATCGAGCTTTCCAGTCATTCCCAAGCGGGTCTAGTTCGTCATGTGAGGCCATAAGATCCAATATCCATTCAGTTTACCCCCTCACACGGGTTTTTGTGCGGGGTAACAGGACTCGTCAGCGTGTAAGCACCGGCCGGCAGTTCGAGAACGCCGAAACCGTCGTACGAATCGCCCTGCGTCATCGGCCGGTTCGAG
>OFRB01000352.1_pt1 | contig 11065 bp, 12 predicted proteins | sample 1543021 | NCBI WGS metagenome assembly OFRB01 (sample SAMN07774230, study PRJEB24372) | wastewater metagenome | isolation source: Exp Tend CN 0WW | collected 2016-02
CGCAAACTCGTGCGCGACTTGGATCGCGCCGGACGCGCTCTTGGCACAGGTGAGAAAGTCCGCTATCCGAGTGAAGTGGCGCCGCTCCGCAAGATGGCGAAAGCCCTGGTGGCCGCGCGACCGCTCGCGGCGGGGCACGTCCTGACCGCCGAGGACTTAGCGCGGAAGTCTCCGGCAGACGGCTTGCCGCCGTATCTGCTGGAAAGCGTGATCGGCTTCCCGCTGGCGTCGGCGCTGGCGACGGACGAGCCGCTGACGTTCGCGCACATCAAAAGCGAGGCGCACGCATGAGTCTGCCGCAAGTGAAGATCCTGATCGCCCGCGATATGGGGCCGCGCACCTGGGGCGAAGAACTGCTGATTGCAGAGTCGCCGCACTACATCGGGAAACTGATGCGGATGGACGCTGGGAAAGCCGGGGGGCTACAGAGCCACGTCGAGAAGGACGAAACCAGTTTCCTGATGTCCGGCCTCGCGTGGGTCTACACCGATACCGGCGACGGGGAACTGACGCGGTTCAAGATGACGCCCGGCACGTCGATCCACATTCCGCCCGGCGCGGTGCATAAGGTCGAAGCCATCGAGGATTGCGTGTTCTTCGAGGCTAGTACCCCGCACTTCAACGACCGCGTGCGATTGGAAGCGAAGTATGGGCGCACGGACACCGAGGGACTGCCGACGACGCGCGTCGAATACCTCGGATGATCGGCTGCGTCCCGGCGCGATCCGGTTCCAAACGCATCCCCGGTAAGAACATGCGCCTCTTTCAGGGGCATCCGCTGCTGGCCTACACCCTCGGCGCGGCCAAAGCCTCGGGCGTGTTCACGCGGCTGGTCGTGAGCACGGAGGATGCCTATACCGCTGCCTACGTGCGGAGTCTTGGGGTGGACGTCATCGACCGCCCGGCCGACCTTGCGACGGACACAGCGGCGGATCTCGGCTGGCTACGCCACGCGCTCGGCGTCGTGGGCTTCCAGCCGTTCCAGACGTGGGCGATCCTGCGGCCGACCTCGCCCTTTCGCACGGCTGACACCATCCGCCGGGCGTACCGGCAGTTCGCCTGCGACCCGACACACGACAGCCTCCGGGCCGTGGAGAAGGTGAGCCAGCATCCCGGCAAGATGTGGACGTGGGAAGGCGACGGCTACCCGATCCGGCCACTGCTCGACAGGAAGCACGCCGACGGCACCCCGTGGCATTCCAGCCCGACGCAATCACTGCCCGCGTACTACGTCCAGAATGCGTGCCTCGATATGGGTTTTACCGCCAACCTTGACATCTTCGGGACCATTCACGGCCGGAAGGTCATTCCATTCTTCACGACAGGCTACGAGGGCCTAGACCTCAATGAACCCGCAGATCTCAGAGAAGCCGAATACCTCGCCAGCACGGGCGAAGCGGTCTTGCCGGACCCCCTGGTGGAAGCCGTTCCAGACGATCCTTGGGGCGTCTAGCCGGCCGATCCTCATCGGTCCGTGGCGCGGGGAACTCGGTTTCGAGGCGCTGTACTGGCTCCCGTTCCTCGCGGCGCTCCGTGATCGGCTGAAGCTCGATCCGGCGCGTCTGCATGTCATCTCGCGCGGCGGCATGGGGGCGCTGTATCAAGCGCCACGCGGGGCGGAACTGTTCGCCCTTCGCACGCCGCAGGATGTCCGCGTCGAGAACCGCATTCAGTACACCCGCACGGGCCAGATGAAGCAGACGCACCGGACGGACTTCGACCGGGCGGTCCTGAAGGATGCGGCGGCGGCGCTCGGGCTGTCGAAGTACCACGTCCTCGATCCCGGCTGGATGTTTCAGACGCTGTACCCCTTCTGGACGAACCAGCGTGGCCTCGCGTGGGTGCATGACCATCTGCGGTTTGAGGCGATGCCAGTCCCGGACCTGCCGGCCGGCGTGGAGATCGCGCCCAACACCGTCGCCGTACGGTTCTACTTCCGGGCGACGTATCCCGCGTCGGAGCAGACCATCAGCTTCGCGATCGAGTCGATCAAGCAACTGGCGTCCCAACAGCCGGTGCTCATCCTCGACTCCGGGCTGCATCTGGACGACCACGCCGATCCGAAGATCCCCGACATCCCGAACGTGCGGCGGCTGTCGAAACTCACGACGCTGACGCCGGAGAATAATCTGGCAGTGCAGGCGGCGGCGCTCGCGCGGTGCTGCGGGTTCGTCGGCACCTACGGTGGGACGGCGCAGCTCGCCCTCCGCTACGGGAAGCCGTCGATCTCCTATTACACCGACTGGCACGGCACCGCGCTGGCGCATCGGCAACTGTCGGATGCGCTGTCGATTCAGCAGGGCGTGCCGTTCATCTGCCTGAAGCTCGGAGACGGTCCCTTGCTGCAATCCGTCATGCCGCGCTTTCTCGTGAAATAGTCCCTACATGTGGTCTTCACAGGCGGCGATCGTCGCGCTAGTCTAGGCTCACGATAGGGCGTGCTCTATCTGCATCTGCCGCCAAGATGCCGTGCGACGTGGGCGTACGCTTCGCTTCGACTCGACACCTGCCGCCGGGGTTAACGGGCGTCTTCGCTTACGTGGGTCGCCGCCACGGCACGTTGCGGGCGATGTGGGTCTGAATCGGCTACGGGTCAGCGATTCACGCACCGGCATCAACTCTGACCTTTCCCCTATAACTGCGTCCTTGTGACGCAAAGGTCAACCGCACATGGCAGATTTCACGCTGTCGAGCGGCAATACCATTCGTCCCTTCCGTTCGCCGTGGGGTGCTTTCCCGACGCGTACGTTTGGCGTTTCGACTGGTGTGTCCTCGGCCACGATTCATCTCGGGCGCCCCGTCACCCTCGACTACGCCGAGGCGGGCAACTCGTCCAATGCCGCCTTCGTCAAGGCGTCCACTGGTGACAACACCTTCTATCTCGCGGGCATCGCGGCCGAACAGGCCAGCGGCGCTGCCGCCGTCGCCGGAACCCCCATCAGCGTGTGGGAAGCCAATCCGATGGTGGAGTTCCGCGCGGTCACGAAGGGCGGCACCCTCCAGTCCTCGCAGGTGGGCCTCACGAAGACCCTGCACTGGGACTCGACCCTCTCCATCGGCTACGTCGATCTGACCGCGTCTACCGCGACGGATCACCGCGTTGTGATCACGCAGTTGCTGGACGCGCAGGGCGATTCTGGCGGCGCTGTCGCCTTCCGGTTCATCGGCAACCGCCGTGAGCAGGGTTCAACCGTCAACAGTTCGACGCCGTTCCTGGCGTTCTACCGCTTCTAAGGAGAGATAGAACATGGCTCAGGTACGCGGCATCAATCCCGACCTCTACGACAACGTAGAGAAGACAATGGCTGGTGTGATGAAGGGACAGCTCAAGGAGCTGTCGCGCATCTACACGGGCTACTACAACGTCAAGACCTCGGATCGCAAGTTCGAGCGCATCGTGACGTACACGCCGTTTGGCGACACGCAGAGCAAGCCCGAAGGCGAAGCCTACGCGATGGACGTGCTCCGTCAGGGCTACACCAAGGACTTCACGCACACCGAAAACGGCCTCGGCTTCGAGGTGACGCAGACGGCGCTGGAAGACGACATGGAGTCCCTGTTGAACCGGGCCGGCGAATGGCTCGCGTTCTCGGCGCGGTACGTCGAGGAAGGCCGCGCGGCGAACCCGCTCAACAACGGCTTCACCACGGAAACCACGCCGGACGGTGTCTCGCTGTTCAACAGCGCGCATCTCCTGAAGGGCGGCGGCACTGCGAAGAACCGTCCGAGCACGGACGCGGACCTCTCGGCCACGTCGCTGGCGCAGGCGATGATCGACACGCAGACCGACCAGAAGGACGAAGCGGGGCACCTCGCCGCGCCGATCACCTCCTGGAAGCTGGTGATTCCGCCCGCGCTGGAATTCCTCGCGGATCGCCTCGTGAACTCGGTGGGCCTGCCCGGCTCGGCCGACAACGACCGCAACCCGCTGAAGTCGCGCCGGACGTGGGACATCGTCGTCAATCCCCGCCTGACCGACGCCGATGCGTGGTTCCTGCTCGCGGGCAACAAGTCGCAGCACGGCCTCACCTTCTATCGCCGCGTCCCCATTTCGATGGAGCCGATGGCGATTGACCCGCGCACCAGCAACCGCATCTTCAAGGTGCGGCACCGCTTCTCGGTGGGTGCGTGGACGTGGGTCGGCACCTACGGCACGGCCGGCGCCTGACATCAACCCTGTGACGGCGTGGGGCAACCTGCGCCGTCCTTTTCACAAGGATCGATCACATGGGTTTCAGTCGTTTCAAGGGGCCGGTGTACGGGGCCAAGTCGCTGATCGCATCGTTCTCCGCCAGCGCGGCCACGTCGTCCGGCGCATCATCGGCGCTGGTGACTTCGTGGATCGTCCCGGTCTATGAGGACTGGTTCATCACGGAAGTGAGCGCCTACGCTTCGACGCTGTCGAGCGGTGGGAACACCATCACCATCAAGAGCGAAGGCGGCAGCACGTCGGCGGCGGTGCGCGATTGGGGCGATGGCTCCAACAGCACGAAGGCGCAGACGATCGCGACGCTCACCTGGGGTACGTCCACCACGGGGCCGCTGCTCTCGGCAGTGACGGCCTCGGCGGGCGAGAGCGAAGGGCTGTGGGTGCCTGCGGGGTCCACGATCCGTGCGGTGCTGTCGTCGGTGGTGAACCCGATCGCCAATCTGAACATCGCGTTGCGCGGCTATACGCGGTTCATCGACAGCACGCGCGTGGGCTAACGGCATGTCGTACTACGCGTCTGGCAACCGTCCGATCTTCTCCACAACCGCCCCAACGGCGGCGCCCTCGACCGCGACGATTATCGCGTTCCTGGACTCGACGCAGTTGGGGACGGCGTCGTTTGCCTCGGGGCAGTCGATGGACTATCGCATCACGTTGATCGCGGGATGCGACACGAACGCCGCGTGGCTGTTCGAGCGCGCGGAGAGTTCGACGCTTGCGGACGGCGCGGCGGAAACGGTGTGGTTCCGGTCGCCGTCGAATCAGTCGGGCCAGTACGTCTTCGCGATGCGGCTTGAAAAGAATCAGTTCCTGCGGACGCGGATGGCCTCCACGGGGGCCAATGCAATGGCGTACATCCAGGCGGAACCGCTGATCTAATGCCCGTCCAGTCGTGGGGGCATTCGCAGTACTGGACAACGGCCAGCACGTCGGTGACTCCGGTTGTTCCCTCATCGGGACAGCCGGGGTATCCGATGTGGCAGTCGGGAGTGATCATGGGGTCGGGCTTCGGCGCCCTCGCGGGCTGGTGGTCGCTGTGGGTGGAGCGCCTGCGGATTCTGCTCACCGTCGCGCGCCGGCTGTGGTTTCTCTCGCCGATGCAGCGGGCCGTCGTGTGGCGCACCGTCGATCTGGTGGAGTCACCCGTGTTCCCGGTGGCGGTGCAGTCCGTCCAGCGCACGGCGACGCATCTCGGGTTCAACCGGCCCGAAGCGTGGGCGAACCTGAAGGCTGAACTCAAAACCGATCCCGGCAACGCCGAAAACACCTTCCGCCATCTCCAGACGGTCAATACGCTGCGGTTGAACTACGTCGGCTCAACCATGACCAACCCGATGGCGCATCTGCTCGTAGAACTGGCCTATCACGGCTACACGCTGCGAAAGGTGCGGTAAGTGGCCGTCTTCTCCAACATCGGCCTTCAGGAACCCTCGACCATCACCGGGCGCGTCGCCACGGTATCGATCAACCGTGGGTCCACGGCCGAACAGCAAGAAATTCTCGTCCTCGGTGATCCCGAGACGAGCAACGCGATCGCCCGCGTGCTGAATGCCGCGCCCGCCTCGACCGATTGGGGCGTGGTGGTGCGGCCGGTGGGCGCCTCGACCACGGTCAACGTGTCGAGTGTGGCCGGCGTGGTCGCGGTCGCGCAGGATTCAACGGTGTGGGCGGTGCAGAGCGCGCAGGCTGGCGCATGGACCGTGCGGGCGACCCTGTCGTCTACGTCGGCGGATAACCCCGTCACGGCGTCTCAGGCCGGAGCGTGGACGGTGCGCGCGACGTTGTCGAGCACGAGTGCGGATAATCCCGTCTCGGCGGCACAGGCCGGGACGTGGGACGTGCGAAACGTCTCCAGCGTGGCGGGGAAGGTGGCCGTCGTCAATTCGAGCGCCGCCGATCTGAACGTCACGGTGGCGGGCTATAGCACGATCGCCGCGATCTCATCGGTCGCCGGGATTGTCGCGGTGCGGCCGTCTGACACGAATTGGGCGAGCAGCGCCGGCTTCCACTTCAATAGCTCCGGCGAACTGCTGACGCGGGACGCTGGTAACAGCACGACGGTGGCGGTGTCCTCGCTTGGCGGCATCGTCGCGATCCGGCCGAGTGACACGAATTGGGCCTCGTCGGCGGGCTTCCACTTCGACAGCTCTGGCGGCTTGCAGATTTCGGGGACGTTCAACGCGACGACCTCCACGATCGTGACCGTCTCGCAGTTACTGGACTCGTCGGGCGGCTCCGTGGCGATGGCCGACTCGGCGAATAACGCGTTGCGCGTCAACGTCGTGGCCGGCGCGGCGGGTGGCTCGACCATCGTGACGGTCAGCACGGGATCGATCCGTGTGCATCAGTCCACAGCGGCCGACCTGAAGGCGCAAGTCGCGCAGGCGTCTACGGTGTGGGCGGTGCAGCTTTCCAACTACAGCACGATCGCCGCGATCTCCAGCGTGGCCGGCGTCGTGAAAGTCACACAGAACTCGACGGTCTGGAACGTCCAAGCGCGACTCTTTGACGGCGTCTCGAATGCGCTGGTGTCCGCGACCTCGAACCCCTCCAGCAACGCGCAGGCGCTGGCGGTGCGTCCGGTCATCGATACCCTGCTGACGTATTCCGCCAGCACGACGGGGCAGTCGAGCGCGACGACGATCATCAGCAGCAATGCCACGACGCGCGGGAAGGTGTTCGCCTACAGCATCACCAGCACGCTGGCCGGCCCGGTGGAGTGGGGTATTTACAACGGCGCGACGCGGCTGTGGGGCGGTGTCCTCGCCGCGCCGTCGTCGGCCATCTCGGGCGTGAATCTTGCGGTGGCGCCTCCCGCGTACCTTTTCGCCAACAGCACAGGCGCGGCGCTGACGTTCAACGTCGCGTCCTCAAACGCCGGCATGAACGTCTCGCTGGCGTACTGGTTGAGCACGTAATGGCGTACACGATCGGACTCCCGACGCCCTCAGGCGAAGGGTCCGCGCCGGCCGACTCTGACCGCTGTTGGGTGTCGAAGTTCACCTCCGGTGCCGCCGGTACGATGGTGCAGGGCACCGTCTGCTTTCTCGGCACGACGGGGGGAACCTATGGCCGGTTCGTCGTGCTGTCCAGTACGGGCGGTGAGCCTGACGCCGTGTTGGCCTACAGCGAGATCACGGTCATTCCAGCCGGGGCGAGTACGACCGTGTTCGCCCTGAACGGGGAAGCCGTTGCGGCTTCGACGGACTATTACCTCGGCATCGTGACGTACGACTACAACGCCGCGATCGATGAGGAAGCCACGGCGAACGGCTATTCCAAGCGTCTGGCGAATGGCACCTTCAGCATCGTGACACCGCCCTCGACATGGCCCGGCACGGACGCGTCATATACCGACAATTCGCCGTCCGTGTCGCTGGTGATTGAAACGGGCGGTGGGGGTGGTGGCGCGCGGCCGGCGAGTTCCAGCCTGACGACGTTGGGGGTGCAGTAGTGGCCCGTCGTCTACTCATCCTCTGTGTGCTGCTCCTGCTGCCCTCACTGGCGTGGGCGCAGTTCACCATCCCGAACTCCAACGCGACGGGGATCAACCCGAACCAGTCGCTGTGGATGCAGGCGGATGTCGATGCCCTCGTGTTGGGCATCAAGGGGACCGGTGTGGTCGCCGGCTGCGCGGTAACGTGGAGCAGCGGGAACACCTTCGCTGTGGCGTCCGGGTCAGTCAAGATCAACAGTACGACCGTCTCGGTGAGCAGCACGACGGTGACGCTGCTGCAAGCGAACGGCGCCCGGCATCGCATCGACCTGATCGTGGTAGACACCAGCGGCACGGTCTCTGCGGTGCAAGGCACGGTGTCCCTGACGCCCACGGCCCCGGCGCTGCCCGCGTCGAATGTGCTGCTCGCGGCCGTCTTTGTGCCTGCGGCGTCGCTAACGCTGTCCTCGGCGCGCGTCGTTGATAAGCGCGTGTTTATCGGCACGGGAGGATCGGGCGGCAGTGACACGGGCACGATCCTGGTGACGGACTACGGCGCGGTGGGGGACGGCTCGACGGATGACACCGCCGCGATTCAGGCGGCCGTCGATGCCGCGATTGCCTCGCCGACGGCGCGGACGGTGTTCTTTCCCGCCCCGGCCTCGTACTACAAGATTTCAGCACCTATCGCAGTGCATGGGGCCAGCCTGCCCAATCTGGAAGGCGCGCGGGCCTCGGGCTTCCTTGCGGGCACGGCGATCCAGGCTGTGGGGTATATCGGTCCGGTGTTCCACATGGCGAGCACCACGCCCGTCACCGCCCTGACCTACACCACGAATTTGGCAACGGGTAGCGGGCAGGCGCTTCAAGTCTCCAACTCCTCGACGCTGAGCTATCTCGACTACACCGATAGCCCGTCGATGCAGCTCAATGGGCTGAGTCAGTTCAGCGTCGAGCTGTTCGTCAAGATTACCGCCTACACGACGGACTACCAAGCGCACATCTTAGAGTCTTCGGGGTCACTGACGAACGCCAGCCCGACGAGCGCGTTCAAGCTCAAGACGGATACCTCCGGGCACATCATCGGCTGCATCAACGTCGGCGGCACCTGTACGGATATCACGTCATCGGCGGCACTGTCGCTCAATACGACCTATCAGGTCGAACTGAGCTACGACGGGTCCAACGTCACGCTGTTCTACGGCATTCCCGGCGCGTCTACGACTGTGGCTGGCACGGTCTCGACGACGGGCACGGTGTCGATGGGCCAGTTCGAGATGATCTCGACGGTGGGGCTGCGGCAGAACTGGCCGCACGGCGAGTTCAACTCGGAACCCCTGACCGGCGTCATCGACTCGATCCGGTTCTCCAATACGGCGCGGCACACGTCGAGCTACACCGCTCCGTCTACCAAGTTCGCGTCTGACAGCAACACGCTGTTGCTGGAGAACTTCGACAACGAGACGACGTACTACTCCATCGTGTACACGTCAGCGGGCACGACGTATCTCAACAAATACGGCACGGGGTCCACGCAGACGCGCGGGGGCGAAGTCTCCCGGCTAGAAATCGTCTCGTCCGGCAGCGGCCTCTTCCTGAACGGTGTCATTCAGGGGTCGTTCCATGACCTCACCATCCGTGGTGGGGTCTACGGCATCAACACCAACAACGATACGTTCCTCGACAAGTTCGAGCGCATCTGGTTCGTCACGCAGTCTACGACCAGCCGGGCCGGGCTGGTGATGGCGAGCCAGAACGACATCAACTACTACTCGGCCCTTGATTTCGAGGATTGGCCGGTCGGGTTCATCGCCCGGAGCGGATCGGGCACTCTGACCACGAGCTACTTTCACGGGCCGCATCAGGTCGTGCCGATCGTCGTCCGTGAAGGCACCTGGAACCTCGACGCGCTCACGACTTCCAATGAGGATGCCGTGGCCGGGGTCTACCAGTACAACGCCCTCATCGGCGGGGTCTACTCAGTCGTGATCAACGGGGGCACCTGGGAGCGGTACATCGACGCCGGGCCGGCGATTAAGACGCGCACGGGGTACTCCATCGTCATCAACGGCGCCCGCTTCATGATGCACGCCTCGGCCACGGAGGTGGTCGAAGTGGTGTCCGCGCCGAGCCAGCCGATCGTACTCACCAATCCGTACAAGGACCAGAGCGCCGTGCCGTGGTCTACCTCCAGTTGGGTCACCGTGACGCCGGCCCTGATTCTCGGCCCTCCGACGATCGCCAGCGGCTTCGGTACCTCGCCCTCGGTGGTGTCAGGGGGCACGCGTGATGCGTTCCGCGTCAACGTCGGGACGGGCGGCTCTGCGAGTTCCGGGGTGATCACCATGCCTAATCCCCCGGCGCCGAACGGGTGGAATTGCAGTGTCGATAACCTGACGGCGGCGGGCGCACATGTCGCCTACAACACACGTCAGACGGCGTCTTCGACAACCACGGTCACGGTGGAAAACCAGACTACGAGCACAGGCTCCGCAGTCGCATGGGCCGAGAGCAACATCCTCGCGCTGCGCTGTTCGGCGTACTAACGATGACACTTTTCTCCAGCTTGTATACGGGCCGTCTGGATCGGGAACTCGGGACCGACGACAGCACCGTGCTATTCACCACGGCGCGACGCAAAGCCGCGGTGAACGAGGGACAGGCCGAGTTTGCCGACCTGACCGAATGCCTCCAGCGCACGGCGACGGTGAGCATGCGCGGCGGGTCATCTGGTGTCGGCCCGCTCTCGCTGCCAACGGCCGAATACGACCTGACGAGTACGACCGTGATCCCCGATGGGGATTTCGTGCGCTTCTCGAAGGACCAGGTGCAGTTCATCTACACCGATGGCAGCAGCAACGTGACGATTATCACGGGCGACGATCTGCCGCGCCGGGATGTGCCGTGGCTGAATCGGTTCGTGCCGGGCTGGCAGCAGAGCACGACCGCGTCGTCGGCCGCGAGTCTGCCGGAACTGTACTACCAGCGCCACGACGGCGGCGCGTCGTATCTCGGCTTCTGGCCGACGCCGTCTACGGGACCGGGCGCCAGCGCGCAGGCGGTGATTCCGTATGTGGCCGCGCCGACACCGATGACTTCGGACACGCAGGAGCCGTTCACGGTCGCGGGGGCGAGTCGCACGGATCTGCGGTCGTACCATCAGGCGCTCGTGCATTACGCCGCCGCGCAGTTGGAAAAGCTCCGACGCGACGATCAGGCGAGCGACGCGCAGATGCAACGCTTCATGTCCTACGTGCAGCGGTTCGTGGCACAGGCGCGCGTCAAGGGTGGGCGTTCGCTGACGACGGCGCGGGCGTACTTCAACCGGGGGCGCTGGTGATTGTGACTTTTGCGTGTGGGCATCGGGAGCCGGTAGAGCATCCCACGAGCGCCCCAACATGTAGTCAGTGCGGTGAGCG
>OFRB01000353.1_pt1 | contig 11063 bp, 20 predicted proteins | sample 1543021 | NCBI WGS metagenome assembly OFRB01 (sample SAMN07774230, study PRJEB24372) | wastewater metagenome | isolation source: Exp Tend CN 0WW | collected 2016-02
CAGTACCCGAAGGCGGGCAAGGCTCGCCGCATCGCGTGGGGCTGCGCCACCCCGACTACCCCGAAGGTCCGCACCTCGACCACGACCCGCCTCGTGCGGATCGTCGCCTGCGCCGGTGAGGGCACGCGGGGATACCGGGTGTACCGCACCGATATCGTGACGAAGAGGGGCAACGTGATCGTGCGGGACCGAACGCACCGCTCGGTGGTGCGCGGCCCGGTCTGCCACACCCCGGCCGTCGCGGGCTAAGGGGGTAGACGATGCGCCACCCCGACGACGATCGTGTCCTGTGGCCGTGGATCGGCGCGGCGTTCGCCGTGGCCGTGCTCATGTGGCTGGGCATCATCGGTGTCGGGGTGGCAGTCGCCGCGCCCGCGCCGCGCCCCGACGATCAGGCGCTCGTGCAGGCGAAGGCCGACGAGTACGCCGCATGGCTCTCGGCCACCCTGCGCGCCGACGTTCCCCGCACGACCTTCACGATCGCCCCGACGCTAGAACTCGACACGAGCGCGGCCGAGCGGTACGCCTACGCCGACGGCACCGACGCCGCCGTGAAGATCCTCCCCGACGTCGCGGCCGAGTTCACCGCGATCGCCCGCCGAGGCGTGCCCGCCGTCGCCTTCACGCGCCGCGATGGCGCGGTGCGCCTGTACGGCGTGCACGTGATCCTGCACGAACTCCTGCACCGCCCGGCGAACGTCGCCTGCTGGGGGCCGGACGAAGAGGGGATCACCGACGCGGTCACGACCGACCTCGCCGCCGCGTGGGGCGCTCGGTTCCTGCCCCGCGCCCGCGTGTTCGGAATCCCCGTGTACGAGGCCGAGGTCGCCCGCATCCGAGCCGCGAGTGCCCGCGCCACCGGCTCGCCGACGTGGCGCACCCGCGCCGCCCGGACGTGGGTCCGGCAGTTGTGGGGCGCGTCGTGCTCGGGCCGCGCCGCGATGCTCGCGCGGGTCTAGCCCGTGACGATTCTCGACGACGGCGACGTCGTCATCCACCTGGGCGACTGCGTCGAGACGATGGCCGCGATGCCCGCCGAGTCGGTGGACGCGATCGTCTGCGATCCGCCCTACGGCCTCGACTTCATGGGGAAGAAGTGGGACACGGGCGCGGTGGCCTTCGACCCCGAGACGTGGCGCGAAGCCCTGCGCGTCCTGAAGCCCGGCGGACACATGCTCGCGTTCGGGGGCACGCGGACGTTTCACCGCCTGACGTGCGCCATCGAGGACGCGGGCTTCGAGATCCGCGACTCGATCGGATACGGCCACATGAGGCACGTCTACTGCCAGTGTAGTCCGCTACCATACAACCATGCCGAAAGTGCCATGCGCGGTGTGCGGGATACCGGTCCATCGGGCTCCGAGCCGACTAGCCCGGACGACCACGACGACCTGCTCGTATCAGTGCAACGGGGTCCTGAGAGGACGGGAGTGGGCGACCCACGGGGCGAAGGGCCGATCGGCGTGGACGGACGCCTCGCGGGCGTCGTTCCGGGCGAAGATGAGCGGAGCGGGGAACCCGGCATGGAAGGGCGGGGTGACCGTCTGGCGCAAGGCGGGGAACTACCCTCCGATCAAGTACGTCCGCGCACCAGAGTGGGCGCTTCCGATGGCCCGGAAGGACGGCTACGTCATGGAGCACCGGCTGCTCATGGCGACGACGTGCGGCTACCTCCTGACGAGGACGGAGGTGGTGCATCACCGGGACCACGACCCGACGAACAACGACCGGACGAACCTGGAGGTCTGGCCGTCGAATGGATCCCACAAGGCGGCGGAGCATGGCCGGCTTGTCCCCGGTGCCACCTGCCGCTGGCTCCCCCGTTCGACGCCGGCCCCCTAGCTTGGGAATACGGCTCGGGCTTCCCGAAGTCGCTGGACGTGAGCAAGGCCATCGACAAGGCGGCCGGGGCCGAGCGGGAGGTCGTGGGGCCGGGGCGGTACGCGGGCCGCGAGTCATCGACCGACCTCGGCGTGATGAACGATGACGCATGGGAGGGCGGCGCTCCGCGAGTGCTCACCGCCCCCGCCACACCCGAGGCCGCGAAGTGGCAGGGATGGGGGACCGCGCTCAAGCCCGCATGGGAGCCGATCGTCGTCGCCCGCAAGCCGCTCGCCGGGACCGTCGCCGCGAACGTCCTCGCGCACGGGACCGGGGCGCTGAACATCGACGCTACGAGGATTCGCTCCGCCGGGCCTTCGCTTCTCGCTGGAGACGCCGGACTCGCTCCGGGTCCTTCGCCTTGTACCTGCGCTGCGCCTCCCGCATGTAGCACCGACGGCACAGGTCTCGACCGTGAATCCGGGACACCTCCCCGCACTCTCGACACGGCCGCTCCGGCGACCGCTGAGACTCGACCCGGGCCGAGTAGTCGCCCCTCTGCCAGTGGGTCGCTATGTGGGTCCGAGAGTCCACTACCTCCAGATTCTCGGGGCGGTTGTCGTCCTTCACCCCGTTCCGATGGTGGACCTCCTCGTGAGGCTCGAGCGGACGTCCCAACATCTCCTCGGCCACTAGCCGATGCTGGTAGGTCTCTCGGCCCTGATGCATCAGGCGGACGTAGCCTCGTGGGTCCTTCCATGCCATGCCCTCATTGTACGGCACGGGATGTTGAGCGACAAGGACGCTTCCCGGCGAACGTGGTGCTGGACGAGGCGGCGGCCGAGCGGCTGGATGCGGAGGTCGGGGAGCGGCCGAGCGGGATGATGCGGGCCGGACTCACCCCGAAGGGCGCACGCAACACCTACGGCCAGGATGCGGCCGGGGGCTACACGACCACCGCCGACACCTACGGCGACACCGGCGGCCCCTCCCGCTTCTACTACACCGCCAAGGCCAGCACGGCCGAGCGCGACGGGGCGACGCATCCGACGGTCAAGCCGCTCGCCCTGATGCGGTGGTGCGTGCGCCTGGTGACCCCGCCGGGAGGCGTCGTCCTCGACTGCTTCGCCGGGTCTGGTACCACGCTCCTCGCGGCGCGCGATGAGGGCTTCCGCGCCATCGGGATCGAGCGCGAAGAGGAGTACGCCCGGATGATCCTCGAGCGGTACCGGAGGCGCTTCGACCCGGCCGCCGCATCGTGGGATACAGGCGAGCGCGGTGATGACGACTCTCAACTATCCCTGCTCGCGTAAATGCCGATCCGACCCGAGAACCGCGACCGCTACCCCGCGACCTGGCCGTCGATCCGAGCCGCGATCATGGCGCGGGCGGCGCTGCCGGGCGACGCCGACGCCCCCGTGATTCACCGCTGCGAGTGCACCGGCGAGTGCGGGGTCGAGCACCGGCCGCGCTGCCGTGAGTGGCACGGGTTCGCCGCCGACACCTTCCGGGGCGACGTGGTGCTCACGATCGCGCACCTCGACCACACCCCCGAGAACTGCGACCCGGCCAACCTGCGCGCCATGTGTCAGGGATGCCACAACCGATACGACGCACCGCACCGAGCCGAGTCGCGCCGGCGCAACGCCGAGCAGGCGCGCATCGACGCCGGGCAGACCACCCTCACACCTCCCGAGGAAACCCGATGAGCAGCAGCGCCTACCACGACGTCATCACGATCGTCACCGACGACGGCCTCGTCGATGCGATCCGAGACATCACCCGCGAGCAGGGCTACCCGCCGACGATCGCCGAACTGGCCGAGCGCGTGCAGCTGCGGGCGCGATCGACCGTGCACCGCCGCCTCGCCCGCCTGCGTCGCGAAGGACGCATCACCGGCGGCGACCGCGCCTCGGGCAGCACCCGCACGCTCGCCGTAGTCGAGCCCGCCCGCACGCTCGAGCAGGCGACCGCCGAGGTCGAGGCCGCGATCCCCGACCCGCCGTCGGTTCCCGACACGCACGGGCAGGTGTATGCGCGGGGGTACGAGCGCGGGTGGCGCGAGGGGTTCCGGGCGGCGGTGCGGTCGTGAGCCGCGACGTGCCGCCGATCCTCCCCGACTTCATCGACCCCGACGACCTGGCCGTGCTCGGCGACGCGGAGTGCCCCGGTTGCGGTCACATCGGCGACCACGCGACGGGATGCGCGCTCGGCCCGTGGAACTACGACGCCGGTCAGGTGCAGGCGCGAAGTGACGGCCGGTGGCTCGTCCCCGGCCCCGCCGGCGCGCTCTACCACGGCGGGGCCGTCGGTCTGAACCTGCAGGTCGGCGACCTCATCCTGCCCCCCCGCGACACTGGGGCCGAGAGTCTCGACGTCTACGCCTCGCCGATGGACAAGGGCACGACCCGCCTCGACCGCGTGTACATGGTCGAGGTCGAGCAACTCGCGAGCATGTGGGCGGGCGTGCGTCGCTCACCGCCCGCGCTCAAGGCGCGCCGTGGCATCGGCGGCGACGTGTTCCGCGTCGAGCCCGTCGGCCAGGTCGAGCCCGATCCCGACTACCACGCACCGCCGGGGGAACCGTGCCTATCGTGGCAAGCCGAGTCGGCCGTCATCGTGCAGGTCGTGCGACGTCGTGTCCCCTTATCGTTCGGCCTCGCCCTGATCGGTGACCCCCGGCACTCGCGGTGGTCCCGCCGGTGAGCGGCGACTACGGCGCGTGCCAGTACGTCGACGACCCGGCCGAGGTGTGGATCGTCACCCGCCGCGTCGCGGCAAAGGTGCACACGTGCTGCGAGTGCGGCGGTGCGATCGCGAAGGGTGAGCGGCGCAGGTGCGGTCACGATCCCACCGGCCGTCGTACAGGCTCGTGATGACCTCGTGCGCCGCCTGCCTGCGCGGGCCGCTCGCGTTCGTCGAGCGCAACTGCGGGACGGCACGACTCGTCGGCGGTCTCTTCGATCACCTCGCCGACGTCCGGCACCTCATGCGGACACCCTTCGCCGAGGGTCTCGTCGAGCGGTGGATCGACGAGGCGCGCGTACGAGGGGCGGCGCACCGGTGGTCGCGGTGAGCGAGCCGCAGATGATGCTCGTGCCGACCCCCGACGTGCAGCGGCCCCGCCTGCTCATCATCGGCTGCTACCTGAGCGGCGGTCGCCTCTTCCGGTGCACGGCCTGCGGTCAAGAGGTGTGGTCGAACTTCGGCCACGCCCGCCGGCACGACGAGAGCCACGAGCGACGCACCCCCTCCCGACGAAAGGCTCGACGATGACCCGACCCCCGAGCGACGAGTCGCTCAACCGCATTGCGACCATCGCATCCCTCGCCCTCACCGTCCTGCTCGTGCTGCTCTCGGCACGCTCGGGATTCATCGCGGGCGCGATCGGCGCGCTCATGGCCGTCGCCGCGTTCTACCTCGGCGGGGTGGGCACCATCATGCGGCAGCGTGACCGTCGATGACCCGCACCCGATCCGCCGCCCCGCTCTACCTGTCGCTCGGCCTGCTCGCCGGTGCCGGGTTCGCCGCCCTCGGGTTCTCACCCGCCGTCACCGCGATCGCCGCCGTCGCGTCGATCGCCGCCGAGGTGTTCCGCGCCGGGGGTGACCGGTGAGCCCGCGCCTGCCGCGCTGCTCGCCCGCGTGCACTCTCCTGCCCCATCACCTCGGCCCGTGCCTGATCGCACCTGAGAGCTGCCCGGTGCACCGAGCCCGAGGCATCACCGGTATCGCGATCCGGTGCCCGCAGTGTGGCGCGCCGGTGGGGCAGGGCTGCGACCTGGCCGCGTCAGACGACCCGCCTGCGCGCGTCCACGCGACCCGCTCATCCGGTCGCCTCGCCATTCGCTGCCCGACCTGCGGGGCCGCACACGGCGAGGGGTGCACGTTCGACGAACCGCACCCAGACAGTGAGGTGATGCGAGTCCGGTCGGTCTGCAGCTGCGGCGCGTCGCTCGACGTGAGCGGCTCACCCGCCGACGCGATGGCCGTCCGCGACCTCTTCGCCACCCTGCACCCCGAACCCGGCCACACCCGCACCCCGCCACCACGGGAGGACTAGCGCCATGCCATCGCACATGCCTCACGGTCGCCTCGCGCCCGACCCCGAGCCCGGCTCGCAGTCGTTCTCGATCACCGAACGGAACCTCGCCGCGCACCGAGCGCGCCTCGCCCGCCTCAAGGCACTAGAGCGCGCGCTTCCCGTCGAGATCCTCGACACGCAGGTGCGGGTGCGCGAGGCCGAAATGCGCCTCGGCCTGCCGCCCTCGTACGACGCGCCGGCGCACGACGCATGAGCACGATCATGCTCGGCGATCGTGCCCGCGACACCGTCACCGGGTACGAGGGGACCATCGTGAAGATGATGCAGGAACTCGGGTGTCGCGATCAGGTGTGCGTCGAGCGCGCCGCGCCCGGCGACGGCAAGCCTGAGCAGGAGTGGTTCGCTATCGCTCGCGTCGAGGCCGCGTCGTGATCCCGCTCGCGCACGCTCGCGTCGTCGTCGGGATGCTGCGCGCGCTGCGCGAGCACGACGACCCGTTCTCGCAGGCCGTCTACCGGGCGGCGCTGCTACTGCTCGGCGCGGTGGCCGTCGGGATGCTCGCCTGCCTGTATGTCGTCGCGTGGGCGGTGGTCGCATGACGGCCGGGCGGGAAGGGCCGAAGGCCGAAGGGCCGCAGGGCACCCCCGCATGAGCCCTCGCGCCCCGCGCGGTCCCCGCGACCCCTTGCACACCCCGCCGCCGGGCGACGGCGACGGCGGTAAGCGCATGTGCCGCGCCAGGTCGAAGAGGACCGGCCAGCCCTGCGGGAACCGAGCGATGACCGGGGCGCTCGTGTGCCGGATGCATGGCGGCTCGTCGCCGCAGGTCCGCCGCAAGGCCGAGCAGCGAAAGGCCGTGGACGTGGTGCGCCGCGAGGTGATCCGGCTCGGTGGGTCGCTCGACATCGACCCGCTCGACGCGATGCTCGAGCAGGTGCGCGAGGCGGCGGCGAACGTGGCCGCGCTGCGCTCGGCCGTCGAGAACCTCGACCCCGGCATCGGCCTCGTGAGCGCCCCCGAGTACGTGGTCGCCGACGTCGTGTCCGGGTTCGACGAAGAGGTGCGGCACGACAGGCTCACCCGCGTCGAGGGGATCTACGGGAAGGACCACACCGGCGACGGCGCGCCGCACGTGCTCGTGACCATGTACGGCCAGGAACGCGACCGCCTCGTGAAGTACGCGAAACTGTGCCTCGACGCCGGGGTCGATGAGCGGCGCATCAGGCTCGCCGAGGCGACCGGACGCGCGCTCGCCGGCGTGGTCGAGGCAGCGGTGTCGGCGGCGCTCGACTCGGTGCGACAGGCCGGGCTCGACCTCGACCCCCACGCGCTGCGGGCCGTGCTCGACAAGGCGCGGCAGTCGGCGGTCGCCGCTGCCGAGCGGTCGATGCGCGCTCTCCGCGACGTCGAGCTCGCCGAGGGCACCTCGGCGTGAGCCCCCTGCGGACCCTCAGCCCGTGGGGGTACGCGGCCGACATCGTCAACCCGCCGCCGTGGGAACCGAAAAACAGGCCCGCCCTTGAGCCGCATCAGATCCCGCCCGCGTGGCGGTGGAAGTTGTGGATACTCCTGGCCGGTCGTGGTGCCGGAAAGACCGAGGCGTGCGCCCGCTACTTCGCGAAGTGGATGCGCGAGCACCCCGGCCATCGCGGGCGCATCATCGCCCCGACCTACGCCGACGCGGTGTCGTCCTGCGTCGAGGGGCCGAGCGGCCTGCAGGCGATCGACCCCGAGATTCGGTTCATCTCCTCGGCCCCCGGCGGGTCGAAGGTCGTGTGGCCGAACGGGTCCGAGGCCGTCCTGATCGGCACGAACTCGCCGCGCGACGTCGATCGCCTGCGTGCCTCGGGCAACCGGCATATCGACTGGTGGGAAGAGATGGCGGCGAACCCGCAACTCGCGAAGGCGTGGGTACAGGCCGACTACGGCCTGCGCCTCGGGCACTACCCCCACGCGATCGCCTCGACCACCCCGCGCACCGTGGCGAAGCTCGTCGAGTTGCTCAAGAACGAGCGCACCGCCGTCACGCGGGGGACGATCTTCGACAACCCGCACCTTGAGGCCGACAAGAAAGCCGAACTCGTCGCCGACTACGAAGGCACGCGCATCGGGCGTCAGGAACTCTATGGCGAGTTGCTCGAGGACATCGAAGGCGCGTTGTGGTCGTGGGCGATGATCGAGCAGGCGTGCGGGTTGTGGATCCCCGACCCCGAGTGCACGCGCATCGGCGTCGCCATCGACCCGGCATCGACGTCGAATGAGGACTCGGACCTCGTCGGCATCATCGGCGCGGGCCGGCGCACCGACGGCCTCGGCGTCGTGCTGGCCGACCGCTCGGTGCAGGGGGTGAGCCCGCACGCATGGGCGAGCAGGGCGATCCAACTGCACGACGACCTCAAGGCCGACCGCATCATCGCCGAAACGAATCAGGGCGGCGAGATGGTCGAGGCGACCGTGCAGACCGCCGCGACATCGGGTGGCCGCGAGAGCCGCGTGCGGTACGAGGGCGTCGTCGCGAGCAGGAACAAGCGCACCCGCGCCGAGCCGATCGCCGCCCTGTTTGAGCAGGGGCGCGTCGCCCTCAACCCCGACATCAAAGAACTCCACGAGGAACTCACCGGTTGGGATCCCGACGCGGGCGGAGACTCGCCAGGTCGCCTCGACGCGATGGTGTGGGCGCTCTCGTGGCTCAAGATCGCCCGGCCCCGGAACGGCCGGATCGCGAAGCCGATGGGGGCGGTGTCCGGCCGTCGCTCGATCGGCGCGATGGGCCGTCGCATCGGCAGGTGACGACGACCGACCGATGCCGTAGCCTGTATCCACAACCGTCCACGAGGGAAGAGGAAACCCGTGACCGATGACTACACCCCCCTTTCGTGGGGAGAACTCGACGACCTGGCGGCGACGATCGTCAACCGCACCGGCGTGCTCACCCGAGGCGAAACGCTCGCCCTGATCGAGCAGGCGCGCGCCGGCGCACCCGACGCGCCCGTCGCCCCCGACCTGATCGCCGCGACCGATCAACTCGGCGCGATCATCGCGAACGTCGCCGAGGTCTGCGGCGCGCACTACCGCGACCTGTTGTCGAAGGGCATCCCGCCGAAGGTCGCGGGGCGCATGGTCGCCGACCTGTACCGGGCGACGATCACGAACGTCGGCGAGGGGGTGGAAGGGTGAGCGCCGAGGCGCAGTGGTCCGTTTCGCTCGTGTCGCGGCCGATCGCCACCCGCCGCCGGGCGGGCTCGTGGATGGCCGACGACGTGCACGGCGAGTACGAGGTCGCGCACCTGCTCGACCTCACCGACGAAGAGGGCATGGCCGTGCTCGAGAAGGGGGCGCGGTTCGTGTTCACGTGGCACGGCGACCCGAACGCGCCGCGCCTCGCGCTCGGCCTCGCCGGTCGCGACCATCGGCGCGTGCTCGATCACCTGCTGCTGCTGCGCGACGGCGTGCCGATCGCGTGGTGGGACGTAGGCACCCGCGTGCACGTCGGCGTCATCATCACGCTCTCGATCGACGCCGCCGCCCCGCCGGTGTGGCTCGGCGCTCGGCAGGTCGCCGCATGACCATCGACGAGATCCGCGCGCTACCGCGCCCGCTCATCCCCGGCCCGTGGGGGTGGCGCGGGTACATCGGTGGGTCGATCGAACTGCGAACCCTGCACTCGGGGCAGTTCGTCGTGATGGGGGCGCGGCGCGCCGGGATGCAGCAGGCGCAGCCGACCTTTCAGGTGTACGACCCCGCCCGCCTCGACCGCCCGTTCCGCGAGTGGTGGGGGCTCATGCATCGGGCCGACGACCTCGCCGTGCGTGAGGTGCCCTACCGCACCGACGTCGTCTCGATCGACAACGCCGACGCGACGGCGCTTGCGGCCCTGCCCGATCACGTGGCGGCGGTCGATGACCTGCTCGGCCGCGTCGAGCGCGCGCTCGCGCTGCTCGACGATCCCCGCGTCACGCTCGACTCGGTCGATGAGGCGCGGCGCGTCCTGCGAGGTGAGCAGTGATCGCCGCCGGCGCGACGCTCTACCGCCTGCAGTGGACCGACGAGCGCCGGCGGCGGGTGCCGAAGGCCGTTCCGGTCGAGGTGCTCTCCGCGCCCCTGCCCGGCCCCCGGTTCCGGTTCGACGTCCGCGACGAGGCTCGCTCGTGGACGCACTACGCCTACACGCTGCCCGACGATGACCCGGCGCGGGCGACCGGCGCGGTCGCAGTGACCCCGCCGGGCTCGTACCTCTTCCCGTCCGCCGCCCTCGTGCTAGACGACGCCCGCGTGAAGCTGCGGGCTCGGCTCGACGGCATCATGCGCGACGCCGCACTCGTGCGTCGCCAGGTCGAGGCGCTCGACCTCGCCCTCGCCGACCTCATCCCCCTCGCAGGAGGCACCTCCCGATGACGCACACCGAGCACGCACCGATGAGCAGGGCCGAGCACGAGCGCACACCCGTGGGGATGGCCGAGGTCGCCGCGAACCTCGCCGACCTGGCGCGCCGCGACCTCGACACGATCTACACCGCCCGCGAGGCGACCACCCTCGCGCACGTGCACGCCGCCTGCGAGGTCTCGCGGGCGCTCGCAGCTGCGGCCGAGGCGATCGCCTACGTCGCCGACCCCGAGGCCGACCCCGGCCGGACGCACGAGCGCGATGTCGAGGGGTGCACCACCGACTGCGAGCCCGGACCCGAGGAACCCGAGCAGTTCCGCGACTCGTACCTCTGCCGGTGGTGCGGCGGCGACCTATCCGAATGGCCCGACCCGGCCGCGCTCGAGGCGACCTGCGTCTACCGCCCTGCGGGGGCGGGCGTGACGACCGCGAGCGCCGAGCGCCCGACGCGCGTCGTGTTCGGCCCGTTCGACGATCAGGCCTACCCGCCACGCCCGCCCGAGCCCCGCCCCGACGGCCTCGTGCGCCCGTTCGACACCGCGTTCGACCCCGCACCGAGCCCGTCCCCCTTCGACGACTGCGGGGAGGTGTGCCCCGAGTCGCTCGCGCCACGAGGCGAGGGCGGGATCGCCTGCAGGCGCATCACCGGACACCCCGGCGAGCATCAGGGCAGCACCCGCGTTTCGATCGTGCGGTGGACCACCGACGGCGTGAGCGTGCGCTACGGGGCGGGTGCGTCGTGAGGTGGACCCCGACCGCCGTCGAGCTCGTCGTGCTCGCGCTCGGCGCGTTCCGGCTCACCCGCCTGCTCGGGTG